>Ga0257121_1000035_pt1 | contig 112296 bp, 95 predicted proteins | sample SI106_100metaG_FD_190180 | JGI IMG/M metagenome (GOLD analysis project Ga0257121, IMG submission 190180) | Marine microbial communities from Saanich Inlet, British Columbia, Canada - SI106_100 | ecosystem: Environmental > Aquatic > Marine > Inlet | place: Canada: British Columbia | collected...
GCCCAACTGTGCTAATGGCTCCTAATAAGACGCTAGCGGCGCAACTATATGGAGAGATGAAGGCGTTTTTTCCTAATAATGCCGTTGAGTATTTTGTCTCCTATTATGATTACTATCAACCAGAAGCGTATGTTCCAACCACTGATACTTTTATTGAGAAGGATGCTTCAATCAATGAGCATATAGAGCAGATGCGTCTCTCCGCAACTAAAGCACTGTTGGAGCGAGAGGACTCTATTATTGTCGCAACTGTATCTGCAATCTATGGGTTGGGCGATCCTAAGCTCTACCTTGGAATGCTACTTCACCTTTCGCGCGGAGAGATTGTAGATCGTCATGCTATTTTGCGTCGTCTGGTAGAGCTTCAATACAGTCGTAATGATGTAGAGCTAAGGCGTGGTACATTCAGAGTGAGGGGAGAGATTATAGATATTTTTCCTGCCGATTCAGATAGGGATGCGTTTAGATTGGAACTCTTTGACGAGGAGCTAGAGGGTATATCTAGGTTTGACCCATTAACTGGTGAAATTTTAGAGAAGTTACCAAGGGTAACCATCTATCCTAAAAGTCACTATGTGACTCCACGAGAGACGATTCTTAATGCTATTGATGAGATTAAGCTTGAACTTAAAGTTCGTCTGGAGCAGTTTAACTCGGCTGGTAAGTTAGTTGAGGCGCAGCGATTAGAGCAGAGGATTAAGTATGATATTGAGATGATGTTGGAGCTTGGCTACTGCTCAGGTATAGAGAACTACTCACGCTATCTCTCTGGGCGCAATCCTGGAGAGTCTCCCCCAACTCTAATGGATTATCTGCCAGAAGGTGCTCTACTAATAGCAGATGAGAGTCATGTCACGATTCCGCAAATTGGTGGGATGTATCGAGGTGATAGATCTAGAAAGGAGACTTTAGTTGAGCATGGATTTAGATTGCCATCTGCCTTAGATAATCGTCCACTTCAGTTTGAGGAGTTTGAGCGGCTCTCTCCGCAGATTATTCACCTCTCTGCTACTCCTGGAAAATATGAGATAGAGCATGTTGGAGACGATGTGGTGGAGCAGGTGGTGCGTCCAACTGGACTGCTCGATCCTGAGATTGAAGTAAGGTCAGCTCTAACCCAAGTAGATGATCTGTTGAGTGAGATTAAGAAGAGAGTTGTTCTGCAGCAGCGGGTATTAGTTACAACGCTTACTAAACGGATGGCGGAGGATCTAACTGACTACCTAGCGGAGCACGGTGTTGAAGTGCGCTATCTTCACTCAGATATAGATACAGTAGAGCGAGTTGAGATTATTCGTGATTTTCGTCTAGGAGAGTTTGATGTATTGGTGGGTATCAATCTACTGCGAGAGGGGCTTGATATGCCGGAGGTCTCATTGGTAGCAATTTTAGATGCAGATAAGGAGGGTTTTCTGCGTTCTGATAGGTCACTGATTCAGACTATAGGGCGGGCTGCACGAAACATCAATGGTAGAGCTATTCTTTATGCGGAGAAAATTACTGGATCTATGCAGAGAGCAATGGAGGAGACTGATCGTAGACGAGATAAGCAGCGAATCTATAATATTGAGAACAACATAACTCCTAAAACTATTAAAAAATCTATATCTAATATTTTAGAGGTGTCGTCTAACCCTAAGCGTGGGAAGGGGAAGAGGAGAGGAGTAGCGGAAGATTCTCCTCTATATGGAGGAGATGATCCTAAGCAGTTGGAGCGTGAGATCTCTAAATTAGAGAAGCGGATGTATGCTCACGCCAGAGATTTAGAGTTTGAAGAGGCAGCAGGCGTGCGGGATCAAGTGGAGCTTCTTAATAAAAAGTTATTGAAGCTATAGTTGTTAACGCTGATTCAGCGTGTAACTTTTATAAGCTCTAGAAGGCGAGTTATAAGTTCACTAATCTCGCTATGGAAGATCATAAGGTCACTAATGAACATAAGTTCACTATTCTCATCTGCATCGTCACTTAACTCATCTTCACGCAACTCATCAATAAGCTCTAGTGGGCGTACTCTGCGAATCGTTAAGTCTTGATCTAGGATAAAAGAGACTCTATCATTCCAGCTCATAGCGAGGCGAGTTACTTGACTCTGCGCTTCGAGATGTTTGCGCACAGCGCCTTGGGTGATATCTAAATTTTTACAACGAATAATGCCGCCAAACTCATCGCTCTCTCTGATCTCACACTCATCATCAATAGTAAAGCCAGCTGGAGGCTTGTCATGAAATAGCCACTGGCTCATAATTCCAGCAGGAGATATCTCTCCTTCAGCATTTGTAAGCTCAAGAGAGCCGAGCGACTCTCGTAACAGTACTGTAAGCTCCTCTGCACGCGGGCGGCTTGCACTATCTACTAACAGCCAGCCATTATCTGGATCAATCAGTGCGTAAGTGATGCGACTACGGGAGAAGGCACGAGGCAGCATTTCTACAGTTATCTCATCACGCAAACGCTGCTTCTCTTTTCCTTTCACTTCTCGTTGCTCGGATACTTCTATCTCTGTTATGCGTTCATTAAGTGCTTCGCGTACTACAGTTGCAGGAAGAATCTTCTCTTGTTTTTTAGCGGCAATTAAAATTGCACCATCTAACTCTAAAGTCAGAGCGGTACCATCAGGCATAGGGGAACCCCAACCAACTGTGGATAGTTCAAGAGGCCCACACTTGCGTGCTGAGCGTTTGGATAGTTTGTCTTCTAAAGAGGCAGCGGAGACTCTAAAAGGTTTTGCTAGTTGAAAGATGGTGACATTTTTAAACCACATAGTATTTTCTCAAAATTAGATAGTAGGGACGTTGTAGGGCGCACATTCTCATAATATATAGAGTGGCTGTCAAGCTGTAGTTGTAATAATATGATAAATATTTGCAATAACTGGTGTAAGTAGTTATAGTACTTATTTGAAATCAAATATAAAAGGAGTGTAATTATTATGAAAATATCAAAAACAGCCTCATTGGCAATTCTATTCAGTGTTGCAGCTAGCGTAACGACAGCTGCAAATGCGTTTGATATGGGAGATATGCGTGGTCCAATGAAGGGAAATAATTGGGGTGGAATGCCTGATGGCCCAAGCAATATGAATTTTGGTGGACCGAGTGCTTGGGGTATGCCTAATAATATGGATATGGGGAATCAAGGTTTTACAATGCCGAACGGTATGGGAATGCCTAATGGAAATGGCGGTAATCCATACCAGCCACCTGCACCAATGCCATGGGGCGGTAATAACTGGAACAACCCAGGAGTGTGGAGTGCGCCAAATAGATTCCGCGAGATGGTACCAATGGAGCCAATGTCTCCTATGCGTATGATGCCTCCAATGCGTCAGATTGATCCAATCTCACCAATGAACCCTATTATGCCAATGAATCCATTAAGTGGTGTAGCACCTTTGGAGGCACTACCTTCAGTTGATAATGGTGCTAAGCAGTAAATCTTATAAGTAGCTGCGCATCTGTCCTACCAAAACACCCTGTATCTGAACCTGTTCAGGGTGGTAGGTGAAGGGCATCATAGTTGAATTGGCTGGGTGAAGTGTGACTTGATCTTGACGCTGTTCAATCGTTTTAAGAGTAGCATCGCTGCCGTCAATAAGTGCAACTACAATATCTCCATCTTGTGCATTTGAGCGTTTCTCTATGACTACATGGTCTCCCTCTAGAATGCCAGCATCTATCATCGAATCCCCTTGAACTTCTAGCACAAAACATTGGTTGTTAGTTTGGAGCTGTTCTGGAACTCCAATTAACTCTGCATCTTCAATCGCTTCTAGTGGTATTCCAGCTGCAATTTTGCCAACTAAAGGAAGTTCGCCTCCTGCATCACTATTAACAGGATCGTTCTCTGCTTTAGTTAAGCGTATTCCACGGTGTAGTCCATTTATAGGTTCGATCAATCCTTCATTAATTAGGGCATGTATATGTTTATGAAGCGAGCCGCGAGATTTAAGCCCTAAATGGTCGCAGAGCTGATCTAAGCTGGGTGGGTTATCTCTAAATATTTCTTGATTATTTTCTAAATACTCGAAAACTACTCTCTGCTTACGGGTTAGTGGTATATCTGTTGCTGCACTCATTGTTGTTACTCCGTTAAAAATGTGTAAAAAATATAAAATACATATTGCGTTCTCAAATCGTTCTGGTATTATACATAGGAAACAATAAAAGAACAACTTATTAATTTATTTTTTCATTTATTTTTTTAATATCTATTTTTCAATATTTACTTTTTAAAGGAGAGTATAAAATGAGCGCAAACTTACATCTATTGACACCAAAGAGTGAAAGAGAGATCTGGGACAGTAGCGAGTGGGGAGATAACTTAGAGTCTACAGAGTTTGTTTCTGAGCAGTTGGTAGAGATACCACTACTTGGTAAAATAACTGCAGGGCTGCCAATAGAGGCAGTGGAAGAGCAAGAAATGGTTTCAGTTCCACGAAATATGGTTCGTAAAGAGACTTACGCTTTAAGAGTGGTGGGCGACTCTATGGTGGATGATAATATTCAGGATGGAGATATAATTGTAGTAGAGCGCAAAGAGAGCGCAGCAAATGGGCAGTCTGTGGTCGCAATGATAAATAATGAAGAGGTCACTCTGAAAAAATTATATATTGAGAGTGACGGAGTAAGGCTGCAACCAGCAAATAAAACTATGGATCCTATCTATCTACGCAATGAAGATGTGAAAATTCTTGGAATTGTCTCTGCAGTTATTCGTACTCCGTAATTGAACATACAACTTAAATTTTAATTAAAAAATTAAGTTGTATGTTATGTATAAACCTACTATAATCTGCGCTCCGAATTGTTGGTAATATATTTTTATTGACGATTCCTCCTTGCCTACATTGTGAATAATTTAATTGTTAATTAATTTGTGATTAGGCTATCAATCCATAAGGGGATTTTTAAGATGAGACATTATGAAGTTGTAGTTATGATTCACCCAGATCAAAGTGATCAGGTGGAGAGTATGGTGGAACGATATCGTTCTATTGTTGAAGAAGATGGTGGTTCTATCCATCGTCTAGAAGATTGGGGTCGCCGTCAGTTGGCTTACTCAATTAATAAAATGCATAAAGCACACTATATTCTAATGAATATTGAGTGTACAATTCCAGCTCTTAAAGAGTTGACTGATCTCTTTAAGTTTAATGATGCGGTAATTCGTAACCAAGTGATTAGTATGAAGAGTGCTGCAGAGGGTGACTCAGCTATGAAGTTGGCGATTGAGAAAGAGTCTAGTCGCAGAGATCGTGATGATTCTCGTAGTCGTTATGACGAAAATTCAAAACAGAGTTCAGAGTCCTCAACTAAAGAGAGCCCTTCAGCTGACAAAGAAGCTCCCGCAGATGATAAAAAGAACAGTTCTGAAGAGACAGCGACAGTAGAGTCTGAGGCTTAACTCCTCTCTCTACTTATATATTACATATTAATTACGAATTTATAGGCGAACCAAATTATGGCACGTTATTTTAGAAGAAGAAAATTTTGTCGATTCAGCATGAAAGATGCTCCAGCAATTGACTATAAAGATATTGAACTATTAAAAGATTTTATTTCAGAGACTGGGGCTATCATCCCATCTAGAATCACTGGAACTAAGTCTCGTTATCAGCGTCAACTAGCAACTGAAGTTAAGCGCGCGCGCTTTCTTTCACTGCTTCCATATTCAGACGCACACGATAGATAGAGTGCTCTCAACGGAGCGAGTTAATATAGTGAGTTTATGTTGCGCGCTCTAGCTGAGTTTGTAATGCGAAGTCGTCTCCATGCTATGGGGATGACCGCATTCTTGACCTTCACCACGCTGGTGTTGCCTCCAGTCGGTTATTTGGTAGGCGCAGTTATTGCGTTAGTAACCCTTATTCATGGTGGACGAGATGGGCTGATAACCTTAGTTGGGGGGCTAGCTTTAGCGGTTGTGGTTAACCAGTTTACTGGTGGTAGCGCAATAACGCTAGTTGTGTTGGCACTATTTTGGTTGCCAGTATGGTTGCTAGCTTTAGTGTTAAAATCTGTTGGTTCACTGCGTATCGTGTTCCAGATGGCGGCACTGTTTGGAGTTGTATTGCTCTTCCTCTTCTATATGCTGATTGAGGGCAATCCATCTATCTGGTGGCAGGGTGTTACGCAAGAGCTATTCATGGCATCTGCTGAGCTAGGTGAAGAGGTGTTGTTAGATGAGCGTCTAGCGAAAGTGTTGACAGGAATTTTAGCTGCTGGTTTCTTCTTAGGGTTAGTGGTTATGCTCTTGATAGGACGCGGTTGGCAGGCAATGCTCTACAATCCAGGAGGATTGAAAGAGGAGTTTTTAGCACTACAGCTGGGCAAGAATTCAGTACTATTAGGGTTGGTTGTAATGTTACCAAGTATGTTAATGGGAGATGGAGTTCCAAGTATGGTTCCAGACCTTATGCAGATCTGGATGACTCTGTTTATGTTACAAGGATTAGCTGTTGCGCATGCGGTGGTGCATATAAAGCTATCTCCTAAAGATGGCTCTACTAAGGCTGGTACTACTAAAGGGTGGGTTATTACGCTCTATATGTTAACTCTTTTAACTCCTTTAGGTTTTATAGTGACAATGGTTGGAGTTACCGATGCTTGGGTAGACTACAGATCAAGATTTAATAAAATGGCTTAACTCTCTGCCATCTATTAAAGAGAGTAATTTGATAAAAAAGGAAATGAAAAATGGATGTAATCTTGCTAGAAAAAGTGGCTAACCTGGGCGATCTCGGGGACAAGGTTTCAGTAAAACCTGGATATGCACGCAACTTCCTTGTCCCACATGGCAAGGCTAAAACTGCAACTCCAGAGAATTTGAAAGAATTTGAAGAGCGTCGTGCAGATCTTGAGAAGGCAGCTGCAGAGCAACTGACTGTAGCACAAGATCGTGCAGATAAGATGGCGGCAATTAAACTAGAGATCGCACATCAATCTGGTGAGGAGGGCAAGCTATTTGGCTCTGTTACTGGTTCAGATATTGCGCAAGCGATAACAGATGGTGGAGTAAATGTTACTAAAAGTGAAGTTCGTCTCCCTGATGGACCACTTCATACTCTTGGTGATCATGCTGTTACTATTCAACTTCACACCGATGTTAGTTGTGAGGTTAATGTTGTAGTAGTTGCTGAGGACTAAGTTTTTTAAGTGACAACATCTCAACTGACCCTCCCACCTCAAAATATTGAGGCTGAGCAATCCGTATTGGGAGGGTTGATGTTGGATAACAATAGCTGGGATCTGGTAGCTGATCGAGTAGTGGAAGAGGACTTCTACCGCGGTGATCATAGACTGATCTTTCGCTCTATAGCGAGTTTAGCTGAAGATAACAAGCCATTTGATGTGATTACTCTCTCCGAATGGTTAGAGAGTAATAATGAGATAGAAAATGTAGGCGGTCTTGCCTATTTAGGCACTCTTGCCAAAAACACCCCAACTGCTGCAAATATAGCCCACTATGCAGATATAGTGCGTGAGCGTTCTGTGCTTCGCAGCCTAATTAGTGCCTCAAATAATATAGCTGGTTCTGCGTTTAATACAGAAGGTCGTAAAGTCGCTGAAATTTTAGATAGTGCTGAGCAGGAGATATTTAAAATAGCCGAGCAGGGCAGTAGAAATCAAAAGGGCTTCGAAGATATGAAAACTCTACTGGCTCGTGCAGTAGATAAGATAGATATGTTGTTCAACTCTGAAGCAGGAGCGGTCACTGGTATAGCTACTGGCTTTACTGAGTTTGACAAGATAACCACAGGACTCCAAAACTCAGACCTTATTATTATTGCTGGAAGACCTGCTATGGGTAAAACTTCTTTTGCGATGAATATTGCTGAGCATGCTGCAACTAAAGAGAAGAAGTCGGTTGCAGTATTTAGTATGGAGATGTCAGGAGAGCAACTTGCGACTCGTCTAATATCTTCATTGGGAAGGATTAATGCTAATAAAGTTAGAACAGGACAGTTAGATGATGATGACTGGCAATATCTTACTAAAGCTGTGAGTCAGCTTCAGGAGAGTAAGATATTTATTGATGATACTGGAGCTCTAACTCCGACAGAGCTGCGCTCTAGGGTTAGAAGAATAGCTCGTGCCAATAGTGGGCTTGATTTGGTGGTTATTGACTATCTTCAGTTAATGACTGGCTCTGGCAAAGCTGCATCTGAAAATAGGGCAACTGAAATATCAGAGATATCCCGTTCATTAAAAGCGATGGCAAAAGAGATGAATATTCCTGTAATAGCTCTCTCCCAGCTTAACCGTTCACTAGAGTCTCGTCCTAATAAACGCCCAATTATGTCAGATCTTCGAGAGTCTGGAGCAATTGAGCAGGATGCAGATATTATTGTATTCATCTATCGTGATGAAATTTATAATGAGGAGAGCCCTGATCGAGGAGTAGCTGAGATAATTTTAGGTAAACAGCGTCACGGCTCAATTGGTACAGTAAAAATTGCATTCCAGGGGGAATATACTCGCTTTGAGAATCTTGCACCAACCTATATGACTCCTCCTAATAGTTCCTACTCCAATGAGCCGTAAAATAACTGCAACAATTCACTTAGCAGCACTTCAACATAACCTTGCTCAAATCAAGGGTCATCTTCAATCAGCAACCAAAATAGTAGCAGTTATAAAAGCTGATGGCTATGGGCATGGTTTACTCCGAGTGGCTCGCGCACTCTATAAGGCAGATATGTTTGCGGTTGGGTGTCTAGATGAAGCGGCTGAGTTGAGGTCTAATGCGATAGATAAGCCTACTCTGTTGCTGGAGGGTTTTGAGGGAGAGAGTGAGTTACGGGCAATTTCAGATCTAAAGCTTGATACTGTGATCCATTCAGAAGAGCAGTGGGGGCTACTACAGAGCATAGTGTTACAGAAAAAAATATCTATATGGCTTAAAGTAGATACAGGAATGAGTAGACTCGGTTTTTCACCAACCAGAGCAGAGCAGATTTTACCAGTACTTGAGAGTCACCCATCTATAGATAGAGTGGTGCTGATCTCACACTTTGCCAATGCTAATGATCCAACGCACTCTTTGAATGGTGAACAGCAGCAGAGGTTTGAACAGTGCTGTCACACAATACCTGAGCGCAGTTTAGCTAACTCGGCAGCAACCATCTTAAATAACTCTGCGCACTATCAGTTTGTGCGTCCAGGTATAGCTCTCTACGGAAGTTCTCCCCTGCTTAATCAGGGCGAAGCTGGCTATGATTTGAGACCAGCAATGACTCTTCAAGCCCCACTTATTGCAGTTAAAAAAATTGCACAAGGAGAGAGTGTTGGATATGGATCTAACTGGCAAGCTCCAGAAGGCGCAGTAGTTGGTGTGGTTGCAATTGGCTATGGGCATGGGTATCCTCGAAAACTTACAACAGGAACACCAGTTCTTATCAGAGGAGAGCGAGTAACTTTAGTTGGACGAGTATCTATGGATCTAATTACGATTGATTTAACCTCAACTCCTGCTGCTCAAGTTGGAGATATGGTTACACTCTGGGGAGAAGGTCTACCCGTTGATGAGATAGCCGCTGCTGCAGATACAATTAGCTATGAACTTCTTTGTCAGCTAACTTCAAGAGTGGTGCGTGAAGATGGCTAAAGATAAAGTAGAGTTTGTCTGCAGTGAGTGTGGAGACTCGTTTGCAAAGTGGTCAGGGCAGTGCTCATCTTGTAAGAGTTGGAACTGTATGAGTGAAGTTGAAGTTGTATCATCCTCCAGTGGTGGAGCGAGTGGTGGGCGTTTTGCAGGTTATGCTGGAGAACAGATTAAAGTTGTTGCTTTGGGAGAGGTTGAGGCGACACAAGAGTCTCAGCAATCTACTGGAATAGGTGAGGTAGATAGAGTTCTGGGTGGCGGATTAATTCAGGGATCGGTAGTGTTGATTGGTGGTGATCCTGGAATTGGTAAATCTACCCTCTTACTCCAGATTATGGCTAAATTGTCAATGAGTATGGAGGCCCTATATGTTACTGGAGAGGAGTCACTCAAACAGATTGCAATGCGTAGTAAGAGGTTGGAGGTTGACTCAGCAAAGCTTAATCTTTTAACCGAGACTCAAGCTGAAAAAATAATTGCCACTTCACAGAAGTTAAAACCAAAAGTGATGGTGGTTGACTCAATTCAGACGATCTATACAGAAGAGTTAACCTCTGCACCAGGATCTGTTGCTCAAGTGCGTGAGAGTACTGCACGATTAGTGCGTTATGCTAAACAGACAGGAACTGCAATTTTTCTGGTTGGTCATGTTACTAAAGATGGATCCTTAGCTGGACCTAGAGTTTTAGAACATATGGTTGATACAGTTCTCTATTTTGAGGGGGAGAGTGGAAGTCGTTATCGAGTAATTCGTGCTATTAAAAATCGTTTTGGCGCAGTTAATGAGCTCGGTGTGTTTGCGATGACCGAAAGTGGACTGAAAGAGATCTCTAATCCATCTGCAATCTTTTTGGCAGGACACGAAACACCAGTGGCAGGAACTGTAACCCTAGTAACCAAAGAGGGGACTCGTCCTCTATTAGTAGAGTTACAAGCTCTTGTTGATGAGAGTCACCTCTCTAACCCTAGGCGTGTTGCAGTAGGACTAGAGCAGAATAGGTTAGCAATGTTGTTAGCTGTACTGCATCGTCATTCAGGGGTCGTTACTCACGATCAAGATATATTTGTAAATGTGGTAGGAGGAGTTAAGGTAGTAGAGCCAGCAGCAGACTTGGCAATTATTCTTTCAATCATCTCAAGCCTTAAAGATCGACCAACCCCAGATGGAACAGTCGTATTCGGTGAAATAGGGTTAGTTGGTGAGGTTCGCCCCATACCTGGTGGAGAAGAGCGCTTGCGAGAAGCTGCAAAACTAGGCTTTAGTAGAGCAATTATCCCTAAGGCAAATAGACCTAAAAAAGCAATCAAAGGAATAGAGGTGATCGCAGTATCTAGACTATCTGAAGCGATCGCAGCACTATTTTAGAATCAATTTTTACGCATTAGTGGAAATATCTGAATCTGTCGTACCATACTGTCTGAGGCAGCGATAACTTCAATTGGATATCCGTTAATCATCATACTAATTCCAGGCTCTGGAATATCCTCAAGATGTTCCAAAATTAGTCCATTTACTGTTTTTGCTCCATCTTGCGGAAGATCCCACCCTATATTCTTATCTAGTTCACGGAGATTAGCATTACCATCTACGATATAGGAGCCATCTTTTTGAGGGTATACTTCTGGAATACTATCAGAAATACCTGTAGTGAACTCACCAACAATCTCCTCTAATAAGTCTTCAAGTGTAACTAATCCCTGTATATCACCATACTCATCAACTACAAGACCAACTCTTCTCTTGATCTTTTGAAACTGGAGTAACTGAATGTTGAGCGTAGTCTGCTCTGGAATAAAAACAGGGGATCGTAGAGAGTTGATCAGTGCTGTTTTACCATCGTCATCGGATATTTGAAGATGAAGTGCATCACGCATATGAAGTATGCCGAGCAGATTCTCAGCGCTATCTCTAAATACAGGAAGTCTAGTATGTTGAGAGGAGGTGAGTTGATTAATAATTTCACTCCACTCATCTTCAATATTAAGTCCTATAATTTCATGGCGAGGTACCATAATATCTTCTACCGTTACTTTCTCAAGATCAAGAATGTTGGTTAGCATAGCCTGATGTTTTTTTGGTATTAGTCCTCCAGCCTCTTTTACTACAGTACGAAGCTCTTCGTTAGAGAGTTGGTCGCTTTCAGCTCTTCCTATCTTTATCCCAATAGTATAGAGTACTAGCTTGGTGAGTTGATTTATTAGGTAGACTAACGGATAAAATATTTTAAGCAGTGGAACTAAGATAAAAGAGGCAGGGTAGGCAAATCGTTCTGGGGTGAGGGCTGCGACAGTTTTAGGGGTTACTTCAGCAAAGATTAAGATAATAAAAGTCAGCGCACCAGTTGCGATAGCAATCCCCGCATCACCAAAAAACCTCATTCCAATAATAGTTGCAATTGCTGAGGCAAGTATGTTTACAAAATTATTCCCCAGTAAGATTAATCCTATTAACCGTTCTGGATTCTCTAACAGTTGTGAAACAGACACTGCACCACGATGCCCAGCTCTAGCAAGGTGGCGCAAACGGTAACGGTTGATAGCCATCATACTGGTCTCAGACCCAGAAAAGAATGCTGAGGCTAGAATTAGAGTAAAGAGGATTGCGATTAACGCCTCTGTTGATATATCACTCACAAAAGATGGTTCATAAAATAGAGTAAACTATGAGACAATTATGATACGGCGGCTGTTTCAAGCAAGATTTCAATAACAAAACGACTACCAAAGTAGGCAAAGAAAAGGAATCCAAAACCACTTAGGGTCCAATAAGAGGCAACTTTGCCACGCCATCCGTGACGAGCTCTGCCCCAGAGGAGAGCGCTAAATATAAGTAGAGAGATGACAGAGAGTACTGCTGTATGAGCTCGTTGCTGCTCTAAAATATTGTCAACTAGAGGGATCGCACTAATTAAAGCTAAACCTAGCACAATAACGCCACCACGAATTAACTGAAACATTAGGTTTTCAACCTCATTCATAGGCGGTAGTGCGCGAATAAATCCACCAGGTTTTTTATTGCGCAAATGTCTCTCCTGCACAGCTAGTAGCATAGCTTGAATTGCAGCAACACCTAACAGACTATACGCAAGCATAGAGATAAAAATATGAGTGTCAAGCTCAGATGATGCGCTCTGAATAGTAGCGTCAGGGTTTAAGCTCTGCATTATTACTGTTGCTGCAGCAATAGGGAATATTATAATTCCTAGATTTCCAACATGGCGTAGTAGCCAAGTCATCTCTAATAGTAGTACAAGTAGCCAGCCAGCTATAGATAGCGCATGGAAGAAACCTAAGTTAACCCACTGCTCAATTACTAATACATAAATAACATATCCATGAAATATGAGACCAGCTGCACCAACAATCTTAATCCAAGTTCTAGGGTTATCAAAACAGGATACCCCCTTTCTAAGGAGCTGTCCTAATCCAACTGCCGCAGTTAAGTAAAGGATGCTAGCTATAACTCCTGAAGTGATAAAATTGATACCTAAGTCCATGTGCTCTCCAATACTCTGCTTAATCATATATAATATTCATTGCATATATACTTATTGTAGCAAAGTATTAAAAGTAGAAACTGAAAAATATAAATTAGGCTAGATAAAATTTAGAGGTAGATGAAATATTATGTTTGAAAATTTAAGTGATCGGCTCAGTAAAACCCTTAAAAGCATACGAGGACAGGGTCGTTTAAGCGAAGAAAATATATCGCAAGCTCTCCGTGAAGTGCGAATGGCACTACTGGAAGCGGATGTTGCGCTTCCTGCAGTAAAAGAGTTTATTGTTCAAGTTAAAGAGCGAGCAATTGGGCAAGAGGTCTCTACTAGTCTAACTCCAGGACAGGCACTGATAAAGATAGTGCAATCTGAACTTGAGAAATTAATGGGAGATGTTAATGAAGGGCTAGATCTCAAAGCGCAACCACCAGCAGTAATTTTATTAGCAGGACTACAGGGCGCTGGTAAAACCACAACCGTTGCGAAGTTAGCTCGCCTGCTTCAGGAGCGAGAAGGTAAAAAAGTTATGGTTGCTAGTGCGGATGTCTATCGTCCAGCGGCTATCGAACAACTTAAAGTTTTAGCTAATGAGGTGGAGGCAAACTTCTTTGAGAGCGATGCTTCTCAACAGCCAGTTAAAATTGCGCAAAATGCACTAGAGCAGGCGCGTAAACAGTTTATGGATGTGCTGATTATTGATACTGCTGGTCGTCTACATATTGATGAGGAGATGATGTCTGAGATTCAGGCAATCCATAAGTCAGTTAATCCAGTAGAAACTCTATTTGTAGTAGATAGTATGACTGGGCAAGATGCGGCTAATACTGCTAAAGCATTTGATGATGCACTTCCTTTGAGTGGTGTTATTTTAACCAAGACAGATGGTGATGCGCGAGGCGGTGCCGCACTTTCTGTACGCCAGATCACCAATAAGCCAATTAAGTTTTTAGGAGTAGGTGAGAAGGTTGATGCGTTAGAGCCGTTCCATCCAGACCGGGTTGCCTCCCGTATTTTAGGAATGGGAGATACCTTAACTCTAATTGAAGATATAGAACGTAAAACCGACAAGAAAAAAGCGCAAAAACTGGCTAAAAAGATCAATAAAGGGAAAGGGTTTGATCTGGAAGATTTTCGTGATCAGCTTCAGCAGATGAGTGGAATGGGAGGGGTTGCTTCACTTATGGATAAGCTACCTGGAATGTCAAATATTCCCGACAAGGTTAAAGGTCAGGTTGATGATAAGCAGTTTAATCAGATGGAGGCGATGATAAACTCAATGACTGTTAAAGAGCGGAGACGCCCAGAGATGATAAAAGGGTCGCGTAAGAGAAGAATTGTTAATGGTTCAGGAACCACAGTGCAGGAGCTGAATCGTATGCTTAAACAGTTTAAGCAGATGCAGAAAATGATGAAAAAGATGAAAGGTGGGAAAATGGCACAGATGATGCGTGGGCTAGGTGGAGGCGGTGGTGGAATGCCTGGAATGCCAAATATGGGTGGAATGCCTAAGCGTTTTTAAAATTGCACAACTCTATAAAATGCTGTACAATACAGCGCAGTTTTAGAGGAAATACACAGCTCCTCTTATCTATTACATATTAACCGTTCAATAAAAAATGAACATTACTGGAAAATAAAAACATGGTAGTTATTCGTCTTGCTCGTGGTGGTGCTAAGAAGCGCCCTTTTTATCGTATTGTTGCAACAGACAAAAGAAATAGTCGTGATGGACGCTTTCTAGAGAAGATAGGTTACTTTAACCCTCTAGCTTCTGGTCAAGAGAAGCGTCTAGAGATGGATTCTGCACGCCTTGATTATTGGGTATCTAAAGGTGCACAGCTCTCTAATCGTGTATCTGGTCTGGTTAAAGAGAAGAGCAAAGTTCCAGCTGCAGCTGCAGCGTAATAGATATATTTAACAGACATATCTAAGTAGATGCACACTAAGTCCACTGACTCCTCAGTTCTGCTGGGAAAAGTCAGTGGACTTTTTGGTGTGCGTGGCTGGGTAAAAATTCACTCATACACCTCTCCAAGAGATGGTATTCTCAGTTATAACGAGTGGGTACTCACTTGGGAAAACAGAGAGGGTGAAACTCATAGTAAAACTTTAAAGGTCAACCAAGGTCGAATGCAGGGTAAAGGAGTTGTGGTGCAACTTGCTGGATTTGAAGATCGCACCACAGCTGAACAATTGTTGGGGGCAGAAATATCAGTTGATCAAGATAAGCTCCAAAAACTCCCAACTAATGAATACTACTGGTCAGAGTTGATAGGGTGTAAAGCTATCAATCAAGATGGTGATGAACTTGGGGAGGTGGTTGATATGATGGAGACAGGAGCCAATGATGTAATGGTAGTTAAGCTTGCTGGTAAAGAGAGGTTGATTCCATTTATTGCACCATGGATAGAAGAGGTTAATCTTGCTGCTGGAGTTATTAAAGTGGAGTGGGAATCTAACTTCTAAGCTATGCGTTTTGATCTAATAACCATATTTCCAGAGATACTGAAGGCACTAACTTCGTATGGAGTTACGGGGCGGGCAGTTGAGAGAGGGCAAGTTGAAGTTAAAGGGTGGAACCCTAGAGACTATACAACTGATGGATACCGTAGAGTAGATGATCGACCTTACGGTGGTGGACCTGGAATGGTGATGTTGTATGAGCCACTAAAGCGCACTATAGATGCTGTGCGTAGAGAGCAGAGTGGTGCAGGAGTAACTTCTCACCTTATATATCTATCTCCGCAAGGTAAACCACTAACTCAGCAACGAGCATCTGAAATTAGTAAAATGGATGGGGTGATAATGCTTGCTGGGAGATATGAAGGGGTGGATGAACGCTTGATCGAGGCGGAAGTAGATGAGGAGATATCTATTGGCGACTATGTTTTAAGTGGTGGGGAGCTTCCTGCAATGGTTTTGATGGATTCCATCATCCGTTTACTTCCAGGAGTTTTAGGGCATGCAGATTCAGTGATAGAAGAGTCATTCTCTACTTTAGGTTCAGAGATACTATTAGACTATCCACACTACAGCCGTCCAGAGAAGGTTAATGGGGAGGATGGAGTAGAAAAAGTTCCAGAAGTGCTACTTAGCGGAGATCATAAAAAAATCGCGAAGTGGAGAAGAATACAGGCAGAAAATAGGACAACGAATAGGAGACCTGACCTATTGTTGCATAAATAAAAAATAATAGTAAATTAATGGTGAACTTTTCTATACATAACTGTGTAAAACGAGTATAATTCACCGCAGAAATTTTATGACACTTACGGTAATAGTAACCGCTAACAATTAATGGAAAAGATGATGAGTAATATTATTCAAGAGCTAGAAACAGAGCAGATGTCAACCAGTATTCCGGAGTTTTCTCCTGGGGATACATTAGTAGTTCAGATTAAAGTTAAGGAGGGGGATCGTGAACGACTCCAGGCTTTTGAAGGACTCTGTATTGCAAAGAAAAATCGAGGTCTGAACTCATCATTTACAGTTCGCAAAATCTCTTATGGTGAGGGCGTTGAGCGAGTATTTCAAACTCACAGTAAATTGGTTGACAGCGTTAATGTTAAGCGCCGTGGTGTAGTGCGTCGTGCTAAGCTCTACTATATGCGTGATCGTACAGGTAAGGCTGCTCGTATTAAAGAGAAGTTATAGACTGTAGGTAAAATATAAGTTGATAGAAGGCGGGCTACTTTAAAAGTTGCCTGCCTTTTTTTATTATGGATAAAATTGAGAAATTTCTCGACCAACTATGGATAGAGCGAGCTCTTTCTGAAAATAGTATTGCAGCATATCGTAGCGATCTAAAGCAGCTTAACTTTTGGTTAGATCTTAACTCTAAACAGAGTATAGAGAGCGCTGAAAGAAGTGACCTTCAACTATATGTTGCTCACCTCAGTCAGGCTAAAGGGCTGCATGCCCGTACTATCTCCCGCGTGCTTAGTACATTAAGAAATTTTTATCACTATCTTAATAGAGTTGGAGCGCGGATAGATGATCCTACTGCTCGTATCATATCTCCAAAAATTGGACGCTCTCTACCCACTACATTAACGGAAGCTGAAGTAGTGGCTCTATTAGAGGCGCCAGATAGAGTCTCTAGAATTGGAGTTAGAGATCGAACTATGATTGAGATGATGTATGGTGGTGGATTTAGAGTGTCGGAGCTAGTAGATCTGCGTATGGATACTCTTAATTTGCGGCAAGGAGTAGTTAGAGTTTTTGGTAAAGGTAGAAAGGAGAGGTTGGTTCCGTTAGGTGGTGAGGCTATGCTGTGGCTTGAGAAATATTTAAAAGAGATCCGTCCAGATTTTATGAATGGAAGAGTCTCTGATACCATATTTGTAACTGCAAGAGGAAAGGGGATGACTCGACAGGCTTTTTGGTATAGGCTGAAAAAATATGGGAAGATTATCGGCATTAAAGGTAAACTATCTCCGCATACACTGCGTCATGCTTTCGCTACTCACCTACTTAATCACGGGGCTGACCTCCGTTCAGTGCAGATGTTGCTAGGGCATAGCGATCTATCTACCACTCAGATATATACCCATGTTGCGAAAGAGCGATTAAAAAATATACATCAAGAACACCATCCACGAGGATGATAAAGGAGTAAAAAATATGAAAATTAAAAATATAGTAAATATCTCGAGAGCATTATTGATGACTCTATCAATAGCAACATTGGATGTCGTAGCTAGTGAATCTAAAGAGGCTCCATCTGCTGTAGTAGAGAAGTTGCAGAGTATAGTTCCTGCAAAATCACCAGACTCTATTACAGAGACCCAAATCTCTGGTCTATATGAGGCGCGATATGGAACTACAATTCTATACATCTCTGCTGATGGTCGCTACCTTATTGATGGATCAATGTTGGATCTTCAAACTCGTGCAAATTTAACTGAGCAAGCGATTGCCAAAGTTAGAGTAGATATGTTGAGCAGGTTAGATGAAAGTGAAATGATAAACTATATTCCAGAGAGTGTTAAACGCACGCTAACAATCTTTACCGATATTGATTGCCAATACTGCGTAAAACTTCATGAAGAGCGCAAACAGCTGCTGGCTGCAGGTATTAAACTGCGTTATCTACTCTACCCGCGTGCAGGGTTTAATTCACCATCATACAATAAGGCAGTGACGGTCTGGTGCAGTAAAGATAGAGCTGAAGCACTGACTGATGCTAAAGCTGGAATGGTTCCAGATGCGATAGAGTGTGAAAACCCAATCCTATCTCAGATGAGTTTAGCGACAGACTTTGGTCTTAAAGGCACTCCCCATATTGTGATAGATGATGGAGAAACAATTAGTGGCTATATGCCAGCGAAAGCACTGATTAAGAAGTTGGGGCAGTAGCTATTTAGTTGACTTAAACTTATATAGAACATCTAGTGCTTCACGAGGAGTCATCTGATCTGGGTCTATCTCCTCCATCATCTGCTCTACTTTTGATAGGGTAGTAGGTAGAGAGAAGAGAGAGAGTTGAGGATCATAGCTATTAACTTCAGCTCGGCTAGATGACTCTTCTAAATTTAGTAAGCGCTCTTTCGCCTTACTTATTACAGGTTTTGGAATGCCTGCTAGAGTTGCAACCTGTAATCCATAACTCTGGTTGGCTGGTCCTGACTTGACCGCATGCAGAAATACAATTCCATCCTTATGCTCAACTGCATCTAGGTGCACATTTTCAACCTCTCTAATCTGTTCAGCCATTATAGTGAGTTCAAAGTAGTGAGTTGCAAATAGAGTTAGTGATCCTTTCTCCTGAATTAGATACTCCGCACATGCGCCAGCTAGAGATAGACCATCGTAAGTGCTGGTGCCGCGCCCAATCTCATCCATCAATACTAAACTTCGACTAGTTGCATTGTGTAGAATATTAGCCGTCTCTGTCATCTCCACCATAAAGGTAGAACGACCACCAGCAAGATCATCTGAAGCGCCAATTCTGGTAAAGATTCGATCTACAATTCCAATGGTTGCGGAGATTGCAGGGACATAGCTTCCAATATGGGCTAGTAGTACAATCAGCGCATTCTGCCGCATAAAGGTACTTTTGCCGCCCATGTTAGGTCCAGTTATAATCAGCATTCTGCGTTCTGAATCTAAGATAAGATCGTTAGGGATGAATGGCGTTTCAGATACCTCTTCTACAACTGGGTGACGACCCTGCTCAATTTTCAGAATACTCTCATCAGTCAGCTGTGGGCGCACCCAATCTAACTGCTCACTGCGCTGGGCAAGATTAGTTAGCACATCCAGCTTGGCAACTCCGCTAGCGCATAGCTGGAGAGGGTTGATTAATTCTCTTAACTTCTGAACTAACTCCTCATATAGAAACTTCTCACGATTTAGAGCTCGCTCTTTAGCTGATAGAACTTTATCTTCAAACCCTTTTAGTTCTGGAGTTATAAATCTTTCTGCTGCCTTTAGAGTCTGACGGCGCACATACTCAACAGGAATCTCTCCTTTTTGAGCCTTACCAATTTCAATATAGTAGCCGTGCACCCTATTATATCCAACCTTAAGAGTAGCTATTCCTGTTCGTTCACGCTCGCGCTGCTCTAACTTTTGCAGTAGTTCACCAGCATTTTCACTAATAGAGCGCAGTTCATCTAGTTCATTATCATATCCAGTTGCAATCACACCTCCATCTCTAATCAACATTGGTGGAGTCTCAATGACTGCTGAAGTTAATAGTTCTGAAGTATCTGGAAAGGTGGATATCTGTTGAGCTAACTTTGTGAGAGGGTTGTTGCTATTTACACTATCGGCAAGAGGATTACTGTTTTTTGCTAGTTCAAGTTGCAGTTCAGGAAGGGTGGTAAGAGAGTCTCGTAGCCGTGCAAGGTCACGAGGGCGGGCGCTACCCAACGCAATGCGTGACAGAATTCGTTCCATATCACCAATAGAGCGAAGAGTAGGGCGTAATGAGTGGTGTAGTTGTTGCTCTAAAATAGATTCTATAGAGATCAATCTCTGTTCCAATCTATCTCTATCTTGAATAGGGTTACCAAGCCAACGCCGCAGCATCCGTCCACCCATAGCGGTACAGGTGTTATCTACTACTGAAGCAAGAGTGTGTTCACTTCCACCTGAGAGATTGCTTATAATCTCCAAATTGCGTCTACTCGCTGCATCCAGAGTTACATTACTCTCTGGATGTGAAACTTGAATGCTGTTTATATGGGGAAGGGCTGCTCTTTGGGTATGTTTAAGGTAGATTAAGAGCGCGCCAGCCGCAGCAATGGCAACAGTTAAGCCGTCACACCCAAAACCAGAAAGATCGTGAGTGCCTAGTTGACGAGTAAGTTCTCTCTCACTACTCTCCTGATCAAAGTTCCAACTAGGTTGCGGACGCACCCCTGAGCGTGTTTTTAATTCACTTTCTAGCTCGCTATACTCTATACAGAGAATTTCGGCTGGGTTTAGACGCTCCAACTCTCCCCAAAGTCCATCTCTACTATTTAACTCCATAATCTCAAATTTGCCAGATGCCAAAGAGATAAGAGCTAACCCATATTTTTCATCACTCTCAACTACAGAGATAAGTAGACTCTCTGTAGTTGCATCTAGCAATGTCTCATCAGTTAGAGTTCCCGGGGTAATAATGCGTGCAACTGCTCTCTCTACAGGGCCTTTACTAGTAGCTGGATCACCAACTTGCTCGCAGATAGCGATAGACTCCCCTAATTTAACAAGCCTTGCAAGATACTGATCAGCAGCATGATAGGGGATTCCAGCCATCGGAATAGGTTCACCTCCAGATTTACCACGAGCAGTTAGAGTGATATCTAGAAGTTCAGCAGCTCGTTTAGCATCCTCAAAAAAGAGCTCATAAAAATCTCCCATCCGATAGAAGAGCAGAGAGTCTGGATGCTCTGCCTTAATCCGCAAAAACTGTTGCATAACAGGAGTATGGTCGCTGATGTTTGGCTTGCTCTGTTTCATGGCGGTAGATTTTAACAGAAATTTAGAGGAGTGTAGTGATGACTATTTTACTTATAATATGACTAGATATCGATAATTAATGATTTTATGGTGTTGTGATACTATAATTTAGCAAGAAGTTAGTAGGTGAACTCTTCTACTAATAAAGTTAGGAAATATTTTAAGTAATGGTTAAATATAAAACTGAAATAGCAATCTCCCTTGATAAGATCATTGTGGCTCTTAACAATAATAATATTATGATTGCTGCCGCCGAATCCTGTACTGGGGGCTGGATTGCGAAGCTGCTAACAGATCGAGCTGGGAGTACAGCTTGGTTTGAAAGGGGTTTTGTCACCTACTCAAACTTATCAAAAGCTGAGATGTTGGGGGTTTCTAAAGAGACACTTAGTCAGCACGGTGCGGTAAGTGAGGTGTGTGTTCGTGAGATGGCTGAAGGAGCATTACAGCGAGGTGGAGCCACCCTCTCTCTAGCAGTTAGTGGTATTGCAGGCCCTGGTGGAGGAAGTGAAGAGAAGCCTGTGGGGTTAGTCTGGTTTGGATGGTCAATGTTAAGTGGTGGTGAAGTCATCACTACAGCGGCTCAGCACATCTTTAGTGGAGATAGAGGTGAAGTTAGAGCGCAAAGTGTGATCGTGGCTTTAGATGGAGCTTGTGGTAGAATTACTAGTTCAAAAAATGGCAGATAGTCATTAAATAAGATAGTAATTAGATAAATATTTAGATAATTTAGAGAGTATTAAACAGTGAATGATAATAGAAAAAAAGCACTACAAGCTGCACTAGGTCAGATTGAGCGTCAATTTGGAAAAGGCTCAATTATGCGAATGGGTGATGAGAACGCGCGGCGTGATATAGAGAGTGTCTCAACAGGATCTCTGGGGCTTGATATAGCGCTGGGTATAGGAGGGTTGCCTAGGGGGAGAGTAGTTGAGATTTATGGTCCAGAGTCATCTGGTAAAACTACCTTAACTCTACATGCTGTTGCAGAAATGCAGAAGCTTGGAGGAACCGCAGCATTTATTGATGCAGAACACGCACTAGATCCACTCTATGCAGAAAAACTTGGAATTAAAATTGATGATCTGCTGATCTCTCAACCAGATACAGGTGAGCAGGCTCTAGATATAACAGATATGTTGGTGCGTTCGGGTGCTATAGATATTATTATTATAGACTCAGTTGCCGCTCTAACCCCTAAAGCAGAGTTGGAGGGAGATATGGGCGATCACCATGTTGGACTTCAAGCTCGTTTAATGTCACAAGCTCTTAGAAAATTAACTGCCAATATTCAGAAATCTAATACTCTAGTAATCTTTATTAATCAGATTAGAATGAAAATAGGGGTGATGTTTGGCAATCCAGAGACTACTACGGGCGGTAACGCTCTCAAGTTCTACTCCTCTGTGCGCCTAGATATTCGCCGTATAGGTGCGATCAAAAAGGGAGATGAAATTCTAGGTAACGACACCAGAGTTAAGGTGGTAAAAAATAAGGTTGCACCTCCGTTCAAACAGGTAACTTTTGACATTCTCTATGGTGAAGGAATTTCCAGAGAGGGAGAGATTATAGATCTAGGAGTGCAAGAGGGACTACTCCAGAAGTCGGGATCTTGGTATAGCTATGGAGAAGAGCGCATTGGACAGGGTAAAGATAAAGTTCGTCAATACCTCAAAGATAATCCAGCTATAGCGCAAGAGGTCGAACAAAAAATTAGAGAGAAGTTACTTCCAAGCAAAACAGACGCAACACCTACTTCTGAGTGATAGCTTGAAACAGGTTAAGTTAAGAAGTATAAATAGGTAAGTTTAAGTTGAAACAAGAGATCAGTAGTTGGGATCAAGCGCTGCGTCTACTGTCTCGCAGAGAGCACTCAATTCTTGAATTGAGACGCAAAATGGCTGGGCGTGGATATATAGAGAGTGATATCGATCCGCTAATTGAGCGCTTACTAGATGCGGACTGGATAAACGAAGAACGATTTACTGAAAGTTTCGTGAGACTCAGAACCAGAACAGGAAAAGGACCCTATCGCATTAAGCGAGAGCTGGCAGAGAGAGGAATAGACGCAGAACTAATAGAGGTGGCTCTAGCCCCTTATGAGGAGAGCTGGAACAGTATTGCTACTGAGGTAAGAGGGAGAAAGTTTGGAGATGAACTCCCAGTCGAATATAAAGAAGAGGCACGCCAAAAACGATTTTTGCAATACAGGGGATTTACCCATGAACAAATTAGAGCGGCATTTACAAAAATAGCTATCTGATAGAGCTTGGCATATTATAATATCCCGAGAACAGATTAAGAGAGTTAAGCACAGACTAAGAGAAAAAAATGAAAAGTAGTGAAATTAGAGAAGCATTTTTAACCTTCTTTGCAGAGAAAGAGCATGAGATTGTTGCAAGCAGTTCGCTGATACCAGCTAACGACCCAACTTTGCTCTTTGTTAATGCAGGAATGGTACAGTTTAAGGATACATTTTTAGGGCAAGATAAGCGTAACTATAATCGTGCTACATCGGTGCAGCGCTGCCTTAGAGCAGGTGGCAAGCATAATGATCTAGAGAATGTTGGTTATACTGCACGCCACCACACCTTTTTTGAGATGCTCGGTAACTTTAGTTTCGGCGACTATTTTAAGCGAGAAGCGATTCAATATGGGTGGGAGTTCTTAACTGAAACTATGGGACTGCCAGAAGATAAACTCTGGATCACCGTATATGAAGAAGATAGCGAAGCAGAAGATATATGGCTAAAAGAGATGGGAGTCTCAGCAGAGCGGTTCTCACGCTGTGGAGCTAAAGACAACTTCTGGTCAATGGGAGATACAGGCCCATGCGGTCCATGCTCTGAGATATTTTATGACCATGGCGAGAATGTAGCAGGAGGACCTCCAGGTTCACCAGACGAGGATGGTGATCGTTACATAGAGATCTGGAATTTAGTATTTATGCAGTATGATAGGGATAGTGATGGCAATCTAAATCCTCTCCCTAAACCATCTGTCGATACTGGTATGGGGCTAGAGCGCCTTGCTGCAATTATGCAGAATGGTCACAGCAACTACGATATAGATCTTTTTCAAAACTTAATGCAAGCAGTTGCAGCAGAGGTTGGAACTAAAGAGCATAACCATACTTCAGTAAAAGTAATAGCCGATCATATCCGCTCTTGCGCATTCTTGGCGGTAGATGGAGTTGTTCCATCAAATGAGGGGCGTGGTTATGTGATGCGCCGTATTATTCGTCGCGCTATTCGGCATGGATATAAACTTGGACAGGAGAAACCGTTTTTTCACAAGTTGGTGACACCATTAGTTAAGGAGATGGGGGAGGCATATCCTGAGCTTATCAAGGCTGCTACTCAAGTTATAAAAGTATTACTTAAAGAGGAGGAGCGTTTTGCGGAGACTCTAGAGCAGGGCATGGTAATTCTAGAAGATGCAATAGCACAACTTTCAGGAAGTGAAATTCCAGGTATAGTGCTGTTTAAACTATACGATACTTACGGATTCCCAATTGATCTGGTTGCAGATATTGCTCGTGAGCGCGATTTAAGTATGGACTACTTAGGATATGAAAAGGAGATGGCTGCACAGAAAGAACTAGCTCGCTCTGCAAGTAATTTCAAAAGTGAACAGTCAAAAGGTCTAGATATAGACTTGGAGAGCAAGTTCAGTGGTTATGACAAAACAGAAGATCACAGCTCAGTAGTAGCACTATTTCAGAATGGATCGGCAGTGACAGAGTTAGTTGATGGTCAGGATGGAGTAGTTGTGTTGGAGAGCAGTCCATTCTATGGAGAGTCTGGGGGGCAGGCTGGAGATAGCGGTAAACTGACTCTTACTACTGGCGGAGAATTTATTGTTGAGGATACGCAGAAGAGTTCATCGGGGGCAATTCTCCATATTGGAAAACTCAATAGTGAAAAAGCTGGAGATGTAATATCTGTAGGTTCTGAACTAGCTACAGTTGTTGATGGAGTAGAGAGAACCTCATCTGCACGCAACCACTCTGCCACTCATCTACTGCACGCTCAGTTACGAAAAATTTTAGGTGAACATGTGCAGCAGAAAGGTTCGCAGGTTAATAGCTCTCGTCTCCGTTTCGACTTCTCTCATTTTGAACCTATGACAGTAGAGCAGTTACAAGAGTTAGAGCAAGAGGTAAATCGGCAGATTCTCTCTGGTGTAGAAATTGATAGCACAGTAATGTCGATTGATGATGCCAAGGCAACGGGAGCGATGGCTCTATTTGGTGAGAAATATGGGGATGAAGTAAGAGTAGTTAAGGTAGGAGAACTCTCCACAGAGCTGTGTGGAGGAACTCATGTAACTGCAACATCTGATATTGGAATAGTGCGTATAATTTCTGAGAGCGGTGTGGCAGCAGGAGTTCGACGGATAGAGGCGGTTACAGGCAAAAAGGCATTTGAGTATATTGATGCTGGAGAGTTGTTAATAACGGAGATATCTACACTCACTAAATCTGGCAGAGATAATTTAACTGATAAAGTGGAAGCGTTGGTTGAAAGGAATAGAGAGCTAGAGAGAGAACTTGAGCAGGTTAAATCTAAGTTAGCTAATGCATCGTCTGGTGATCTTGTGACATCTGCCCAAGAGATTGGTGGCGTAAATGTTGTTATTTCTAATGTTGAAGGGGCTGACGGTAAAACTCTACGCACCACCATAGATCAACTAAAAGACAAGCTCGGTTCAGCAGCTATTCTACTGCTTACAGAGCATAAAGGAAAAGTTATTATAGCTGCAGGTGTTACTAAAGATGCAACATCTAAAATAAAAGCAGGAGATCTCGTGAAAGAGGCAGCAGCTTTCGTTGGAGGAAAAGGGGGAGGTCGACCAGATATGGCGCAGGGTGGGGGAAGCGATCCGAAAGGTATCTCAACCGCAGTTAGTAAGGCTAGAAAATGGGCAGAAGAGGTTCTGTCCTCGTGAGTAATATAATCGTACAAAAATATGGTGGCACCTCTGTAGCTAATGTGGAGCGTATTGAAGCCGTAGCCGATAAAGTAAAAGCCTGTAGAGATCTTGGTAACAGCATTGTTGTCGTGGTCTCAGCAATGAGTGGTGAAACCAACCGTATTGTTAAGATGGCAAAACAGATAGATCCAAACCCAACACCTCGTGAGTTAGATGTAGCAATGGCTACAGGGGAGCAAGTAACAATTGCTCTCCTTACTATTGCGCTGGAGGCAAGAGGAGTGTCTGCTCGCTCATACACAGGATCACAACTAAAAATGCTTACGGATAGCTCTCATAATAAAGCAAGAATATTAAATATTGATGCTAAAAAAGTGGAAGAAGATTTAGAGAGTGGTAAAGTTATAGTTGTAGCAGGATTTCAGGGAGTAGATGAGCAAGGTAATATCACTACTCTTGGCAGAGGAGGGTCTGATACCTCTGCAGTAGCAATTGCCGCAGCACTTAAAGCTGATGAGTGTCAGATATATACCGATGTAGATGGAGTCTATACCACAGATCCACGAGTTGTTCCTACAGCTCGCAGAATGGATAGAATCACCTTTGAAGAGATGTTAGAGATGGCGAGTCTTGGATCTAAAGTATTACAGATTCGAGCCGTTGAGTTTGCAGGAAAATATAGCGTACCACTACGAGTTCTCTCAAGTTTTGAGGACGGTGATGGAACCCTAATCACATTTGAGGATGAAGAGATGGAAGATGTAATAATCTCAGGCATCGCCTTTCAGCGCGATGAAGCAAAACTTACAGTTAGAGGAGTGCCTGATACTCCAGGAGTGGCAAGTAAGATACTGTTAGCAATTTCTGATCGCAATATAGAAGTAGATATGATTGTACAGAATATAGCTAATGATGGAACTACCGACTTTACATTTACAGTTCATCGTAATGACTATGAGCAAGCACTTAACGCCCTACAACAAGTTGGAGAAGAGTTAACTGCAAGAGAAGTTGTAGGTGATGAGAAGATTGCAAAACTATCGTTAGTTGGGGTTGGAATGCGCTCTCACGCTGGAATTGCAAGTAAAATGTTTGAAGTGCTTGCACAAGAGGGGGTAAATATTCAGATGATCTCAACCTCAGAGATAAAAATATCAGTCATAATTGACGAGAAATATTTAGAACTCGCAGTTAGAGCGCTCCACGATGCATTTGAGTTAGAACAAGATAAATAGGTTGACTACGAGCCAATAACTGTGGATAATACGCCAACTTTTGGAGAAGTGGCCGAGCGGCTGAAGGCGCTCCCCTGCTAAGGGAGTATGGGGTTTATAGCTCCATCGAGGGTTCGAATCCCTCCTTCTCCGCCAAACAGCAGTAATAATTAGGGTCATAATAATTAGGGTCAGAGTGTGATTGTTTCAACGGAACAATAGATATAATGATAAGCTCAAGTGAGTGCTATTCCGTTAGCAGCATCTGTAGTGATATGCTATACTGAATAGATGAAAAAGATCCCCAACATAAACGAAGCGATTCGCCATCAAGACCACCTCTACGACGTACTAACTGGAGATATTAGTGACTTAGAGCAGGTACTCACGGGACACTCTTTGCCGTTTGAGTGGGAGAGGGTATAGTAGATGAAAATTAAAAATATTTTACCGTTATCTACAATTTTACTATCTTTGGCTACAGCATCTGTTTCTGCTAATCCTCCGCTTGCTTATGAAGGGCGTGCTCTATATGTCTCTTATTGTCAGTTGTGTCATGGTGTTAAGGGCAAAGGTGATGGTTCTTTAGCTAAGGCGATGCATATTCAGCCAGCTGATTTGACTACGACAGTGCGCTCTCGGAGTGACACTATTCTTAAAAAGATAATTACAGGTGAAGGTAAGCAAACTATTACAGGTCGTGATCGCCATAATATACTTAGTGATGCAATGCCAGAGTGGAATGATATTTTTAATGCTGAGCAAGTCGATGCATTGATCTCTTTTTTGCGTTTTTTAAGTAGATCTAAACACCAGTTGATGGGAGATCCAGAAGTTGGACAACAGATTTACTATAAGTACTGTAAGGTTTGTCATGGCGAGGATGGGGATGGAGATGGAATTATGACCAAGCTTATAGGTATCGTACCAACTGATCATACCAATCCTAATGAGACTAGTATATATAATAACCAGCAACTTGCTGAATCAATTTTAGATGGCAAGGGTAGGTTTATGCCAGCTTGGAGAGGGATTATAAAGCAGAGTGATGTGGAAGGTTTAGTTAGCTATATTCGCCTACTCTCAAATTAGGATAATTTACAGTATAGTTGGTAGTATATTTATACGGTCTATATTAACCAACTATATCCATGTTGGTAGTTTCTTAGTACACCCATTCCATCTAATAACATTAAGAGAAGTTGGGTAGAATTTAATCCATTCAAACCTCCTCCCTGCATACAGCTAGATTCGCTAAACTCTTTTACTGAATCTCTACGGCTTCCTGGATAGGTGAGAATAGATGGAACAGGGTCTCCAGTATGGTGCCCTGTCTCTGAGCTGGTAGAGTGGTCGGAGCTGATCACTATGTTATCAACATCATCAACTAAATCTACAAGGGCTTTATCTACCCTCTCTATATATCTCATTTTTGCTATAGGGTCTAGATCATGAGCACATATATCTGTTGCTTTAAAGTGGAGAATAACTAAAGGGCTAGTTTTTAGAGCCTCTTTGGCGGCTTCAATTTTTCCTCTAATATCTGTATCCACCATTCCAGTAAAACTTTGCTTACTTATGGTCTCGAAACCAAAAAGGTTGGCTAGCCCTATAATTGTAGCCTCACCAGCAATCACCAATGGAGCTACTCCAACTTCTCTCAGTATATTCTTATATTGTTGATACTCTCCAGCACCACGCATAATAACCCCGTTAGCTGGAAGCAACCCATCTTCAACTCTCTTTTTATTGATGGGGTGAACTGCTAAGATCTGGCGCACCTGTAGACACCACTCATTAAGTGCTACTGCGGTTCGTTTAGCTTCTGAATATTCGTTAAGCGGGTGGATTTCTGGTGGAGTTTTCAGCTCTATTCGACCAGGGTCACTACTACTGATTTTGGATGAGATATTTGCTCCACGCACTCGCACTACAGCACGATGCCCTGTAGTTGGTTTGATCGTGATCTCAATCCCATTATGTGGTGGTATCTCATTTAACGCATCAGTTAGTTCTCTGGTCTGATCCTCATCTATGCGCCCAGCTCTACGGTCTACGAGGATATGCTTATCAGATAGGGTGGCAAAATTTCCACGCAGTAGAACATCTCTAGGGGTGATCTTCATCCCAATTCCAGCTGCCTCAATAGGGCCCCGAGCAAGTTTGCGTGATGACTCTATAGAGAGCCCAAAGAGAGGTGCTGTTCCATTGTGGGTTGATACAGGGAATCCACTAACTAAAGGCGTGGTTAACCCGCAGAGCCCCTGCTGAGCCAGACTATCCATAGTTGGAGTCTGAGCAGCCTCTAGAGGAGTTTTACCATCTAGCAGTTTGCAAGGACGATCACCTAATCCATCAATAATTATTAAGATGCTACTCATCTATTTTGCTCTCTACAGTAATCTCTTCACCAGTAATCTCTTCTCCAGCACCAAAGAGCTTATCTTCACTAATACTATATTTTTCCGCAAGAGAGTTATTGATCGCGAGCATTATCTGCTCTAACGCCTCCTCTCTTCTAATGTTGTGGATAATTGGAATGTTGAGCTGGTCGGCCTCATCAAGTAGGAAATTCTGGATATCCCATATTGCATCAAATTGATTGATGTAGCGTTTAGCTCTTCTGTGAGTCGCCTCACTACCTCGCCCCTTAATCCGTTTTTTAAGAGAACTGCGTTTAATAACGGCGAGCATTAACGGAATAACTATCCCTTTCTGCTCCTGTTTTATCTCCTCCATTAGGGTAGGGTGGTTATGAATTCCCTCTAGCACTAAAGATACGCTCTCTCGTTGAGCGCGTTGAATAATTGCATTACTAGAGACTGAAACCTCTTTTGCCTGAGCCAGATAGCCAGATATGATGTTGTCGATAGTTGGCTCTAACTGCTCCTGCTCTCTAGTTCGTGGTTGTACTTTCCAAGCATTGAAAGATGAAGTATGCAGAGTTGGAATTAAACGCTCTGGAGTCATCATTCGCATAACCTCCCGCAACATATCTGTTGACTGAGTGCGAATAATTCCTAAACGGTGAGCAATATCAGTGGCAATAGTACTTTTTCCTGTGCCAGTAGCTCCACCAATTAAGATGTGAAGAGGATCCCCTTGGCGTGAGAAATTTGCCCAGATAAGATATCGTTGTACTGCTCTCTCTCCAACCTGATTGCGTAGTACTGAACAGGTTAGATGTCCTAGCTCATTAGACTCTAGTTCGGTTATTTTGCGTAGATGGAGATCTTTAAAAACCTCTCTAGTGACTGAGGTAGCAATCTCTGGAGAGAGTCCTGCTGCATACATACTGCGGTTATGTTGAGTAAGAGAGAATCTAGCAGAGTTATTATTATCTACCGAGTCTAATACTTGAATAACATCATATATATTTGTTGGTTTTTGGTAGTGCTCTATAATATCAGCTGAATAATGTCTGCTAAGAAGTTGTACAACTTCACTGCGCAACTCTTCGTTAGTGATAGCTCTGCCGCCAGCAAGTGAATCTTTAACAGTAGAGGCGAGGGCATAGGACTCATCAAAAGAGACCCCAGCCTTCTGAAGTGAACGAGTTAAAATTCCGCGTAGAAAAGGGGTCGAGGCTCCATCTTTTCCAGTGTCAACAATTATCAACTTGGTTGACTCTTTAGCACTTTTCTTATCTTTTTGGGAGGCTGGTTTCTCTATAGATTTAGAGAGATCAATCTCCTCATCTTTACCAAAAAAACCTAATATATCTTTAAAACTATTTTTCATCTATCTATTGTCAAGAGCACGAGAGAGGTGTTCACATACAGTTTTAATGACCTTGATTCGAGAGTAGAGTTTACTATTACCCTCTACTAAAACCCAAGGACTATTGTGAGTGCTCGTGTGTTCAATCATATCGTTGACAGCCTGCTCATACTCGTCCCACTTTTCACGATTGCGCCAATCCTCATCCGTCAGTTTCCATTTTTTATGTGGCGTAACTTCACGCGCTTTAAAGCGAGTTAACTGCTCATCTTTATCAATATGAACCCAGAATTTAACTAATACTATATTGTGCTCAGCGAGCTGATTCTCAAAATCATTAATCTCTGCATAAGCTCTCCGCCACTCGCGCTCACTCGCAAACTTCTCCACCCTCTCCACTAATACACGCCCATACCAGCTACGATCAAAGATAGTAAAACGCCCAGCACGGGATAGGTGTCTCCAGAAACGCCAGAGATAGTGGTGCGCCTTCTCCTCGTCAGTTGGTGCCGCAATAGGTATAACTTGCACATTGCGTGCATCAAGAGCGGCTGTAATACGGCGAATAGCACCGCCCTTACCTGCGGCATCTGCACCTTCAAATAGAAGTAGGGTGCTGATCCCCTTAGCGAGTGCCTTGCGGTGAAGTTTATTCAGAATGCCTTGCTGTTTAATAAGCTCTTGCTTGTAATCTTTTTTGGATAACATATTACTCATATCCAAGCTACTGAGCAGAGTGGTAGAACTCTGGTTGGCGTTGGTAGTAATAGTTGTTGAGCTATCACTCTCCCGCTCACTAAAGTTGGGGTTGTTTAGTCGAGCAGCGTCTCTCTGCTCTAAGTGGAGTAATTTTTTATCTACACTCTCAAGGATCATCTCCCCAACAGTAAGGCTGCGATAGTTCGCATCTCCACCCTCAATTATGTGCCAAGGTGAGCCCCCTGTGCTAGTACGCATAATAACTCGCTCTGCTGCAGAGAGAAACTTATCATACTTTTTCCAATGTTTCCAATCCTGTTTAGTGACTCGCCAGCTCTGTTTCGGATCCTTTTCCAGAGTAGTAAAGCGCACCTTCTGCGCCCCCTTGCTTAGGTGCATCCAGAATTTAAGGATAATTGCTCCATCATCTACTAAGGAGTTTTCAAACGATATTATCTGCTGTAGTTGCTCATCATACTCTGAGAGAGAGATGTTACCTTTTACTCTATCTAGTACAGGTCGAGAGTACCATGAGCTCAGATAGAGTCCAATTTTACCGTTAGCAGGTAGATCACGCCAGAAGCGCCAATACTCTGGACGCTCCCTCTCCTCCTGGGTTGGGGTGTCGTAAGCTCGAGTAGTGATCCAGCGCGGATCCATCCATTCGTTAAGAAGATTTACAGTCTCTCCTTTGCCAGCACCATCAACCCCTGCAAACACAATAATAAGAGGATTTTTATCTCGACTATTTAGCTTCTGTTGCATTTCAAGAAGCTGTTGGCGTAAGATTAACGCTCGCTCTTTATACTCTTTTTTACCTACTTTTCGTCCTAACTCTGCAGTTCTAAACATAACCCTCTCCTTTAGTAACACTTAACTATCCGTCTCTATACAATCATAGATTAGCACTATAGTGCAACTTAAATCCAATATTTTTTAGTTGAGCAGCTTCAGCATTAAGATCGTACTGAGTTAGAGCGTGCTGTTGGAGCCACTCTTCCTCAAAGATAATTTCTATCTGATCATCTCCATTACCATCATGGTTAAAACTTATTTTTGGTAGAGGGATAGGGTTACTACTTCTACCTCTAAGCAGTATCACCGAGATTCGCAAAATGATCGTAAGTTTTATCATTGTCTCTCCCATCTGAAAATTATCAAACAGTTTTGACTTTAACTTCATTCGATGCGCCATAACTATAGTACTTACAGTGCGCTGCTCTTGGCGAGAGAAACCTGGAATATCTGAGTTCATTATTAAGTATGCGCTATGTTGATGATATTTTCGATGTGAAATAGCAAGCCCTAACTCATGCAGTTTAGCAGCCCAACGCAGAGCATTCTCAAAACGCTCTTCATCAATATCAAAATGGTCAACAACTTGATTAAAGAGCGCGCTCGACAGAACATGAATCCGCTCTGCCTGTTGTGGGTCAGCATGATAGCGCTGCATCAATTTATCTATAGCTAGTTCACGAATATCATGATTGGTAATTCTTCCAACTTGATCGTAAATTAACCCTTCACGCAGAGCACCATCAGAGATTAGCATCTCCTCAATATTTAAGCTCTTAAAAGTGGAGTAGAGAATCGCAAGACCTCCTGGAAATACAGGTTTCCTCTCATCTTTTAATCCATCAAAATTAAGGTTATCAATTGAACCCGCATTGATAACAGCTTTGCGTAACTTTTTAAGACTCTCAAAAGTTATGCTATTGTGGCTCCAACCCTCACTAAGAATTATTTTTGCAATAGCACGAATAGTTCCAGATGATCCAATTGCAAGCTCCCAACGAGAGCTTCTATACTGTTTGTAAATACCACGCAGCTCTGCTCTTGCACTTAGCTCCGCTGCCTCCATCTGTTTTTTACTGATTGAGCCATCAGCAAAATGTTTCTGACTCATACTAACGCTTCCCATAGTGAGGCTATCCATCTGAAATGGAGTTTGACCTTCACCAATAATCAACTCTGTACTACGCCCACCAATATCCATTACGAGTAGTTTTTGACTCATCACCTCTATGGCGTGAGTTACCCCTTGATAGACTAGTCGCGCCTCTTCATAACCAGAGATCACTTCTATCTCATGTTCAAGCGCAGCTTCTGCAAGTTTAAGAAACTCCTCTGCGTTACGAGCTGTGCGTAGAGTTTTAGTACCAACAACACGAATAGCATTCGCTGGGATCCCAGTAAGTCGTTCCCTGAATCTCTCCAGTGCAGCTATAGCACGATCCATAGCCACCTTAGTCAGCCTATTTTTTTTATCTAATCCTCCACCAAGGCGAACCATCTCACGCACTCGATCAATAACTTTAACCTCACCATTAAAGTGCTGCGTAACTATCATATGAAAACTGTTTGATCCCAGATCTACAGCGGCAACAACCTCTTTAGTGGTAGATGCACTGTTATCCGCACTGTTATCCGCACTATCATTGACCTCTATGATCTCTGCGTTATTTTCATTATTTTTTTCCATATATTTTTTCCATATATATATTGTAACTCACATTCCACCTCAATAAAATATGTTATCCTAAGCCTAAGCCTAAGCCTAAGCCTAAACCTAAATCCTCACCTAATTAATAAAAACCATTTTTAAGAAAACATTTTAAGGAAAATTATAATGAGTAAATTGCTATCCAGCTCCTTAGCGGCTTCACTGCTAATATCAGCTTCATCATTTTCAACCTCACTCTTAGCGACAGATGTAATCTGTAGTATGGATGAGTTTGATAAACTTAGCGGAGAGCTGAAACGAATTAACGATGTAGCAATCTCTGTTCCTGAGCAGAGTAGTAGAGAGGTTAAGACACTCTCTAATGATGGCGAGAGCTACTCTATAGAAGAGTGGGAGATCACTCCTGCCCACTCAAACTACCGTTATCGTATGTTTGCAAAAGGTGATATGGTCAAAGTAGAGGAGAGCAGTATGGAGGCTGAAACAGGCAGAGTTACAGGATCCATTAAATTTGATCCATCTCCATACTTAAGAATTAGAGGAAGTAAAGAGAAGCAGACTAAATTTACGGGACAGTGCTATCTAAAGGAAGATTAATATATCTCTTCCGAGGTTAACATTAGCTCAGTTTGGCACTTCTTCTTTTTGCCACTCTGAGCTAGAGAGAACATCTGCTCAAGAGCTTCCAGATGGTTATCTATTACCACCTCTCCAAACTCCCCCTTTAGACGCTCAACTACTTTACTCTGCCACCCACTCCCACTAGTCTCAGCCAGCTCTTTTAGTTCGCTATAGATAGCACATACTCTATTTTGCAACTGGATTCGGAGTAGTGATTCAATAAGCAAGTCAGTGCCAGTACCCTTAGTGCGTCCAAAAAAATCATCTCCACTATCCTCCCGTGCAGAGAGCACTAGATTGAGCAGGTGTGAGCTCTCTACAGCCAACCGCTTTAAAGGTTTTTTTGTTGATCGTTTAGTGAGCAGATCCAAAGTGACCCCATGTCGTTTAGTGATAGATGATACTTTCTCTATTTTTCTATTAATAGCAGCTTCTCGTTCTGCAGTTATATTTTTGAGAGCCTTAGAAATTTTAGCTTCACTCTCTGCCTCTGCCTCCGCATCAATATCTTCATCATCAGCGCCAGCATCTTGCTCTACATCTTCAATTTCAGCAGAGTCTACCTCTTGACTTGAATTTTCATTACTCTGCTCCTCCTCTTCCTCCTCCTCCTCCTCTTCCTCCTCCTCTTCCTCCGCTATTAATTCTGTACTCTCTTCAATATAGCTATCACTATTATCAGACTTCTCCTCCTCCTCCTGCTGCGGCTGCGGTTGCGACTGTAGTGAGGAGCTCTGTTTAACTTTAACTTGATTAGATGATTTTCTAAAAAGAGTTACGATCGCAAAAGGTATCGCAGCTAGGAGGATAGTTGTAGCTAAGTAACGCTCATCCAGCGTAAGCAGAAGCAGAGCAATTATTATAGTAGGGAGGATAAGTTTCATAGTTATAGGTGTAATTATAGCTGATTTTTCATTAAATTCCCCATAAAAGAGATCTTGGTAGAGTACATTCTGGTAAGATAATTGACCACAATGAACGATAAATTTTTAGAACGATTCAGTGCGCTCTCTAGAGTGTATGGAGAGGCTGGTCTGGAGCAGCTTGCACAAACCCATATCTGCGTAGTAGGGATTGGTGGAGTCGGCTCTTGGGTAGCTGAAAGTTTGGCACGCTCTGCAGTGGGATCAATTACGCTAATTGATGGAGATACCGTTGCCCGCAGCAATATAAATCGTCAAGTTATCGCCCTAGAGAGTAGTGTGGGTAGAGCTAAGGTTGAAGTTATGCGCGAGCGTATTCTGGATATAAATCCAGAGTGTCACTGTAACCCAATTCAAGCTGAACTATCTGCTAGTAATATGCGAGAGCTTCTAGAGCAAGACTATAACTGTGTGATTGATGCGATAGATGGAGTTAAAGTAAAGTCACAGATGGCGTACCACTGTCGGCGCAATAAAATTAAGTTGGTAATGACAGGTGGAGCAGGGGGGCTGTTAGACCCAACTCAAGTAAGAATTTGTGACCTCTCTAAAACTTATAATGATCCACTCGCCGCAAAAGTACGCTCTGAGTTGCGCCGTAACTACAACTTCTCTCGAAACAAAAAACGAAGTTTTGGTATTCCGTGCGTCTACTCAACTGAACAGCAGCGCTACCCAACCACTGCAGATAGTGGTGAAGTATCATATCGTAAACCAGGAGTTGCTGGTCTATCCTTAGATTGCGCTTTTGGTTACGGCTCTAGCGTCTCTGTAACCGCAGCAATGGCACAAGCTGCTACATTTAAGGTGATACAGCTTAGTCTGCAATCAATAAATAAGCAATTAAAAGGTTGACTAAAGCTACAATATCTATATAACAATATCTATATAATATACCGCTCAAATATCTGCGCCCGTAGCTCAGCTGGGTAGAGTAAAATTATTACGATAGGATAAGGAGGAGTATTTAATTATGGAAGAATTTATCCCAAAAAAATTACCTTTAGGAGTAGAGCTTGAGACAAAAGAGATACTAAAAAAAGTCATCAGTGCCAATAGAGCTTTAGCAAAATTAAATGGTATTTGTAAAATTATCCCTAATCAAAATATTTTAATAAATTCATTAGTGCTGCAAGAGGCAAAAGATAGTAGTGAGATAGAGAACATTATCACAACGCATGATGAAGTCTATCAGGGAGCCGTAGATATTGACAGCGTCTCACAAAGTGCCAAAGAGGTGCAAAACTACTCCAATGCTTTATTAAAAGGATTCAATTTAGTAACAGATGAAAAGCTACTATTAACTAGGCATATATTAGAGATACAGCAAGAGTTAGAGCAAAATAGTGCTGGAATCAGAAAACAGAGTGGAACAGTCCTGAAAAATCCACAAACTGGTGAGATAAAACATACCCCACCCCAACACTATGACGATATAGTAAAACTTCTAACAAATCTTGAACAATATATTAATAATGATGAACTAGAAGATATTGATCCGCTCATGAAAATGGCAATTATTCATTACCAATTTGAATCTATTCACCCATTCTATGACGGCAATGGACGAACTGGCAGAATAATAAATATTATATACCTAGTCTATAAAGGTTTACTAGATATACCAATACTCTATCTAAGTAACTATATTATAAATAATAAGAGTGATTACTACAGGCTGCTACAAGAGGTTAGAGAGAAAAAATCTTGGGAAGAGTGGGTTATCTATATACTGGATGGAGTAGAGCAAACCTCTAACGAAACAATCCAACTTATCACCAATATACAAAAACTTATGGAACAGACGAAAGAAAAAATAAAATCTAAACTTCCTAAAATTTACTCAAAAGATTTAATTGAAATACTATTCACCCATCCTTACACGAAGATAGAGTTTTTGGTAGATGGATTGAGTATTACAAGAAAAACAGCATCCAAATATTTGCAAGAGCTGAGTGATATAGGTGAGGTGAAAAGTGTAAAAATTGGTAGAAGTAAATTTTTTGTCAATACAAAACTATTTGCATTATTGCAAAAGGGGTAGAAACTTTGTTAATTTACACGAATAGAAATAATATGGGTAAAAAAAGTAAAAATTTACCCATATTATTGCAGTATGGTAAAAAAGTAGTATTTTTTACTCATGAGGTAAAGATTAGAGAGCCAAGAGCATCATCTATACTCTAGTATGACTTAGATGCCCCGTGTAGTTGAGATAAAACTGCTACAACTGCAGCTGTAAGTTTTTTCAAGTTATTGCGCTGGAGAGTAGTGTGGGTAGAGCTAAGGTTGAAGTTATGCGCAAGCGTATTCTGGATATAAATCCAGGGTGTCTCTGTAACCGCAGCAATGGCATAAGCTGCTACATTTAAGGTGATACAGCTTAGTCTGCAAACAATAATAAATAATAAATAAGAAATAACAGATAAATAAGCAATTAAAAGGTTGACTAAAGCTACAATATCTATATAATATGCCGCTCAAATATCTGCGCCCGTAGCTCAGCTGGATAGAGTACTTGGCTACGAACTAAGGTGTCGGAGGTTCGAATCCTTCCGGGCGCGCCAAACATATAAACGGCTTATCTAATTTATAGATAAGCCGTTTTTGTTTGGACTATACATTGGTCTATATAGAGAGTAACTTTTGAGATAGATTAAATATTATGACAAAAAGAGATACCCTTTATCCCCTCATCAAACCTCCTAAATCACTGCTTTGACAGATAGGAAGAGCGGTTGCAAACAATAGAGAAGGATAATCCTGACACAAAGCGAGTTGTTCATCTCAGTCTAGGCACCCCAGCGCTTGAAAAAAAGATAGATCGAGCTTGCGTTGAAAAAAGCAGATGGCAATAAAACCAAAGCGGCATCTCTGTTAGGTATAAAAAGCAAGCAGGTGATCTCGACAATAATGGAGAAATTAGGTGTTAACTAAGAAGAGATAAAAATTGCATTTTACATTTTATTGATGTAGTGTTGGTCTATAATTCGCAATAAGAGGATCTGATATATTATGAGCGCAATAAAAGGGTCGGTGAATGAGCAGTCTGATGAGGTGCTAACCAAGGCGCTATTAAATGCTGCAAAAGAGATGGGGTTGAGTCAGAAGCAGGTGGGTGAGGTGATTGGAAAGGGGCAGTCTTCATTAAGTCGTCTTCCTGTTACGCCTGATAGTAAGGCAGGTGAGTTAGCGTTGATATTAATTCGCATATATCGCTCGCTTTTTGTTCAGATTGGTGGGGATAGAGAGCAGATCAGACACTGGATGGCAACGCCTAACAGGCATACTCACGGTACGCCATCTGAACAGATCAAAAATATTACAGGCTTGATGAGGGTTGCCAACTATTTAGATGCGATACGAGGAAAAATTTAAATGGAGTGGGTAACAATTGTTGCGAATACTGGACTGGTAACGCTCTCTGGCACAATAATTAGAGTGGTTGAGAGTCAAGAGCAGATCGCAACAAATACCATTGTCGATACAATAGAAGAGCAGTCAATACTTGAGGAGATGCTGGAAGCGACTAAACCGTCACTCGCCAGAGGTGGTGATGAGCAATTACACTATCTGCTCTCTACCCCATTTCGCTACCCTCCATTAGAGTGGGGATCTCGGTTTGGAAGCAGAACGGAACCAAGCCTGTTTTATGGGTCTCAGCAAATGACAACAGCACTCTATGAAACAGCATATTACAGATTTATATTCTGGATGGGAATGGAGATTCCACCCAGTAAGAATCTTACGACTCAACACACCATGTTTAGAGTGGGATATCGAACAAAATATGGAGTAAAGCTACATCGCGCACCATACAGTGCATATAAAGAGCTGATACAGAGCCCAAAAGATTATCAAGCGACTCAACAGCTCGGAACGGCGTTAAGAGATGCGGGGGTAGAAGCATTTGAATACTGCTCTGCAAGAGATCTAGAGCATGGTATTAATGTAGCTCTATTTAACTCAACTCCATTTATTGCAAAAGATCCGCAAGAGAGAAGCCGTTGGATTTGTGAGACAGATGGCGAACAGGTGGTCTTTATCAATGAGCAAAATGAGTGGTATCAATATCCTATTTCACTGTTTGAGCTGGATGGGAAGTTACCTTTGGCTGTGGTGTAGGTGTATAGGGTGAATGCGACATAAGAAGTGATTTATCTTATTAAAAGATAATAAATATTACTATTTAGTTATGGTTTTATAAGGTCTGCGAGAGGTGAAGAATTGTTTTTTCACTAATTGTAGAAAGTTAAATAAGATTTAAAAACAACTGTCGCCAGACAATATTGGTTCCTGAGCTGGCAATCCGTGAGCTAGTTGCTAATGCAATCATCCATCAGGACTTCTCTCTCACTGGAACCGGTCCAATGGTTGAGATTTTTGAACATCGCGTAGATAAGAAACTTTTCTATTTTTATGTCGGCAGGATTTAAGTTGTCAGTTACTAGACAGTTCTGAAAATGAAGAATTTAAAAAAACAGAACACACTAATAACCTACGATACTTTTGGTACGGCCCACCTTACACAGTGGCAAGTGTGTTGCTCAGTATGGTTGGCTTTAATATGATAGCGAATTGGATTGGTGGATAATTCCGATGCTCTCAAAACTCTACATCTGCAACGACTAGCAATCCAGCCCGAGGTTAATTTTGTGTAAATGGTGGCAAGTTTGTATGGTAGAATACATCAACACATCAATACATCAATACATCAACACATCAACACATCAGAACATAAACACATCAATACATCAACATATTAAAGGATAATATTATGCATCGTTTAAATTTAACTATAGATGAAACTTTATATGAACAAGCAAGAGCTTTTAGTTATATTGAAAAAAAATCTATTTCTCAAATTATAAGAGAGAGTCTTGGCGAATATATTACTAAAAATTCAAAAACAAAAAAACAAGCTGATTTAATGCTTACAGCTAATGATGAAAAAGAGCTGTTGAATATATTAGTAAATGATAGTTTTACTTCAAATGAGGAGTTTAAAAGCAAATTTAACTTATGAAAATATCTTATTCAAAAACATTTGAAAAGAAGTTTTTAAAATATAATAAGAAGTTGCAAGAAAAAATATTTCAGGCCATTCAGGCTTTACCAAGTGGAGATGTAAAGCGGTTAACTGGAAATAAGATACCTCCTGTATACAGGGTTAGGATATCAAAATATAGAATATTGTTTCATATGAATGATGATGTAATTAAGGTTTTAAAAGTTGATAGTAGGGGAGATATTTATAAGTAGAAAGTCTCGCGAAGCTTCTAGCGGGATCATAAACTCAAACCCCGCTGTCTTGGCTCCCACTTAGCGATATTAAGTTGCGCCTTGCCTATACCAAGCGAGCGCACCCACTTAGCCGCTGAGTCAAGTGTGCTCCAACCGCCAGCCTTTAGCCAGCAAGCGGAGTTAGTTTTGTGTGCATCAAATATTGAGCTTCACTTTGCCAATTGCGTAGTTATGGACTAAAGCTTGAATTAGGTTTTGATAACCAATCCCCAACTCTTTTGATTTTGATTTGATAATGGCTAAATCACTTATACTAAACCTTATCGTGGTCTGTCTTTTTTCTTGTAGAGACTTAGTATACTTCGCATAATTTTTATAATTATCTATCTCTTCGTTAGAAAGTGGTTTGTCTAAAAAAACACCTGATTCTATTTCCTGAAGTAGATCAAGTTCTTCATTATCTAATACTATATCTTTACTCATTTATTATCTCCATATATTTTGTTTAACTTTCTGCTTGGAATAATAGTCTTTAAGAATACTTCACTATCATTCTCTATAAAGGGAACATAATAGATATAACTTTTAAGTTCTATTATAAAAATTTCTTGATTTGAGTATTTGTCACTATTGGGGTGTGCTTTTCTACCCAATATTTTGCCCGCTTCAATTTGCTCCAATACTTCATCAAAGTTAACTCCTCTTTGCAATTTTAAAAGCTGATTTTTTTCTTCATCCCATTTAATTTTTTTACGGTTCATCGTGATCCTAGAGTTCTCAGTTGGATTATATTTTGGCATATCTGTAGATACCTTGTCAATACATAAATATATGCCGACAAGATGGTTATGATAGAGATCTTTTACTAGATACTTAAAGGCTCTCGAAACCAATAGCGTTCATTTTTGTTACCCAAAACCGAAAAAGCTATGGGCTGGCTGCCTTCAAGAAAAGCCTCAAGCTTATCGATCGTTTTCAAATCTTCTATTGTCATAATTATTCTCATTTGGTGATTATGAACAATTTAGACAATTTGAGGCTCATTTCATATTGGAAATGCACTCCTCGGTCAGACTCATTTCATATTGGATAAGACTAAAGCTACAATATCTAATTTATAGATAAGCCGTTTTTGCTTGCAAAAAGTCTATTAATGTATACAGAATTAGTATAGAATTTAAGCGGTCTGAATGAGGGACTTCTTTTAAGAGTATTCTATATGAAAAATCTTAAAAAATTGTTAGAAGTTTTAGGGTAGAGTAAAGTTAAAAGTTAAAAGTTAAATAGTGCTAGAGTGTGAAATAGCGTAAAAATACTACAAAAATAATATAAATATAACTTGAAAATAGGATAACGCATTGAATATAATCCCTGCAAGCAAGCAAGCAAGCAAGCAAGCAAGCAAGCAAGCAAGCAAGCAAGCAAGCAAGCAAGCAAGCAATGAACTGGTTCTTCTCGGGCTCACTTCTGCGCCAACTATCGCGAGTCGGTATTTTGCTGATCCTGCCAGCAGTTGGGCTCTTCCTCTACCTGTTGAGTATAGAGAATGATAAGATTATCCGGCTTGATGTGCAAATTCATCAAATCAACCACACCCAAAAACTCTATAAACTATTAGTTGCCATTCAGCGCCATCGTGGCGTAAGTCAAATTTATCTAAACAGTGCTCCCTTAAACAGTCAAGAAGATAAACAAAACACAGATCTTTATGCGAACTTTCAGCAAGGGAGGGAGCAGGTAGAGGCTATTTTTAGAAAGCTGGAGGCGAAAAACTTATATACGGCACCAGAGCTAGATTCAACTCACCGAATGAAAAATAAGCGAAGGTTTGCCGAGTTAAGAGAGCTTTGGGATAAACGCCAGCAGACGATTCAGAATATGACGCCATCTCCTTCTAATGGTGTTCAAATTTTAGTGCTGGATAACACAATAGTAGATAAGTTAATAAAACTGATCTTCCATATTCCCAGTAATAGTGTTGGGCTACAGCCGCTGCTCAATCGTAGAATTCCAGAGATGGTCAACCAGTTTGGTGAGCTGCGAGCACTGGGTTCGGGGTTAATTGCCTCTGGAGCAGAGATTAATCATAAGGAAGAGTATCATATGAAGAAGGTGTTCGCCCCTCTCCAACTCCTTACACTTATAGATAATAATTTTATCAGCTTTAATGGTTTCATTTCATCCTATTTTAAAAAACACTCTTTACCAGAGAAGTTAGCCTTCAAGATAAAGAGTTTGAATGAGCAAACTAAAAAGGTTCGTCTGATAGTAGAGTCGGAGTTATTAAGCGAGGGGAGTATGACTGCAGCGCAGTTCTATCAGGCGATCTCTCTGCCGATTAAGGCTATGCACGAAATTGCACACTTATTACAAGATGATTCCTTACAAGCGTTAACGCAACAACGGAATCAACTCAAAAATAAACTTTTATGGATATCTATAGCTGGAACCATTATCTTGCTACTGGTCTCTTTACTCTCCATATTGGTTGCGCGCAACTTTGCTGGATATATGAATAGAGGGATTTCTATTTTAGAGCAGATAGGTCGAGGTGATTTTGAAGCGACCCCGAGTAGTGGTGGATATACTGGTGAGATTGGCGCGTTGATGCAGGCATTAACAAACACTCACCACCAACTCTCCACTCAGCAAAATAAGCTGACTTCTCTAATCTACGAGATGGAGCAGCGTAGAGAGGCTGTAGATAAGGGGACGATGGTGCTGGTTACTGATCGTGATGGGGTGATCACTCATGTGAATAAATTATTGACTAACTTTACGGGGTATTCGGAGGAGGAGTTATTAGGAGAGAATCCGAGAATATTAAGAGGGGAGATAGCCGTTAATGCAGAACATACCATACTCTGGAGGACGATTCATGCGGGTCAAGTTTGGAGTGGTAATGTTTGTAATCAGAGTAAAAATGGGGAGATATACTTTGTAAAACAGACGATTATTCCCCTACTGGATAGCACGGGAGAAATCCAAGAACTTATCTCTCTCCAGTTTGATATTACAGAGTTAGAAAGTTCAAAAAGCACTATGACTCAACAGATTAAAGAGTTAAAGAGCTTTCAGGCGGTGGCTATTGAGCGAGAAGGGCGTTTAATTGCGTTAGAGAGTAAGTTGGCAGAGTATCAAGGAGAGGAGATTTTAACCGATTCATCCCCTCAGCCTGCCCTCTCTTCTGACGAGAGTCAGCACCATATTAGAATTCTGGCAGTGGATGATGACCCAAATATTCTAGAGGGATATCACACGACATTCGATGGGGATGGAGCTGATCAACAGGAGATTAATCAGCTTGTGGAGCTCATGGTAGGCGAGACTGGGGATATTCCCGACACGCCATATCTTTTAGAGACAGTTCAATCGGGTGAGGAGGGGCTGCAAAAAATTATTCAGGCGCAACAGCAGAAGAGACCTTTTCAGGTGCTTTGTCTCGATATGATGATGCCAGGAGGATGGGATGGGTTAAAAACGGCACAGGAGATTAGAGCGGTTGATGCTGATATTCGCATCATTATTATTAGTGCTTACTATCAAGAAAAAAGTGAACAGATTGCAGAGCTGTTAGAAGGGGGGTATCTCTTTTTGAATAAACCTTATCAACATGCAGAATTGACCCAGTTGGTAAGCTACCTTGCTGATGATTGGCATAATATCAAAGAACTCCGCAACTCGGAACAGTCTGTCACGCATATCATTGCAGACCTTAAGCAGAGTCATGATCTTCTCAGCTCCTCCACTACACTACTAGCGGCACAAAAGTTGGCGCTAGATGCGCATGCGGTGGTCAGTATTGCCCAAGGTGTAACGGGTGCAGAGGAGGAGCAGGGGAAGATTCTGGAGGTCAATGATGCGTTTACCCTTATGACTGGATATTCGCGGGAAGAGGTTCTTGGTGAGCGTCACAGCATTCTAAGTTCAGGAGAGCATGATGCCGACTTCTTTCAAGAGTTATACCAGACGATTAAAAGCGGAGAGGTCTGGAAGGGGGAGATTCAAGATCAAAATAAAGCGGGAGAGTTGATCTGGACCGATGCAACAGTGGTGCCGATTATGGATGAAGATGGGAAGATGAAACGCTATATTATGGTTCGTACCGACATCACTGAGCGCAAACATCAAGAGCAGGTACGAGAAGAGCTACTGGAGCGTCATCAAATATACCAGATGATTTTGATGGCACTCTCTACCAGTGGACCTCTCTATTCTGGTGATCGAAAACAAGGTTATGAAGAGATTACACAGGCGGTTGCAGAGGCGTTACAGGTCGATAGAGTCTCTATTTGGCACTATGATAAGAAGAGTCAGAAGATGCTGTTGCAGGATTGTTACAGTGTCATAGAGCAGAATCACACTTCTGAGGGGGAGATGAGTCCCCATAACCATCCTCATATCTGGGAAAAGATTGTCTCCCGTCAAGTGGCAAAGATAGATGATGCAACTGACTACAGCTGTTGTAAACAGCCTGATAGTTACTGTCAAAAAAATGGGGTGCACTCTATGATGGTGGCACCACTCTACGATAAGAGAGAAATATCGGGCGCTATCTCGGTGGAGAATTTGCGAGATACAAAATCGTGGCGTTCAGAGGAGATGACTTTTCTCTCTTATGTGAGCAATATTATTCCGATTGTTCAAGTCTCTGCAGAACGCGCTGAGGCAGAGGAGCAGTTGAGGGTGGCAGTTAATCTAGCGGAGAAGGCGAGTAGTGCTAAAGGAGATTTCCTTGCCACAATGAGTCATGAGTTGCGCACACCACTGACGGCAATGATCGGTTATGGAGAGGAGCTCCTCAGTACTACACTTCAGATGGATCAGCGTCAAATGGCTGAGACGATGGCACTCTCTGGAAAGAGTCTGCTCTCACTGGTTAATGATATTCTTGATCTCTCTAAAATTGAGGCAGATAAGTTAGAGATAGACCATGCCTCATTCAGTATGATCGAGATGATTTTTGAAGTTGAGCAGCTATTTTCTCAGCGTGCCTCTATTAAAGGGATTAACTTTTCGGTGATTCGAGAGGATTCTGAGTGTGAGTATCTGTTTATAGGGGATGGACGGAGAATATCCCAAATTTTAATTAATCTACTTGGGAATGCGATCAAGTTTACTGAGTATGGTGAGGTGACACTGACCATAAAGGCAGAGCAGAAGAGTAGGGGGCAGATGATTTGTCATTTTTTGGTCGAGGATAGTGGAATTGGAATGTCAGCTGAAGTTGTTGAGCGTCTATTTCAACCTTTTGAGCAGGCTGATAATACGATCTCTCGACGTTTTGGAGGCACTGGATTAGGACTGCATATCTCTCAAAGACTTTCTGAGCTGATGGCAGGCGAGGTTAAGGTGAGCAGTGAGATCGGTAAGGGCTCTGTTTTTGAGCTTATTGTCCCGTTAGAGATCTCTAATGAGTTGGCGCCTAAAATTCTTTCGGGTACCTCTGTCCCGAAAATCATCACAGCACTGCGCGGCTCGGTATTAATTGCGGAAGATACGCCTGAACTACAGTTACTAGAGCGGAGGTTGGTGGAGAGTACGGGAGCTTCGGTGGAGATTGCTAAAGATGGTAATGAGGTGGTCACGAAAGCGCTGGAGGCAGAGTACGATCTGATCTTGATGGATATGCAGATGCCAGGAAGAGATGGAATTGAGGCGACCCGTATGATTCGTGCGATGAGCTGTGAGACTCCTATTGTGGCTTTGACTGCGAATGTGATGCAGCACCATCGAGATCAGTTCCAAGAGGCTGGGGTCGAAGGTTTCCTCTCTAAACCGATTCAACGAGAGAAGTTACACCAAACACTCCAGCGTTATTTGCATCCAGTAGAAGAGGAGGAGACTGAGAGTGTGAAACCCAAAGCCATTATTGATGAGATGCTTGATGATGAGTTGATAACCCTCTTTATGGAGAGTTTAACAATATCGAAGCAAGAGATAGAGCTGGCGATTGAGCAGAAGCAGTGGAAAGATCTTCGCCTGTTAGTACATAAGATCAAAGGGACAGGCACAACTTTTGGGTATCCTGAAATTACCACTCTTGCTAGAAAAATTGAGGAAGCGCTGATTAAGGACGACTCTCCTCTTGCCATTAAAGAGAGTCAGCAGTTATTGATAGAGATTAATGCTATTTTAAAGTAGAGATAATAAAAAATGATGAGAATAAAACAAGAGCCCAAAGTTTTACTGGTTGATGATGAGTCAACGATGCGTGAACTATTGAGTAATTTAATGAGGCAAGAGAAGTGTCAAGTTGTGGCAAAAGCTAAAAATGGGGAGGAGGCGGTAAATATGTACCGCATACATCGACCAGATATAACTTTTCTGGATATCAATATGCCGGGAATGGATGGAGTGGAGACTCTTAAGAAGATACGAGAGATTGATGAGAGTGCGTTTGTTTGTATGGTGAGTGCTGATGCTTTTATTGAGATGGTGGAGAAGTTGATGAAGGTAGGGGTAGATGGCTTTGTGGTTAAGCCAATATCGCAAGAGAGGATTCATCAGGTGGTAGAGAAGTATCGTAAGATGGTGGAGAGTGATGATGAGTGAAAAACCTATTCTGGATGAGCTGGATGCGGAGATACTATTAGTTGATGATGATGCGATAATTCTTCTATTTCTGCGTAAACAGCTTCAGAATAGTGGATATCAACATATTACTAGTTGTGAAGATCCTAAGCAGGCAGTAAAACTACTAAAGGAGCGCTCTTTTGATCTGTTATTGCTGGATCAAAATATGCCAGGGATGAGTGGTATAGAGTTGCTGGAGTGGCTTCAGAGTGAACCTTCAGCTACGAAGATGCCTGTGATGATGTTGACAGCAGATGATGATCACGAGGCACGCCATAAGGCGCTATCTAGTGGGGCGTGGGATTTTGTGACTAAACCTTTTGATACGGTCGAGGTGATGAGTCGTGTTCATAATATGGTGAAGTTGCGTACTCTACATAAAGGGCTGCAGCAGAGTAATTATCAACTCGAAGAGAAGGTGAAGGAGCGTACTAAGCAGCTACGCAGAGAGGTTAAGGAGAGAGGGAGAGTCGAGAAGCAGTTGGAGCATCTCTCTGTCATCGATCAGTTGACAGGACTTCCCTCAGAGATGATCTTTCTGGATCGTCTCCAGCAGAGTCTCTTACAAGGCGCACGCAAGGGAAAAGAGAGTGGGGTTATCTGGGTTCAATTAAAATTGCAAGCACCTTTGCCATCTATAAAAGAGGTTGCCTCTCGCCTCTTACCTATTACGCGTAATGGAAGTTTAGCTCGCAGAGGAAGAAGTGCTTTTTTGCTTTTGGCGAGTGATCTTGATAGTGAAGGACTGGATCTGAAAATAGTACTTTCACGCGTTAGAAATGCTCTAAATGGCATTGAGGTTAAGATAGGAAGTGCTATGAGTAGCAGTGATGAGGTCGATGTTGAAACACTTATTGCAACAGCACGAGAAAATTTGTTGTCGAATAAGATGACAACCACTAAGGTGGTTTCAGTTAAAGCGCTTCTTTACCAAGCTATTTTTGGGAGTAAGTGTGCGAAGTTTAATCTAGTTTGGCAGCCGCAGTTTTCACTCACTGAACAGAAGGTGACGGGAGCAGAAGTGCTATTGCGCTGGAGCTCTTTAGAGCTGGGAAAGGTATCACCAGCTGAGATTGTTGAGTTGGCAGAGAGAGAGGGGTGGATTACGGAGATTAGCCGTTGGGTTATTCGCAACTCTATTCAGCAGATTAAAGATTGGAGAGATGCTGGGCTAGTATTGGATCACTGCTCAATTAATCTCTCAGCACAAGATTTGACTAGCTTAGAGACGGTTCCCTATATTAAACAGCAGTTAGATAAGTTTGCTCTTCCTCCTAGCGCACTCTGTGTGGAGATTACAGAGACAGAGTTGATGGAGAATATTGAGCTGGGGCGCGCTCATCTGGAACAGTTGCGTGCACTAGGGGTTAAGGTGGCACTAGATGATTTTGGTACGGGTTACTCTTCACTGAGTTATCTGCGCCTCTTTCCGATTGATATTATAAAGATCGATCGCTCATTTGTGATTGATCTAGAAGAGAGTGCCGCTTCCCAAGCAGTCGTCGCTGGAATTGTAGAGATGGCTAGAATGTTGAAGTTACAAATTGTCGTTGAGGGAGTGGAGTATCAGCAGCAGTTAGACCGCTTACTACCTTACTCTGTAGAGTGGATACAGGGGTATTTCTATTCGAAGCCGCTACAGAAAGAGGAGTTTTTGAATTACTGTAGTTGAGATAAAACTGCTACAACTGCAGCGGTAAGTTTTTTCAACTCTTTGCTAGAGATGATGTAGGGAGGCATAAGGTAGACTAGCTTTTCAAATGGACGCACCCAGACCCCTTGCGCTACAAAGAGTGGTTGAATCTCTCTCATATTTATAGGCTCTCTCATCTCAATCACCCCTATTGCTCCTAGCACTCTTACCGCAGCCACTCCATCTATATCTCTGCAGGGCGCTAACCCTGTCTGAAGCTCCTGTTCAATTCGTTTTACTCTCTCTTCCCAAGGTGAGGCTAAGAGGAGGTCAATGCTTGCATTGGCAGCACTGCAGGCGAGCGGGTTTCCCATAAAGGTTGGGCCGTGCATTAGAGTGCCGTCACCGTCAGCGGCTATTCCATCCACAACTTTTTTTGTGGTAATGGTTGCAGCTAGTGACATAGTGCCTCCAGTGAGGGCTTTGCCTATAGCCATTATGTCTGGGGTGACACTCTCTATCGCTGTAGTATGTTCATAAGCGAACATCTTTCCACTTCTTCCAAACCCTGTAGCTATCTCATCTGTAATAAGGAGGAGCTCATACTTGTCGCATAGCTTACGAGCGGATATTAGATAGTTAGGGTTGTAGAAGTGCATCCCCCCAGCCCCTTGTACTATAGGCTCAAGGATTAGGGCGGCAAGTTCTTTGTGATGAGTTTGAAGGAGTTTGTTTAGTGCGTTCATCTGCTGTGTAGTTTCACTACTGCTCCAAGCGCTGTAATCTTTGCCATCCCAAGCGCACTCTGGGCGTGGTGCAACAATTGGTTTTCGTAACACTTTATTAAAGCGGTTATGCATCCCATTCTCTGGATCTGCTAATGCCATGGTTGCGAAGGTGTCTCCGTGATAACCTCCAGCAATAGTTATAAATCTATTTTTTTCAGGCCGATCCTGTGCGCTCCAAAACTGAAGAGCCATCTTTAATGCGACCTCAATAGCGATAGAGCCAGAGTCTGCCAGAAACAGGTGTTGCAGTGGAGGAGGGGTTATATCTAGTAGACGCTCTGCAAGTTCAATAGCTGGAGTATGGGTAAGACCACCAAACATTATATGAGAGAACTTCTCTAGCTGTGTTGTGATTGCGCTATTTATCTCAGGCACATTGTAGCCATGAATGGCAGACCACCAAGAGGACATTCCATCTACGAGCTCTGAACCATCTTCTAGAGTCAGGATTGAGCCAGCAGCTGAACGCACCAAGTAAGAGTCTACGGGATTTAACATTGAGCTATAGGGGTGCCAAAGATGGTTGCGATCTATAAAGCTATTTATGCTGTTATCTCTATTATAAATATTCATATTATGGGGTATCATACAGCTATGAAAAAATTAAGCGACCATAAAATTGATGCGACTATATCTCCTGCAGGAACTCTAGGAGTGCTCTCTCAGCATGAGGTGAATATGATACTGGGGCATAGTGATGGTGACGATGATCTGCAAGAGCTATTCAGGCGCTGTGCGCTTGCGGTGTTAAATACTGGAACTGATATTGATGACTCAAAAATAGTGTTAGAGCACTTTCACGATTTTCAGATTATTCCACTTCAGAAAGATTGGGAGATTCAGTTTAAGTTGGTTAATGCGCCAGCAGAGGCGTTTGTTGATGGCGAGATTATTGCTGGCATTAGAGAGCACCTCTTTGCGGTAGTGCGAGATATCCACTCTGCACATGAGAGTAGAAGCATAAGTCGCTTTAAGGATGAGGGGTACGGAATCACTAATACAGTGTTTCATATTTTGCGTCGTGCCACTATCTTTGATCGTAAAGATCGCTCTGGGGTAGTGGTCTGCTGGGGTGGGCATTCGATCAGTAATGTTGAATATAAATATAGCAAAGAGGTTGGTTATCATCTCGGTTTGCGCAAATTAAATATATGTACAGGGTGTGGTGGTGGGGCGATGAAGGGTCCAATGAAAGGGGCAACTTTTGGGCACGCTAAACAGCGCAGCAGTGAGGGGCGTTATATAGGGTTGACCGAGCCTGGAATTATTGCTGCTGAGCCACCAAACCCAATTGTGAGTAGTCTGGTAGTGCTTCCAGATATTGAGAAGCGGTTAGAGGCATTTGTGCGTATCGGACATTTCTTCCTCCTATTTCCTGGTGGTCCAGGCTCGGCTGAGGAGCTTCTCTATCTGCTTGGAATTTTACTTCATCCGAAAAATATGGATCTCTCTTTTCCGCTAATATTAACTGGTCCAGAGAGTAGTAGAGAGTACTTTGAGAGGATAGATAACTTTATTGGTGATACTCTTGGGGAGAAAGCTCAAAAACTATATACCGTAGTTTTAGGAGATCCTTATGAGGTTGCAAAGAGAGTAGAGAGGGAGGTTGAGGATAATCTAAAATATCGGAAGAGGTGTGGGGATGCCTACTTCTTCAACTGGCATCTCTATATAGATCTACAGTTCCAGAAACCATTTGAGGTGACCCATAACTCAATGGCTGAATTGGAGTTAGGTAGAGATCAACCTCTACATCTGTTGGCAGCAAATCTGCGTAGAGCGTTTTCAGGGATTGTTGCGGGAAATGTGCGTGACGCAGGAATTAGAGCGGTAGAGCGAGATGGCCCGTATCTGCTATCTGGAGACGGGGAGTTGATGCGCTCTATGGGTAACTTGCTGGGAAGCTTTGTCGATGAGCAGCGGATGAAGCTTCCAGGGGAGCAGAGTTATACTCCATGTTATAAAGTAACTTTTAATGGATGAAAACTTCACTATACTCCCAATTATAGTTAGATTTGTAGTATAGTTCTGGTTATGGATAAAATACTCTCTGAGACAATTAAATTACAACGAAAATTGTTGATTCAGTTTCTCTCTCCAATAATGAAAAATTTGGCGCAAGAGTGTGCGGTGCTCTGGGATCAATCCCCTAAAATGTCTAAGAATCTTGAAAAACAGCTCCAACCATGGGCGACAGTATCATTTGGGCAGAGGCTCTATACGGTAACTCCAGATGCTAATCTATATGGTGAGATAGCAAGCTCTAGTAACTATCTGTTTGAGGTTAATTCTAATGAGCAGGAGGGGATGGAAAAGCTTCTATTGATTCCATATCTTGCAAAAGTAGAGTCATCTCAGCTCAAGTTAACCGAGGTCTATCTAGGGAGGGTTTTGCATAAAAGTTGTATTACTGCAATTCAGGCAATCACCATTAAGGGGGTGGTGGTAGGTTATTTAGTGGCAGATTTCGAGCTTCGTAAACTACCACAAGAGGAGCGTGCATTTTTCCCGAAATACACTTGGAGGCAGATTAAAGGCGACCCTGCAATTAGAAAACAGCTCTTTCAGCAGAAATTTATTCCTGGGGCTATTGATCAGTATATTGATGATGTGCTAAATATTTTGGATGAACTCTTAATCGAACGAGGTGTGTTTAGAGTATCATTGCACTTTCCAAGCTCTAGAGCAACTCTCTGGGTAACTGAAGATCCTTATGATGAGCATACTCATGTATTACAGGAGATACTTGATCCATCTATCTGTTTAGCTTATCCAAAAAGAGATTATCCTGATGGTGCAAAAGTGACAACGGATATGGTGCGTCCAATTTTGAACCGTTTTCGTGAGCTCCGTTATGCGGATGATGTAGTCTATCTGCGCACTGGAACTATAAATATAATAAGCGGAATGGTGGAGGTGAACTTCTCCTGTGATGGAACTCACCTTATGCCTGCCGAGATGTTTTTAGAGAAAGATGAAGCTTTCTGGTTTGGGGAAACTAGTTAACGCTCTAAGTTAATACACTAGTACATTAGTGCAATTATAGCTAATACCAGCAGTAACCAGACGGTAGGAATTATCGCCCACTTGAGCGGCGCATTAACCATCTCCATAAAATAAGTTATAACAAACTGTCCCTTAATTAGAGCAGCACCAAGGAGTATCCCAAGAGCAAGATTTCCGCTCATACCCTCCATTCCAATCCAGTATCCAAGTAGAGTTAATGATACTAATCCCACCCATATTACAAAAGTTTTACGAGTAGAGTTACGATAATCAAGATCAGTTTGTTGACTATCTACTGTTTGCTTATTAAGCGTTTGACTATTTGTTGTTGAATTAGGCATATTTATTAAGCTCCATATTAAATTTAACTACTGAATTAGATAGACTAATGGGAATAGAATAATCCATACAAGATCTACCATATGCCAGTAAGATGCTCCAGTCTCAATACCTGTGTATTCTGTTGCCGAGTATTTTCCTCTACGAGCCATCACTAAAATTACTGCAAGAATAACCATCCCTAAGATAACATGCATAAAGTGAAAAAAAGTTAGAGAGAGATAGAACATATAGAATTTATTGGTGCTAAGAGTGATACCCTCGTTGTGTTTAGTGATAAACTCAAACATTTTAACTCCTAGAAATATTCCTCCCATTCCAATAGAGCCAGCTAACCAGCGCACCGATAGGTTCTGTTTTCCCGCTTTAATTGCGTGTACTGCATTAACTACAAACCAAGAGCTAGTTATCAGTACTACTGTATTGATCATCCCTGCAGTCCGATCCAATAGAAGTTGTGATTGGTTAAAAAGTTCGATATGGTTGCTACGAGTAACTGCGTAGGAGGCAAAGAATACCCCAAATACTAGCAGTTCTGCATAGATAAAAATCCAGATCGCAAAGTCGCCAGGGAGTTTTTTTTCAGAAATTGAGTTCATAATAGTGGTTTAGTTTACAGTTAAAAAAAATCCCCACCTCTTGTTGGAGAGGTGGGGATTATACATCAAAGTAAGTTCAACTCGATAAATATTATGCTTGAGTTACAAGACCTCGTTACTCGGTTGCACTCTCTCCATCGCCATCAATAAAGAAGCTCATTATGTAGAGCACTAAACCGATAAGGAAGACCACTCCAGCAATCTCACGCATCCAGTAGAATAGTGTGAGTTGATCCTGAGTAGCCATAAACGACATAGGTGTATCAGATATTCTCTGTAACCAAGTCTGGAGGATTCCAGCAGCAGTCAAGAATAGGGTGATGAATACAATCGAAACTGTCATCAGCCAGAAAGACCACATCTCCATAACCTGCGCTTTATTAGAGTTAGCAGCTCGCCCACGCATAATTGGCATTGCGTATGAGATGATTGCCAGAACGACCATGACATAAGCACCGTAGAAGGCCATATGACCATGGGCTGCAGTAATCTGCGTTCCATGAGTGAAGTAGTTCACAGGAGCGAGTGTGTGGAGGAAGCCCCATACGCCAGCACCTAAGAATGCCATTACACCAGTACCTAATGCCCATAGAACAGCAACCTTATTGGGGTGCTCACGCTTGCGCTTGTTCACCATAGTGAAGGCAAATACAGTCATCATAAAGAATGGAATAGGCTCCATTGCAGAGAAGATTGAACCCCACCACTGCCAGTACTCAGGAGTACCGATCCAGAAGTAGTGATGCCCTGTACCGATAATACCGGTAATTAGTGTCATCGCAATGATGATATACAACCATTTCTCGATCACTTCACGGTCAACACCAGTGGTCTTGATCAGAACAAAGGCAAGGATAGATCCAAGGATCAGCTCCCAAACACCCTCTACCCATAGATGGACGGTCCACCACCACCAGAATTTGTCCATAACGATATTTGCTGGGTTGTAGAAAGAGAATAGGAAGAAGACGGCGAGTCCTACTAGACCGATCATCATAACGAGGTTGATAACTGTTTTACGACCTTGAAGTACAGTCATTCCCACATTAAAGATGAAAGCTAGAGCAACTACTACCACCCCGAGTTTGGTTATGGTCGGCATCTCTAAGAACTCTCGTCCCATCGTCGGCCAGAGATCATTCATCGTTATCTCTGCGAGCTGTGCATAAGGCACTAGCAGATATCCAAGAATAGTAAGTGCGCCTGCTACTAAGAAGATCCAGAACATAAGAATTGCAAGACCAGGGCTATAAAGCTCTCGTTCTGCCTCTTCAGGAATCAGGTAGTAGGCGGCTCCCATAAAGCCAAACAGCAGCCATACGATAAGCAAGTTGGTATGAACCATTCGTGCTACATTAAAAGGAATCTCCGGAAACAGGAAGTCACCGATGACATATTGAAGACCAATAATCAGACCGAACAGAATCTGCCCGACAAAAAGTCCTATTGCTGCTGTAAAGTAATACTTAGATACAGCTTGTGATTGATATTGCATATTAAATAATCTCCATTAACCCATTATGTTTGGTGGCCAGTTTGCAGTATTTACACCGTTCACATACTTCAAGAACTGTGCAATCTCCTCCAACTCTGTATCACTAAAGTTAAATTGAGGCATACTACGACGACCAGGAATGCCGCCAGCTGGACGACTCTTGATGAATCCTTTAATAGCCTCTGTGCTGCCCCCAAAACGGGTGTAGACATTAGCAAGCTCAGGAGCAAAATATGCACCTTCACCCATCAGTGTATGACAACCAATGCAGTCGTTGACTTCCCAGAGCATCTTGCCTCTAGCGACCTCTTCAGTTAAATTCTCATGGTTATCGCGTTTTGGAATCTCTCCCATAGTATCGAAAGTTAAGGCTAGAAATAGCAGGAAGAAGAACATACTTCCTCCATAAAATATATTTCGCGCCATCGATTTAGTGAACATTTCGTTCATCGTTGTTGCTCCCTCTTAAAAGTTAAAAGTAAAAAATACCGCGTACGGAATCGCTATTTTCGATTAAATAGAGTCCACTTGTAATTGACCAAGGTCAACGATTTTAAATTAACTTAAAACTTTAAACTCCTTCCAGATTTAGTTGTATATTTCTTTACATTAAGATTGCACAAAGATACGGCTATCTGCTATGATAGAAAAAACCTAATCATAATGAACTATCCCATGCTTGACCTTGAAAGAATAGATGTTAACTCTGCCCTGAAAAATATGGGTGGAGATAGAGATATGTTGCGGCGAGTGTTGTTAGATACTCGTATCGATCAACGAGATGTTGTTGTGGAAGTCAGGCAGGCGCTGTCAGATGGTCGCCAGCAAGATGCTCATAGATATGTCCATAGTCTCTATAGTATTGCTGGAATGATAGGTGCAGCACATCTCCAGGATCTATCCTCTAAGTGTGAAACTCTACTAAAAGTTGATGCAGATAATCTGCAGGTTGATTCCCTTAGTGCTATATTGAGTGAGCTTGAGCAAGAGTTTAAGTTAGTCTTTATAGATATTGGTGCTCTATTAATTGAGCTTGGTGATGAGCAGGAAAAATCAAACTCAAAGGCAGCTAAACAGCCAGAACATAAGCATAGAGAGCGTGCGAAAATTTTGGTGGTTGATGATATAAAGCAGAATCTTGATGTGATTAAAGGTCTGCTCTCAGATAGCTATAATTTAATGGCTGCAACTAATGGAGTAATGGCTCTTAAAGTAGCTCGCTCTAACCATCCAGATCTTATTTTACTTGATATTATGATGCCAGATATGGATGGGTATGAGGTCTGTAAACAACTTAAAGCTGATCAAAAGACTGCCGATATTGCAGTTGTATTTCTCACTGCAAAAGCTGAAATTGAAGATGAAGAGCATGGCTTTGAGCTCGGTGCAGTTGACTATATAACTAAACCAATTAGCCCTCCAATACTTAAAGCACGAGTTAAAACTCACCTTGAAAACAGAGAGTACAGTAAGTCTCTAGAGCAGATGGTAGAGAGCCGCACTCTTCAGTTGGCACAAATTCAGGATGCGACTATCTTAGCGATGGGGGCATTAGCAGAGCAACGAGATCCAGAGACAGGAAACCATATTCGTCGAACTCAGGGGTATGTAAAGCTGTTAGCTGAGAAGATAGGACTTGCGGATGATGAGGTGGAGTTGATCTATAAGTCAGCCCCTCTACACGATATTGGTAAAGTTGCAGTTCCAGACAGCATTCTAAAAAAACCTGGCAAATTGACAACTGAAGAGTTCAAAATAATGCAACATCATGCGGAGGCAGGTAGGGATGTTATTGTAGAGGCAGAAGTTGCATTAGATGATCCAGAGCTATTTCTGATATACGCCAAAGATATCGCATATCGTCACCATGAAAAGTGGGATGGGAGCGGATATCCAAATGGCTTAGCGGGGAGAGATATTCCTCTTTGTGCACGAATTATGGCTTTAGCTGATGTATATGATGCTTTGGTAAGTCGCCGCATCTACAAACCACCGTTTGACAGAGAGAAGACTAACGCCATTATTGTGAATGGTAGAGGAATACATTTTGACCCCAGTTTAGTTGATGCCTTCTTGGAGTTGGAGGATCAATTCTACGAAATATCTCAACGCTATATTGATAGTCAAGAGACAGTTGAAAAGAGATTTAATAGTGATCAGTGTAAAATATTGTTGGTGGATGACTCTAGCTTAATGCGTGGGGTTATCCGCAAGCTTCTAGAGGATGAGGGAGTTGAGGTAGATGAGGCGAGAGATGGTATAGAGGGGGTGGAGCGAGCTACTCACAATAACTATACAGCTATCTTTATGGATTTGGAGATGCCAGATATGAATGGAGATAAGGCAACAGAGCTCTTGCGTCGTCAAGGTTGCTCAATTCCAATTATTGCCCTTACTGGGGCAGGTGATGACGAGAGCCGTAACCGCTTTATTCAGGCAGGGGCAACTGGATATATGCAGAAGCCACTTGATCCAGAACTATTGAAGAAAGTTTTAAGTAGGATAGTTGGCTGATACAATAACTGATACAGCAGTAGGCTGAGAGAAAGTGTGTGCATATTAAAAAATATCTAAATAAAACTATTCCGCTCCTAATTATTGCGGTAGCTATAGCTGCCTTTATGTTTATGAAGCTATCTAAGGAGCAGATAGCTCCGCTTAAACCAAAGGAGGTGGTGTGGCGAGTTGAAAGTACTATAGTGCAGAGTGGAGAACGAAGTCCTAAACTGATTCTATATGGAGTTACCGAAGCTGGTCGTTTTAGTGAGCTAAAGTCAGCATTGATAGCAGATATATCGAATATTTTGGTGCGAGAGGGGGATGTGGTTGAGAGAGGCGCTGCCCTGATTGAGTTAGACTCACGAGAGAGCTCTCTGATACTTAGCCAACGCAAGGCTGAACTAAATGAGATTGGAGCTAAAATTGAGAAAGAGGAGATAGCTAATAGAGCTAATCAAACTCTACTTAAACATGAGCAGGATCTGCTCCAGCTCAGGCTAGCCGAGCTTAGACGAATTAAGCAGTTAGGTAAAACCAGTACGGTATCACAAACTCTCTATGATCAGGCACAGCAAGACCTCGAACGACAACAGATTAAAGTGGTAGAGCGCCAGCATAAGATAGATAGCTATTTAGCGCAGAACCGAATTTTATTGGCGCAGCAAGAGCGACTCCAAGCCCTGCATTCACAAGCTAAATTAGATACTGCAAAAAGTACTTTGCGTGCACCTTACCGTTCTATAATTCAAAACATTAACCACTCTATAGGAACTCGTCTTCGCCCTGGCGATCTGGTGCTCTCACTCTATGACCCGGCATCCATTCAACTACGGGTTCCTATCCCAAACAGCGCCCTTGCTGCTGTTAGAGATGGAGTAAATAGTGGCTCTGCGATAAGTGTGGAGGGGGAGGTTGATGGGGTTTTAGTTGAAGGCAGAGAGTTACGGCTCTCGTCTAAGAGTATGGGTAGGGCTAGTGGGGTAGATGGGGTTTTTCTACTTCAACAGAATTTATCACCTACATCTGTACTGCTGCCAGGAAGAGCTCTTAAGTTGAGTTTAACTCTCCCTCCAGTAGCCGATAGTATAACTCTGCCTTACTCTGCACTCTATGAGCAGAGCGGTGGTAATAAAATTGTCTATACTTTAGATGACGATAGTAGGCTCAAGCCTATAGCTGTTAAGCAGTTGGGGTGGGCGTTGCATAGTGGTGAATATAGTAGCTCTAATATATTAATTCAGAGTTTAACTAATCCCAAACTAATGGATGGAGATGAGGTCGTAACTACCCATCTGCCAGAGGCTAGTAGTGGGCTCAAGGTAAAGGTTGAGAGTGGTGCCGAACTCTAACGACTCACACTATAACGATCTGATTGGGCGATTTGCTAATCACGGAGTTGCAGCAAATTTACTGATGGTTATTCTGCTTCTTGCTGGGATATGGGGGGTGACTCATATGAATCGTCAATTCTTCCCCTCATTCTCTATGGATGTGGTAAGTGTGAGAGTGGTATGGGCAGGTGCGTCAGCAGAGGATGTTGCTAACTCTATCACTGTTCCTCTTGAACAAGAGTTGCGTCAAGTGGATGGAATAGAGAGTATGAGTTCTACTAGCGCAGAGGGGATATCATCTATTACTCTGGAGTTTACCAACGGTACCGATATGCAGTGGGCGACCGAGAGGGTTAAGGAGCAAGTTAATAGAGTGCGCAGTATGCCGACAGATACAGAGGAGCCTAAGGTAAGTAGGCGAGTCAGGCATGATCCTATAGCCCGAGTTGTCATCACCTCTAGCGATAGTGAGGGGGTGGAGTCTATAAGAAGTTTGGTCTACTCTTACAAGCGAGAACTGATGGAACGAGGCATTGCGAAAATATATGTTAATGGTCTTCCTGATAGAGAGATTGCAATTGAGCTACCAATGCGTGAGGTAGTTGAGCTTGGGATCTCACATAGAGAGTTGGGGGAGCAGATTAGAAAGATGAGCCGTAACGATCCTTCTGGTGATGTTGGAGATGCAAATATTAGTCGCCAACTGCGCACTCCAGGTCAACTCCGTGGTGTAGAGCAGTTCTCTAAACTCACTTTGCAAGGGGGTAGAGGTGATGAGCAGTTTCAGCTAGGGTCCATTTCCGATATATCTTATCGTGCGCAGAAGAGAGAAGATAGAGTTTTTTATCATGGTCTACCAGCTGTAGAGATGCGTTTAATGCGGGCAGAGAATAGTGATTCACTTGAGTCGGCGCAGATTATGGTTGACTGGATGGATGAAGTAACTTCGCAACAGCTGCCACAAGGAGTTGAAATTCACCGTTTTGATGAGGGGTGGACTCTTATATCTGAAAGACTATCGCTCCTTATCAATAATGGAGCAGGTGGACTACTGCTAGTGGTCGCTATTCTATTTCTATTTCTTAACGGAAAAGTTGCATTTTGGGTTGCAGTTGGAATCCCAACTTCATTTATGGCAACCCTTGCGATTCTCTACGCTATTGGTGGCTCTATCAATATGGTCAGCCTCTTCGCACTAATTATGGCGCTCGGAATTATTGTAGACGATGCAATAGTGGTGGGGGAGAATGCACTTGCCCACTACCAGAGAGGTGAGGGTGCTCTCCATTCAGCAGAAGGTGGTGCTCGTAGAATGTTCTATCCAGTACTCTCTTCCTCTTTGACTACTGTTGCTGCATTTCTTCCGTTGATGTTGATTGGGGGGCAGATGGGGAAGATTCTGATCGATATACCGATAATAATTATATGCGTATTGATCGCCTCTCTAATCGAGTGCTTTCTAATCTTGCCAGGGCATCTCCAACACACATTTAGTAAGCTTCACCACCGTGCTCCATCTCCAACCAGAATCAAGATGGATGAAAAGTTCAATAAGTTTAGAGAGTTTAAATTTGAACCAATGGTGCGTTGGGCGCTTCACCATCGTGGAGTAGTAGTCAGTTCTACTATCGGAATGTTTATCCTCTCGTTTGGGTTGGTAGTGGGAGGGCATCTCTCATTTAGTTTCTTTCCATCACCAGAGGGAAATATATTTTATGCTAATGTGGATTTTGTCTCAGGAACCCCTAAAGAGCGAGTGGATAGTTATATGCAACGCCTCCAGCGCTCACTATATAAAACTGAGAATGAGCTAGGTGGAAGTTTGATTAAGGCGGTAGAGTCACGACGCGGAGTTTCTGGCTCTAGAGGAGCAGGTACTCGTAGAACTGGGGATCAATTTGGTTCTATGATTATTGAACTTATACCTGCAGAAGATAGAGAGCTTAGAGTTAAAGATTTTATTCGTAACTGGAAGAAACTTGCCCCTACTATGGCTGGGCTAGAGACTCTAACTATAGAGAAACGCAACCACGGACCTGCTGGTAAAGATTTAGAGATTAGGCTTACTGGAGAGGGTGGAGCAGGAGATGGCATTGATCAGATGAAGGCGGCATCTAACGAAATTATGGATGCTCTGCGTCTTATTAACGGAGTGTTAACCGTGGAGGATGACCTCCCTTATGGTAAAGAGCAGATGCTCTTCTCTCTCAGCGCAGAGGGGCATAAGCGCGGTATCTCACTTCAAGAGATTAGTTCACAACTCCACTCTGCATTTGAGGGGCGTGAGATTCAGGTCTATAGTGAGGGAGATGAGGAGATTGAAGTGCGGATAGTTCTTCCTGATAGCGAACGCAGAGAGATCTCATTTCTTGATAGTTTTATGTTTATCACCAAGCAGGGAGATGCGATTCCACTGCTTAATATAGTGGAGTTTAAACTCCATCGAGGTTTTGAGGTGGTACGACACAGTGATGCGGAGATGGCTGTAAATATAATGGCAGATATCGATGCTGAGCAGCAGAATGCAGATGAGCTGATTCTTCTCTTAGAGGAGAGCACCCTTCCAGAGATAGTAAAAAAATATCCGGTGAGTTACAGTTTTGAAGGAAAACGGGCAGATCAGCGAGAGACTCTAAGCGATATGAAGCAGGGGGGTATTTTAGCGCTACTATTAATCTATATCATTCTAGCGTGGGTATTCTCCTCTTATGGGTGGCCATTAGTAGTTATGGCGACTATTCCATTTGGAATTATTGGTGCATTCTGGGGGCACTGGATAATGGGAATGGATATAACTCTACTCTCACTATTCGGACTCTTTGCGCTCTCTGGTATTGTAGTAAATGACTCAATTATATTAGTTTCGTTCTACCATAAACTTCGTCAACAGGGGGTGGAAATTAGTGATGCGATTGTAGCCGCAGCAGGGCAACGACTTCGTGCTGTTATCTTAACTTCTCTCACTACAATTGCTGGGTTGCTTCCGCTCCTATTTGAACGCTCACTGCAAGCTCAATACTTAATCCCGATGGCGATCTCAATCTCATTTGGACTAGCAGTATCTACTCTGCTAGTGCTCTTTTTTGTGCCATCTCTGCTCTCACTTCACGAATCAATTAGTGATAAGTGAAGCTGCAACACTCTAAATCTATAATACACTAAAGCTAAAACTAAAAAAATTAAAAAAAGTTGTTGCAATTTAGTTGAAGACTCTGTAATATACGCCCTCGTTGATGCGGGGTGGAGCAGTCTGGTAGCTCGTCGGGCTCATAACCCGAAGGTCGTTGGTTCAAATCCAGCCCCCGCTACCAAAATATTAGTAGAGTCAGATTCTGCCTAGCAAAATTTGACCCTACGACAAAAAGGCCGATCTTTTTGAATAGATCGGCTTTTTTTTATCTAAAAATAGAACTAAAGAATGGCAACAGTTAAAGAAAAATTATATGAACTTATCACCCCAGTTGTAGTTGGGCTAGGCTATGAGTTGGTGGGTGTTGAATATCTACCACAAGGTAAGCACTCTCTGCTTAGAGTATATATTGATACTGAGGGTGGGATAACTCTAGAGCACTGCGAGCAGGTGAGTAGGCAGCTTAGCGCGCTTTTTGATGTTGAGGATCCGCTAAATGGACAGTATAACCTTGAGGTCTCCTCTCCAGGTTTAGAGCGACCTCTGTTTATTAAAGAGCACTATGTTCGTTTTAGTGGAAGTCGTATCTTTGTGAGGTTGGCAATCCCGCTTAATGGTAGACGCAAGTTTGAGGGGCTACTTACAGGGGTTGAAGATGATGAGGTGGTGTTAAAAATAGATGATGAGGTTTTTAATCTGCCTCTGATTCAGATAGAGAAAGCGCACATTGTGCCAGAGTTTAGTTAGTCACTAATTAACTAACTGATTGACTAACTAAACAATAAACTAATTAAATAATTAATTAAATGAGAACTGAATAAATATGAGTAAAGAGATTCTGCAAGTTGTTGAAGCGGTATCCAATGAGAAGGATGTCAATAGAGAGGTTATTTTTGGTGCGCTTGAGGCTGCTTTAGCCATAGCTACTAAGAAAAAACATACTGAGGATATTGGGGTTAGAGTAAGTATTGATCGTAAAACTGGTGAGTATGAGACTTTTCAAACTTGGGAGGTTCTAGATGGGGATGAGCCAGGAATCCAGATGGAGATGCCAGATGCTCAACTCTGGTTGATTGATGCGGTTGACGAGGATCCAAATATTAAACCTGGAGAATTTATTGAGAATCCGATAGAGTCTGTTAAGTTTGGTAGAATATCTGCACAAGCAGCTAAGCAGGTGATTTTCCAGAAGGTTAGAGAGGCAGAGCGAGAAAAAGTTGCAGCAGAGTATCAGGATCGAGTGGGTGGTCTAGTTGGAGGTATTGTTAAACGGATGGATCGAGGTAATGCAATCATAGATCTTGGTGGAAATGCAGAAGCAATTATCCCTAAATCTCAACAGATTCCACGAGATCCTATCCGTCCAGGAGATCGTCTGCGTGGCTGCTTAATGGAGATTCAGAGTGATCAACGAGGTCCACAACTCATAGTGAGTAGAGTTGCACCTGAACTACTACTTGAGCTGTTCTCTCTTGAAGTTCCAGAGATAAATGATGGGTTGATTCATCTTAAAGGGGCAGCTCGTGATCCAGGTTCACGAGCAAAAATCGCGGTACAGAGTATGGATCGTAGAGTTGATCCTGTCGGTGCTTGTGTCGGTATTCGTGGTTCAAGAGTACAGTCTGTCTCCAATGAGTTGGCTGGAGAGAGAGTTGATATTGTCCCTTGGGATGATAACGAAGCGCAGTTTGTAATTAATGCAATGTCTCCTGCTGAAGTAGTATCCGTGGTTGTAGATGAAGAGAAGCACTCAATGGATATTGCGGTTGAGGAGGAGAATCTCTCGCAAGCTATTGGAAGGGGGGGGCAGAATATTCGTCTTGCTAGTGAACTTACTGGTTGGACCCTAAATGTTATGGGTGAAGAGGAGTTTGACTCTAAAGCGGAAGCAGAGAGTTTAATTATTCAGAAGAGATTAATGGAGCAGTTGGATGTGGACGAAGATCTCTCAGCAATTCTAGTTCAAGAGGGCTTTAGTAGTGTCGAAGAGGTCGCCTATGTTGATGAGAATGAGATGGTGGCTATTGATGAATTTGATGCAGATATAGTATCTGAACTTCGTAGCCGCGCTAGTGACTACCTTCTAACTAAAGCGATCTCACAAGAGGAGGTGCTAGAGGGTGGTGCACCAAATAAGGATCTTTTAGATCTTGAAGGGATGGATGAGCAGTTAGCTTATAGTTTGGCTGCAAACAAGATCGTAAGTATGGAAGATCTAGCTGATCAGGCTGTAGATGAGATTATGGAGTTAAAGATTGCTGATTTAACATCAGAGCGAGCTTCTGCTCTAATTATGAAAGCGCGTGAACCGTGGTTTGCGGAGGATATCTAATGTCAGAGGTTACAATAACTCAGTTCGCTGAGGTGGTTAAAATTCCAGCTGATAGGTTGCTTGGGCAGCTTGCTAAGGCAGGTATTGATAAGAGCAGTGTCGATGATGTTATTACTGAAAGTGAGAAGATGAACCTACTCTCCTTTCTCAAAGAGTCACATGGTGATGCTAATGGTAAATCGTCTAAAGGGAAGATTGTTCTAAAGAGAAAATCAACCTCTACCTTGAAGATTGGTGGAGGACGAGCTAGTGGTAAAAGTGTCAATGTTGAAGTGCGTAAAAAACGCACTATAACTCGCGCTGCAGCAAAAGCTCCAGCAGGAGAGCTTGCGGATAGCGATATTTTAGTAGCTAAACAGGCTATTGATGAACGACGAGCAGCAGAGAATAAGCAGCAAGAGCAAGATGATAGTAGGCGCAAACATCAGCTGAAAAAACATAAAGATGAGGAGCGAGCTAAAGAGGAGTTGATCGCTAAAGAGGAGGCTGAGAGTAAACGTAAAATTCGTGAAGAGGAAGAGAAAAAACTTTTAGAGAAGCAGTCTCGTGCTGTAGCCGAGAAAGCTAAGAAGAAAAAAGAGGCAGAGAAAAAGAGCCCTACAGATGATCGTGGCTCTTCTGGGCGTAGAAAACCTAATAAGCAAGCAACTAGATATGGGCGCAAGGAGCTGCATGTAGATAAAGGTAAAGGGCGTAAAGGTAAAAAACAGAAACGCTCATCTAAAGTAGATATAGAGACAGAACATGCATTCACCAAGCCAACAGAGGCGGTAATACTAACAGTTGAAATCCCTGAGACACTTACAGTCGGTGATCTTGCGCTGAAAATGTCAACCAAAGCTGCTGAACTTATCAAGGTGATGATGAATTTAGGGACAATGGCAACTATCAATCAGATGATAGATCAAGAGACCGCATCCCTGCTGGTGGAGGAGTTAGGGCATAAACCTGTACTTATAAAAGAGAGTTCGCTAGAGGATGATCTTATCACCTCAGTTACTGAAGAGCATGATGCTGGAGATGCTATCAAACGCGCCCCTGTAGTGACAATTATGGGGCATGTGGATCACGGTAAAACTTCGCTCTTGGATTACATTAGAGAGACTCAGGTTACAGATGGAGAAGCTGGTGGTATTACCCAGCATATCGGTGCTTACCGAGTCTCCACCAAAAAAGGTGAGATCGCATTTTTAGACACTCCTGGACATGCTGCGTTTACCGCTATGCGTGCACGAGGAGCTAAGGTTACAGATATTGTGGTTTTGGTGGTGGCTGCCGATGATGGAGTTATGCCCCAAACAGAGGAGGCAATCCAGCACGCAAAAGCGGCTAATGCTCCACTTATCATAGCGGTAAATAAGATTGATAAACCTGAAGCTGACCCTGAACGAGTTAAGAGTGAACTGGCAGCTAAAGATGTTATGCCTGAAGACTGGGGTGGTGATGTGCTATTTGTGAATGTCTCTGCTCATACTGGTGAGGGAGTTGATGAGCTGCTAGACGGAATTATACTGCAGTCAGAGATGTTAGAACTTACTGCAGTTACAGATGCTCCAGCTAAAGGTAATATCGTAGAGTCAAGGGTTGATAAGGGACGAGGTGCTATCGCAACTATGATGGTGCAGAGTGGAACTCTTCGTAAAGGTGATATTCTACTTGCAGGACGGGAGTATGGCAGAGTAAGAGCAATGATGGATGAGCATGGAGATCTACTAGGTAGTGCTGGACCATCAACCCCTGTTGAGATTTTAGGACTCTCTGGAGTTCCAGAGGCTGGTGAAGAGGCGCATGTAGTACCTAACGAACGCAAAGCTCGAGAGGTTGCTAATTTCCGTCAAGGTAAATATCGAGATATTCGTCTAGCCAAACAGAAGCAGGCTAGTCTTGATCGTATGTTTGAGACTATGCAAGAGGGTGGTACTACCTCAATAGTGAACATTCTAATTAAAGCAGATGTGCATGGTTCAGCTGAGGCACTAAGTGATGCGTTAATGAAACTATCTACTGATGAGGTGAGAGTTAATGTAGTCTCCTCTGCAGTTGGTGGAATTAATGAGTCTGATGCGAATTTAGCTATAGCCTCTAATGCTATCGTTATCGGTTTTAATGTGCGTGCTGATGTCACTGCGAAAAAACTTATCGAGTCAGAGGGGATAGATCTTCACTACTACAGTATTATCTATGACGCTATCGAAGAGGTCAAAAACTCAATGCAAGGTATGCTTTCTCCAGACTTTAAGGAAGAGATCGTAGGGTTGGCAGAGGTTAGAAGCGTATTCCGTTCACCTAAGCTTGGTGCTATCGCTGGCTGTATGGTTTCTGAGGGTGTAGTGAAGAGAAATAATCCGATTCGTGTATTACGAGATAATATTGTAATTTATGAAGGTGAACTAGAGTCGCTACGCCGTTTCAAAGATGATGTTAGTGAAGTTCGCGCTGGTACTGAGTGTGGTGTTGGAGTTAAGAGCTACAACGATGTTAAAGAGGGTGATCAGATTGAAGTCTTCGAGCGAGTTGAAGTTAAGAGATCTCTTTAAGCTGCGCATACCTTTAAATTATAATTACCATTAAAATATGAATAGTCGTCAACGAAAAGTTGGAGAGCAGGTTAAGCGCACCCTTGGGGAACTTATCCAGCGTGAAATCCGTGATCCTAGGTTGGGATGGGTAACTATTACTGCGGTAGATATAACCACAGACTTTTCGCATGCAACAATTTACTTCACAACCTTTGGTGAAGATTCTAGCGTAGAAGATACAATGCTGGCGCTAGATAGTGCGGCAGGATTCTTACGCTCAAAACTAAGTAAGAGTCTTAAGCTTAGAACTGTTCCCCAGCTTCATTTCAAACACGATGAGTCGGTGGAGTACGGTAGTCGTATGGAGAGGGTGTTGGAAGATATAGTTCGTTAATATACTCAAAACAATATACTCAAAACATATTAAAAATGTATCCAAACAAGAGATGAGATAGATAGATGGGAAGAAGAAACAGAAGAGGGCGTACCGTATCAGGGATTTTGCTCTTAGATAAACCAGCTGGAATAACCTCTAATGGTATTCTACAAGAGGTCAAGCATCTCTATTTTGCACAAAAGGCTGGGCATACAGGAAGCCTTGACCCTATAGCAACTGGCATCCTACCTATATGTCTAGGAGAGGCTACAAAATTTTCTGGTTTTCTCCTTAATGCAGATAAGAGCTACCGTGCTGAGTGTCAGCTTGGAGTGGTGACTAGATCCGCTGACTCTGAAGGTGAGATTGTACGGGAACGCCCAGTTGAAGATATTACCGAAGATAAAATTGTAGAAGCTCTCACCCAGTTTATGGGTGATATAAAGCAGATCCCACCAATGCATTCAGCAATTAAGGTAAATGGACAGCCACTCTATAAGTTAGCGCATCAAGGAATTGAGATCGAGAGAGAGCCTCGTCCCGTAACGATATATGAGTTAGAGTTTGTCTCTCTTGACAGTGATAATGATAAAATGGTGTTAGATATTCACTGCTCTAAGGGAACCTATGTGCGCACTCTGGTAGAGGATATTGGAGAGGTTTTAGGGTGTGGTGCGCATGTCTCAGGACTTCGTAGAACAACATTAGGTCCTTTCAGTGAGAGTGATATAGTAACTATAGATGAACTTAAACAGCTTAAAGATGAGTTTAAACAACAAGAGGAAGCAGAGCTGTCTGAACTTAACCAGAAGCTGGACGCATATCTACTACCACTAGATAGCGCAGTCAGCGATTATGCAGGGGTTTATTTAGATAGAGATAGTAGTTACTATGTTAAACAGGGGCAGCCAGTTCAACTATCTGGAGCGCCAGAAGAGGGTTGGGTTCGAATCTACGATGATAGTGATGTTTTTTTAGGTGTTGGTGAAATTATAGATGATGGAAGAGTTGCACCTCGCCGTTTAGTCCAGTAAAATAGTCAAATTAATCTGCTGAATTTTGTAACTGTATAGCAGTGAGTTGGAAGTTATAGAGTTAGAAGTTTGTGCAGATAGTACAGTAGTAAGTAGTGAAGTAATTTTTTTAATCATAGTTGTTTATAAATACAACAAATTTATTCGGAGTTATAAAAGATATGTCAGTTAATGCGGCGCAAAAAAGTGAGATTGTTACAAAATATCAACGCGGAGAGTCTGATACAGGCTCAACTGAAGTCCAGGTTGCACTGCTAACAGCACGCATCGAAGATCTTAGTGGTCACTTCAAAGAGCATAATAAAGATCACCACTCTCGTCAAGGCCTACTAAAGATGGTCAACAAAAGAAGAAAATTGCTCGACTACCTTAAAGGGAATGATAGCGCTCGTTACAGAGAGTTAATTTCAACTCTTGGACTGCGTCGTTAATAAAGTTTACAGGTAAAGATGGTGACTCGTAAAAGTAGTTACAGGTAATAGTGGTCGTTACTGTTTAGCGTGAGCGTAACAGTCAATTAAAATTAAAATTGGAGTTAGAGAGTGGAAGCTTACAAAAAAAGTTTTGAATATGGCAATCAGACAGTAACTTTAGAGACCGGGGAAGTTGCTCGTCAGGCATCTGGGGCAGTTAAGGTAACAGTTGGCGAGACTGTACTATTAGTCACCGTAGTTGCTGAAAAAGATGCTCGTGAAGGACGAGATTTTTTTCCACTAACTGTAAACTATCAGGAGAAGTTTTACGCAGCAGGAACTATTCCTGGCAGCTTCTTCCGTAGAGAGGGTCGTCCAACAGAGAAGGAGACCTTAACTTCTCGTTTGATAGATCGTCCTATTCGACCACTTTTTCCAAAAGGTTTTATGAATGAGGTTCAGGTTATTGTTACTGTAATCTCTGCTGACAATGAAGTAGATACTGAGGTTCCAGCAATGATTGGAACTTCAGCGGCACTCTCTATCTCAGGAGTTCCATTTCAAGGACCAATTGGGGCAGCTAAAGTTGGTTTCCGTGATGGCGAGTATATTCTCAATCCACTAATGAGCGATAAAGATGGTTCAGATCTTGAGTTAAGTGTAGCAGGCACAAGTGATGCAGTATTGATGGTTGAGTCTGAAGCTAATGTACTATCTGAAGAGATTATGCTTGGCGCAGTACTATTTGGGCATGATAAGATGCAGGTTATTATCACTGCCATTGATGAGATGGTTGCAGATCTTGGAGTTACTCAGTGGGAATTTGCGCCGCCAGCAGAAGATGTTGCTTTAACTGATGCCGTTGCTGCAGCTGCTGGAGATGCAGTAACAGAGGCATATCAGATTGCAGATAAGATGGATCGTTATGGCCGCATGGGTGAGGTGCGTGATCAGATTGTTACTGCTGTAGCAACAGATGATAGCGAATGGAATTCTGACGCAGTTAAAGCTGCAGTCAGTAAACTAGAGAAGAGAACCGTACGCAGCCGAATCATAGATGGGCAGCCAAGAATTGATGGTCGTGATACTAAGACTGTGCGTCCAATTCATGTGAAGGTTGGAGTTCTTCCAAGAGCTCACGGTTCAGCACTATTTACTCGTGGTGAAACTCAAGCGCTAGTAGTTACCACTCTTGGTACGGAGCGAGATGCTCAGGTAATTGATGCACTAGAGGGAACCTATAAGGATAACTTTATGTTGCAGTACAATTTTCCTCCATTCTCAGTAGGAGAGACTGGACGAGTTGGTAGTCCAGGTAGACGCGAAGTTGGACACGGCAAGTTAGCAAAACGCGGAGTGCAGGCGGTTGTTCCAACCAATGAAGCTTTCCCATACACTCTTCGTGTAGTATCCGAAATTACCGAATCTAACGGTTCTAGTTCAATGGCATCAGTCTGTGGTAGTAGTCTCTCTATGATGGATGCAGGAGTTCCTCTAAGTGCGCCAGTAGCTGGTATCGCGATGGGTCTAATTAAAGAGGGTGAAGATTTTGCTGTCCTAACTGATATTTTAGGTGATGAAGATCATCTTGGAGATATGGACTTTAAAGTTGCTGGTACAGATGCTGGTATTACGGCGCTGCAGATGGATATTAAGATTACAGGAATTACGCGTGAGATTATGGAGATCGCTCTGGATCAAGCCAGAGATGCTCGTCTCCATATTCTTGGTGAGATGAATGCAGTTATCGACTCTTCGCGTGAAGGTGTCTCAGAGTTTGCTCCTCGTTACTTAATGATGAAGATCGATCCAGATAAGATTCGTGATGTTATCGGTAAGGGTGGAGTGGTAATCCGTGCCATCCAAGAGGAGACAGGAGTTAAGATCGATTTGGATGATATCGGTAACATTAAGATCTCAGCAACTGATAGCAAAGCAGCTAATGAGGCGAAGAGTAGAATTGATACTATCGTTGCTGATGTAGAAGTTAATAAGGTCTATGATGGTAAGGTTGTTAAGTTGATGGACTTCGGAGCTTTCGTGAATATTCTTCCAGGCAAGGATGGACTTGTTCATATCTCTCAAATCTCAGAAGAGCGAGTTGAAAAAGTTGCTGACTACCTTAATGAAGGTGATGTTATAAAAGTTAAAGTGCTAGAGGTTGATCGTCAAGGACGAATTAGATTAAGTATGAAGGCGGTTTCTAGTTAGTAAAAGATAATATTGGTGCTGATATGTTTTGGCCGATAACTGTATACTGATCACCGAACTCTTTCTGCTTAAATGAAAATTCTACTTAGTAATGATGATGGTATTAACGCTCCAGGGTTGCAGACACTGCGCTCGCGTATGGTTCAACAGCATGAAGTAACTACTGTTGCTCCAGATCGTAACCGTAGTGGGGCGAGCCACTCTCTAACTTTAAACCGTCCGCTCCACCTTCATACTCACTCTAACGGTGACTACTCTGTAGATGGTACTCCAACAGATTGTGTTCATCTTGCACTAACAGGACTGTTAGCCGAGCAACAGCAAGATCCTGAAATTGTTATTTCAGGAATAAATGCTGGTGCCAATATGGCTGATGATGTGCTCTACTCAGGCACAGTTGCTGCAGCTATGGAGGGGCGTTTTTTAGGACTTCCAGCTATAGCTGTCTCTCTAGTATGCAAAGATAACCGTTGTCACAATTATGAGAGTGGCGCAATTGCTGTAGAGCAGATGCTTGAGAGGCTAGATGATCACCCGCTTGGTAAAGAGACAATTCTTAATATTAATGTCCCCGACCTCCCTTGGCGTGAGATTCGTGGGTTTAAAGTTACCCACTTAGGTAGACGCCATAGATCAGAGCCTGTAGTAAAGATGCAAGATCCTCGTGGAGAAGATATATACTGGATTGGGGCAGCTGGTAAGGCGGAGTATAGTGAAGAGGGAACAGACTTCCACGCAGTGGATAGTGGCTGGATCTCAGTAACTCCTCTCCATACAGATCTTACTCAATATGGAGCAGTAAACAAGATGGAGAGCTGGTTGGATAGTGAGGAGGTAAAATAGAGATGTACAGTAAGCAAGATGTCGGGGCTATCTCTCCGCGAGTTAAAGAGCAGATGATATCCTGTTTGCAAGATAAGGGGATTAAAGATCTAGCCGTATTGAATGCAATGCGCATAGTTCCTCGTCATAAATTTGTAGATGAAGCGTTAGCGCACCGAGCTTATGATGAGAAGACTGTACTACCTATTGGACACAAACAGACACTCTCTGACTCCTATGTTGTAGCACTTATGACGGAATCACTTCTTAGTGGAGAAACCCCGAAGCGAGTATTGGAGATAGGTACAGGTTCTGGATACCAGACTGCGATATTAGCTAAATTAGTATCTAACATCTACACTGTAGAGAGGATTGAGGCTCTATCAGAGCGCGCTCGTGACCGTTTTATAACTATGGGCATAACCAATGTGGAGATGAAGTTAGATGATGGGCATCTAGGATGGATCGATAAAGCACCCTTTGACGGGATTATTGTTACTGCCGCTCCAACTGGAATTCCTGCGTTACTTATGGAACAGCTCAAAGTTGGAGGAAAAATGGTTCTACCTGTTGGTCCAGAACTTGGTGAGCAGCAGCTTCTAGAACTTACTAAACTTGAAGATGGAAGTTATAAAGAAAAGTTTTTAGAGATGACTAAATTTGTACCAATGCGAGCAGGTTCGCAATAGTGAAGATAGTAGAGAAAATGAACAAGCGGGTGGCGGAGTGGGCAGATCGTCCCAACTCAAACCGCATTCTAGCAGGACTTAGCTTTGCAGAGTCCAGCTTCTTCCCAATTCCTCCTGATGTAATGTTAGCCCCTATGACTCTAGCCCATCCAAATAGAGGGTGGTACTACGCTACTATTGTAACTATTGCGTCAGTTTTGGGAGGTATCTTTGGTTATTTTATAGGGCTGTATGGAATTGAGTTTGTGGAGCCTATATTTGCAGAGTGGGGAATGGTAGGAGCATACGAAGATGCGCAGACTTTATTCTCTCAGTATGGGATTTGGATAGTATTTTTAGCTGGATTTTCTCCAATCCCATATAAACTCTTCACCATAACTGCTGGTGCTCTCAGTATGTCGCTCCCTCTATTTATTGTAGCCTCTTTAATTGGACGAGGTGCTCGCTTCTATCTAGTAGTTGCCTTTGTAAGATGGGGAGGTAAACATATTCTAAATATGGAGAGAGCATGGATGGTACGCATAGGGTGGATTACCGTACTTCTGGCAGCTATCTACTATTTTCTAGGGTAATGACTCAATGCGGTATAGCACATTAATAACACTGCTGTTGAGTATAGCGCTGGTGAGTGGTTGTACCAATAGCCGCCTCACACCTGCTCCTGTATCTAGCCAGAGCCAGCTTGCAAACCAAATACCCAATGATTATGTTGTGCGCAGAAATGATAGTCTCTATATGATCGCTATGGAGTTTGATCTAAACTATCTTGATCTAGCTCGTTGGAACTCAATTAAATCACCATACACAATTTTTCGGGGAGATAAACTCCAGCTCCAGGCTAACAACCATTCAGGCTACTACATAGTGAAAAGGGGAGATACCCTGAGTGGAGTTGCTGAGAAGATAAAAATAAAGATGCAGAAGTTGGCGAGCTGGAACAATATCAGTTCACCATACTCTATCCATATAGGGCAGCGTCTACGCATCAATGCAACGCAAAAGATAACAGAGCGCAAATCTTCTAAAAGAGAGAGATCAACTAATAGCTCAGCGCATAGGCTGACCAATATGCGATCCCCAACTCTTGGGAAAATAATAAAACGCTACTCTAAGCAGAAGGGCGTTACAGGGGTAGAGTTTGCTGGTAAACAGGGTGATCCTATCAGGGCAGCAGCTGATGGTAAAGTTGTCTACAGTGGTACAGGGCTGGTACGCTATGGCAAGCTTTTAATTATAGAGCATAATAATAACATCTTAACCACTTATGCTCACAATAGCCAACTCCAAGTTAAAGAGGGAGATGTTGTAAAAATAGGTGAGCAGATAGCGAAGATGGGAAGTAGTGGAACTGATAGAGTGAAACTTCTTTTTGAGGTAAGAAAAAATGGTAAGCCTGTAAACCCCTTGAGCTACCTCTCTAAAAAAAATTAATGTATAATAGTCTGCAACCATTGTGAACAATATAATAAAATGAGTTGGAGACTCCCTCTTGATTGAAGATTTTCAGAGAATAAAACGGTTACCACCGTATGTTTTTAATATCGTAAATAACCTAAAAGCTGAAGCGCGTAAAAGGGGTGAAGATATTATTGATTTTGGGATGGGAAATCCAGACCAGCCCACCCCTAAACATATTGTTGATAAGTTAACTGAAGCGGCTCAACGCCCCGATACTCATCGCTACTCAATGTCCCGTGGCATCCCCCGTCTGCGCAAAGCTATAACTGGATGGTATAAAAAACGGTTTGAAGTTGAGCTAGATCCAGAGAGTGAAGCTATCGTTACGATAGGATCAAAAGAGGGGTTGGCGCATCTGGCACTTGCTACAGTTGGTCCTGGCGACACTGTTTTGGTTCCAAATCCTGCTTACCCAATTCACCCTTATGGTTTCATTATAGCTGGTGCTGATATACGCCATGTCCCGCTAACTCCAGATGGAGATTTTTTCGCGGAGCTTGAGAAGGCGATAAAAAATTGCTGGCCTAAACCTAAAATGTTAGTCCTTAACTTTCCAGGTAATCCAACCACCCACTGTGTAGAGCTGGACTTTTTTGAGCGAGTTGTAGCGTTGGCAAAAGAGCATCAGATCTGGGTTATTCATGACCTAGCTTATGCAGATATAGTATTTGATGGCTACAAGTCTCCCTCAATTTTAGAGGTGGAGGGGGCTAAAGATGTGGCAGTAGAGTTTTTCACCCTCTCCAAAAGTTACAATATGCCAGGGTGGCGGGTTGGGTTTATGGTCGGAAACCCTACTCTAGTTGCGGCTCTAGCCAGAATGAAGTCATACCTAGATTACGGAATGTTTACCCCAATTCAAGTTGCAGCTATTGCCGCATTAGAGGGGCCGCAAGATTGCGTGGCTGAAATTTGTGATATGTATCTAAAACGGAGAGATTCACTCTGTAATGGACTCAACTCAATTGGTTGGGAGGTAGAGCCTCCAAAGGCAACTATGTTTGTTTGGGCTCCAATCCCTGAACCATATCGCGCAATGGGATCTCTAGATTTTTGTAAAAAATTGTTGAGTGATGCCAAAGTTGCGGTCTCACCAGGAATAGGTTTTGGTGAATATGGAGATGACTATGTCCGCTTCGGATTGATTGAGAACGAACACCGTACTAAGCAAGCTATTCGCGGGATTCGCGAAATGTTTAAAAAAGATGAATTGATTGTGAGTAGTCCAGTCAGTTTAGCAGTAGATAAAAATTAAAACTAGGAAGATAGATAAAAAATGAAACCAGTAAAGATAGGCGTATTAGGGCTAGGCACAGTTGGCTGTGGCAGTGTTACAGTTCTAACTCGTAATGCGGAAGAGATCGCTAGACGCGCAGGACGCAAGATTGAAGTATCAATGGCAGCAGTGCGTGATCTAGATAGAGCCCGCATCTGCAACACCGAAGGTATTAGATTGACTACTGATCCATTTGAAGTTGCTAACGATCCAGAAGTTGAGATTGTGCTGGAGCTGATGGGAGGCACAGAGCTTGCGCGCGAAGTTGTATTGCAAGCTATAGCAGAAGGAAAACATATAGTAACTGCAAACAAAGCATTAATTGCAATTCATGGCAATGAGCTATTTAGTAAGGCGCAAGAGATGGGGGTAATGGTCGCTTTTGAAGCTGCAGTAGCTGGCGGCATTCCAATCATAAAAGCAATTCGAGAAGGGTTAGCGGCAAACCAGATCAACTGGCTCGCTGGAATCATCAACGGTACAGGAAACTTTATCCTTACTGAGATGAAAGAGAGAGGGCGCTCCTTTGAAAATGTGCTGACAGAGGCACAAGAGCTTGGTTATGCGGAGGCAGATCCATCTTTTGATGTTGAGGGAACTGATGCTGCACACAAGCTAACAATTTTAGCCTCTATCGCATTTGGAATTCCACTTCAGTTTGAAAAAGCGATGACAGAGGGAATTACAAAAATAACAACACAAGATGTATCTTATGCGGAAGAGTTAGGGTATCGGATTAAACATCTAGGAGTTGCACGGATGAGTAGTGGTGGAGTTGAGCTCCGCGTCCATCCCACACTAATTCCAGAGCGCCAACTGATCGCTAATGTAGATGGAGTTATGAATGCAGTATTAGTTATGGGAGATGCTGTTGGACCTACCCTCTATTACGGTGCAGGAGCAGGAGATGAACCAACTGCTTCAGCGGTAGTAGCAGATACAGTTGATGTAGTGCGTGCGTTAACTTCCGACCCTGAGAATAGAGTTCCTCACCTAGCATTCCAGCCTGATGCACTAACTGATATCCCAATTCTACCTATTGAGGAGATTAAGACAGCATACTATCTAAGAATTAGTGTAGAGGATAGTCCTGGAGTATTAGCGGAGATCACTAAGATTTTGGGGGATGAAGAGATAAATATTGAGTCCTTTATGCAGAAAGATGTTGAGGGCGAAGGCGTTAACGAGAACAGTAGTTCTTGGGTGCCAATTATCCTCTTAACAAAAGTATGTAGAGAGGGCAGAATGAATCGTGCCATAGCTGCAATCGAAACTCTAGACTGTGTTGCAGGAGAGGTTATGCGGATTCGAGTGGAGAGTTTGGACTGATCTAACCTAACCTAACCTAACCTAACCTAACCTAACCTAACCTAAGCTAAGCCATTAGTTATAAATTTTTAGTTGTCAGTTTTTATTATTATTTTTGGAGTAATATTTTATGCCATTTAGAGAACGCTATACAGGACTACTAGACCGTTATCGTAATCGTCTCCCCATCAGTGACGATACAAAAATAATCAGTTTAGGAGAGGGGAATACCCCACTTATTAAACTCCAAAATATCCCAGCCGATCAAGGGGTAGATGCAGAGATATTTGTAAAATATGAGGGGTTAAATCCAACTGGATCTTTTAAAGATCGTGGGATGTGTATGGCAGTAACTAAAGCTGTTGAGGAGGGGAGTAGAGCTATTATCTGCGCCTCTACAGGTAACACCTCTGCGGCAGCGGCAGCTTATGCTGCTCGTGCAGGGATAACTGCCTTCGTCCTAATTCCTGAAGGAAAAATCGCGCTCGGAAAATTGGCGCAGGCGATGATGCACGGAGCAGTAGTTATTCAGATCAAGGGCAACTTCGATGCTGGAATGCAGCTAGTTAAAGAGGTAGGTGAAGAGGCTCCAGTTACTATTGTAAACTCCATAAACCCATACCGTCTTCAAGGGCAGAAGAGCGCTGCTTTCGAGATTGTAGAAGAGCTTGGCGCAGCTCCAGACTACCACTGCTTACCAGTTGGGAATGCTGGCAATATCAGCGCTCACTGGATCGGTTACACCGAATATGCAGACGATGGAATCATCTCTAAACTACCTAAGATGGTCGGATATCAAGCGGACGGCTCAGCACCATTTATACGAGGAGAAATGGTTGATGATCCAGAAACTGTAGCTACGGCGATCCGTATTGGACATCCACAGAGCTGGGACAAAGCGTGGAAAGTTAAGGATGAGTCCGAGGGGTGGTTTGATGAGTGTAGTGACGAAGAGATCTTAGCTGCGCAGAAACTTCTTGCTGAAAAAGAGGGTGTGTTCTGTGAGCCAGCCTCAGCAATCTCTATAGCGGGTGCACTACGCGATCTAAAGAGTGGGAAAATTCCAGCAGGAAGCCGCATAGTCTGCACCTTAACTGGGCATGGTCTAAAAGATCCAGACACTGCAATAAAACAGAGTAGTCGTCCTTTGATTAGCGTTGATGCAACTCTAGAGCAAGTTAAAAAGGCAATCCTTGGCAATATGTAGGTAATGAAATCTCGCTCACTCCTCCACTACCAACTTCGTCTAAACTTAATTGCATTGGGATTAAGTATGGCTCTGGTAGGAGGAGTGCTCTACAACTTTGCGGAGAAGTTACTAGAGGATAGTATCAAAACCTCCCTGCAGTATCACGCAAACTTTCGTACTGAACAAATTGTTGCTCTCTATGAGAAGCAGAGAGATGAGCTAGAAGCTGTTGTAGAAAATAGTGTGCTTAAAGGAGTTGCCTCCAGAATAGTGCATATTTATATCAATATTGGCAGTGACAACAGGAGCTATAGAGGCTACCAACAGCGACTTCGTAGTCAATATGATAGTAATAGAGAAGATAGTGAGGAGCTCTTTATTCTTTCTCCTAATGGCACTCTGATCTTCTCCCTCAAGCAGAGTAGTGATGATGATCTCGGAGTTGATCTTACTGCAGACGGTGTCTACGGAAAAACCATATTTTCTGATGCTATTAATAGGGTGTTGAGTCAGGAAGATACTGTAGTTTCAAACTATGGATGGGTGGATATACTTAATAGATCTACAGCTCTAATAGTGACCCCTCTATTTGAAGAGGAGTCCATACTTGGAGAGAGAGATATAGTTGCGCTTATAGTGCGCCCATTTGATATTAAAGAGCTCCGTACCACTATTCATAATGGCAGTGAACTCGGTAGTAGTGGCGCAGTGGTGGTGGCACAGTGGCAGTCAGATAAAGATAATTTGGGTTTTAACTTTATTACTAGATTTAAAGATTCCACCCCCCCATCTCAGAGCTGTCTTGAGCAACGCAGAGATAATCCTTACACCTTCACTTCAACAATGTCGGTTACTGAAGAGAGTGGAGAGGGGTGGCTCTTCGACTATAACTGCACTCCCGTCTATGCGGTCTGGAGCTGGATTAGTGAGCTGCGCTGGGGTATTGTGGTAAAACAGGATAGAGATGAGATTATGGGGCCAGTCAAGATGCTTCAGCATCAGATATTAACCACTCTCTTCATCCTATTTTTCATCTTTATGCTAATGATGCGCTACCTCTCTAATGGGTTACTCCAACCTATTAGATCACTTATTGAAGCAACCTCTACTGGAAAAGTAGCAGATTATCCACAATCTAAGGTGATAGAGGTTAATCAACTTGCAGCCGCACAACAGAGACAGCTTAAACAGATTCACAACCATGAGATAGATCTGGAGAGTAAAATTGCTGATCGCACTGAAAAATTAAGAGCACAGGCTAAAGTCCAAGATGAGCAGATGGAGAACCTTACCAAACTTCACCATAAGATAACTCATGAACGCAACTTCGCAGACTCTGTCTTGAGCTCAATGCAAGAGGGGGTAGTTGTACTTGATAAAAATGGAGACATTGTGCGCTGTAACAGCAAATTGCTAGGGTTATTGGGGTACAGTGATGATCAATTAAATGGTAGAGCTCTAAATGAGTTTTTTGTGGAAGATAGTACGGACTCCAATAAATACCATTATGATACCCCCTCATCTGAACAAGAGCTTATAAGTAGTAACGATGAGAGAATACCTGTTAAAGTTAGCGGCGCACTTCTTAAATCTGAACATAAGGAGCAGCAAGATGGAGCAGTACTGGTAATTCACGATCTGCGCCACCAAAAAATGTTAGAACGATCTGCTCAGGAGAGCGCCTACCATGGAGGGATGGCTGAGATCAGTTCACAAATTCTTCACAATTTCGGCAACGCCCTGCATGGGATTAAGTACTATCTGGATAACTTAGAGACTCTAGATAAGTTTTCAGAAGAGATGGTTAAAATTTTGCGAGGTGAAAGTGAGAAGAAATTTAGTAGAGCAGAGTTAGCAGACGCTTCTGAAGAGGCGGCTAAAAAATATCTTAAGGATGAACTCACCACCATTAAACTTACTGCAGAACATATGGCAGAAATTCTAAGTGCACAGCAGGGTATGGTACGCAATGGTGGAAACTACTGGATCTCTGAATTTAACTTGGCAGCTGCAATGGAGGAGGCTATGACCCTAATTAAAGACCGCGCAGACCGATCCCAAATTAAAATAAAGCTGTCGTTCTCTGGAGATATTGCAAATGTTAAGCTGCCTCGTAACCCACTCCAGCAGATGATAATCAATATGGTTAAAAACTCAATTGATGCCATTGATGAGATCTATCAGCTCGAAGAGTTGGAGAGAGGTGAGGGTATAGTGGAAATATCTATTAAACAGATCGACACTAATAACTTCTCCATCACCTGTAGAGATAATGGGATGGGATTTGAGAATAGTGATTCAGTCAAAATGTTCTCCTCATCTTACACCACTAAAGAGCATGGTACAGGGCAGGGGCTCCACTCAATTGCTAACTTTATCAACTCACTAAATGGATCTCTTAACTTTGTTAGTGAAGGAAGGTTACAGGGATCTAGCTTTACCGCAACAGTTCCACTTAGAGCTGAAATAGAGCCAGCGACTTACCAATTAACCACCAATTAATAGATAAAATATGAATAGTAACAAAACCTTTTCCCAGCGTTTAACTGTAGCAGGAGTAGTTCTGATTATTCCCCTTCTTCTACTATCTCTAGTCTATTTAAGTGATAAACAGCAAGATATAAATTCAGCTCAGAAAAGTCTAGCAGTTAACCAGATGGTGAAGCCGATCTACACTCTTATGCGTCAGCTTATCGACTATCGTTCTGTAGTAAATGTCTACTTACATGGTGGCACAAATTATAGAGGTAAATTAAGGGGTATTAAGAGGGAGATTACCGCGACCATTACTACACTTAAAAATATATCGCGTAATCTAAACCGAACTTCAAATCTGTCAGTAAATAAGATAGATAGTGACAATGCTCTATTGCGTATCGAAGATATTTTGAAGAGATCTAGAGTGTTAGAAGGTGAGCTTCCTAAAACTCATAAAGAGATAACAACCGTCTTAAAACGGAATAATGATCTTATCTACCATCTAACCCTACTACTAAGTGAGATGTATATGGGGAGTAATCAGATGCAAGCCATTAACACTTTGATAATTAGAGAGATACCTCAGTTGGCAGTTGATTTAGGTCTACTCTACGCTGTTTCAGCGGGTTACTTACTTCACGATTTAGAGAGTAAAACCTGGGTTATGACGCATGAGGTGGAAGAGCGCAAGGATATGGTTGAGAATATCGGTGAGATAATTAACTGGAGTAAACGAGATTTTATAAATATACGAACTAATTTCAACTACAGCTTTACAAATGAGACTCTTAGTAAGGATGAGCATATTGATAAGCTTCAGCAGCTGGTAACCAAAATTAGAGATGGCGAGGATCTAATTGAGTGGGAGTTACTTGAGACAGATGAGATAACATACTCCGCAGATACTTTTTTAACCGAGAGCAATCAAGCGTTAGATACCCTATTCTCTTTAGGAGATAACTTACAGACTCTATATCTAGCTAAAGTTGAAGATGATATTTCAAGTTTAACTTGGTATAGAAATATCACGATGGTTACTCTACTCCTCTCCCTAATTATCTCGATATTTATTGCCAAAATACTACTTACAAATTTGACTAGAGGAATTAGTCGAGGAATAGGTATTTTAGAGAAGATCGGTCTTGGGGTTAGACAAGAGATAGCACTTGATGAGAAAGGTGAGATGGGGAGATTAATGTTAGCGATCTGGCAGATGCAGCAGACTCTAAGCTCAGGAAAAATATTAGAACGAGAGAGCCAAAAAAAGCTAGAACACTCACTCAAACTAGCAGAGCAGTTACACCTTGAAGCCAATAGTGCTAGAGATGAGGCTCAACAGGCAAATAGAGTGAAAAGTGACTTTCTTGCGAATATGAGTCATGAGATTCGCACCCCAATGAATGCAATTATAGGAATGGGTAATCTAGTACTTCAGGGTGATCTAACCTCTAAACAGCGTGACTATGTTACAAAAATAGAGGGTGCTGCCAACTCACTGATGAGAATTATTAATGAGATTTTAGATTTTTCTAAAATTGAGGCTGGCAAGATGGAGATCGAGAAAACCCCATTCTTCTTAGATGAGATGATGGCTGATCTGAAAGATCTCACTGTTAATAAGTGTGAAGAGAAGAACCTCCAACTCTTAATTGAGATATCGCCAGAAGCTCCTAACTCAATTGTAGGAGACCCGCATAAAATTGGGCAGGTACTACTAAATTTAGTCAGCAACTCAATTAAATTTACTCAAACTGGAGCTATAGAGATACGGGTCACCTCTCAGCTAGAGGGGAACTCAACTGACCCTAAGCTCAACTTTTCAGTAAAAGATAGCGGTATTGGAATGAGTAGTGAACAGCAGCAGAGGTTATTTATTCCATTCACTCAGGCTGATGGTTCAACCACTAGAAAATATGGAGGGACAGGTTTAGGTCTGACTATCAGTAAAGAGCTAGTTGAGATGATGGGCGGCAAGATTAAGCTTGAGAGTAAACTTGCAGAGGGGAGTACATTTAGTTTTGCCATCCCTTATACCACTCACACCAACTTGAAAGAGATGAGTGATAAAACTAATGAAGAGTTAAAGGATGGGTTGATGTCTGAAATAAGCGGACACCATATCCTAGTAGTTGACGACAATGAGACTAACCGTATAGTGGCAGTTGAATTTTTGCGAATCGCAGGGATAGAGGTAGATACTGCAAATGATGGTCAAGAGGCTATTGAGGCAATAGAGAGATCAGAAGAGATGGGGGTTCAGTATGATGCTGTACTGATGGATGTGCAGATGCCGATCATGGGAGGCTTTGAAGCGACCATAAAAATTCGAAGTGATAAACGATTTAAAGATCTTCCAATTATTGCAATGACAGCAAATGCTATGGAGCAAGATAGAAGAGATGCTGAAGCTGTCGGGATGAGTGATCATATAAGTAAACCTGTAGATCATACTAAACTATACAAAGTACTGGCAGACAGTATGGGGGTGGTAATAAAGCCATCTGTACAAGGTAAAGATAGCACTCTTCAACCTATCCATATCACTACCCCTCATAACAGCAAGAGTGGTCTTATTGATGAGCAGTTAGGCTTACAACGCTCTGGGGGAATGCTCTCTCTCTATAAAAAAGTTCTACACAGCTTTATAAGAAATCAAGATGGAGCTATTTTAAATCTCACTAAACACCTAAGAGATGGAGAGAGAGAAGACGCAATTCGCATTGCTCATAGTCTAAAAGGAGTTGCTGCCACCATTGGAGCTCAAACCCTAAGTAGGGAGAGTGCAGAGCTAGAGAAGTTGTTACAATTAAGCTTAGATATCAGTCAAGGAGAGAGCAATTTAAAATTAAGAGAGTTGATAGAACTCTGTTCACAACAGTTAGAGCTAGTACTAAGTGAAGCGGTAGCTCTACTCAAAAACTTTAACCGCGAGAAGGATAAAGATAGAGCCTTAGATGAATATTTAAAAATAGATAAGAGTATAGCGAAGTTGACTGTAGAGATAGAGGGCTTTGAGATGAATGCACTTAATAGTGTAGAAAATATCTTTACCACTATCGAAAATATGGGGGAGGAGGCTGATCCGCAACTAAAGAAGAGAGTCAAAGAGACCTATAACGCTCTCAAAAACTATGATTTTGAGAGTGCCTCTTCAATTTTACATAGAGGATAGAGTTAAGATTGCTTAGTGGAGTTAATTGTTAAAAAGTAGGCGTATAAATATAGTGCATAAGTATAGTTATTTCTGTATAGTTAGTCTTATATGGATGCACTATTTGTAGTTTTACAGGAGAGAGGGGATGGCATTAGAATTTAAGGCGGGCTGGAACGAGCGAGAAGTTCCTTGGAACTGCAAACTACAAAATAGGTTAACTATAGGTATTTTAATAATATTTGTTTTAGTCTTTGGGGTTAGCTCATTTTTGATGATAGATTATGAGAAGCAGTTAGTACAGAAACAGCGCGTAGCTATAGCCAACCAGTTAGGAGATGTCCTTAGTAACACCCTTTCGGCAGAGATGATGAAAGGTGATGAGAAGGAGATGTGGGATGATATTGAGGCGTTAACTGATAAGATGCGTGCTGCAAGTGGTGCAGAGCGTATCCAGATCCTCTCTCGTGAAGGGGAGGTTCTAGCAGGTACCGATTTTTCGCTAGAGAGCTATGAGTATAGTAAAGAGGAAGATGCTGAGTGTGCTGCTTGTCACCTCCACGGGGCAAAAGATTTTCCCTCAATCGTAATAAGTACTGAAGGAGAAAAAACCGTCCTCCGTACGATCACTCCAATCAAGAAAGAGCGAAGATGTAATGAGTGTCATGAAGATGAGGAGACAAACTTTCTCGGTATGATATCGATTGACTTTGACTATACTCCGATTGAGAGAGAGAACAACGAAAAAAAGATGCGCTTCTTTCTATTAGTTACAGTTATAGCTGTAGTGATGTTTGCAGCCATCTACTGGATGTTGAGTAAGGAGGTACTACATCCAATTAAAATATTGATGGAAGCATCTCGCCACCTTGCCAGAGGGCACTACGATACCCAACTTGATGTTAGTGGTGAAGATGAGTTATCACGCTTAGGTGAGACCTTTAATCATGTAGCTAATGAGATTAAAAAAGCAAATGATGTTCTAGCTGTGGAGAGTGAGAATAACTACCAGAGCGCAATCACTGATGGGTTGACAGGGTTTAGGAATAAGGTATTTGGACATGAGACTTTAATGGAGCTTATTCTAGAGTCACATAAGTGCGAAGAGCCTCTATCTGTATTGATGGTCGATCTCGACTTTTTTAAGAAAGTTAATGACACCTACGGACATCTAGCTGGAGATATGGTGTTGAGAGAGACAGCAACTAGAATTAAACAGCTTCTCCACTACTCCGATACGCCAGTACGCTATGGTGGAGAGGAGTTCTTGATAATCTTAGCTAACACTGATGAAGCTGGTCTTAATACTGTAGGCGAACGCTTGCGCGCGAAGATTGCTGATAGTAAATTCATTATAGACGATGATGGAGCTGAGATAGAGGTGACAGCCAGTCTTGGTGGTACAGTCTGCTTAACCAATGATGGTAAGTCTGAAGATATGATAGAGCGTGCAGATAATGCACTTTATCAAGCGAAAGGCGGTGGGCGCAATCAGTTGGTTATTCTATAACTAGTTAGTTGCTCTATAAACATTATGTCACCTCCAACTCATAAACCAACTATTCTAGCCGTTGATGATACTCCAGAAAATCTAGATCTTATCAACGGGCTGCTCGAAAAAGAGTATCAAATGTTGGGCGCAAATAGCGGAAAACTTGCGCTAAAGGTTGCGGCTGCACGCAGACCAAACCTCATCCTCTTAGATATTATGATGCCAGAGATGGATGGCTATGAGGTGTGCCGAGAGCTTAAGCAGAATCATCTAACCAGAGATATACCAGTAATATTTTTAACAGCTAAAACTGCAGTGGAAGATGAAGCACAAGGCTTTAAGGTGGGGGCAGTTGACTACATTTCAAAACCGATCAGCCCACCAATTCTCTACTCTAGGATAGCGACCCATCTTAAAATAAGGGAGTATAGCTCATCTCTAGAGCTGATGGTAAAGGATAGAACTGAACAGCTCTCAGAGACACAAGATGCAATTATTTTTGCGATGGCTGCACTGACCGAGCAACGAGATGTTGAGACGGGTAACCATATTAACCGTACCCAAGGTTATGTAAATCTATTAACAGTTAATCTTGCGCTGCAACCTAAATTTAGCTCCTATCTCACTCCAGAGATGGTGGAGATGATCTCCAAAGCTGCCCCTCTCCATGATATTGGTAAAGTTGCAGTGCCTGACCATATTTTACTCAAACCTGGCAAATATACAGATGAGGAGTTTGAAATAATGAAAACTCACTCAGAAGCTGGTAGAGATGTGATTTTAAAAGCGGAGAGTGCACTTAGTAGATCTCAAGAGTTTCTACGCCACTGCCGTGAAATTGCCCACTACCACCATGAGAAATGGGATGGAAGTGGATATCCTGATGGCTTAAGCGGAGAGGATATCCCTCTCTCGGCAAGGATAATGGCACTTGCAGATGTCTATGATGCATTAGTGTGCAAAAGAGTATACAAAGAACGGTTCTCTCAACAGAAGGCTATCGAAATTATTAAAGATGGAAGTGGGGTGCACTTTGATCCAGCCATTGTAGATACATTTCTCGCACTATCAGATCTCTTCTATGCGGTCACAAAAAAATATAGTGAAGAGTATGTTGTTTCAGACACAGAGACCACAGAGTTATAATTTGCAACTATCTTCTGAAAGGTCTATACTCCTCAAATATACTCAAATATAAACATAGAGAGAGATTACAATATTATGGGAAATAGAAGAGAGAGATGTAAAGTATTAGTTATAGATGATGATCCGTTGGTCTTAAAGATGTTTAAAGACATACTCTCACTAAGTGGAGAGGGTGAGTCTAGTTTAAGTAAAATATTGAGCAACTCTGACGATAAGATCAGTCAGTCGCTGAGAAATTTTTCAGTAGATACAGCCACTCAAGGCATAGATGGAATTGAACTCGTAAACAGCGCAATAGAGGAGGGGAAACCATACTCTGTAATCTTTATTGATATGGTGATGCCGCCAGGATTAAGTGGAGCTAAAACTGCAGAGGAGATCCATAAACTTGACCCAAATGCCCAGTTAGTTATTGCAACCTCCTTTATCGATGCGGATATCCAAGGAGTTAGCCGCATCATAAATAAAGGGATACTTTTTCTGCGCAAACCTTTTGATGGAGATGAACTCCTAATGATCGCGATAACTCAATCTGAAAACTGGAACAAACTGCGCAATTATGAAAAACTCATTACAGAGTTAAAAGCAAACTGATATTATGAAGAGAGAGCACTCCTTATTTTACTTTCAACTTCGTGGAAGTCTGCTCTCACTGCTAATAGCCATCGCTACCATCGGAGGAGTTATCTACTACTATGCTGAAAAAGCGTTAGTAGAGACTGTGCAGCAAAACCTTAAGTATCACGCCAATTTTAGAATACAACGAATAAATACTCACCTGCAAGAGCAGAAGGAGTGGATGAGTTGGGCGACCGATACTGGCGGTCTACTTGAAGAGTCAGAACGAGTGCTCGACATCTATCGCAAAACAGGAGGTGACTCTGCAGGCTATGGGATGTACCGAGACCACCTCCGTATGAAGTATAGAAAAATGATCTCTGCCGAGAAGGTTAAAGATCTTCTCCTACTTAATGGAGAGGGTGAGCTCATCTTCTCGCTACGCCCAATTCCGACAGAGATTGGAGAGGATATGAGCAAAGATGGATTTTATGGGGATACCATTCTCTCTGAGTTAATAGGTAAGGTCATAACTACGCAAAAGTTCGCTATCTCCCGTTATGGCAGAGTTGAGCAGATACATGGCTCCGCAGTACTGATGGGGGCTCCGCTCTTCTCCAGCTTTCCTGGACAGGAGGAAGAGGTTGTAGGAATTTTAGTGCGCCCATTCAGTTTAGAGAAGTTACGAGGATTACTGGAGGACTACAGTGGTTTAGGAGGTAGTGGAGATGTCCTGATTGGACAGTGGCGAGCAGGTGAAGATGGTACAGCTCAAGGTGGAGTTAACTTCGTCAACCATTTTAGGCATAGAGCATCGCGCAGCCCTGACCAAGCTTGCATCAAACGCCGTGGGAGTAACCAAGAGGAGTTTGCTATGGCGCAGGCTATGAGCGGCGCTAGTGGCTTTGGTTGGTCTAACGATTTTAGCTGTGAAAAGGTGTACGGGGTCTGGAGTTGGGTTCCAGAGCTGGAGTGGGGAGTGGTGGTTGTTCAGGATAGGGTGGAGATTATGGCTCCAATAAAAAACCTTCAACTCAATATTATTCTCACCTCACTGTTAATGTTACTCTTCCTCTTCTGGATGGTAAGTCGTCAAGCTCGTATCCTATCTAATCCATTAGTAGAGCTTGCCAATGAGGCTGAACAGAGTAGAGTAATTGATGAAAGAGGTTTTGGCAGAGTTAAAGAGGTGAATAAACTTGCAACAACTCTTAAACATACATTCTCGGTACTAGCTGAGCAGCAAGATACCTTGGAGCAGAAGGTTGAAGAGCGCACTCGCGAACTATCTGATACCAATAGTGAGTTAGTAGAACAGAGAAAAGAGTTGGTCACCAAGAGTAAAATGGTTGAGGTTGAACGCGATCGCTCCCAATCTATTTTTGCTGCTGCCCAAGAGGGGATGATAGTGGTCAATCAGCGAGGGAGGATAATGGATATCAATCCGAAAATGTTATCTATCCTCGGCTATAGTAGTGCAGACGAGGTGCTCTGGAGAAGGGTCGGATCACTGGTTATCTCTAGTGATGATGGATTTAAGAGTTCACTTTTAAATCAGATGAATAAAAATCTTCAGCAACTGCATGATAGAGATCATATTAAATTTCATAAGGCTATGGAAGAGGCTCCACTCCCACTGTTAGTGGTAAATCTAGAACCTAACGACCACTCAATCTCTCTCTTTATTGTCAATGAAGAGATGGAGCGTACTCTCGGTTATAGCTCAGGAGAGCTCCATCTTGACTATACCAGCACAAAAATAGCTCTCTCTACTCTACTGACTGGTTGCTGTGTCGAGAGCTTTAGTGAGCAAGTTTGGTCTACTAAGGATGGAGGCTCTCTCTGTCTAAGTGCAGAACTTGAGGGTGAGATAGGTTCTCTATTTGCTACTAAAGCAGAAGGAATAATTGAAGGTACTGTCTGTATTACTCCAATTAAATGTGGTAACGAGCAACACGCCATCATAATTCTTAAAGGTAAAGATAGTATGGATGAGTCACTACTCCGACTCACCCCTTTTGGTAGAATGTTCCTGAGTAATCATAGTGACTCGACTAATGACTCAACAGAAGATTCTATAACTGATAACCTATCAGTTGAACGCAATCTTCGTGCTACAGATGGCGAGGAAATTCCAGTAGAGATTGCTGGGGCTCTATTTAAAAGCACGATAGATGATGATGACTCTTCGATAGAGGGTGGAGTATTGATGGTAAGAGATCTGCGTGAACAGCAGGAGTTAGAGTTAGTAGCACAGGAGGCAGCATATCAGGGTGGGATGGCAGAGATCAGCTCGCATGTACTGCATAACTTTGGTAATGCTCTCACCTCTGTTAAGTTCTATCTAGAGAGCCTCTCTACCCTAGATCAGTTTTTGGCTAAGATGGAACAGCTCCTCTCTGCTGATGAGGCTCAATATAGTAATAAGCAACTCGCCTCCGCTATTGGAGAGGCACATAAAAAATATACCGATAAACCACTCAAAGATATGCGCACTACAATCGACCATATGAGCGAGATATTGGTTGCGCAGAAGGGGATGATAGGGGATGGTGGTGGTTACTGGGTCAGTAACTTCAATTTACAGGAGGCGATGGAGGGGGCTATTACTCTAATAAAAGATCGTATAGACTCCTCCAAAGTGAAGTTTAATTTTGATATTGAGCCTACAATTAAAAATGTTGAACTCCCTCGTAATCCTCTGCAGCAGATGGTGGTCAACTTAATTAAGAACGCAGTTGAGGCTCTTGATCAGCTCTACCAAGATGGGGGGATTAAGATGGGAGATGCTACACTCACCTTCTCAATTAGTAGAGTTGAATCTGACAATGACAACGATAAAATAGTAATGCTCTTTAAAGATAATGGAGTTGGTTTTGAGGGTGATCTTAGTACTAAACTGTTCTCTCCTAACTACACTACTAAGAAGAGTGGTACTGGACAGGGGCTCCACTCAGTAGCTAACTTTGTCAATGCTATAGGTGGTGATATCTCTTGTCGTAGTGATGGGCCTGGTAAAGGAGCAACTTTTATGGCTACAATACCAATGCAGGTGGAGCAGCTAGATGAACAAAAGCAGAGAGTAAAAGGTTAATTAAGGGGTTAATTAGTGAGTGAAGTTAAACAAAATTTTAGAGTTTTAGCTGTTGATGATGATGAAGATATCTTAAATACCTACTACCAATATTTAGAGTGCATAGAGGATGATAGTGACTCTATACTGGAGATAGAGAAGTTAATCTCTGAAAATAGTGTTCTGTTACAAGAAGAGAGTCAAGATAAAAATAAGCGTGACTGCTTTAAGCTGAGCGCAGTCACGAGTGGCGAGCTGGCTATAGAGAAGGTTAAGCAAGCTATCGCTATAGATGAAAGTTTCTTTGTGGCCCTGATAGATATGCGGATGCCACCAGGAATAGATGGGGCAGAGACCGCACAGAGGCTTCGCCAGATTGATCCTAATATATATATTATTATCGTAACTGCATACTCTGATATAGATCCCGCTTATCTCAACTCGCGCCTCCAACACAGTTTTCTCTATATGCGCAAACCATTTAATGTTGAGGAGTTAGTCCAAGCGTGTCGCACCTTTCAGCAGGCGTGGCATAAAGATCGCATTATAGATAAATCACTTGAAATTGAACGAAAGCTAAACAGACAAGAGCAGCAGAGCGCAAAACTTGCAGGGGCGCAGGAGATATCTAACTCTATTTTGCACAATATGGGTAATTCTCTATCCTCAATTGACCACATTAGCAATAAAATAGAAGAGAGCGTTAATGGAATGGATCGCCTACCTAAGGTCTTCTCTCACTTTATTGCAGAGCTTTCAGCTATAGAGGATGATAAAGAAAAGTTTGTGAGGATGGAAGCGCAGTATGGGGAACTCAGCCGTTGGGTTGAACAAGAGGTTGGAAATAATCTTAAGCAGCAGTGTACTAACCTGAACGGTGTGGTGCACCATGTAATTGAAGTTTTACACACTCATCGTCGCAACAGTGGGAGTGGTGAGATATGTGACGAATTACAGCTTCAAGAGATAGTTGATGACACCCTACTAGTGTTGGAGATATACACTAATAACAGAAGAATTGAACTTGCTGTTGAGATAGATGGGGTAGACTCTCCCCTACAGTGGCCTCGTAACTCTATGGTCCAACTTATAGTTAATCTGCTTAAAAATAGCTTTGAATCTATAGAGGAGGAGATGGCACGGAGAATAGAGAGTGGAGCAGAGTATCAACCATCTATATCTATAGCTGCTTTCTACATTAATGCAGAAAAGAGTGGTAAGATGGTATCCATTGTAATTAAAGATAATGGTGCGGGAGTCTCTGCAGAGATGGTAGATAAACTGTTTAGTTATGGTGAGACTTCGAAACAGAAGGGAAGTGGTATAGGTCTGCACTGGAGTAGAAAGCAGTTGCAGAGTTACGGTGGAAATGTAGAGTTAGAGAGTGCTGGAGATGGTAAGGGTGCAACAGTAACCTTGATTATACCAACAGTTATAAATATTAAAGTCGAATAGTAAAATATTTAAACAGTAATAGAATAATATAATAACAGAATAATATGGTAACAGTAGAAGGAGAGATATAGTGTGGACAGCGTAAATAGAAAAGTTTTAGTTGCAGATGATGATAAGAGAATCTTAGATATCTATAAAGGTATCTTTATGGTAGATGATTCTGATCAAGACGGTAGCTCTGATAATTCCCCAGACCTGCTTTCTGTTGACTCAATTCTGAACATGGATAGTGAGATGGTATGGGATGTTACCATGGTGGAACAGGGAGACCTTGCAGTTGCTGCGATAGCAGAGGCAAAAGAGGCTGGAGAGAGCTATGCCTGTGCTCTCTTGGATGTCAGAATGCCTCCAGGCATTGATGGAATTGAGACTGCAAGAAAAATTAGGGAGATAGACCCCAATATATTTATAGCTATGGTGACAGCATATACTGATCGACTCCCTGAAGAGGTTGCAAAGCAGTTAGGTGGGAACTTTACTATGGTACGCAAACCATTTTATGGTAAAGATCTACTTAACCTAGTAGATAACTACTCTAAAGTATGGAGTCAACAGCATAGTTATGTCAATATGTTTCTGTAGCTGACGCTGACTACCACTTAATTATTGCCAATTAATATCAAATATGAACAAAAGCAGTAATACTATTGAGCAGAATAGAGAGCTTGAACAGAGGTGTACACTGTTACGCTCTGAGCTCGAACAGTTGGGTAGAGAGAACGCTATCCTAAAGCATAAACTCGCAGATATTGAGTCGAGTACGCTTGAGTCAATGGTGAAGAGTTGTGAGATCGAGATTGATAAAAAGTACACGCAACAAACTGATGATTTAACTAACCTCCCTACTGGATGTATCCTTAGTGACCGTATAAACCAATCTATGATGCAGGTTCGTTCTAATGTTAAGCGAGGGCGGAGCTGGGATTGGTGCGCACTAATAATTTTTGACCTCACTAACTTAGAAGAGGTGCGAAGTGCTATTGGGCAGAAACTTCTTGATCAGTTGATCTTCTCATTCTCTGGACGAGCTGTGCATAGTTGTTCAGACATAGATACAGTTGCCAGACTTTCTGAAGGTCAGTTTGCCATATTTAAAGAGAAGATTAGTGATCGCGGAGAGTTGATTAACTTCTGTTCTGACCTAATGGAGAGCCTTCAACTCCCAATACAGGCGGGGCGCTTCGATATAAGTTTTTCACTTCGTGCAGGTGTTGCACTTTTCCCTGAAGACGCTGAGAGTACTGAACAGCTCTATGAGAAGGCTGAAATAGCAATGAGGCAGGCTCCTCCAGGAATGGCTGACAGCTTTATCTTTTATGGGGATGACCTTAATAGTGATGCCGCAAAGCAAATTGAACTCTCCAAAGATCTGAGTAATGCGGTTAGTAACAATGAATTTATGTTGTTATACCAACCTAAGATTAATCTGGAGAGTGCTGAAATAGCTGGAATGGAAGCGCTTATTCGCTGGAACCACCCAGAGCGAGGCGTTCTTGCCCCATTCTTCTTTATTGATATGCTAGAGCAGAATCCAATATTGATGCGCAGGGTTGGGCTCTGGACAATTTTGACTGCAGTACAGCAGATTCGCAAATGGTTGGATAGTGGAGTAGAGAGAGATTTTATCTGTTCAGTAAATCTAACAGTTGATCAACTCCGAGATCCGCTACTACCTGAACAGATTAAGATGATTTTAACCAAAGTAGGGGTTGATCCCAAATATTTGGAGATGGAGCTTGTGGAGTCGCAGCAGATAGATAATATAGAAAATGATATTTTATCTATCCAGAAACTCAAAGAGATAGGTATCCGGATATCTATTGATGACTTTGGAACTGGATACTCATCTCTCTCCTATCTACTGAATGTTAATGCCGATACCCTAAAAATTGATAAATGTTTTATCGACTCTTTAGATACAAACAATCTAGCTATTCAAAGTTCAAAGAGAGATGATGCGAGCTTCTTAATTGAGACTATCCTCTCTATTGGTAAGAAGATGAAGATGACGGTTGTCGCAGAGGGGGTGGAGGTTGTGGAGCAGATGGAGTGGCTTAAAGAGCGCGACTGCGATGAGATTCAAGGTTACTACTTTAGTCGCCCAGTAGCTCCTGAAGATCTTGCTGAGAAATGGTTCTAACTGCTGCGGTAACTGGAGTTGCCGCTGCAGTTATCGCAACCTCAGCCAATGGAGTTGAGTTAAATAGAGGCGTTGAGTTAAATGTGGCAGTAGCCAGTAATTTTAGGCAGGCTGCTCTACCAATAAAAGAGCGTTTTGAAGAGCTCAGTGGAGATAGGGTGAAACTAATCTTCGGCTCAACGGGTAGACACTACGCCCAGATTATTCACGGTGCTCCCTATGATGTTTTTCTCGCCGCAGATTCTAAACGCCCTCAGCTGTTAGAGGAGGATGGAGTTGCGCAAGCTGGAAGTAGGGTCACTTATGCGCTTGGTAAAACTTTACTCTGGAGTAGAGATGAGAAAAAAATATCAGTAGTAGACTCTAACCTACCAACACTATCAGCTGTAAAGTATGTCGCAATGGCAAATCCTAAACTTGCCCCTTATGGAGTGGCAGCTAAAGAGATTTTTGCGAAGATGGCAGATGGGGGAGCGAAGATAGAGCAGGGGGTGAAAATAGTGTATGGAGAGAATGTCGGGCAGGCATTTCAATTTGTAAATAGGGGGAGTGCTGATATAGGATTTATCTCACTCTCTCAACTATCTCCAGGGTGTATTTTAGCTATAGACTCATCATCCTCTCCATACTACTCATCTAAGCTCTGCGGCTCAGCCTGGACTCCACCACCACAACTATATAGACCAATCACTCAGCAAGCGGTAGTGTTGAGAGGAGATAATAGGCAGAGTAATATCGCAGCGGCTAAGTTTGTCTCATTCTTAACTAGCGCAGAAGTGCAGCAAATTATAGTAAAACACGGTTATGGAGTAGAGCACAATTATAGAGTGGAGATGGTTGGAGATGAATAGTTTTGAGTAGTTCAGATCTAAGCGCACTAATCGTAACCGTTGAGCTGGCAGCACTAACAACCATTATTTTGCTCATTATTGGAACCCCACTAGCGTGGTGGTTATCCCAGACTAAGTGGCGTTTTCGAGGAGTTGTTGATGCAATTATAGCACTTCCTATTGTACTTCCTCCAACCGTACTAGGATTCTATATGTTGGTCGCTATGGGTCGAGGTGGGGTCTTAGAAGGTTTTGCATTTACCTTTAGTGGGCTTGTGATTGGCTCGGTTATCTACTCTCTCCCTTTTGTAGTGCAGCCTCTGCAGAACTCTTTTGCTGCAATTGGTTCACGCCCACTAGAGGTTGCAGCAACTCTGCGAGCATCACCTCTCGACCGTTTTTTTACCACAGTGATCCCACTCGCCAAACGGGGGTTTATGAGCGCAATAGCGTTGGGGTTCGCTCATACTGTTGGCGAGTTTGGAGTGGTGTTGATGATTGGTGGTAATATCCCAGGAGAGACGCAAGTTCTCTCCATAGCAATATATGAGCATGTAGAGGCACTCGAGTATGCGCAGGCGCACACCCTATCTGCAGGGCTGCTTATGCTCTCATTTATTATGCTCCTCCTTCTCTACAGTTCACCTCTGCGAAAAGTTTAGGTTGAGGAGTATTTACAGTGTCATCCATAATAGCAAAAATAAAAATAGAGCGAGCTGAATTTTCTCTTGATGTTGAGTTCACAACTCCAACTCAAGGAGTGACCGCAATTTTTGGTCCATCAGGATCTGGCAAAACAACTCTCCTTCGTGCTATCGCTGGACTTGAACGAGTAGAGAGTGGTTATCTTAAAGTTGGGGATCAGGTGTGGGAGGATGGGAAACGCTCTATCCCAACTCATAAAAGGGAGCTTGGTTATGTTTTTCAGGAACCAAGTCTACTATCACACTTAACTGTAGAGCAGAACCTACACTACGGATTCAGACGGGCTAGGGTGGCACAGAAGCAACAGCTCCAGCAGGCTATAGATATTTTAGATATCAAACCACTCTTAACTAGAAAATCTGCTCAACTATCTGGAGGTGAACGGCAGCGAGTAGCTATCGCAAGAGCTATTGCTACTAATCCAAAGATTTTACTGCTAGATGAGCCGTTGGCTGCTCTCGATAGAGAACGCAAAAGAGAGATCCTCTCCTATCTCGAGACTTTGCACGCTAGACTAAATATTCCGCTACTCTTTGTGAGCCACGCTGTTGATGAGGTCTCCCAACTAGCTGACTATATTCTGCTGCTAAAGCAGGGTAGAGTTGATGGCTATGGGAAGGTTGAGCAGATGTTAACCTCACTCGACTCCTCCCTAGCACACGGTGACAGTGCTGCCGCTTTAATTAAAGCGGAAGTTAAGAAATTTGACTCTGAATTCAAGTTAAATATAATTGAATTTTCAGGAGGTCAATTTACAGTTGCGGCTCTATCTACAGCTACCCAAGCTCTTGCAGTCGGAAGTGTGGTGCGTCTAAAGGTAGCTGCTCGCGATGTGAGTCTTACTAAAGAGCATCAGAGTGATACGAGTATCTTAAATATATTTCCAGTTATGGTTGAGGATATACGGGCAGATGGGGATGGTGGAGAGAGTTCTGCTCAGGTAATGGTGCAACTTAGAGCAGGAAGAGATAGGCTACTCTCTCGTATTACAAGAAAATCTGCCACGCTCCTAAATATAGGAGTTGGAAGCAGGCTCTATGCACAAGTTAAAACAGTAGCTTTGGTTGAGTAGTAAACTCCTACCTCAATATCTAATCCTGATCTTTTGGGGCAGCTTTAGGTCGTCGTGAACGGCTACGCTTTTTCTTAGGCTGTTGGTCAGCAGCAGAGCTATTTTGCGGATTACTATTCTGTGAAGCCTCTGGCGGCTTGCTGTTCTGCTGAGTATCTTGTTGCTTATTGCTCGGCTTGCTGCTCTGCTGAGTATCTTGTTGCTTATTGCTCGGCTTGCTGCTCTGCTGAGTATCTTGTTGCTTATTGCTCGGCTTGCTGTTTTGCTGAGTATCTTGCTTCTTATTGCTCGGCTTGCTGTTCTGCTGAGTATCTTGCTTCTTATTGCTCGGCTTATTACTCTGTTTGCGGCGCTGCTCGTTACTCTGCCCCTTGTTTTCTCCTCTATTCTGATTGCTGTTACGAGGCTTGTTACTATTACTACTATTACTACTATTATCGCTGCCTTTACCGTTGCTGTTGTTACTATTGTTACTATTGTTACGGTTACGATTATTCTTCCCACGGCTAGATGGGTGACGACCGCCGTGGCCACTGCTGCGATTGCCGCGTTGACGATTCCGTCCACCTCGTCCTCGCTGATTAGAGTTCGAGTTTCTGCCTCTGTTAGAGTTGTCACTCTTCTTACTCTCTTCTTCGCTCTTCTCCTCTTTTTTTCCTCCACCAAATAGAGATCCAAATAGTCTCTTAATAAAAGATGGTGACTCTTCAGCTGTAGCTACTGGGGCTGGGGCTGGAGTTGTATCTGCTTTAGGAATTAAAGCCTTAGGTTTTATCTGCCCAACCGCTGCCGTATCTCTTTCGATAGGTGTGGTCTTCTCTACAATAGTCTCAACCTCACTCTTCTGGATATCTATCTTCTGATAGCTGTTGAGTTGGTTTTGCTCCTCTTGCTGCTCACTCTCTTTTGGATTTATCTTCGCTCGCTCTAAACTGTAGTGAGGGGTCTCCATAGTGTGATTTGGAATTAGAGTAACGGCAATCTTACTGCGACTCTCTATCTCTAATACTGCGGTGCGCTTCTCATTTAGGAGGTAGGTTGCAACTGGAACTGGCAGTTGAGCGATAATGTGCCCTGTACCCTCTTTAAGAGCCTCTTCCTGAATTAGGCGCAGCACTGAGAGAGCTATAGATTGGGTTCCGCGAATGGATCCCTGTCCACTACAACGAGGGCAGACATTATGTGCTGACTCTCCAAGGGATGGACGGAGGCGTTGTCGAGACATCTCCATTAAACCAAAACGAGATATGCGCCCAACCTGGGTTCGAGCTCGATCTTGACGCAGAGCGTCACGGAGTTGTTTCTCCACTGCATTTTGGTTCTTATTGGCGTGCATATCGATAAAGTCGATAACGACCAATCCACCACTATCTCGGAGTCTTAGTTGACGAGCAATCTCATCAGCAGCTTCTAGATTTGCGTTGAGCGCAGTCTCTTCGATGCTGCCCCCTTTAGTCGCTCGTGCAGAGTTTATGTCAATAGATATCAGAGCTTCGGTTGGGTCGATTACAATCGATCCACCAGAGGGTAGACGCACTTCGCGCTGGAATGCTGATTCAAGCTGGCTCTCAATCTGAAAACGGGTAAAGATCGGGGTAGCCTCTTTGTAATGTTTCAACTTCTTCAAGTTGTGAGGCATAACCTGTGACATAAATTCATGGGCAAGTTGGAAGGTGGTCTCATCATCAATTAAGATCTCACCGATGTCATCGCGTAGATAGTCGCGAATCACTCGTACTACAATATCACTCTCTCGATAGATTAGAAATGGAGCTGGTTTTTCCGCCGCTTTCTCAATACTATCCCAGACCTGTTTCTGGTAATCAAGATCCCACTGTAGCTCTTCGGTAGTTTTACCAATTCCAGCGGTACGCACAATGGTGCCAGCACCTTTTGGTATCTCTAAATCACGCATTGCTGTACGCAACTCTTGGCGCTCTTCTCCTTCAATCCTGCGAGATATTCCACCAGCTCTAGGGTTGTTCGGCATGTAGACAAGATAGCGTCCAGCCATACTGACGAAAGTAGTTAGTGCCGCACCTTTGTTGCCGCGCTCCTCTTTCTCAACTTGGACAATAACCTCTTGCCCCTCTTTAACTGAGTCAGCAATATTTGGACGACCACCGCCATCAAATGCACCATCCTTGAAATAGTTGCGGGAGATCTCTTTAAAGGGGAGGAAACCGTGGCGTTCACATCCGTAACTGACAAAGGCAGCTTCTAAACTCGGCTCTACTCTGGTGATTTTTCCTTTATAGAGGTTTCCTTTCTTCTTCTCGTAAGCGGCGCTCTCAATATCTAAATCATAGAGGTACTGCCCATCAACTAGTGCAACTCGCAACTCTTCTTGTTGAGTTGCGTTCATTAAAATTCTTTTCATCTTTACTCTCTCTTTCTGTGCCAGAGAGAAGAGGTCTTACAGCTTAATTGTATCTACTCTATACTATATATTTTTCTATATATATCATCTATACATTTCACATATATTTTAAATACATTATATGTTGTTTAATTGTATGTTATTTAACAGCTTTATCGTCAATCATATGGTTGCTCATTAACTGTCTATTAATCTCTTCTCTATCTGGGCTGTTTAAATTACCCATTTACACTATTGATCACTTCTATATTGTATCAATAGTGCCTAAATATATTCTGTGTCACTTCTCAATTCTGTATAACTACTCAAGCCCGTATAGCTACTTAAGTCTGTATAGCTGCCCAAGTCTCTATCATTGCTATATTTTTAATTATTATAAAAATCCTCTATTTATGAGTGGTGAACTGTTGCACTATACCATTTAAGTTGTAGTAATGCAATTCATTTAATAATTAATGTAATAATTACCTAAAAAAATTTATTTATATTAAAATATAGCAGATGAAAGAGATAGAAAAAATAGCATATCAAAATGTAGAGATCGTAGAGATAGATTCTGAGCATACTGAACAGAGGGTGGATAACTTTCTTATAAGTAGACTTAAGGGGGTTCCCAAAAGTAGAGTCTATAGAATTATTCGCAAGGGTGAAGTTAGAGTAAATAAGAAGAGAGTTAAACAGACCTATCGCTTATGTGAAGGTGATCTATTGAGAATTCCACCAATCAGATTGTCTGCCCCCAACCAACCGCCAAAAAGATCATCTGTAGAGTGGCTGGAGGATGCAATTATATATGAGGATGATTTGGTGCTGGCTATAGATAAGCCATCAGGGATTGCAGTCCATGGTGGTAGTGGAATTCAGTATGGTGTAATTGAGGGGTTAAGAGCGTTGCGCAGTGAGGCAGTCAACTATGAGTTAGTACATCGCCTTGATCGTGCCACCTCTGGGGTGTTATTAGTCGCTAAAAAGAGACGAGCGCTGCGATTCTTGCATGAGGCGATTCGAGAGCATAGGTTCGAAAAGAGTTATCTAGCACTAATCTCTGGCAAGCTGCGCCGTTCACAAACAGTGCTCGCACCTCTGCATAAGTTTACTCTGAGCTCTGGAGAGAGGGTAGTTAAGGTGGATAGTGCAGGAAAAAATGCAGAGACGATCTTCACCCCTAAACAAAATTTTGCAACAACATCTTTAGTAGATATTAAAATCGTAACTGGACGAACCCATCAGATTAGAGTGCATGGGGCACATATAGGTCACCCTGTAGCAGGAGATGATCGATATGGAGAGCGAGAATTTAATCGAGAGATGGTGAAGTTCGGATTAAAGAGACTGTTTCTGCATGCGGCAGAGTTGAGTTTTCCTCATCCGGGCAGTAACGATATTGCAGAGGGGGAGATGGTTACTGTTGGCGCACTACTGCCCAAGCAGCTCCTAAATGTATTAGATTGCCTCTAAAATTCCTCATCTCTGCGTTACAAAATTATCATATACAGGGGTATACTCAAATTTTGCGCCTTGACCTGATGAATTTTAGAGGCAATCTGAATAGTTAATAAAATTCCTCATCTCTGCGTTACAAAATTATCATACAGGGGGTACTCAAATTTTGTGCCTTGACCTGATGAATTTTAGAAGCAATCTAAATAGTTACTAGAATTCTACTCCCTGCCTCTCTAACATTCTAACCAATCTAATTAGAGGAAGCCCCATTAGGGAGGTGGGGTCATCGCCAGTCAGGCTCTCAAATAGGGTTATGCCTAATCCCTCTGATTTGAAGCTGCCAGCACAGTTGTATGGCTCCTCAGTATGGAGGTAACGCTCGATCTGGGCGTCACTTAAGTTACGAAAGTTTACAGTGAAAGATACTACGGAACTCTCCATATCACCACTCTCGGTATTAAGGAGGGTTAAGCCGCTTAAAAATTCAACGGCCCTCCCTGATGCTGCAGATAGTTGCGCAAAAGCGTTCTCAAAATTACCAGGTTTACTAAGTACCGACTCTCCATTAACAGCTACTTGGTCTGAACCTATAATAAGGTGGTGGTTAAATCTCTTGCCAACTTCTAGTGCTTTCTCTTGAGAGAGGCGTTTAACTAACTCCTCTGCTGATTCGTCATTAAGTGGATCCTCATTTATCTCTGGAGAGTAACTTTCGAAGGGGAGGCGTAAGCGAGTAAGGAGCTCTTTACGAATTGACGAGCTGGAACCTAGAATAAGTGGAAGCATAGTTCTTGAATTGTTAATTGTTAATTGTTGATTGTTAATTGTAGTATTATAGACTACCTTAATTGAAGATCAGCTGCTATTTTATAAATAATTATGAGTAATCCAACAGAAAAGCATAACAAAGAATCGATAACCCTCCCAACCTCAATTGATCCATTCGCGTGGGCTATAGCAGGACGAAGCGTAAAGCAGACTATTGCTGTAAAAGAGCTGGGGCGTTTATGTTCTATGCTAGCTACTGACTACGGAGAGGTCTCTGTTGATATAGAGTTTCAAGTTGATAAAAGTGGAATCAGCTCTATCACTGGCTCAACCTCAGCTAGTTTAGAGTTAACCTGTCAGAGATGTCTAGAACCGATGAGGAGTAGCGTCGCATCTACAGTTAAGATGGCACTGCTAAAAGATGAGAAGGATGAGGGGGGGATTCCCGAACAATTTGAATCTATAATAGTTGAAGATGAGAAATTATCTATTGCAGACTTTATAGAAGATGAGTTAATTTTAGCTCTCCCTGTAGCAGAGAGTCACCCCGCAGATCAGTGTGAAGCTACTCAATATATGAGTGATCCAAGTATGAGTAATCCAAACTCGGTAGAGGATAAAGTTAAAGAGAGGGAGAATCCATTTAAGGTCTTAGAGGGGTTGAAAACTGGAGCTGAAAACTAAAATTTAAAACTGATACTCGGTTTAAAACTCTGCTATAATTCGCACCGCTTAAAAGTGTATAATATTATATTACTTTATGCTTAAGTAAAACAGACAAACTAACATAAAACATAATTTGTTTTAAACATTTAAATATTTAACTTGGAGAATATATCCAATGGCTGTACAGAAAAGTAAAAAGAGTCGTTCAAGACGCGGTATGCGTAGATCACATGATGCGCTAACTGCTCCACATCTCTCAGTAGATTCAGAGAGCGGTGAGACTCATCTTCGTCACCATGTTACTGCTGACGGTTACTACCGTGGACGCAAAGTAGTTCAAGACGGGACTGAAGATTAACTCGATACTGAGTAGAGAGAAGTAGATGGCAACATTCATTGCCATAGATGCGATGGGGGGTGACTACGGACTTGAAGTCACCATCCCTGCATCTCTTCAAGCTCTAAAAGATAACAGCTCTCTCCATCTTATCCTAGTAGGGGATCAAGATGAGATATCTCTGCGCATCCAGCGGGAGGGAGGGGAGTATTCAAAAAGAGTTACCATTCAACATGCCTCCCAACAGGTGGGGATGGATGAGCTGCCATCAAGCGCTCTGCGTAAGAAAAAAGATTCGTCAATGCGAGTTGCAATTAATCAAGTTAAAGATGGGGCTGCTGGAGCTTGTGTTAGTGCTGGCAACACAGGCGCACTTATGGCAACCTCACGCTTTGTACTTAAAATGTTGCCCGGAATTGATCGCCCCGCAATCAGCGCGGAGCTTCCAACAAAGCTAGGCACCTGTTATATGTTAGATCTAGGTGCAAATATTGAAGCGACTCCAGAGAGCTTGCTTCAGTTTGCTGTAATGGGAGCAGAGCTAGTAAGTGCGGTCAGTGGTGGTGCAAAGAGTAATCCATCTATCGGGCTGTTGAATATTGGTGAAGAGGAGATTAAGGGTAACGAGATGGTTAAGAGGGCGGCTGCGCTGCTCTCTGCTAGCGATCTCAACTACTACGGTTTTGTCGAAGGTGACGATATATTTAAAGGCACAGTGGATGTGGTAGTCTGTGACGGTTTTGTGGGTAATATCGCACTAAAGGCGAGCGAAGGGATTGCTCATATGGTCAGCCACTTTATTAAATATGAGTTCAAGCGCAATTTATTAACTAAAATGGTAGCTCTGATTGCTATGCCAATTCTAAATAGATTTAAGCAGCGCATTGATCCTAGTAACTATAATGGAGCCAGTCTGCTTGGGCTGCGTGGTATTGTAGTTAAGAGTCATGGTGGTACAGATGTTAAAGGGTTCTGTAATGCAATTAAGGTGGCAGCTGCTGAGGTAGAGCACGCAATCCCTGCAAAAATTGAGGCACATCTTCATAACACATTTATAGATTCATAAGTGGCTACAGAAGCAATCTGAACAGTTACCTAAATAGTTACATTAATAGACAGAGACTTTGGAATTAAATATGAACTCAAAAATAGTTGGTACTGGAGGTTATCTTCCAGAGAAGATTCGTAGCAATGCAGATCTTGAGAAGATTATGGATACTTCTGATGAGTGGATCATGGCTCGTACTGGAATTAAGACCCGTCATATTGCTGCTGAGGGGGAGACAACTTGTGATTTAGCGGAGAGAGCTGCACGAGACGCTATCGATGCGGCTGGAATCTACCCTAATGAGATAGACTTAATTATTGTTGCAACCACTACCCCAGACAAAATATTCCCTAGTACCGCCTGTCTGCTCCAGCAACGCTTAGATATTCATGGTTCTCCCGCATTTGATGTGCAGGCGGTCTGTACAGGTTTTATATATGCACTTTCTATTGCGGATAACTTCATTAAAGCTGGCTCTGCAAAAACGGTTCTGGTCGTTGGAGCTGAAACTCTCTCTAGAATAGTTGATCCCACCGATCGCGGTACTGCGATTCTATTTGGGGATGGTGCTGGCGCGGTAGTGCTTAAAGCAAGTACTGAGCCTGGGATACTATCTACCCATATTCATGCTGATGGTCAGTATGAAGAGCTCCTCCATGTACCTTCTACCCATATTGAGATGAGAGGTAATGAGGTCTTTAAGATGGCAGTTAATACTCTCGGAAGAATTGTAGATGAAACCCTGCTTGCAAACAATATGGCGAAAGAGGATATAGATTGGTTAGTTCCACACCAAGCTAATGTGCGGATCATCTCTGCTACAGCTAAGAAATTAAAGATGTCGATGGATAGCGTGATTTTAACTGTACAGGATCATGGCAACACTTCCGCTGCATCAGTTCCACTCGCTCTAAATGAGGGGGTGCGCAGTGGTAAGATACAGCAGGGACAGACTGTGTTGATGGAGGCTTTTGGGGGCGGGTTTACTTGGGGATCAGCTCTGGTGGTGTATTAATATAAATTAATTGAGGTAATGTTAAACAGATGAAACAGGCACATATTTTTCCAGGTCAAGGTTCACAAGCCGTTGGTATGCTCTCAGAGCTGGCAACTGCTCACCCGATTGTCGTAGAGACTTTTCAGCAGGCATCAGATGCACTTAATATGAATCTTTGGCAGTTAGTGCAAGATGGACCTAAAGAGCTCCTCAATCAAACCACTAATACTCAGCCTGCAATGTTAGCCGCAGGAGTAGCAGTTTGGAGGGTTTGGAATCAGCAGGGAGGTGTTACTCCTACGCTGCTCGCAGGGCACAGTCTTGGCGAGTATTCGGCACTAGTAGCGGCAGAGGCAATTGAGTTTACAGATGGAGTTAAGTTGGTGGCAGAGCGAGGTCGTCTGATGCAGGAGGCGGTTCCAGATGGTGAGGGAGCAATGGCTGCAATTTTAGGTTTAGATGATGATGCAGTAATTGAACTCTGCAGAGATGGATCTACTGCTGGTGAAATTGCTGAAGCGGTAAATTTCAACTCTCCAGGTCAAGTAGTGATCGCTGGAAGTAGTGTTGGAGTTGAGCAGGCTATGGGGTTAGCAAAAGAGCGCGGAGCTAAACGAGCACTACCGTTACCAGTTAGTGTTCCATCCCACTCATCTTTGATGCGAGGAGCTGCAGAGAAGTTTGCGGCTACGCTAGAAGAGATTGAGATCGCTATGCCGACTATTCCTGTCATTAATAATGTGGATGTCTCCATAGAGAGTGATCCGGCCGCAATTCGCGCAGCTCTGGCTCGCCAACTCTATAACCCTGTGCGTTGGGTAGAGACCATCCGTAAGATGCAAGCTGACGGGGTTGAGAGTGTGGTAGAGTGTGGGCCAGGCAAAGTGCTTGCTGGACTTAATCGCAGGATTGAGAAGAGTATGGTGGCACTTCCTCTATTTGATATTGCAAGTTTAGAGAAAGCAATAACAGCTAATAGATAAGATAAAGGAGTATAGATAATGAGTAACAGTAATAAAGAGATAACTCTAGTCACTGGTGCAAGTCGTGGCATTGGGAAGGCGATCGCTCTGAAACTTGGAGAGATGGGCAATACCATTATTGGTACAGCTACCTCAGACAGCGGCGCAAGTGCCATCACCGCATATTTAAAAGAGGCGGGGGTGAGTGGTGAGGGAGTTAAACTTAATGTGACCGAACCTGCTGCAATTATCGAGCTAGTTAAAGATGTGGCCGATCGTCACGGTGCAATCACTACGCTTATAAATAATGCTGGTATTACTCGCGACAATCTATTGATGAGAATGAAGGAGGAGGAGTGGGGGGATATTATGGATACTAATCTCACCTCAATCTTTAGAGTATCTAAAGCGTGTCTTCGTGGAATGATGAAGGCTCGCCACGGACGCATAATAAGTATCACCTCTGTAGTTGGGGCGATGGGTAATGCAGGTCAGAGCAACTACGCTGCGGCTAAAGCTGGGGTTATGGGGTTTAGTCGTTCTCTAGCAAGGGAAGTTGCCTCACGCGGAATTACTGTGAATACAGTGGCGCCAGGTTTTGTAGAGACAGATATGACTAGCTCACTCCCAGATGAGCAAAAAAATGCACTAAAAGTTCAAATTCCACTTGGTGCACTAGGACAACCAGAAGATATTGCTAACGCAGTAGCATTCCTCGCCTCGCAAGATGCCTCTTATATAACTGGGCAGACTATCCATGTAAATGGTGGAATGTATATGTGAGCTGGGTGACTATGAAGATGAGAGATAAAAAAATAGTTGTTGCAAAAACTACTGGCGTGTTAAAATAGGCGCTGTTTTTCCATTTAGGAGAGGTGTTAATGAAAAGCAGGCAGTTCCTAAATTTTATTTAATCTAAAAAGAAGAGGGTAAAGATGAGCGATATTCAAGTGCAGGTAAGTAAAATAGTTGCAGAGCAGTTGGGAGTAGAGGAGAGTGAGGTTACTAATGAGTCATCATTTGTCGATGATCTTGGCGCAGATTCGTTAGATACGGTTGAGCTGGTGATGGCACTAGAGGAGGAGTTTGGTTGTGAAATACCTGATGAAGATGCTGAGAGCATAACAACTGTGCAACTCGCTATTGACTATGTCAATAAAGTAAAAGGTTAAAAGTTAAGATAGACACCCTAAAAGAGCCGCACTCTGCTTAATATTTAATTAAACAGAGTGCGGTTTTTTATGCTTAAAATCATACAATTTGGAGTTAGAGTTATATGAAAGGCGAAAGACGCGTAGTGATTACTGGGATGGGAATGGTCTCTCCTGTCGGCAACAGTGTAGACGAAAGCTGGAAAAATATTATGGCAGGAGTGAGTGGGGCTGGTCCAGTCCCTCACTTTGATGCGGCTGAGTTTCCAGTAACCTTCTCCTGTTCGGTTAAAGATAGTTTTGATCCGCTGGAGTATCTAACCAAAAAAGATCTGCGCAAAATGGATAGCTTTATCCTCTACGGTATGGCGGCTGGCGTACAAGCATTTAAGGATTCTGGTTTAGAAATATCTGAAGAGAACGCCCCCCGTATTGGAGTCTCTATAGGTTCTGGTATTGGTGGTCTTCCAGGAATTGAGCGGGGACGAGACTCTCTGGTTAATGGTGGTCCTCGCAAGGTCTCTCCATTTTTTGTTCCCTCCAATATTATTAATATGGTCTCTGGTAACCTCTCTATTATGTTGGGTGCGAAAGGACCCAACACCGCAATTGTGACTGCCTGTAGTTCTGCTACTCACAGCATAGGTGATGCGGCGCGGATGATCGTCTATGGAGATGCCGATGTAATGATCACTGGTGGTGCTGAGAATGCAACCTCACCAGTAGGGCTAAGTGGATTCGCCTCTGCTAAAGCACTCTCTACTCGCAATGATGACCCAGCAACGGCAAGTCGTCCTTGGGATCTGGATCGTGATGGCTTCGTTCTTGGTGATGGAGCTGGCGTGGTGGTGCTAGAAGAGTATGAGCATGCTAAAGCCAGGGGTGCAGAGATCTACGCCGAAGTTATCGGCTTTGGAATGAGTGGAGATGCTTTCCATATGACTTCACCTTCACCAGGTGGTGAGGGTGCTTCGCGTTGTATGGATAGTGCGCTTGCTGATGCTGGAGTTAATCCAGAAGAGATTGGCTACATAAATGCTCACGGAACCTCAACTCCAGCAGGTGATGTTGCAGAGACCTCAGCAGTTAAGATGACATTTGGTGACTACGCATACAAAATTCCAGTCAACTCTACCAAATCTATGACGGGTCATCTGCTGGGGGCTGCTGGTGGGATAGAAGCGATATTTGCCACTCTCGCACTTCGTGATCAAGTTTCACCGCCTACAATCAATATCTTTAATCAAGATCCAAAGTGTGATCTCGACTATGTTGCGAATAGCGCAAGAGATATTAAAGTGGATATTGCACTCTCCAACTCGTTTGGGTTTGGGGGAACTAATGGCACTATTGTACTGAAGAGAGTATAAAAAAGAGTATGAAAAAATAGTGGAATAAGATGGTGGTAGATCTAGTCGCGCTTCATGCTGCCAACCCAAAACGCTACCCATACCTGCTGGAGAGTGTCGCTACCCCAGAAATTAGCGAAGCTATATATGGTGAAGGGGAGAGCGAGGAGAGAGAGGAGAGTTGGAATATTCTTTTCGCTTTTCCAGGGGAGACTATCTCCTCTGATAGTGATGACTTTTTAACTAGCTTAGATGTTGGCTGGCGTGAGGCGGCGGCATCTCTCACATCCACAGTATCTCCAACCACAAACAGCTCCATCCCATTTTATGGAGGGTGGTTCCTATTCTTAGACTATGAATTGGCGCGAGAAATTGAACCAAACTCAAAACTAACTTCCGCAACAACCTCTAAATATAATTCCAGCTCTTACGCTACCCGCATCCCTAGTGCTATAATCCAGAATCGAGCTACAGGTAAGATAGAGTTAGTTGATGAGGCTGCCGATAAAATTCGTCTCCAAAAAATGCAGCAAGATCTAGATTCCTTAGAGGTTAATCTAGCCACAGGGAACGAAAAAATAGTTAGAGGTGAGATAGCGGAGGAGCCAGCTGAGAGTTATCTAAAATCTATAGATCAGATAAAAAAGTATATTGTGGAGGGGGATCTGTTTCAGGCAAATTTGTCTCGGCAGTGGCAGGCGAAGCTAGATAAGGGTGCCTCTCCGCATATCATCTACCAAAAACTGCGAGAGAGTAATCCCGCTCCATTCGCAGGGTTAGCTCTCTACAATGGTACAGCTATTATTAGCTCCTCTCCAGAACGCTTAGTAAGGGTGAAAAATAGAGTGGCAGAGAGTCGCCCCATAGCTGGGACCCATCCTAGATCAGCAGATAAGAGAGAAGATAGAGAGCTAGCCAACAGACTGTTAGCCCACCCTAAAGAGCAGGCGGAGCACATAATGTTGATCGACCTCGTAAGAAATGATTTAGGGCGTGTCTGTAAAACAGGAACAGTAGAGGTTAATGAGAAAATGGGGCTAGAGAGCTATACTCATGTGCATCATATCGTTTCAAATATAAGGGGAGAGCTGCGAGATGAGGTAACTCCAGCAGAAGTTATCAGAGCACTGTTTCCAGGAGGAACTATTACTGGTTGTCCTAAAGTGCGCTGTATGGAGATTATTGCTGAATTAGAGCAGCAACCTCGTGGAGCATACACTGGAAGTTTTGGCTACCTCAACCACAACGGCGATATGGATCTAAATATTCTAATCAGAACACTCACAATGTCACTCTCTACAGTAGCGCCCTCTACAATAACCCTCCGTGCTGGTGCAGGTATCGTTTATGACTCTATCCCAGAAAAAGAGTTAGCTGAGAGCAGGGCAAAAGCAAAAGGGGTGTTGTTAGCATTGAAAAGTATCTCACTGCAAGAGGTTGTATGGTAAAAACCCTCATTAACGGCATAGAAACTGACTCACTTTCCTCATCTGATCGTGGTCTTCAATATGGTGATGGGCTGTTTGAGACAATTGCGCTCAGAAGCGGAGCAGTTGAGTATTGGGAGGCGCACTACCAACGCTTATCTGAGGGATGTCAAAAGCTGGCAATCAAAGCACCAAGTGAAGCGCTGCTGCTGAGTGAAATTGGGCTGCTTCGGCGCAGCGTAAGATTGGGTGCAAGCGAGTATGATTTTACACAAAATGGTGTAATAAAAATTATTATTACCCGAGGGGTTGGGGAGCGAGGTTACTTCGCAGCTAATAGTTGTGAACCAACTCGTATTCTCTCGCTTGCACCTGCTCCAGTCTATCCCAGCGACTATGAAAAAAGGGGGGTTAAGCTCAAAATATGCCGAACGCGTCTTAGTAGTAACTCCACTCTTGCAGGTATCAAACACCTCAATCGACTAGAGCAGGTGTTAGCGCGCGCCGAGTGGGGTAGTTTAGAGGAGAGTGGAATTGCTGAGGGTATAATGTTAGATAATAATGACTATATTATTGAGGGAGTAATGAGTAATCTTATCTTTACTCGCCACAGTGAACAGCAACAGTCTGAGATCTTAACTCCAGATCTAAGTAACTCTGGAGTTTCTGGAGTGATGCGCCAACAGATTATCGACAGATTAAAAAAAGAGGGGAAGACAGTAACTGTTCGTCCTATTCATATAGATGAGTTAATTACAATGGATGCAATGCTATGTTGTAACAGCATAATTAAAAGCTGGAGAGTGCAAGAAGTGGATGGGGTGAAAAAATTCTAAAAATAGGTGTAACAGTATTCAATAAAGTGTTATAATGCACAGCTCGACCAACACCTGACTAAGTACGAACTGAAGAATTATGATTAAAAAAATAAAAAACCTCTCAATATTTTACAAACTTGGAATAGTGGTGCTGATTCCTATGCTAGTACTTGCTCTTCTCTCTATTCAGAATGGACTTCAGAAGAGGGCTGAGTTGGAGTTAGTGGAGCAAGTGGTTAATAGCATCACTCTCTCTTCACTTATCGATGAGGTAGCCCACAATTTTGCGGTAGAGCGCGGTCTTAGTGCTGGATTTGTCGCTAGTGGAGGAGTAAGCGGTAGTGATAAACTGCAACAGCAACGGAGAGAGGTAGACAAGAAGTTGAAGGCGTTAGTCTCTGGGATAGGTGGGTTGGATATGGATCAGTTTGGAAGCGTAGTTGCGAAAAAGGTAACTTCTCTTATTAACTATAGCTCAAAGCGTAGCGAAATTCGCTCTGCAGTAGATCAACATAGAGGTAGAGAGGCGTTTAACTACTACTCAACATTAAATGCAAAAGCTCTCACTATTATTGAACAGCTTGCGACCGAGGTGGAGGATTCTATAACTGCAAAACAGCTCAATGCGAGAGTAGCACTCCTCTGGATGAAAGAGCGTGCGGGACAGGAGCGAGGAGCGCTCAATGGGGTGTTTACTAGAGGTAGCGTAGAGCAACAGCAGGTGCGTGATATTAGTCGCTACATCTCTGCTCAAAGTTTAAAGGAGGAGCAGTTTATGCGTTACTCCTCTGTGGAGCAGCAGCAACTATACAGGAAACAACTTAATTCGAATATAGTTGACCCAGTGCTTCAGCAGAGAGCTATATTTCTCGGCAGAGAAGAGCGTCTAGATCTTTTAGGAAAACTTAAATCAGTTATTGGATATGGTGGAATGATTCATAACTTCAAAAACTATGTGTTGCGTGGAACTACAAAATACAGGGAGAGAGTAGAGAGAGGGCAAGATGAGGTAACCTCCATTATAGAGCAGTTCTACGCTATAGATGGGATCACCAATGATGAGAAAAGATGGTTGCAACAGGTGGAGGATGTTATGAATGCGTATAAGCAAGGGGCATCTAAGGTCGCAGAAATAATTGCCTCGGGGGGAACTATAAAAGATATAGATAAGACGGTAAAAGTTAGTGATGCTCCAGCGTTAGAGGGGCTACGAAATTTAGGCTCATTAACTGGGGTTGATCCTAAACGGTGGTTCAAACTATCTACAGCCAGAATTGGAAAAATAAAACAGGTGGCTGCGGAGATTGGTGACAATATTAAACTCCAGAGTTCTAATAGGCTGGAGACTATTCAGCAGCAGTTCTATTTAACTCTAATTGGAACCATATCTATTTTTGGCTTTATGGTCTGGATCGGGGTAGTTATAGCGCGGGGTATCATCAATGGCGTGCGTCAAACTTCAGATCTAGTGCAGCAGATAGAGGAAAATGGGGACTTCTCTCTAAGAGTTAAAGTTGACTCTAAAGATGAAATTGGAGTTATGGCAAATTCACTCAATAAGTTTTTAGAGCGTCTTCAAGTTGCAATTGATGAGAGCAATAGTGTAGTAGGAGGGGTGGCTAAAGGCGACTTTACCAGTAGAGTTGAATCTGAACTCCAAGGGGATCTAGCTACTCTTAAAGCTGGTATCAATGGTTCAGCTGATAGTGTGGAGCGTACGATGAGTGCGCTCTCAACAGTGATGAGAGGATTATCTAATGGTAATCTCTCGATTAGAATGGGAGATGAGGTTGAGGATATATTCCGTGACCAAGTTAACAGCGCGATGGAGTCTATAGACACTATTGTTAATCAGATAGGTGAAATTATAAAAAGTATGGCGGAAGGTGATTTTGAAAAAAGATTAACTGCTGAAGCTAAAGGAGACCTCCTGTTATTGAAAACTAATATTAACCGTTCAGCGGAGTCACTAAATACTGCTATTGGTGAAACTGCTCTAGTAGCAGACAGTATTGGAAGTGGGGACTTAACTACTACTGTGGAAGGGCTCTATAGTGGGCAGTTATCTGCAATGAAAGATGCTCTAAACAGTACTCAGAGCAGCCTTTCTGATACTTTAAATAGGGTGAAAGGTACGGCTAATAGTGTAGGATCTGCTGCTACCCAGATTTCAGCAGGCAATCAAGATCTCTCTAGTAGAACTAGTGAGCAGGCTGCAAGTCTGGAGCAGACGGCTGCTAGTATGCAAGAGATGGCTAGTATTGTGAATACTAATGCTGAGAATGCTGAAAATGCGGTTAAGTTATCCCAAAATGCGGCAGATGAGGTAAAGAGCGGTTCTGCGGTAGTCGAGAGCTCTATGCAAGCAATGGAGAGAATAAGTGAGTCGAGTGGTAAAATTGCAGAGATCACAGCATTAATTGATGGGATTGCGTTCCAGACCAATCTGCTCGCACTAAATGCGGCAGTAGAGGCAGCTCGTGCTGGTGAGCAGGGGAGAGGGTTTGCAGTAGTTGCTGGAGAAGTGCGAAATCTCGCTCAGCGCTCTGCAGATGCTGCCAAAGAGATAAAAACTTTAATTGAAGTCACCACCGAAAGGGTAGGGGAAGGGCTTGATCTAGTTAATCAGAGTGGAGATGTCCTCGTAGCAATTCAAAAATCTATTAAACAGGTTAATAGCGTATCCAGTGAGTTTGCTAATTCAGCTCGTGAACAAGCTCAGGGGATTGATGAGATCAACAGAGCAGTGACTCAGCTGGATGATGTGAATCAAGGTAATGCGGCTCTAGTAGAAGAGACCGCTGCGGCTAGCAGCTCTCTAAATCAAAATGTCTGGCTTCCATTGCAACAGAGAATAAAAGTATGAATCTAATAGATCGAAATAATAGAACTAAAAACATCTCTGTCTGGCTGAGCGCTGGCTTTATATCTCTCCTTATTTTAATGTCTATTAC
>Ga0257121_1000040_pt1 | contig 108752 bp, 96 predicted proteins | sample SI106_100metaG_FD_190180 | JGI IMG/M metagenome (GOLD analysis project Ga0257121, IMG submission 190180) | Marine microbial communities from Saanich Inlet, British Columbia, Canada - SI106_100 | ecosystem: Environmental > Aquatic > Marine > Inlet | place: Canada: British Columbia | collected...
ACACCAACGCAATACTTCCGAGCAATGCGTAATTCTTACTACGCACAATTCCAACGACACCCGCAATGCTCAGCACCACACTCCCAGACGTTAACCAAGAACCAAGAACCATCTGCAGAGTATCGATCATAGTCATGTGCGTATTCTGTCCTCCAGCATTTAGAAAGCTCGCCGCTGCCAATGGGTTTGTACCGATGTATAGCATCATCAGAGCAATCGGAACACCCACCGCAAGAATCGTCTGAACAAACGGCAGTCGCATGCGCCAAAAGATTGCGAGTACAAGTGGTCCGAATAACACTGCTTGATACGCCGTAAAGAGTGACGCCAGCCAGAACAATGCAATCCATCCAGCATACGACTTCTGGTCTTCTGTACTCAGCCATAGCCATACAAACACCAGTCCTTGTAGTGCTGTAATAGGTGCCATCATTATCGTTCCTGATTGAAAAATAATAGAGGAAGCAAAAATCCACAAACCACAAATAGTAAGCCTCTGCTCAGGCGAGAAACCAGTACTCATACGAACTAGCAGCCACACTGCCTGCACCAGGAGTGTTGCAAGTAGTACGCGCCAGAACATTTCTTGGAACTCTAAAAACTCTGTTGCCTCCATAACACTCCGCATAAGAGGTGGATGTGGATACGGAATATCAAGCAAGTACTTTGCTTCATCTGTACGCACAGAAGAAAGCCCTTGGTACAGTGCTAAAAGCACTGCATACGCCTGAAGGCCGACAATAATTAAGAGGCGTTGCATAATGTGAGGGAACCAGATTTCTGATCAATAACAAAGCATTCACTACTGTCATTCCCCCTGTTATACGACCGATACATAACTCGAATAGTGTCATCTGTAATGCTCTGTATGGAAACACCCGACAGAAGCCAGCCTTCTCGCGCTGCAGTTGCCTGCAAAAGAACCTGCGTACGAGACCGCAGTGCAGAGTCTGCATACAAAGGAGACAAAGCATACAGCTGAACACACAACACCACTCCGATGACGCTCTGCGCCACCCAGAGGATGTGCCACTGATAACGATTTAGTCTTTCCATGCGAACATTTTACTCATCGTGTAATTCCAAACGACTCCGGTAAATGCACCAATGATCACTGCAGATAACTCTGGCCATGCCAAAGTGAACAAGTACGAACTCACAGCATAATTCGCTAGAGCCCCGAACAAGCACGCACCGTTAAATTTCAAAAATCCTATAAATGCAGACAGTCCTTTTAGTCTTGCATGCGCAAACGTCCACGCGTTATTCAGCAAGAAGTTAAAGACGATGGCAACCTCCGTAGCTCCAATAACTGCTAAACCAAATCCCATAACGGTTAGGTCTCCTCCTTCGCGGATCAATGCTGAAAATGCTAAGTATGCAGTCACATGAACCACGACACCAAACGCTCCGACAATGCAGTACTTCACAAATGTCAGTGGAATGTAACGACCAACCGTCACATCATAAAGGTATTCCAAAAACTCGATCTGCACCCTACGAGAAAGCTTGCTTTCTCCATGTAACCTTGTAGAAAATGTAAACGGAATTTCTTCAACGAGCGTTTCTTTTGGGACACACACAAGTAGGTCGAGAAGGATCTTAAATCCTTTAGGGTTTAACTGCTTCGCCGTACTGTGAAAGAGCTCTCTGCGAATGGCAAAAAATCCACTCATCGGATCTTTTACTTTTACTCGGCACACTTTCAATGCAAGCGACGTTGCAACCCTGCTCATCAAATGCCGTCTCTCGTCCCACTCACCAACGCTTCCTCCTTCGATGTAGCGTGACCCAATAACCATTCCATTCTTACGCATGACAGACTCGTATATACGTGGCAAAACGCTCATATCATGCTGTCCGTCTGCATCCATAACAGCCAAAACCTCTCCTTTCGCGGACAGAAATCCTTCAATAACCGCAGAGCTGAGCCCGCGACGTCCAACCCGCCTGATAACGTGAATATCGTCTATATCATGCCCGATCTCCTGTGCAATCCTCCAGGTCTCATCTGGGCTATCATCGTCCACAATGATGATTTCATGCGGAATACCCTTCAAGACCTCTTCAAGCTTTGGAAGAAGCTCTGGCAGGTTCTTGGCCTCATTAAATGTTGGCAATATAAGAGAAAGCATCACGAATAGCGTAGCAGGAATATGGGGAAAAATCCCGTAATACTTACCCCTTACCCCTTACCCCATGCCCTAAGAATTGTTAAACTATAACAGTATGCGTATTCTTGTAACTGGAAGCAGCGGCACAATTGGCACACGTCTCTGTGAAAAGCTCTTGGAGCAGGGTCACGAAGTTATTGGTGCTGACTGGGAACCATGCAAGTGGAACCAGGTAGTAGAAGACTTACGTATCGATATCGACCTACGACACAAGGAAGAATTTGGAAAACTCCCAACAGATGTCGACCTTATTATTCATCTTGCTGCAAATGCTCGTGTCTACGAACTTGTTGAGAACCCAGACCGCGCAATGGACAACTTCATCGACACATTTAACATATTGGAACACGCACGAACAAACGGTATTAAAAGAATGATGTTCGCTTCTTCCCGTGAAACCTACGGAAACATTCACCTCCCAGAAGGAGAGAAGTATACAGAAGACAAAGCACACTTTATGACATGCGAGAGTCCATACACTGCAAGTAAGATTGGCGGAGAGGCTCTTTTTGAAGCGTACAAGCGCTGTTACAACATTGAAACGATCATCTTCCGCTTTAGTAACGTCTACGGCATGTACGACGATTCTATTCGTGTTGTGCCACTCTTCTACCGCCAGGCAAAAGCCAACGAGAAGATGCTCGTCTTCGGCAAAGACAAATGTCTCGATTTCACGTACATAGATGACTGCGTAGGAGGCATTGCAAAAGCTATCGAGCACTTTGAAGAGGCTAAGAACGACACCTACAACCTAGCGTTTGGGGAAGGGACAACTATTATGAAGCTAGCCGAAAGTGTTATAGAGCTTCTTGGAAGTAGCTCGACCATTGAAGCTACCTCTTCTAGAATCGGTGAAGTCACGCATTACATCGCAGATATCTCTAAGGCCAAGAAGGCCTTTGGATACGACCCTAAAGTAAGCTTTGATGAAGGAATTCGACGTAGTATGGAGTGGTATGAGGCAAATACGTAGATATTGACATATGCATAAATAGTTGTAGAATGTTCAAACTATGAATACCCCTACACCAGAAGATCAACCATTTCTTAGTCCTGAAGAATATATCCGAAGGATGCAAGAGAGCTCCGAGCCAGCAAGAGATCAAGAAGCTGCAGATTCTTTTTTCAGCTCCCCTGATGCTATGCGTGATTTATTCAGCGCAAAGCCAGCAAAACCTACTTCATCACTAGATCCTCAGACAAGAAACGAGATTAAACTTGCATCACAAATCGAATCAATCCAAGCGGATTTTTATACATTTGAAGAAAAAATAATGAGTAGACTTTCTCCAAATGATGAACGATATAATTCACTCAAGGAGCCTTTTGACATCATGCGTAATAATGAAAATAATCCACTGAAAAACAGCGCAGTTGTAGAGAGGCTAGCAGCACAAAAAAATATCTCTGTCCCTGAAATGACATTAGGATCCCTGAAGGATACTCGACACTTTTCGTACGGACCAATGCCAGAAAATACTGCACAGGGACACATGCTCTACGCAGGCTTCGCTCCAACACATCAAATGATAGCCTTTCGTTCGGATGCTCAATTTAATGACTTTGACAACCTTATCTTTCACCATGAACTTCGACATGTCGGTCACTTTGGAAACCGTCGAAAAGAAATGGGCGACGCGCAGTATTTTCAATTAATTTTTGCACAACATCAAAAGCCATACTCATTCTTAGAGGATGAGCTCGATGCATATGCAGGGGAATTAGAAGCACTGAATGTACTTATGAATGGAAAACTAAAAGCTCTTGGAAAAGAGGGATTCGAGGAAATGAAGAAAGAATTAAAACTAAGACAAGACCAACATCTTACTGCATTTTTCTTGGCAAGAATGTCAGAAGAGTACTACCAACCAAAAGCAGAAGGTGAACAGTACTCCCAAGCATTTATCAATTTCATCATGCTTACACAACGGCACGATGGCTACGAAATCTACTCTATGCGAGAGGGTAGAGTATGTGAATTACAGCAATAAGAATAAACCTCTTCATTGAGAAGATTTTGCTTACAATTGATGTTTATGAGGCAAATTCTTAGATATTGACATAAATAATATATATAGTAATATATATATATGAATGCAGAAAAATCATCCAATGAATCACCAAAAGATGAAAAGTATCATGGTGAACCAATTGAAATGACTAATATAGAAGCGCTATTTGCATCTGGTGAAATAGAAGATGTTCTTAAGGAGGCTAAATTACCAATGTCTCCAACCGAACTCCCTGACATCGCTGCAGTGCAAAAGCATAAGGCCAATCGGAAGCGCATTCCACCACAACGACCAGACCATAGAAAGAAGAAGAAATTCGTAGTCAATAGAAGAAGAAAAGGACGACAATAATTATGAACACCAACTCACAAAATCCTGGCACACCAGAAGAAGAATCTAATGCATCAGACGCAAGTTCTGCAGATGCATTCTTTAGTGAAAACTTAGACTTTCTTGCAATATTAGGAGAAACACAGCAGAAAATTGCTACGCAATCAGGCACTTTGAATGCGTAATACTCTGGACAGACTGTAGAATCAGATCCAGCAAGTAACATTCTCTCTTCAGCAGTACGAGCTCGCATAAGTTCTATAGGAAAAATTGCAGATATCTCTAAAGCGAAGAAGGCATTCGGATATAACCCTAAAACAAGCTTTGAAGACGGAATTCGGCGTAGTATGGAGTGGTATGAGGCAAATTCTTAAGTATTGACATATTAAAAATAAAGTATAATATATATTAATATGACGCTTAATGAATTCCCTGACCAAGAAGGAATCGATAGCTTTTTTACAGAAGTAAACACTTCTCAGATAGACATGCTATCAACGGAACAGGCAGCAGCTATTGCACGTACTATTAATACTGAAGATACGCCAAAACGAAATCCAGAAGTTACTGTAAATGATATCAGGCAGTTAAGCGGATCACTTGATCAATTACATGATGGCCTCGATAGAGATGCGCCATCAATGCGAATGGACAAGGCATTCGCTGCAGCACAAAAAGTGATTCCAGATATTGCGTCGCAATTCACAAACGACGAACTCTCCAACCTAAGAAATGCAACCCCCGAAACATGTAAGCAGCTGCTTTATGCTGTAGATCGCATTATGTATGGAAGCGAAATGGAACAAACATTGGATGTCTTAAAAATGGCAGTGCCACACCATATGTCAGATGAGGTTCTTGCAAAAATGCCACCCCCTGAAAGAGCTCATCTACAAAAAATAGCTACCATGCTGCAAGACAGTCTTTCGGGACCACATAGAAATTCTTATCACAATAGGCACACACGTCGTACAGACCACGAACAGGTGACGAAAGATAATACGGACGCATCCATGGGGGGATTGACTATGCTTCATGCAAACCCCAACCGCATTGAATTTGCATATTTCATGGAAGAGGACATAGGTGTAGCTGCTTGGGGAAGTCTATCGAGAACAATGCACCTAGCTGATGATCAAGATTTTTCGAATATCCTCTTTATGTCTACCTTAGCCCATGAAAGTGCACACGTATTACAATCAAATGCATTCATAGAAAAAATAGGATCACACGAAGAGGCAATGCGTTTACTAAAGATGCAAGACGATCAAAAAGGGAATAAAGGGTGGATATTACCATTTGAAGCAGAGGCCTATTGGATTGAATTTGCATTCATTGCAGCAATGGTCGGAAGCCAGCCAATAAAAGAGTTTTTTGCTAATCAAGAAGTAACAAATCCAGCAGAGCAAAGTGAGATTATCCTTGCTCTAGATGCCTGGAAGAAATTTAGCGATAAGCCAAAAATAGATGGTGAATTGTACCCTCAAGGATTTAAAGACTATATACACAAAATGCTAAGTAAATTCAGTAAAAGGTTATTGAATGTTCATGATGATGGATCTGTCACTCTCATCGCCTAGAGGTATTACTTCTTCTCTTCGTGATAAACCCTCTCAGCATTAACCTCCCAAATGTTCATGTTGTTGCTAACACCTGCAACAATGTTATCAACCGCAGTCATTGCTGTAAGCATACTGTGATCCTGGTTGTTGTATCTGTGCATTCCATTACGTCCAATAAGGAAGAGGTTTGGAATAGTGAGTGACCAGTCACGAATAACATCGAGTTGATCGTATGTTCCAAAGTACGCAGGATATGCCTTCTTCATGCGCAAAACACAGGCATCTTCGACATCCTCTTTCTTCAAGAATTTAATCTGTTCAAGCTCAGCTATCCCCTGTTCTATCATCGTCTCATCTGGCTTTACCCAGAGCTCATCGCCTTCGTCGACAAAGTATTCAAGTCCTATCCACACGTTCTTCTTATGGTCGTTTAACATATACGGACTCCAGTTATTAAAGATCTGAATACGCCCAACCTTCACCCCTCGGTCTTGTACATAGATCCAGTTATCTGGAACCTCGGTTGTTGGCTCTCCCCCCTTTTCTTCAACGTGCAACTTATTAAGGAGTAGTCCGACAGTCATGAAGTCTCTGTAGATGAGTCCTTTCGCAACTTCTTGTACATTGCTAGCAACTGCAGGCTGCATACCAGCAACCAAATGCCGTACTGGCATAGTAGAGAAGAAGTAATCACACTCTACTGTCTCTTTATTACCCGATGCATCAACAACCACAGCAGAAGTTACCTTGCCCTCTGCATGGTTCACGCTCTCTATCCTCTTTTGCATGTGCACTTGCCCACCACAGTCTTTTACTTGCTCGGTCACCGTCTCCCACATTTGTCCTGGTCCAAACTTTGGGTAGAAGAAACGTGTGATAAGACTCGTCTCTCTCTCTTCTTGTTTCTTTGCAAACTCAGAACTAAACAAATCTTTTAGTGCATGAGAAACAGCACGTCGAAGCGATAGCCCTTTTATACGCTGTGCACCCCAGTCAGCTTTGATCTCCCCACATGGAACACCCCATACCTTTTCTGTGTAGTCTTCGAAGAATGTTTTATACAAACGCATTCCAAATCGATTAATCATAAATGCATCTAGGTACGTCTCGTCTTTATGTGGACGGATCTGAGCCCAGATGTAACTAAAGCCAATAAGCGTCGTGTTCACAAGTCCCATTCTCCATGCGATATGAAGCGTGATACCAATCGGATATGGAAAGAAGTTCCGCTTAAAGTAGATGCGTGAAATACGCGGCCGATGCAGCATGACATTATCTTCTTTTTCTGGATCCGGGGCCTTCACTGTCTTCTTCTCTCCACTACACAAATACTCCATAACAGACTCAACTACGTAATCAATCTCGTGCTTCTTCTCTTCTGTGTCTGCTGCAGGATGTCCTTGAACAGGCATAATATTGAACCACCAATCCATCACACGCTCACTCTTACTAAAGAAGCGGTGACCTCCGATATCAATACGGTTCCCTTTGTAGTTATACGTCTGTGCAATTCCTCCTATAGCATCCGTTGCCTCATAGACGATAGGAGTGATATCCGTTCGCTTTAAGAGCTCGTACGCTGCAGTAAGACCTGCAGGTCCTGCACCGGCAATGATTGCGATTTTGGTCATTGGACATATCATAAAGAGATGATGCTATCCAAACCATTCTTTACCCTATATATTTCCATAGATGCTATTTAATGACACCATCTTCCTTCTGTGGTTCCTTCCAGTGGTTTTACTGCTATATGGATGCTTTCCAGCAAAGCGCACTCCAATACTCCTAGCGGCAAACTATGTCTTTTATGGATGGTGGAATGTGTGGTTTTGCCTCCTTATGCTGACATCGACAACAGTGGACTACCTCGCTGGAAAGTATATATTTCAATCCCAGAATGATGCTCGCAGGAAGATACTTCTCCTCTGCTCGCTCTGCATCAATCTGTCTTTACTTGGGTTCTTCAAATACTTTGGCCTGCTCAGTGAAACTATAAATGCTCTTGCAAGTGCCGCTTGGCTTCCAACGTGGAACATTGTGCTACCGGTTGGAATCTCTTTTTACACATTCCAAAGTATGAGCTACAGCATAGACATGTATAGGAAAAAGATAACACCTGCTCAGAACTTTTTTGATTTTGCATGTTACGTTTCTCTCTTCCCTCAACTTGTTGCAGGTCCGATTATTCGATACAAAGAACTCGCCGACCAGCTTATTGCTCGTACACATACATCCGACAAATTTGCACGGGGACTACAACGCTTCATCATAGGACTCTCGAAAAAAATTCTCATCGCAGATACCTGTGGCCTCATCGCAGACAATGCATTCGCTATGCAAGATATTGGAACAGGTGCTGCATGGATTGGAATTCTGGCATACGCCTTCCAGATCTATTACGACTTCTCAGGGTACAGTGATATGGCAATCGGGCTCGGGCTACTCTTTGGCTTCACCTTCCCGGAAAACTTCCGTTATCCATATCTATCGATTAGCATCGGAGACTTCTGGCGCAGGTGGCACATCACCCTTGGAAACTGGTTCCGGGACTACGTATACATCCCACTTGGAGGAAGTAAAAAAGGTATCAAGAGAACACTAATAAACCTACTCATCACCATGTTCCTTGCGGGGCTCTGGCACGGTGCTAGTTGGACGTTTGTATTGTGGGGTGTGTATTACGGCGTGTTACTTATCATCGAAAGACTGACTGCGACTGTTCGGTCTTCCATTCCAAAAGCTCTACAGATACTGATGACATTCTTCCTCGTCACAATGGGTTGGGTACTGTTTAGGTCCCCGTCCTTTGACGACGCATTGCAGTACTACGGCTCACTCTTTTCTGGAAACTCAGGAGTAATAGAAACCTTTGGCATCACAACCGTCATCATCGTAGGAATCATCACAATTATCGAACCTCGTTATCCGCATATCTTCCAAAAAGTATCTTTGAAATCTGCCATTACATGCAGCCTGCTCTTCATAGCATCTCTTATCATGATAGCCGGTAACGAGTCCTCTCCCTTCCTCTACTTCCAGTTCTAATGCAGCTACGTAACCATCCAGAAAGGCTCTTCATACTGATTGTAGGCGGATTATGGCTATTGCTGATTGGCACAGACCGACTAGCACCTGTCGTGCTTCCTACAGAGAACCTCTATTTCAGAGCATGGGAATACGTACGAGGACAACATGGGCTGCCCAGAAGGAACCTCTCTTTCACCGTACATAATGCACATGGTGACCTGAGTAACATGATGAATGTTTCGACCTACAAAGTGCCACGAGATATCACATTCACCGTAGACAGCAACGGGATGCGCAATAGTGAAACTACTAGGGAAGATGCAACCGTTCTCATAGGACAGTCCTTTATGACGGGGGCTGGAAATAGTGACGAACATGCACCGGGCACAGTGCTTGCGAGAGAGCTTAAGACTCCTATCTATGTCTATGCACCAGGAAACATGTCGCAACTGCTTCGCGCTATCCCCGATGAGGTTCCTGCAACAGTTATATGGGGTGTTGTTGAACGAAACTTAACTGGAAGTAATGCAGAAATACAGACACTGCTTGGTATGGAGTGTCCAAGTGAGTCAGAAACTAAAACATCTAAACAAAAAATGCTGATTATCATCAAAAAGATCCTCCTAGAACCAACAACCTACGCTCGTACTTCTGTTGTGAAAAAGTTGGGACAGAAAATCTACAACGAAACATATTTCTCTGTAGCAAAAAAACCTGCCTCACCCCACGTCGAGCTTGCCGCAAGCCCATCGAAGTTTATCTTCCTCAAAAAAGGAATCCGCATTAGCCATGAAGATAGTAAGCAGAGAAATTTAGATGACGTACAGAAAGCTATTACCAAGACTGCTGACTGTCTGAAGTTGCACAACATAGAACTACTGTTCATACCAATTCCAGATAAGGTACACGTCTACAACCACCTTCTTCCAGAAGAACTTCAGGCGAACTATGCATTAGACCCACTACAAGAACTCATGCAACAATTACGACGTAAGGGCATACGTACGGTAGATATCCTCACACCATTTATGACGCATGTATCGGAAAATTCAGAGCTCCTCTACTGGCCTGACGACACACACTGGGGTCCACTTGGTATCGAAAAAGCGATGACTGAAGCTGCAAAGAGATTCTAATGAAACACGTAGAACTTCCTCATAGAAAAGTTCCAGAAGAGTACCAGAATCTGTGAAATCATCTTAGAAATAACCTCATCTATTCCAATGTGTTCAATACAAATATATAGAATAAGCCATGTCCAAAGTAGTCCTCCTATGGCGATCGCAAAGATGGTAAGAAGCTCTCGCATACGCTGATGTTTACTTTCAAATACCCAAATAATGCACAGAAAATGATTCCATGCGAGTCCGCACATGTATGCAATGAATGCAGCGGGCACATAATGCACCGATCCATACGTCAAAAGGGCTGTAAATACGATGAGGTCTACAACCGCAGAAGAGCCTCCAACGAAGAAATATCGCAAAAATTGCATGTGCGTTGCAGCCGACTTATCAAGGAGTAATTTGCGAATCACGTATCAAAGGGGTAAGGGGTACGTATTACAGGATAAGCAATTTCATTGCCCTTACCCCTTAATACTTGCCCCATAATACTATAGAATTTTGATATTATCATGGATAAAAAACCTGTTATTACCATCATCGGCCTTGGCTACGTAGGACTCCCTCTTGCGCATGCCTTTGCAAAAAAGGGATACACCGTCCACGGCTTTGATATTAATGAAGGCCGCATCAAAGAACTTTCAGGTGGTCACGACAGCACAAACGAACTCGAAGACAGCCAACTTGCAGAAGTAACAATGAACTTCTCGACAGATGCATCTGTCATTAAAGAATGCGACATTGTTATTCTCGCAATCCCAACCCCAGTTGATGAAAACAAGAAGCCAGACCTAACACCCATTCGAAAGGCATCTGAAACTGTTGGAAAGAACATGAAGAAAGGCGCAATCATTGTGTACGAATCTACTGTCTACCCAGGAACAACAGAAGAAATCTGCGGACCAATACTTGAGGAACACTCAGGCCTTACCTGCGGAAAAGATTTCACACTTGGATACAGTCCAGAACGTATTAATCCAGGAGACAAAGAACATACTGTGACAAAAATAATGAAGATCGTCGCAGGACAGGACAGCAAAACTACCGACATCCTCTGCAAAGTATACGGTGACATCATCACAGCAGGTATCCACAGAGCAGCAAACATCAAGACTGCAGAAATGGCGAAGGCAATTGAGAATGCACAGAGGGATCTGAACATTGCCTACGTCAACGAAGTTGCAATGCTCTGTCATAAAATAGGAATCGACTCATCAAAAGTGCTCGATGCAGCCGGTACCAAATGGAACTTCCTCAAGTTTAACCCCGGTCTTGTCGGAGGTCACTGCATTGGTGTCGATCCATATTACTTAGTTGAAAAAGCCGAGCAACTTGGCATGGATACACACGTTATAAGTGCTGGAAGAAAAGTAAACGACGGTATGGCACAGCTTGTGGTCGACGAAGTACTAGAAGCGATCGGCAACAAAGGAAAAGTGCTCGTCATGGGCCTTACCTTTAAGGAGGATGTCCCCGACACGAGAAATAGTCAGTCATACGCAGTCATCAAAGCACTACAAAATGCTGGATGCGACGTCCTTGCAGACGACCCTCAGTCAGACGACGATAACGTGCCTCGAGGCACACTAAGCGATGGTCCATATAACGCCATAGTACTGCTCGTAAAGCACCAGGAATACATGAACCTAGCGACCGAAGACGTCATCAGCGCAACAAAAGAAGAAGGGCTCATCTACGATATCAAACACATCCTCGATAAAGAGAAAGTAATATCAGCAGGAAGAAAATATCTGTCCCTATAGAGAAAGTCCTGCCTCTTCGTAGTCTGCCTTCATCATCATCTCTGCAAGTTCTGCGAGAGTTGTTTTTGCTTCCCATCCAAGTTCGTTCTTTGCTTTCGATGCATCACCAATAAGAAGGTCTACTTCTGCAGGACGGTAGTACTCAGTATCAATCGCAACAATCGTTTTACCGGTTGCCGTATCGATATACTTCTCATCTGTACCCTCTCCCTCTTTTTCAAAAGCAATATTTGCAACACCCAAACAAAGTTCTAGGAACTCTCGTACAGTTGCTGTCTTTCCTGTAGCCAAAACGTAATCGTCTGGAGTGTCGTGCTGCATGATCGCCCACATTCCTTCAACAAACTCTTTTGCATATCCCCAGTCGCGCTTTGCATCCATGTTTCCAAGGTACAAACAGTCCTGCTTTCCTCCATAAATATTTGCAAGGCTTGCACTGATCTTTCGTGTCACGAAGTTCTTTCCTCTTCGTGGAGATTCATGGTTAAACAAAATTCCATTCACTGCATACATGTCATACGCTTCACGGTAATTCTTTGTGAGATAATATGCGTATGCCTTTGCACAGCCATAAGGGCTTCGTGGATAAAATGGTGTTTCTTCGTTCTGCGGTGTTTCTACAACTTTTCCAAAAAGCTCTGACGAACTTGCCTGGTAAAACTTTGCATGACTCTCGCTCGTACGAAGCACCTCAAGAAGACGCGTTACACCAAGGGCAGTAATGTCTCCTGTGTACTCTGGCATTGAAAAACTAATATCAACGTGGCTCTGTGCCGCCAAGTTATACACCTCATCTGGCTGAGACTCTTTTACCACACGGAATAAAGAGTTGGTATCACCAAGGTCTCCATAATGGAGAACAATGTTGTCCGACCGAATACGAATATCATCAAACAAGTGCTCTATACGACCACGGTTAAAAGACGAACTACGACGGACAATACCGTGCACCTTGTACCCCTTTTCAAGAAGTACCTCAGCAAGGTAAGAGCCATCTTGGCCCGTAATACCGGTAATAAGAGCAGTCTTCTGTGACATAACGCTGAAATAATACCCGAGAAGTGCAATCGGAGGTACTATCTCTACGTGAAAATTCTTCTTATAGCACCAACCACCGAACCTGTATCTGGATGGGGTACATATGCTAAAAACACCCAGAATGGTCTAATAGAAGCAGGAAATGAAGTATTCATGCTCACAACAAGTGAAGGTCTTCCAGGCCCTTTATCTCTGATGAGCTCCCCTTTTAGTATCTGGAAAGCAGCTCAATTGATCAAAAAAGTCGTATCTAACCACAACCCAGATGTCATCCATATCCTCGCAGAGCCCTACGCAATAGCGATTCCTATAGCAGCGGTAAAAACACCATGGGTGATGAATTTTCATGGAACATACAGCGTCACTCCACACACACATTGGCTTACACGTGGACTCATGCGCAAAGCTCTTCGCAGTGCTGCAGGCTTTCTTGTCTGCAGTAACTACACTCTAAAACAGGTACAGAATGTTCTTCCAAAAGAAATGTATGACAATGTCATACAAAAGACACACCCTATTCGCCTAGCAGTAGAGTTGCCCAAGACAGAAAAGAGTAACGGTACAGACGTGTTATTCGTTGGAGAGATTAAAGCTCGTAAAGGAGTACTGGAATTAGTTCTTGGTTTTGCCCACTACGTCAAAACACATTCTTCTACTGCCGTGCTGCATCTTGCTGGGAACTACAAAGAAGATGGAGGATACATAGAGCAAATTCGTAAACACATAGCTTCAACTGGAATAAAAGATCAGGTAAAAATTCATGGAAGAGTAGATGACATTGCTTTGCAGGGACTCTTCAACAATGCAGGAGCATTCGTAATGCTTAGTAAGCAGGATGAATACAACTTCGAAGGATACGGACTGGTATTTCTCGAAGCAAATGCCCGAGGTGTTCCGACAATAAGCTCGAAAGAATCTGGCGGAGCAGAAGCTGTTATTGATGGTGAAACAGGTTTTGTTGTTGATCACGGAAATGTGCAAGACATCGCAGACCGTCTCCATAAGATACTCGATGAAAAGAGTATCGACCCTACTGCCTGTCAGGCTTGGGCTCATAAACACAGCATTGCACAACAAGTACAAACATGTGAGAAACTCTACGCGGAGGTTACAGCATCGCGATAGTGCTTACTCCACCGTGTACCACCTGAATATTATCGCCATTATTGGCAGGTAATGTATCTGTCAGTGTATCGATGATCACTTTTGCAATCACCTCAGGTGACTGGGACTTTGTCGCTTCATCTCCAAGTAGTTCTGTTCGCATGTCGGTGTCTACTCCTCCAGGAGAAACACTGTAAAGTCTTACCTTAGAATAAATGTCATCTAATTCCTTCGCTGCAGTTTGCGTTAAACCAAGCACTCCAAATTTACTAGCGTTGTATGCACTGATGCGAGGGTGAGCAACTGTGGCAGCCATAGATGCGATATTAATAATTGTTCCACTATTATTATTTTTCATATGAAGAAGCGCTGAACGCATACCGTAAAAAACACTATTGAGATTAATATCAATGCACTGCTTAAAGTCTTCCAAGGAAATCTCTTCCAAAGGGGCATACTGATGAATGACTCCTGCATTATTAATAAGGACATCAAGCTTTCCGTGCTCAGCAATCACACTCTTCACAAGAGCATCCATTTCTTCTGGATTACTAACATCAACAGCGCGGATAGTGTCACTCTCTGTACGTGCACATCCAATCACTGTAGCTCCTGCTTCAGACAAAACAGAGACAAGCGCTTTGCCGATTCCTCGACTAGCACCAGTAACGATAATGACAGCATTATTGAGATCCATGATTGTAGAATACCAAAAATATGCTCTCTAAGGCGAATATTGCCAAAATTTCACTCTCTAATGCGGTAGACGGCTGTAAATCGCGCCCCTACAATGGATACACTATGAGCGCACTTGGTTTCTTCAGAGAGGATTGTCGCCTCTGTCACAGCACTAACCTCGAGACCTTTCTCGACTTTGGGATGCATCCGCATTCCGATGGGTTCTTACGTGAAGAGCAGCTACAAAAACCAGAACCATTTTTTCCACTTGCCTGTGCGGTCTGTAAAGACTGTGGACAAGTTCAGCTCACCTACACAGTTTCTCCAGAGCACCTCTACAACGAAGACTATGTCTATGATGGATCTGTCACAAAAACAGGACAGGACCACTTCCTTGGCATGGCAAAAAGTATTGTTGAAAAATTCGCCGTTCCAAAAGACTCGCTCGTTATTGATATTGGATCAAACGTTGGACTTCTTCTTTCTGGGTTCAAAGAGTGCGGAGCAAAAGTACTTGGAATAGACCCTGCAATAGAGCCGACAAAGCGTGCAAAGGAAAGAGGGATCGATAGTGTCGTTGAATGTTTTACTGCAGAAGTAGCTAAAAAAGTTGCAGCAGAACACGGAAAGGCAAAAGTGATCACGGGTACAAATGTCTTTGCACATGTCGACGATCTAGACGACTTGATGCAAGGTGCAGATGCACTTCTCGATACAGATGGCGTACTCGTTTTTGAATCTCCATACCTAAAAGATCTTGTAGAACACATGGAGTACGACACCATCTACCACCAGCATGTTTCGTACCTTGCCATTAGCCCACTTGTAAAGTTCTTTGCTCGGTTTGATATGGAACTCTTCGACGTAGAGCGCACAACGATTCACGGAGGAAGTATTCGTATGTTCATTGCACGTAAAGGTACCCACCCTATTACAGACACTGTAAAAAATCTTATTGCAGATGAAGAAAAAACTGGACTATGGACACCAGAAAACCTACGAACGTTTGCAAAAAATGTAGAAACGCACAGACGCGAACTTATTACAATGCTACAAACTCTGCATGACGAAGGAAAAACAGTTGTTGGTATCGGAGCTCCTGCAAAAGGAATGACACTGCTGAGCTACTGCGGAATTCATGCCTCCCTTATGCCATTCCTCACAGAAAAGTCTGACTGGAAACAAGGAAAGTTTGCACCAGGAGTTCATATCCCAATAACGTCTGACGATCATCTTCTCAAAGTACAACCAGACTACGCACTTATCCTCTCGTGGAACTTTGCACCTGAAATTATGAAGAACCTCGACGCGTATAAGCAGGCAGGAGGAACCTTTATTATCCCTGTACCTTCACCAACTTTAGTATGAGCACTATAACTATTACAACACTAGACCCTGTACATACTGACGACCGAGGAAGTATTACAGACCTTATTAATACAACAGATCCATTCCACCATATTGGAATGATTACCTTCACAGAGGGCGCAGTAAGGGCTAACCACTGGCATAAGCTGTCAGACCAGTACGACTACATTGTAGAAGGAAAGGTGGAACTCGCGACAAAGGAAGCCAACAACCCAGATGCAAAAGTGGAAACACACATCTTAAATGCAGGTGACTTGGCACATATTCCAAAAGGAATTATCCATGCATATAGAGCACTAGAACCAAGCAGTATGATAGATGTAACAACCACTTCCCGTGAAGGTGTGGGGTATGAAGAAGACACTATTCGCGTCGATTCCCTCTTTGAATGAAAAAATTTCTTACCTCATTTAGCCAAATAAAATTCGTTCGCGATATTGCAACGATGCAAATCGGGCAAATTGTGACAACAGGGTCTGGGTTTCTTGCATCTATTCTCTTTGCCCGTCTCCTCGGACTACAAGGATACGGTGTCTACGCAATCGTACTCGCGTTCACAGGTCTACTTGGCTTTATCACAAACCTTGGACAGCAAACAACAGCCCTAACGTTCTTTGCAGAAGCGTACGGAAAGAAAGACACCACTCGCATGAAAGAGGTTCTCCATTACTACCTATTCCTCTCTGCATGTAGTGCACTCATCATGGCACTACTCATTCCATTTCTCCCGTGGATAACAGATGTGATGTACGGCAAACCAGAGATCGGAGCCCTTGCTCGTATCATCTTCATATCTTCTATTGTCGACCCTCTCTTTGTTTTTGGGTCAATCGTGCTGCAGTCCGTTCGTGAAATTCGAAAGCTTACCATCATTGAAAATAGTCGTATTGTTGTACAACTTGGCCTCTCTGTCCTGTTTCTTTTACAAGGAAAGGGTGTAGAAGGGGTATTACTTGGCACACTCTATGGTACGGCACTCATGAGTGTTATAAGCCTACTAATGTACAGCAGCATTCGATCAAAATATAACCTACCATCATTAATAGAAATCATAGGCATACGTAAACTTTCACATGTATGGAGCCTTGGGAAAGACGGTGTATGGATCGCCATCGACAAGAATGTAGGCAACCTCTATCCGAACCTCTTCCTTGTTGTCCTTGGAATGTTTGTACAGGAATCCGTCGTTGGACTCTTCCGCCTCGCATTCAAGCTCGGAAACCTACCAGCATCATTTGTACTCAGCAATATCAGCAGACTCTCTGCATCTGTTATACCAACATTATCCAGCAGTGGTGCAGGACTTAAAAAAAGTATTGTAAAGCTCGCAACGTATTCAAGCCTCATTCACGTTGGCGCTACAGTCGGCGCCTTATTGGTTGTACCACCACTCATTCCACTGGTGTATGGCGCAGACTTCTCTGTCGCTGTATACCCGTTCATCGTCATTGCTATATTGCACACAACAAGCGTAATACACATTCTCATCACACCCATCTTGAGACTCTATTCTCGCATATACATTGCCACAACGTTTAACCTAGTAGGCCTTACATGCTCACTTGGTGCATTCTTTACATTGATGAGTTACACAAAAATAACCTTTGCACTCTATATAGCACTTGGCATCTATCACTTCATTATCATTCTTCTCATCATTCCTACCTATCGGATAGTGAGGCTAAATCGCACATTGCAACGATAGGTTATCGTAATAATTTATTATAAAGCCCTTCTAACGACTGTCCTGCTTTCTCGATACTATACTCCTGAAGAACAGCATCACGATACTTTTGCCCACGACTCATTCTCTCCTCTTCAGATAACGAAAGATATTGTAAAATCTTTGTCGCAACTGCATTTGAATCTCTTCTAGAAGAGATAAGCGTTTCATCAATCGGTCGAAGGACTTCTCGGACCGCACCAACATCAAACGGGAACGGCGGACGACCAGTGCTCAGTGCCTCAATAATAGACAAGCCAAATCCTTCGTATAAAGCGGTTAGAACTAAAGTTTTTGAATCTTGTACTAATGAAACTAATTGATCCTGCTCTATCATTCCAAACATAGTAACCCCTGGAATTGTAGAAAGAATTTCCTGCTGCTCCTGGCTGCGCCTTCCGACATCTGCAATCTTTTTTCCTTCAGCTGAAAGCTTCCGGTAAACCTCTGCTAAATACGGAAAACCTTTTCGTGGATGAATGAAAGATCCAAGTGCAATGGTGTCGTACTGTGCATCTTTTTTTCCAAGAGAAAACACCTCTCCATCCACTCCGTTATACACAACATGAATGTTGCTAGCTGGACATCTATAGTCATCTTGAAGTCTCTTCGATGATGTTTCAGATACCGTCATAATATGTGGCATCTTGCGACATAACTTCTTCTGCCACCTCACAAGCAGGGCATACTTTGCTCTCCACTTTAAGCCTTCCACAAAACCACTTTCAGCAATTGCTACCTCTCTGTCTACAGTTGCTGGATGGTGAACGGTATACAGAACAGGTACCCCAGTTTTGATGAGCTGCAGCATCTTTGTTCCCATGGTCTGATTAAGGTGAATCACATCAAATTGCTTCCAGAAAGGATCACTTGGTGGGTACTTCTTTATCACATAATGCGCATACAGATAGTCCGCAAAGCCATAGTAATAAGAGCCAATTCTCTCCCCTAAGGTCAACACACTGACATTACTTGGCAGATCCGGATTTTTCGGCCTTGTTCTGTTAGTAAGAATCGTAAACTCTGTATTTGGGCATGCAGCCAGTAAAGGCAGGTGGTTTCCCCCTTTGTAGGCATCGAGGCTTTGGCTTAAAATACAAACACGCATGGTCCAATTGTATCTAAGAGCCATTTTAACTGCTACTCTAAGCCCATGAAATTTACGACCTCTTGGGACGATGGCTATGCGCTTGATATGAAGATATCAGAGCTCCTCAGTGCTAATGGTGCCAAAGGAACATTTTATCTTTGCCCACATAAACAGCATGGAAAATCCATGTTGGACCCAAAGGATATTGCAACTCTCATGAAAAACCATGAGCTCGGGGCACACACAATAAAGCATCCCAAGCTCACACTCATTCCTTCGGAAAAAGTAAAAGAGGAAATCATTGAAAGTAAAAAATGGATCGAGGAACTTAGCGGTAAACCATGCGAAATGTTTTGCTATCCCTATGGAGATACAAACGATGAGATTGAAAACCTTGTAAAAGAGGCAGGATACAAAGGTGCACGAGGAATAACTCAAATGCTATTCACATCTGAAAATGCATTCCAGCAAAACACGAGTTTACAAATTGCACCATTCCCAAAAAGAAAAGTGCACTCGCGCTGGTGGCATGTACTGGATAAATATGGACCACTCCGTGTGAAAAGAAAAGCCATCAAGGCTTACGGAATTCCTTTAACAGAATGCAACAACTGGCTCTCTCTTGCGAAGGCAATGTTTACGTATGCACATAGTACTAACCAACCCTGCTTCCACTTATGGGGACACAGTCATGAAGTTGAAAAGTATGACATGTGGAAAGAACTCGAAGAGTTCCTCAGGTTTGTTGCCACGCATAAAGAGGTTAAGCACGTAGTAAATAGTCAGTTACTCCAATAGCTTACTTCTTTTTTGCAACAATATATGTATTGCAATACAAATTCTCTGGATGTGAAGAATGTCTATCAATAAATTCAAAAATAATTCTGATAACACGATAAATATTCCTCCTCAAAAATCCATGAGGCTTTTTATACGGACTACAAAAACAAATGCGCCAGCAAGACTCAAATAAACTTGCTGTCCCACCTACGCCCCATACCCTTACAATTTCACATTGATCAAACAATGAAGCCATACCAGCAGTAGAAAACCGAAAATAATCCTCAGGATCTTGATGGTATGGAAACATAAAAGGAGCTCCAACAATACAATGTCCACCTGATCGGAGCACTCGCTGCAATTCAGATGCAACAATCCACGGCTTCTGTACATGCTCTAAGACCATGGTACAAATGACTGTATCAAACTCCTCATCATCATAAGAAAGATCATGAGCATCAACTACCTTATCAATATGAGGTGCTTCAAAAGAGTCACACGCTTTGTATTCAGAGATATATGGCATAAAAATATCTTTATACTTAGAAGATCCAGCACCAACGTCAATTAATCGACCACGAGCATAATCTGGAGCAAGCTCTGCAAGAATTTCTCTTGTATGAAGAGATTTAGATTTGAAAGATATCATCAAAAAGCATTTAACTTCATTTGTTAATTAAAGGCAAAGATATATCGATTTTATCGAACCAAATGAATCAACCACTTTGTAAATGCACTTGGTGGTGCACTTACTGATTCATCTGAGCTGATATTTATTGCAGGTGTCCTCATGTCGTAATCAAGAGCATGGGTCACGCCATACTCGGTAAGAACATTTGCCAATTTTCCAGAGCCCTGTAACTTCAGGAGAGTCTCTTCACGGAAGAGGGTGATTGTTTTATTGCTTAGAAGAGCCAAGGTTTCGATATCACTTGGATGTGCCTCAAGTGCAATAACACTCCCCTCTGGGAGCGACTTTAAGGCTTCTGCAGTTCCTCGCAGATCTGCCACAGTGCTTCTTCTATACCGCGCTGCAAACTCGTACCTATTCGCCTGAAGCAATTGCAAAGCGCACACAGCAACGAGCAGTGCAGTCACAACACTCGCACGCATCTGCCTCTGCATAGTGCTGACCTCTGCAATGCCGTATCCCACAAATAACGCATATACCCATGCAATATTCATGAAATGACTTCTTTCATACAGCAGTACAAAGCGAATAGCGATATACATAGAAAAGACTAAGCCAAGGAGCCACAATACAAGCTTCTTATCCCTTCTCCATAATGCAATAAACCCAGGAATTGCAAAGATCCACAAGAACGCACCACCAGATGCCTGACGCTGAAAGAAAGGTGGAATGTCATTAGCAATAAGCCACGTCCCAAGTCGTACACGCCGGAAGATTCCATCAGCCAGTCCATAGGACATCATCACCTTTTCGTCTCGCATGCGGTCGGAAAGAGGCTTCGTCTCTACAGCAGCAATGAACTGCTCATCAAATGCTGCGCGATCAAAATAATACGTATAAGGATCAGGATATAAATGCAGATACGTTTCATTCGCAATAGCCTCTGCACCCGGCCACACGCGAGCAATGTTCTGGTTTACCGGATACCCAAGTGTAGAGATGTCACTCAAGTACGGAACCATGTACACGGCGAGTGCTGCAATAAAGAACACAGCCCCTCCTTTCCATTGCCGCTTCCATAAAAACGTAACACCCAACCACGGAATCATAATTAAAAAAACATCTTTCGCACTAATAGACGCACCAAACAGTAGCCCTGCGACGAGCAGTGCAACCATAGGTCGCTTGTCTTTCAACCATACAAATGCAGCGGCAGATGCCGAAAGGCAAGTAAGTGCCAAGTTGTAATTATCAAACCATACAGCTTCTCTAAAATAGACAGGCATGAGTGCAGTAATAATAAGTGTTGTCCATGCAGTTCTCTTATTAAACAGCTTCAATACTGTCGCCCACCAAAAGAACATTCCAATTGCCAGCACAGCGCTTCCCGCAATAGTCCACGATACAAGATCACCCCATACTATCCCCTGTGAAAGCCATGCAATAAGTACGCGACTCAGCCTCCCATCAGCTGCACTCGGTACACCAATAGTCGATACGAGATCCGTCGAAAGCGTTCGACCAAGAGTATCTGTAAAACTAAAGAGCCCAGAAACGGCCAAGTTCCGCGCTTCCATGTGAGGGAAGAAGCCAAACCCATCACCCATTATAAGAGCGGGCAAAGACCACACCAAAGCAAGTGCTGCACACGCCAAGAGCGCTAATAGAGGTTGCCGAAGACAAAGGTGTAGAGGGTTTTTCATGGGCGAATTGTCTAAAACACTCTACTATTTAAGCGATGGCAAAGCGATGGATTCTTCGGCTTTTGAAGCTTATAGGCATAGGAATATTTATTCTTATCTTAAGTCAAATCGACCGAGAGGAGCTATTCCTGCAACTTCAATCCGTAAACATCATAATGCTAGGACTATCATTCCCTTTGCTCTTCTGCATCTATTTCTGCAAAACGCAGCGCTTTAAAGCACTGGTTCACACCACAGATATATCCCTCTCTCTTCAAGAACACTGGAAGATCTTTAACATCGGAGTATTTCTTGCAGGTATAACCCCTGCAAAGCTTGGCGAGCTGGGCAGAGCTGCCTATCTAAAAAATGTAGGCATCCATACAGCAAAAGCTTTAAGTATTGCCATAGTCGACCGGCTATTCGATGTCGCATGCATCGGAATAATAGGAATTATTAGTGCAGGAGTTCTCTTTGGTTGGAAATTTCTAGTGACACTTCTAGTACTCGCAATTATTGGAGCGCAAATAGGCCGAATATTCTGGAAAAAGATGACACGATTGCACTGGATAGAAAAAGCTATCGTTCCAGGTATGACATGGACCCTCGTGTCGTGGAGTATTTATTTCTTATGGGCACTTCTCATTGCCTGGTCTATCGATATTAGCGTTTCAGTTCCTATTCTTATCTCTACTTTTACAGTTACCGGAATCATTTCCCTTCTTCCGATCGCCCCTTCAGGCCTTGGTACACGCGATGCAGCACTCCTTATACTGCTCGCACCATATGGAGTGAGCGCAGAGCAGGCAGTGTCCCTCGCCTTCCTAATGTTTATCAGCATCATCTTTAGTGGACTACTTGGAGGATGGTATTGGGTGAAAGGGGTACGATAGGCATATGAAGACGTGGACACTAAAGCAAGTGGCAGAGCACTGGGACAACTCACCAGACTACGACGATCAAAATGCAAAGATTGATTCATATATGAGACGCTTCAAAGACAGTGCTCCTCTTTTTACTATTCCAGAGAACGCAAAAGTTTTAGACTGCGATTGCCGTACCGGAAATGGAACAGTGTTCATGAAAGAGAAGTATCCAACCGCAAACTTCAGGTGTGTTGCAATGGCGGGGTCTTTTAAAGAGCGTGCAGATGCTAACCTCAAAGCACATAATTTAGACGTAGAAGTTTCTGTGATGACAGAGCTCACTCAACCATTTAAAGACGAGCATTTTGATGTCATCCTCACCTACGAAACACTGGAACATGTCCCGTGGCCGACCAAGTACATCGCAGAACTTAGCCGTATTTTGCGCCCGGGAGGAACAATGGTGCTCACCACCCCAAACGTCTTATGGGAACCCGTGCACTGGCTTTCAGCCACGCTCCACCTCGACCATGGAGAAGGTCCACACCGTATGGTGCCACGAAAAGAAATTATAAATGCACTTCATGCAGCAGGTTTTACAATCGACATAGAAAGAACATTCGTACTGATCCCTGCAGGGCCCGCGTGGCTTCTAAAGTTCGGATACTTCCTTGAACGTGTGTTCCCAGAATGGCTGATGCGCATCCTCGCACTCCGCCGTACGTTTGTGTGTACCAAAACTGCAGACATCTGGCCTGCCACGCATAGTCCAGAAGACGACGTGTGGCCTGCCACGCATAGTCCAGAAGACGACGTGTGGTGGCAGAAGCTTCACAGTGAAGTCATAGACACAGGGCTCGAAACTGTGTGCGGAACCGCTGTAGGTGTCAGTGAGGGAACGCTGCAGTATGAAGAGCAAAAAGGCGTGCCGACTGTTGTAAAAATTAACAACAGTAAACCCGTTCCACGGGCTTCATACGACGCCTGTCCGGGTCGCTACTGTAACTTTCCAGAGCTCAACGACTTTGTGTTTAAGAAGCAGTCAGAAAACATGCTCGCAGGTGTTGTCGAAAAAGCATACATCGGACACGCGACAGATGAATCTATAAAAAGAAACGGTGCATCTGGTGGCGCCATTACGCGGACACTTATTCACCTACTTGAAACCGGAAAAATAACAGGCGCTGTATGCCTACGCATGAGTAAAGATGAACCATGGAAAGCAGAACCATTTGTTGCCCGTACCAAAGAAGAAATTCTTGCTTCTGGCGGAAGTGTCTACAGCTTAACCCCTACAAATATTATCTTGTCAGAGCTCGCAAACGAGGACGGCCCACTCGCGTACGTAGGACTTCCTGACCAAGTTGCAGGTATTCGAAAGCTGCAGAAACTAAACCATCCAAGTGTCGCAAATATCAAATATGTTCTTGGTCCATACACCGGAACCCAAATGTACTTCGAAGCTATTCGCAGTTTCCTGCGTAGTCACGGCGTAAAGTCTGAAACCGAGATCACAGACCTCAAGTATCGCGCTGGGGAGTGGCCAGGGTATCTGCAGATCAAACTCAAAGATGGAAGAGTGCTCAAAGCAGAAAAGTTTTACTACAACTATCTAATTCCCTTCTTTATTACAAAAGGATGTTTGCAACTGTGCGACTTTACAAACGAACTCACAGACATCTCTGTAGGAGACGCGTGGAGTCCAAAGTATGAAGATCAGAAAGGGGGACACAGTGTCATCCTCGCACGCACACCAGAGGCAGTAGTACTTCTGGAGTCTATGCAGAGCGCAGGTGAACTAAGCCTCGAAGAAATTCCCCTAAGCACTGCGCTCGACATGCACGGTCATATGATCGACCTTAAGAAGCGTGGATCTTTTATCCGTAACAGCTGGAAACCTATCCTTCCAGATTACGGTTACAAACCTGCACACATTCCTATGTCTCGAAAAGCTGTTGAACATGTTCTCGGTACCTTCTTCTTCATAGGACGCACACGGATTGCACGCTTCACCGTAGAACGCCTCCCGCTCAGCATTGTTGGCCCATGCTTTAACACTCTTCGCAAAAGCTGGAAGAATGCATCCAAGCCAACAAAGCGAAAAGGTTTACAGGATATGGAATTTACTACAGTTTCCCCTTAATACTTATCCCTTAATACGTAATACTGTGCCTATGATCAGTCTTCTCATCCCCGTCTTCAACGAAAAGGAATCCATTACAGAAACTATTGCGAAAGTACATGACGTGTTTTCTGGTATGGGAGAAGATTTCGAGATCCTTATAATTAACGATGGAAGTACAGACGGCACAGAGGAGATCCTTTGCAAAGTAAATATGCCGAATGTTCACGTTCTTACACATCCACAAAATAAAGGATACGGAGCATCAATGAAAACAGGAATCCGCAGAGCAAAAGGCGACCTTATTGCCATTGCTGATGCCGATGGCACATATCCAATTGTCGATTTCCCAAAGCTGCTAAGCGCCTTCAAAGAGCAAGATGCAGACATGGTTGTCGGAGCACGAACCAAAAAAGGAGCGCAGTTCCACTGGACACGTGTCCCTGCAAAATGGGTTATCAAGCATCTAGTAAACAGTATGAGCGGACGGAAAATCCCTGATAACAACTCTGGCATGCGTATCTTTAAAAAGTCTATGGCAGAAGAGTTTATGCACCTCTATCCACAAGGGTTTTCATTCACTATCACGATCACTCTCGCAGCTATTACCAGCGACTATAATGTTATCTACGTTCCTATCGACTACTTTAAAAGACAAGGAACAAGCTCTATGTCATCTGGGCTAAACGGTCTCAAGCACTTCTTTAATTTTATAGGTCTCATCATTCGTATTACCACATACTTCAGGCCCCTTAAGTTTTTTGTGTGGCCAGCGACTCTCCTCTTTTTCGGTGGAATTGCCTACATCGGCTACACCATAAAAATAAGCTCAAACGTCTCTGATGCAGGAATGTTGATGATTCTAACAGGTATTCAGATCGGACTATTTGGCCTACTAGCCGAAGTGGTTGTCCGCCAAGGACGAGCAAAAAGGTTATAAACCCCTATCTTGCAAATATTACCATTTAATGGTATAATATTAGTAGGTATTTGATCTTTTGATTTCACCGTTTCTGTATGTAACAGGAACGACCCCTTGTCTACTTGCTGAAGGATTGAACTTATGTTCACTCACATGTCTGTTGATTCTGTCGTTCGTCTAGGTCTTGGTTTTGTGCTGTTCGCTCTGTTTGTCGCCACCACTTGTGTGTGTGCCGTCATCTTGAAGCGTCAAATCATCGCCGCCTGGAATCGGTCCAACTACTCCTTCTTTGGAGCTGGCGAGTTCCATGTACCCTACCCGGGACTGGCATTCTGCCTGGCTGCTGGACCTATGATTGCGATTTATATCCCAACCCTGTTCATGTACGAGGAAACGCTGAAACAAGCCGGTCTCCTCTAGAGACCAGCACCGCAAATGCTTAAAGACGTTACCCTCTCGGTAGCGTCTTTTTTTGATAAAACCAAAATACTAAAGAAATACTCTTAAATTCCTTGACCACAGCGTTCTAAGAGGTAAAATTCCCCAGCTCACTCCCAACTGACCTGCAAAGCAGGTAAAGGGGGGTCAGATACTAACCTCCACATACCACATTTAGGCTTTCGCCTCTGTTCGTATGTGGGCGAGAGCTCCTTCACAGCATCGCACAATAATAACAATGACCAAATAACCGTTTATTTAAATATAAACATCACAAACTAGTTTATTCTTTGAACTCTCTTAAACTTCGGTTTAAGAATTTCATTCTCTATATTTTTAAGAGTTTGATCCTGGCTCAGAGTGAACGCTAGCGGTGCGCCTAACACATGCAAGTCGAGCGACTCTTCGAGAGGAGCGGCGAACGGCTGAGTAACACGTTGGAACCTACCCCAGACTCAGGGATAACATACCGAAAGGTATGCTAATACCGGATAGTCTCGTAAGAGTAAAGCTTTTGCGGTCTGGGAGGGGCCTGCGGCCTATCAGTTAGTTGGTGAGGTAAAAGCTCACCAAGACTATGACGGGTAGCTGATCTGAGAGGATGATCAGCCAGAATGGGACTGAGACACGGCCCATACTCCTACGGGAGGCAGCAGTGAGGAATCTTCCGCAATGGGGGCAACCCTGACGGAGCGACACCGCGTGAAGGATGACACCCTTTTGGGCGTAAACTTCTGTTCTGAGGGAAGAAATTTTTGACGGTACCTCAGGAGAAAGCACCGGCTAATTCCGTGCCAGCAGCCGCGGTAATACGGGAGGTGCAAGCGTTACTCGGAATCACTGGGCGTAAAGCGTCCGCAGGCTTTTTGGACAGTCTGATGTAAAAGCACGGAGCTCAACTCCGTGTACGTATCGGAAACTTCCAAAATAGAGTCATACAGAGGCATCTGGAATTTCGTGTGTAGGGGTAAAATCCGTTGATCCACGAAGGAACGCCAAAAGCGAAGGCAGGGTGCTGGGTATGTACTGACGCTCAGGGACGAAAGCGTGGGGAGCAAAGGGGATTAGATACCCCCGTAGTCCACGCCGTAAACGATGTGTGCTCGGTGTCGGAAACTTCAATCGTTTCGGTGCCCAAGTTAACACGGTAAGCACACCGCCTGAGGAGTACGATCGCAAGATTAAAACTCAAAGGAATAGACGGGGACCCACACAAGCGGTGGAGCATGGGGTTTAATTCGATGATAAGCGGAGCACCTCACCTAGGCTTGACATCCTCCAAATCGACTAGAAATAGTTGAGTGCCGCAAGGAATGGAGTGACAGGTGATGCACGGTCGTCGTCAGCTCGTGTCTTGAGATGTACTGTTAAGTCAGCAAACGAGCGCAACCCTCATCCTATGTTGTACTTTCATAGGAGACTGCCGCCTCCAAGGCGGAGGAAGGTGAGGATGACGTCAGATCTGCGTGTCCCTTATGCCTAGGGCAACACCCGTGCTACAATGGCTGGTACAAAGAGCAGCGAACTCGCGAGGGTAAGCAAATCTCAAAAAACCAGTCTCAGTTCGGATTGAAGTCTGCAACTCGACTTCATGAAGTTGGAATCGCTAGTAACCGTGAATCAGCTACGTCACGGTGAATATGTTCCTGGGTCTTGTACTCACCGCCCGTCAAGTCATGAAAGGCAGGGGCACCCGAAGCACTCTTACCCGCAAGGGGGGGTACCACGGTGAAACTGCTGATTGGGACTAAGTCGTAACAAGGTATCCGTAGGAGAACCTGCGGATGGAACACTTCCTTACCAGGGAATTTATCTCTGAAGTACATGCTCTGGCCGGTAGCAATGCCATCATGTAACTCGATTGACCGGAGCTACCCCCAATGCTTTGTTTCTTATTTATAGGAATCAGGGTATTGGGTCCGGGTTCGAAAGCTGATTCGTGAATGACTTTAACTAGTATCACGTTTCGGTTCGGCTCAAAATTATTATTGCTGCGATGCTGTGAAGTAGCTTTTTTTGTACATGCAATTTTTATAACATTTGCAAAAAACAAAACTGAGAGAGTAGTATCTATCTATGAATCGCGCAGACGTTCTTGTTGGCCATAAGGTAACACCGGTGCCAAGTGCAGAGAAGCAAGTATATGCACTAGTCATTGGGGAAATAATTGAAAGATACTGCCTGCGTATGATCGACCAAGCATCTCATCGTGAACAAATTATCAATCAGGAAACCTTTCGCCTACAGATTGATGGAAACGTACATGTTTTTAGTATTCCTGGTGTTGAAGAATTTATACAACACACAAAAATGAAGTGTCTTGAGGTTGTAGAGCAAAATGACATACTGGTTGAAGCAATAATAACTTTTAGAGAAGCTGCATTTGGCTCGACCAAAGGTTACGTCATACCCATGGAAATGGAATGGAGTGCACATGCATTTACCGGAGCAGAATCTTATACGCTTATTAAAAGGAAATCCCCTGCTGTGCAAAACCGTATCGATAAATATTTTACATAAAACAACCGACCAAGAAAATCAAGAGAATCACTGCGAGTGAAACCACAATTTATAGATAATGACAAGTATTCTACCCATGATAATTCTCGTGTTTTTATCCCCTAAAGCAGGGAAATGGGTACAATAGGCGAGATGAAAAATAAGGCATACATCATAGGGGGAGCAGTAGCGGTTATCATCGCTATAGGAATCGTTATTGCCGTTGTACAGGGCAGCAGAGGCGCTCCTGAATGGATTGCCATTCGCGATAACATACTACCCCAGTTCACCACTGTAGACCTTAAAGAGACAGAGGACATCATCACCAAAGAGTTCTCTCCAAGTGTCGATATTGGATTCGTTGTAGAGGCAGGTACGCTCTATCAATTCATTAGCCAAGAAGAACTTGATATCTGGCAGATCGATGAAGACACGCTCTACGATACAGCCTTGCGTAATCTCGACAAGCGTTCTCAGAACATCAATGTAGAGGTCGCAGAGGCAGCAGAGTCAGACCCAACTGCTATGTACGTGATCGTCGAACTCGATGATGGTTTTTCCGCTGTTCGCCTACTAAGTGCAGGTGTCCGTAAGGCAATCGCACGCGAAGTTGGCAGCGAATATATTGCAGCAATTCCAACACGAGATTTTCTTATCTTCTGGCATAAAGACTTCCCAATATTTGATGCCTTTGCACAACAAGTACGGACAGAATATGAAACTGAGGAAGACTATCCACTCACACCAGATCTCTTCCGTGTTAATAAGTACGGTATTCAACCGGTAAAAGTAGCACCGAAAGAAGAGCCTACGCTATAAGTTTTTGCTCTATCTGCTCTAGTAGTATGTCCTGTACTGCGGTGTCAGTTATTTTTGCAGTAAGGTCTCCGAGGAATCCTTGAATGTACATTTGCCGTGCCTCTGTCTCATCGATACCACGAGTAGCAAAGTAAAATAAGTCCTCTGGTGTCACCTTACTGACCGTTGCACTGTGCGATGCTTTAACATCATTCGTCTTGATCTCGAGCCCTGGGATAGCATCAACCTTAGCGGTCCCATCAAGCATTAGCACATTCTCTGTTAAGTAGGTATCTGTACCACCGCCTTGTAGTCCGATCTCTATCATCCCATCACAAAAGACATGGGCTGTATGTTCTGCAACACCCTTCATAATAATTTCTCCTCCTCCATACTTCGCATCAAAAATATTTCGTGCCGAAATACGGTGTTTCTCTGCATGCTTTGCATAGAAAATCCAATCCACATTACTCACAGCATGTTCACCTTGAAGGAATGACCGTAGCTCGTGGTCAACCTCTGCTGCCAACGAAATATTTTGCACGTGCACAGTTCCCCCATCAGAAACAGTATTTTTATGCCGTACAACACCAGGGTCAGTCTGCAAAGATACAACAGACAGTGTCGCATTCGCTTGCACAGTAACATCTACCGATGCAGCTCCTTCCAATGTAAGAGAGACCATCGCTTGGCTATCCTCTTCTGAGGTAATAACAACAGAAGCTCCATGAGGCACTAGCAGTGCTACCGTTTCGCGTAACTGCATGCCAATTGGCACAGTGATCGTAAAGGTATTGCCTTCGGATTGAACAAATGCAGGAATATTCACCCAGGTATGGTGCCCTATATCGCTCCCATCGTCACGGGTTTTATGCTATAATAAGGCTTATGAATGGTATAGGTGGAAGTCAGGAGGAGGAAAGAAAGAAAAAAGAGAAAAAGAAGGATAAGTAGACCATACACCTATAATTGATACGTTGTCTTTATTAATAGATTATAGTATAATGTATATATGATTAAATTTGGACCAAACAAAGAAGAATTCGAAAAAGGCGACCCGAAATTTACCAGAATGCTTGGTAATCGCGGTGCCATGTTTCATATAGACAAAGACCAAGCAGATACAGCACGCGAAACGCAAAAACTGTTGAAGCATAATGGTCAGAAGCTACTCGAGGCAAAAGATGCTAAAGGGTTTATTGCAAACATGATCAATCGTATTGATCGCGTCTTCAATCAAATCAGTAATCAAAATGCAGATGAACTAGCTCATCTGCGTTCACTGTTAGTCTCATTCCAAGGCTATGAAGCAAACGAAGCGATGCTTAAAAAGCTCGAAAAAATACATGTACGCGTTTTAGAAATTGAGACACAAATATACAATTAAAACACATGCCCACATACCCATGACAGAACCACATTCAAATCTCGTAGACCAGTTCGAAGCAGTGCAAACTCTTGAAGAGTTTGATGCCCTCGCCAAACCAAATAGAGATGCAATCTTAAATATCGGTTCAGTAAGCAATGCTTTTAACAAAAAATTCAGAGAGCTCACAAGTGCACCAAAGCAATATGACACTGCTGCATAAACATTTGGAGATCTTTTAACGGGATAACCTAACCAACACTGCCCTCCATTTCGAGTTCGATGAGCCTATTCATTTCGACTGCATATTCTAGTGGTAGCTGTCTTACAATTGGCTCGATAAAACCATTAACAATCATTGCTCGTGCCTCAACTTCTGCAAGTCCACGACTTGTTAAGTAAAAAATATCCTCCTCAGAAAGGCGTCCAACTTTTGCTTCATGTGCAATCGTAACATCGTTATTACGGATCTGAATATCTGGCACGGTATCAGTGCGACTCTCTTCATCGAGAAGCAATGCATCACACTCCACACTACTGGTACAGTCGTGTGCGGTCGCTACAATCTTTACAAGTCCTCTATAAACGCTACACCCTCCGCCCTTACTAATAGACTTAGAGATAACCGTAGAAGATGTATGTGGCGCTGCATGAATGATCTTTGCACCCGTATCCTGCCACTGACCAGCATTCGCAAATGCAATCGCCATGTGGTCACACCGTGCCCCTTCACCAGCAAGCACTGAACACGGATAGAGCATGGTAACCCCTGATCCCATGTTCCCCCCGATCCATTCCATCGTTCCATCTTTTTCAACAATGGCACGCTTGGTATTCAAGTTATACGTATCACGACTCCAGTTTTCGACAGAGCTATATCGCATCTTTGCCCCTTCTCTGACAAAGATTTCTACAAGCCCTGCATGAAGAGCCTGCGAACCGTACTTCGGTGCACTACATCCCTCGATGTAATGAGCATCAGCGCCAGCCTCAACAATAATAAGTGTGTGTTCGAACTGCCCCATGTTCTTCGCATTCATACGGAAGTACGCCTGTAAGGGGTCAGATACTGTCACACCTTCCGGGACATACAAAAATGTCCCGCCACTCCACACAGCCCCATGCAAAGCCGCAAACTTGTGGTCACTCGCTGGAACACACTTCATGAAATGTTCTTTTACTATTTCCTCATGGCTATGCAGTGCAACGTCCATATCGAGGAATACAACACCCAAGTCTTCCCACTGCGACTTTAAATTGTGATACACCATTTCACTTTCATACTGTGCACCAACGCCTGCAAGCATACGACGCTCAGCTTCTGGAATTCCCAGTCGGTCATACACTTTACGAATATCTTCTGGCACCTCTTTCCAGTCATCAGTTTCAACTGCCCCACTCCGTGCATAATAAATAATATCATCAAGGTCTAACGTACTCAGATCTGCACCCCACGTTGGCATTGGCTTCTCCTGAAATATTTTTAACGACTTCAGTCGATGTTCAAGCATCCACTCTGGCTCATTTTTATCCTCTGATATTTGCCGTACTAACTTTTCAGACACGCCACGTTCTACTCCATCTGTATAAGGAGAAGGGTTTGCTTCATCAAAAACGTTGCGATCAAGATTGGAGAAGATTGGATCAGTCATTGTGCGAGATTGTAGCATGAATTGCGCATTGTACAGTATTCTTACTTGCCAATTTACCAAGCAAACCTCTACTTTAGGTACATCTATTTTTTAAACCTTTACTCATATGTACAGCTCACTATTTGTAGATGGAGACGGATGCGGATGTAGTGATACTCCAGCAACTGACGCTCCAGAAGAAGTATCTCCAACTGAAGAATCTTCAGCAGAGTAATTACTCGGCTCTCAAAGAATCTAAAAGGCCTCTATGAGGTCTTTTTGGTTTATAAATATATTCTTTACATTAGTTTCTTTGACAATACATTGTACTAAATGTACATTTTAGTACTTAATTCTGTTCTCCACCACCCATGGGATTTAATAATACGCTCAATCGCCTACTCGCTGATCCAGATTCACGTGAACGATCTGTACTAGAAGCAGATATCGCAGAGCGCGAAGATGAGGTGGAAGGAAATGCAACATCGTCATTCTTAAACACGCTTGCAGGAGATCTCGATGCACGTGTCATTGGTATTCATAAAAATACAAACCAAAGACTCATTATCGTTACACAAGATAAAGCTCTTCTCACTCTTAAGAGAAACATTGCACAGCTCGGAAAGAAAGAGTGGATCGCACCGCTATCAACACTATCAACAATCATGATTGCACTCATCACATCAAACTTTAAGCGTGCACTCGGACTCGGACCGTCAGAATGGAGAGCTATCTTTATCGTCTGTGGATTCATTAGCTTTGGCTGGCTGTGTTCATCTCTAAAAAGGTCGGTCGGTGCAAAGAGTTTCCACGAAGTGATCCAAGATATCGTTTTCGAACTTGGCGCTCGGCCAAAGCCTGTCATGCCAAGCGATCTGGAGAAAGCAGAAACTCCTAGCTTCTCTGCAAGCTCGTTTATCGCTGCCTGTAGGACAAAGACTCCACGAAAGCGTAAATCAGTACCAAAGAATAAGAAGAAGAAGTAATCTACGGTATAATGAATAGGTTTGATGAAAAACTACCCGCACCAACCATCGGAGCAACCATCTAATAGAGACTGTATCTCTACAGACTCGCGCTATGGGCAGCATGTCATAGCCATGCGCGTTACAACCATGTCTTTGATGCTCTATGGGAAAAAATATATTGAGCTACACAACTCTGTTGACCACCTTCCAGAAGAACGAAAAGATCAGATCAATAACATTCGAAAAAAACGTTTTAAATCTAGGTCTACAAAACAGGAGAACGTACGATCCACACATGAAGAACATGTAAAACATGGGCAAGAGCTCGTATTCGATATGCAAGAATCTCTCATAAGACTAGACGAGATACGCGGACGGTTTTATCAACAGATAGAAGACACTCAGCAATCTGGATTCACAGGCCTTGCAGAACACTATGCTTCTCGGCTCCTCTTCCTTGAAACAAAAGGAGCAGAGGCGCTGTCAAAACTCCAAGTAGATGAGAAAGATGTTGTAAAAGTAAAGCTCCTAAAGGTACTGATAGAGCGCATACAACTTACTCGAGTCGCACTGACCAAACAGATGGAGTGGTTACCTGAGCTAAAAAACTTAGTACGAGATAACGCATCTCAATATCAATCCATCATGCAAATAGCATACTAAAAGACAAACTACTTATCGTAGCTGGTACGTCAGGTTCACTGTAACGACGACTTCCTGCTCTCCTGCAGGTAATGGTGGAGCCATTCCACCGCCACCTACTCCTCCCTTCATATCCATAGACTCTGCGCGCAGCATCATAGGCTGAGCGTACCCTCCCTGCTCTTCCCAGAATCCCTGCATCTTCCCAAGGTTCACACCAAGGTCATCTGCAAGTAGCTTTGCTTTTTCCTGTGCGCTAGCAATCGCCTTTGCGCGAGCCTCTGCCTTCAGATTCTCTGGATCATCAATCGTAAAGTTCACAGATCCCGCCTGGTTAGCACCAGACTTCACCCCAGCATCAAGTACTTCAGAGATCTTCTCGAGATCACGTACTTTTACGACTAAAGACTGATTCGCCTCAAATCCTTCATCAACTCTTCGTCCGTCGTTCCAGTCATAACTAGGATTGAGAGACAAATACTGTGTGCGAATATCTTTTTCTTCAACACCAGCTGCGGTAAGTGCTTTCATGACTTCTGTCATTTTCTCAGTCAGAATTGTCATTGCGCTGTCTGCAGTTTTTTGGCGTCCTGTTTGCACGCCAAAGTTTAGTGTTGCGATATCTGGCACAGCCATGATCTCACCACGTCCTTGAACATTAATAGTAAAATTATCCATATGCCTCGTCTCAACATATTTTCCTGCAACATATAAAGATCCTGCAACAAGTGCTACAGCGATTGGCAACCACAATGGTGGCTTTAGGTAGATAGCTTTTTCATCCATAAGAATAGGAGGGAAATATCACTCCTATTCTATCACACTATGCTGCATATTTTTCATACCCTTCTTCTTCTAATTTCTTTGCAAACTCAGATCCTCCGCTCTCAACAATTTTTCCATCAACCATCACATGCACATGATCCGGATGAATATAACCAAGTATTCGAGCGTAATGCGTTACCAATAAACATGCAAAATCTTTGTTTTCACGCATGGTATTTACTCCTTCGGACACTATTTTTAGTGCATCCACATCAAGCCCCGAATCTGTCTCATCAAGCAATGAAAGAAGTGGCTGCAAGACATGCATCTGCAACACTTCTGCTTTCTTCTTTTCCCCACCAGAAAACCCCTGGTTCACTGCACGTTCCGCAAAAGAGGGATCCATTTTAAGCCCCTTCATCTTCTCTTCAAGAAGCGCTTTAAACTTGATAGGAGATGATACTTTTGCATCAGGGTTACGGGCCTTTGTCTGTGCCTTATAGGCAGCAAACAAAAAACTGCGAAGCGTTACACCTGCAATCTCTTTCGGATACTGAAATGCAAGAAAAAGCCCTGTAAGTGCCCTCTCGAAGGGTTCCAACGCGAGTAAGTCTTTCCCCATAAACTCTACCGTGCCACTGGTCACTGTATAGCCAGGATGCCCCATTAAGGTGCTTACCAACGTAGATTTTCCAGAACCATTTGGCCCCATAATGGCGTGAACTTCTCCTGGATTGATTGTCAGGTCGATTCCTTTAACAATTTCCGTGTCTTCAACCGATATATGAAGGTTGTTGATCTTTAACAGGGTATTAAGGGGTAAGTATTAGGGGATAAGGGATTCCATGATAAACTAATACTCGCCTCTTACCCCTTATTTTCGTGCCAAAAGTAAAATTCGACGTCAACGGCCAGATTACAGAAGTAGAAACCGAAGCGGGAGAAACCCTGCTTCAGGTAGGTCTCGATAATGGCATCCCCATCGAGCATGCATGTGGCGGAAATGGCTTTTGTACAACATGTCTCTGTAAAGTTAAAAGTGGTGGAGAGAACCTTGGTGAGCGAAATGACAAAGAGGACAATATGGGTATCACTGAAGTAAGCGAGCGCCTTGGTTGCCAAGCAACAGTAGAAGGAGACGTCGAAGTAGAGGTTTTAGAAACCTAAACACTCGCAAGTCCTTGGAGCTTCTCTCTTGCAAGCTCGTTATATGGCTGCAACGTGTGAATGCGTTTGTATGCGATCTCTGCTGATGAAAGGTCAGCGAGTGCTTCGTAGCACTTTGCAATAAGAAACAACAAGTCTGTGTCGCGTACAAGCCGCTCACTTGCCTTCTCAAGAAGCTCTGCAGCCTCGGAGAAGCGTCCGAGTGCCATACATGTACGACCAAGTGCTGCACCACGCTCGGGAGACTTTGGATCGAGGTTCATTGCATCTTTATAAGCAGCGTACGCCTGTTCATATTTTTTCTGACGGTAACAAGCGAGTCCAAGGTTTGCGTAAAAAGAAATCTCAGCACGGTCTTGTAATAAGTCTATGTACACAGCCTCTGCTTTTGCATCTCTACCCGTAAGCAAATATACCTTTGCGAGTTCTGCACGCGCTTCATGTGACTCTGGAGCAACTGTGAGCGCCTGAATAAGAATACGTTCTGTCTCTGCATAATCGTCGCGTGCGCTTGTCTTCTCTGCCTCGCGCAGTAAAGACCGAAGCTTTTGCATAGCAACTGCTGATGTACGAGACCCTCTCACAGGCTTTTCAATCCGCGTTTCTTTCATAGTAAGGCCACGCTCTTTTGCTTTTTCTGTTCGAGCCTTTACCCCATGAACAAACTTACGAATATTTCTATTCTTAAGACCAACACGCATACCAAGTATTGCGCAAATGGCGAAGAATGAACCAAAGAGAACAAGTATATAGATCATCGGCAAGGTAAACTATCACTAATTGGTATCAAAGGTAAAGAAAGTCATGCATTTACCGTGTCTCCATTGCAAACCGTTGCGTAAGCATTTGACGATGTGCGTTCGTATGAAGCCCATCAACAAACTTTTGATACGCAGGCGCATGGGCAACACATTCGTCTGCACCTTGTTCCCGTAACGTGATACCCAAGTGCAAAAGCAACTGGTCAGCCTCTGCCCCCCGTGTATGCAAAGGCTTTAACATGGAAAGCTTTCGTGCAAGCGACTGCTCTTGCCAAAATATCCGTGCACTGCCGTGTACTGTTTTATGCTCACGTAATGTATCTGGATCATCCCGTAGTGTAACCACCTCACCAGGAGCGCCACGTGCAATGTGTAAGATGAATCGCTGATCATCTTCAGAAACTCCATCAAGAAATACTTTCAAATCCTTTGCGCCCACTCTTCCAAACGACATAACGCGCGCTCGAGAAATAATAGTTGGCAACAAAGATTCTTTTGCTTGTGTCGTCAATATAAACACCAGCCCCTCTGGTGGTTCTTCGAGAATCTTCAAGAATGCATTCGCAGCAGCATCTTTCATACGCTCAACATTACGAATAATACACACTCTAAAGCGGCCTGTTCCTGTTTCGACCAACCGAGCATGTAGCGCACGTACATCATCAATGCTAATACTATCTGTTTTAGCGCAGGGCTTCTTTGCTCTGTGTGACTGTGGCACATTAGAATACTTCGAAATAGTATTCCAATCTTCCATTGTTCCCTCCATCCATAACATATCTAAAACATAAAGATCTGGATGTGTTCTCTTTTCAACAGCAGTCTTGATGTCTTTTTTTGCCTCTCCCTCTGCATCTATTGCCAGTAACTTATACGCAAACTGTAATGCAAGCGACATCTTTCCGAGGTACACAGGTCCCGAAAATAAATATGCATGCGACACATTATCAAACTCAATATCATTTTGGAGTTGATCTTGCTGCTCCTCGTGACCGACAATATCGCGAATTTTAATCATGGAAAAACAGTATATCGTACATTACCCCTTACCCCATAATACTTACCCCTTATCCCTTAAACTTAGCCATGACACTTCTTATACTTCTTTCCCGATCCACAAGGGCAAGGATCATTTCGACCAACCTTATCAGACGCTAGTGGCTGCCCAGCTGCAACATGTGCCTGATCATCTGCATTCATAACGATTGGATTTGTATTCTGTCTTTTTTGTTGCCTATTGCCGCCACCAACACCATGCCCTAAACCTTGTTCTATTTGATCCTCATTGGTTTGCATTCCATCCAATGTCTCCTCTGCACGCTGCTCCATAGACTGTGGTGCAAACTGTGTGAAGTCTGCCTGAAGCAATGTTCGCACAATAGTATTTTCCACCTCTGCTAGAAGCTCTTGGAAGCGACGGAACCCTTGGTCTTTATATTCAATAAGTGGATCTCTTTGTGCGTAACCAGCAAATGCAACCTGCTCACGCAAGTGCGACATATTATCAATGTGATCCATCCAGTGTGTATCAATACTCTGCAACGTAATCACACGCTCTGCTTGTGCCACTACAAACCCATCCTCTTCTGCACACTTTGTCTCGTAAAACTTCACAAGGAAGTCACCAAGCTCTTTTTTTGCAGTTTCTCTATCAGGATATGCGGCCATTACTTCTGGCGTAAACTTCTGTGAAAGCACTGGGTGAAGAGTCGCAACCGTCTCACTCATTTCTTTTGAGTCCCATAGCTCTGCATTATCACCTGATGCATGCAAGTCAACAATAGCAACAGCTTCTGCACGTAAAGCGTTTAGTGCATCATCGTGCAGTGGTCGATCTTCGCTGTCTTTTACTTGGTCTTTGTCATCCTCAACCTCAAAAAGCTTTTCGAGTATCTTCTGTCTGCGTACATAAATAATTCCTCTGTGCTTATTCATTACATCATCGTACTGAACAGTATGACGACGGATATCGAAGTTACGACCTTCTACTCTTTTCTGTGCACCTTCAATGGAACGAGAAACAAATGAATTCTCGAGAGGTACATCATCTGGAACTTTCAACTTCTCCATCATGTCTTTTAAGCGGTCTCCACCGAAGAGTCGCATAAGATCATCTTCCATAGACACAAAGAATCGACTCTCTCCTCTATCCCCTTGCCTCCCTGCTCGTCCACGCAACTGGTTATCGATACGCCTGGACTCATGCCTCTCTGTGCCAAGGATTGCAAGACCTCCAAGCGCTTCAACACCATCACCAAGCTTGATGTCCGTTCCACGTCCCGCCATGTTGGTCGCAATGGTAATAGAGCCTTTAAGACCTGCATTAGCCACAATCTCTGCTTCTTGCTCGTGGTGCTTTGCATTCAAAACCTTATGAGGAACATTTTCCTGTGTCAGTATCCCACTCAATGCTTCAGACTTCTCGATGGACGTCGTACCTACTAGGACCGGCTGCCCCTTTTCATGTAACTCACGTGCAAACTTTGCAACTGCCACGAATTTTGCTTCCACTGTACGGTAAATAGCGTCTGGCTTATCGTCTCGTGCAATTGGCACATTGGTAGGAACCACAACAGTCCGACGCTTATAGATAGAGTCGAACTCCTCTTCTTCCGTCTTTGCAGTTCCAGTCATTCCCGCTAGCTTTTCGTAAATACGGAAGTAATTCTGAAATGTTATCGTCGCAAGAGTTTTGCTTTCACGCTGCACTTCTACGTTTTCTTTTGCCTCAATCGCTTGGTGCAAACCATGGCTGTACCGACGCCCCTGCATGAGACGTCCCGTAAATTCATCCACAATAATTACTTCACCGTCACGGACGACGTAGTCCGTATCTCTTCGATACATTGCGTGTGCACGAAGTGCTTGCTCGATGTGATGCACTGCTTCAAAGCCTTCTGATGTGTAGATATTCTCCACTCCAAGAAGCTGTTCCAGCTTTGCGATACCGTCTTCTGTCAGTGCTGCTGTTTTTTGCTTTTCATCTTTATTGAAGTCGACGTTCTCGGTGAGGCTTGTTACAAGACCTGCGTATGTTCCATACTTCTCTGTTGATTTCCCTGCAGGCTGCGAAATAATAAGTGGTGTTCTCGCTTCATCGATCAAAATAGAGTCCACTTCATCCACAATGGCGTAATGCAAACCACGCTGCACCTGACGGTTCTTCGATACCGCCATATTGTCACGTAGGTAGTCGAACCCAAATTCATTATTCGTTCCGTAGGTAACATCTGCTTCGTAGGCAATCTTTCGCTCTTCATGATTCTTATCATGCAATATAACTCCTACAGTAAGCCCTAGAGCTTTATACAAAAGGCCCATCCACGCAGCATCACGCTTAGCCAAGTAATCATTCACCGTCACAACATGCACTCCTTTTCCAACGAGCGAGTTAAGGTAGATCGGCATAGTACACGTAAAAGTCTTTCCTTCACCCGTTCTCATTTCTGCAATGTACCCTTGGTGAAGCGATACCCCTCCAACAATCTGTACATCAAAAGGATTCTTAATCTCCCACACAAACTCCATTCCATCCTCTTCATACTTCGTACCGGTAAGCAGGTCGCATGCTCGTCCAACAAGGGCGAATGCCTCTGGAAGCAGGTCATCTAAAGTCTCTCCATTAGCAATTCTCTTTTTAAAGGCTTCTGTCTTCTTTGGTAGATCATCAAGCGTTAGAGCCAGGTATTCATCAGATGACTGCACAGCACGAACCTTTGGCACCAAAACACGGAGCTTTTTGAGCTCTTTCTCGTTAGGATCGCCAAGAAGTTTGTTTAAAGAGTCTATAAATGACATCGCAAAGAGGATACCTGTTTTACCACCCACGTCCATACCATGGGTGCAGTATTTCCTTAGAGTACCCTGCAGCAGAAACCAGTTCTGGAAGCACTTCTGTAAGATCTTTAAGCTGAACCTGCTCTGCACCAGATGCTTTTTCGTGATCTTCAAGTAATTCCCCCATCCAATTACCACACGGGATCTCGTTTACAGTAATAAGTGTCGGCTCCTCCCACTGTCCGCCACAGACAAATAGCTGATCCTTCTTTGTCGAGTGCATCCAATATGCATCCTCTTCTGTTCGCTTTGTATACACTTCCGAAAGATGCACACCCGCACTTGGAATACCTAACTGGTCTGCAAGAACATTGGCAAACGTCACTGCCACGCGAAGACTCGTGAAACCACCCGGACCAACAACGCATACAATATGAGTTAGGTCACTCAGTTTCCACCCAGCCTCTTCGAGCACACCCTTAACAATTGGAATAAGCTCACCATCATTAATACGATTAGACACATCCTCTGATGTAACTACCGCATCTGTGATGCACCCAATCACGCCGTCTTTGGAAGCCAAGTCTATAAATAAGCATTTCACAAAAATAGTATTACGTATTTCCCCTTAATACGTAATACTTATCCCTTAATACTTTGTATACTAGCCCCATGCCCCTTTTGTCCGTCATCATTCCGACCCATAAACGCCCAGAAATCCTCGAGCGTTGTTTGCAGCACCTAGCCGCACAAACCGTCGCGGACGATATCGAAGTAATAGTCATTCATGATGGGCAAGATGATAAGACTGATAGACTAATGGCCAAGTCTTCTTGGCAAATACCTGTATATTACGAATCAATTCCTAAGAGTCAGCAAGGGGTTGCACGCAACACAGGAGTGCAAAAAGCACAGTCGTCCACCTGCCTTTTTATTGGGGACGATATCTTCCTCAAGTCCGACGCTTGCGCACACCACCTGAATGCTCACGGCAAGGTGAGTACACCCTCTGCGGTCCTCGGTGTCACCGAGTGGGACCCCAATATAGAGATCACAAAAGTAATGGAATGGTTGGATGAATCTGGATGGCAATTTGGCTATAGGCAGATACAACAATACGCAAACAGCTTTATACCACCTGCAAGACAGCATCTATTTTCCTACACCAGCCACATCAGTGTGCCGACAGAAGTTGCACGACGTACACCCTTCATCGAAAATATAACAATGTATGGATGGGAAGACATGGAATGGGGGATGCGATTGCGCGACATTGGTGTACCTCTGTATTTTGCACATGGCGCACTCGCCCATCATCACCACACAATGACGATGGAAGATTCGCTCCGTCGCATGGAAACAATTGGAACATCTGCAGTGCTCTTAAAGCGTGACGTCCCAGACTTTGACCGCGTTCCAACAGGGCTCAAGCTCGCAGCATACGAGGTCCTCTCACTACTTCCGACAATGGCAGGAAAACATCGAAAGTCATTTTTGAAAGGAATGAAAAATGCGCAAAAAGAAATAAGAAGCTAGTATAGGTTTATGTTCCACAGAATGGACCTACTCCTCTTTGGCATTACCTCTGTGCTCGTCCTCTTTGGACTAGCGATGATTGCCAGTGTATCCGTTTTTGAAAGCTATCAGATTACCCAGCGACTGGTAGAGCAAGGACTGAGAGAGGAAACCAGCAATTCGTTTTACCTTCTCAGAAGCTTCCTCCACGTTCTTGTTGGATTCGGCGTGATGGGATTCACCATGATCGTTCCATATCGTCTGTGGGAAAAGCTAGCGATGCCACTCTTCTTCGTTACGCTCATCCTTCTTATTGCAGTATTCCTACCAGGTATTAGTTCTGACTACGGAACAGCAAACAGCTGGCTCCGACTTGGACCGTTCTCTTTGCAGCCATCAGAGTTCTTAAAACTCACGCTTATTTTTTATCTAGCGTTGTGGTTACAAAAAAGAGAAACCCTTATTAGCACATGGCGAGACGGCTTTATCCCGTTTGCCATTCTCCTAAGCCTTTCGACAGTTCTCGTTGCACTCCAACCAGACCTTGGTTCGTTTCTTGTCCTCACAAGCATTGCTGTAACGATGTTCTTCATTGCAGGAGGAAATATTTATCACGTTCTTCTTGGTGGTGGAATGGCAGCCATAATCGGCCTACCAATTATTCTGCAAAAGCAATACGTCAAAAACAGATTCCGTGCGTTCCTCAGCCCCGATGACCCGTCTATTAGTGAGACTATCGGATTTCAAATTAAACAGGCTCTCATCGCCATTGGAAGCGGAGGATTTTTTGGTCTGGGCTACGGAAAGTCTATTCAAAAGTTTGGATACCTTCCAGAGGTACAAAGCGACACCGTCTTTGCTGCGATGGGAGAAGAGCTTGGCTTCATGCGACTCATGATTATTCTTGGAATGTACGCCATCTTTGTCTATAGAGGATTCCGCATCGCCGTCGAGGCACCAGACAGATTCGGCTTTTTAGTAGCAGCCGGTATTACGACATGGATTGCAGCTCAAACACTCCTCAATATGGCGGTAAACCTTGCACTCTTCCCGCTAACTGGAATTACGATGCCATTTATTAGCTACGGAGGATCTTCTCTCGTCTCAATTATGCTTGCAACGGGCATATTATTGAATATATCCATGCATTCAAAGGAAACAATCAACCAGGAAAGAAAGACCAGAAATGCACGAAAAACACGCCGAAGAAGGGCCGCATACTAGAGATTACCGTTACAATAGTGCCATGAAGACTTTATTTGTTGGAGGCGGCTCTGTCGGGCACATCGCACCCTCAGTTGCTGTATGGGAAGAGCTTAAAAAAATCAGCCCAAACTCTTCGGCACATTTTGTGTGTAGCCCGCGCCCAGATGACAGTGCATTTCTCAAAAAGCTACACATCAAACATACCGTGCTCGATGCACCGCGTCTTTCTGTACTCTACCCGCTTCACATAATGAAGGCAGTGAGCATTGCAAAAAAAATGCTGCTCGCACAAAAGCCAGACATCGTATTTAGCAAAGGTGGATACGTCAGCATTCCGGTGTGCTTCGTTGCAAAGAGATTACACATCCCAATTGTCCTTCATGAATCAGACACGGTGAGTGGGCATGCAAATCGTATCGTATCTCAGTGGGCGGCACAGGTGTGCACTGGCTTTCCCGGAAAACACACCTTCACGGGAAACCCGCTACGTGCAAACATTACAGAGGGTTCTAAAGAAGAAGGACTGCGCATCACAGGGCTTAGTGGCGACAAGCCAATACTGCTCGTTACAGGAGGAAGCCAGGGTGCCCAGGCGCTTAACAATGCAATAATAGAAAACCTCGACGACCTACTGCTTCGTTGTGACGTCCTGCACATCACAGGCAGAGGAAAGTCTACTCAGCAACATCGTGATGGATACTTTGAGACAGAGTTTGCAAACGACGAACTAAAACATTTCTATGCATGCAGCTCTATTGCGCTTAGTCGTGCAGGTGCCGGGTCCATCGGAGAACTTTCTGCAAATGGCATTCCAACTATTCTCGTTCCTTTGCGAGGCGTTGGACACGACCATCAGTATAAAAATGCCAGTACTTCTGCCAAAAGCGGAGGATGCATTCACCTCGAACAATCAGTACTAGAAAAAGATTTAATACAAACAGTGCACTTGCTGATTACAGATAAAAACCGACATACAGAAATGTCGCATAAGATACGCACTTTAAGCCATTCAGATGCCGCTTTACAAATAGCAAAAATTCTAGTGCAAACCCTTGATAAAGCTCCGACTCGTCAGTAGCCTATGTCGGTTATGAAAAACCTACACTTACTCCTTATCCCTCTATTCGCACTTGCATTGCTTGCAGGATGTTCAGAGGCTTCCCCAGATACTACCGTGGAACCAACCCCTACAGATTACGTATTCGATGGAAAGATCCTTAGCGGAGAATATGACATTATTTTGCATACTTCTATGGGAGATATCGAACTTGAGCTCGATGCAGACGCAGCACCAAAAACTGTCACAAACTTCATCGCTCTGACAAAGATAGGATACTACGATGGTCTAACATTCCACCGCATCATTGCAGACTTCATGATCCAAGGAGGAGACCCAAATGGAAACGGAACCGGTGGAGAAAGCGTCTTCGGTGCGTCATTCGAAGATGAGATAAATGCAGATAGCTACAATCTCCATAAGAAAAAGCTAAAAGACCAGGTAGATGGAGACCTTCCACCAGAGCTCGAGAATGCAACAGTAAAAGATTATTTGCAGCTTCAGGGTTACCGGTTCATGGACAACTTAAAGTCTCTTCCTATGAAGAAAGGATACATTGCCATGGCAAACAGTGGTCCAAACACTAATGGATCTCAGTTCTTCATCATCCACCGAAAAGAAGGGACAGACTGGCTCGAAGGAAAGCACACAGTATTTGGTAAAGTAACTGATGGTATGGACATTCTCGACGAGATTGCAAACGTACCAAAAGGCCCAGGTGACGTACCAATCGACCCTGTTACCTACACAGTAGAAATCGTCGAATAAAGAGGATCTAGGGTACTCAGTGCTGTAAACTCTAAAGTATGCGAACCAGATTTGCCCCATCGCCTACCGGAATGCTTCATATTGGAGGACTTCGTACTGCGCTGTATGCATACTTAATTGCGAAGCAGACAGACGGTACGTTTATTTTGCGTATCGAAGACACAGACCAAGTACGTACTATCGATGGTGCGGTAGAAAACATCCTTCGAACACTGCATTGGGCAGGTCTCGACCCTGACGAAGGTGTCATGATGCGAGACGGGCTTCCAACAGAAGAGGGAGCACATGGACCATACACACAGTCTCAGCGTTTCGAGATCTACACCGCACACGCCAAAGAACTTATTGAAAAGGGGCACGCGTACTACGCATTCGATACAAAAGAAGATCTCGACCACATGCGTGAAGCAGAAAGTGCCGCTGGAAACGCAGCACCAAAGTACGACTCATCTGTTCGTATGCGTATGAAGAATTCACTCACTCTTCCAGAGGCAGAGTGGAAGCAAAAGCTTGAAGACAATGAGCCACATGTTATTCGTATGCTCATTCCAGAAGGAAATGTTATTCGCTTCCAAGATGAAATACGTGGCAAAATAGAATTCAAAGGAATGGAGGTAGACGACCAGATCCTTATAAAGAGCGATGGCTTCCCGACCTACCACCTAGCAAATGTTGTCGACGACCACCTTATGGACATCAACATGGTTATTCGTGGAGAAGAATGGCTGAGTTCTACACCAAAGCATTTACTCTTGTTTGAATACTTTGGGTGGCCAGCGCCACGCTATGCACATGTGCCACTACTACTGAATGCAGACAGGTCTAAGCTCAGTAAAAGACAAAATGACGTCGCCGCAGAGGACTACATCGACAAAGGATACTTACCAGAAACCCTCATCAACTTCCTTGTTCTCCTCGGGTGGAACCCCGGCGATACAAAAGAATTATTTACGATGGAAGAGCTCGTAGAAACCTTCTCTCTCGAACGTGTTCAGAAAGGCGGTGCAGTGTTTGACCCCGAACGTCTCAACTGGTTCCAAGGACAGTGGATGCGAAACTTCAGCCCAGAAGACTTTGCAGCCCGCATACAACCACTAGTGGCAGAGGTATACCCAGAAGCTTCTAGCGACCCTCAGTTTGCACAGCGTGCAGGCCTTATCCAAGACCGCATTACGTTCTTTCCAGAGGCACCAGAGATGCTGTCGTATTATTACAGTGAACCAAAAGCTGACATGGAACTCATCGCCAGTAAAAAACAAAAGCTAGACGCAAAGCTTGCAAAAGAAGTTATCGAACTGCTAATAGAAAAGCTCGAACCATTCAACGACTGGAATGAAGACGCCTTAAAAGAATTCCTCTTCGCTCTCGCAGACGAAAAAGAACTGAAGAAAGGACAACTCCTTTGGCCTCTCCGTGCAATCCTCACAGGCCTACCCTTTAGCCCAGGCGCATTCGAAGTCGCAGCTGCCCTTGGCAAAGAGAAAACCATGCAAAGACTGAAAAAAGCTGTGTAAAGATGAAATAAAGTGAGATCGTCCCGCCACTGTCGGATGGACGAAGATCACACCGCTTCACCCCAATGTAGCGACGAAGAGCTAAGTTGCCGCAGCAAGCTTAGTCGAGGAGCGCACATCTCTTCATTCTCTATATTTCTTCGTTCATATCAGTGGCGAAGATTTTTGGTTACTTTTCATCTGAAAAGTCACTACAATCCCTCCATGGACGCAAAACTAAAAACTGACCAAGGGCGCGCAATTGTCGAAGGCAAAACTGCCGTTCCTTTTAAAACATTTGTAGGACTCGTCTTACAACGAAAGGTGTTAAACCTCTTCAAACAATGGGGTGGTGAAGCTGTTATTATCGACTCTGAACTTCTTACAGACCTTGCTTCTGCACCGCAAGACACACAGGAAAACCGCGAACAACTCATAACAGTCACCCTCGGTGTCGGAGTCCTTATTGGAATATTTGTCATGTCAGTAGCCCAGATTGCTCTTACACCATGGAATTACTACCTTAATCAGCAACATCTACTCATGGTTGCAGGGACGCTATTTGGCATCGGAGTCCTCGTTTGGATGCTTTCAAAGACTAAAAAGAAGGGAAGGAGCCAAAAGATGGCCGATACGATGGAAAAGATCACAAACATTGTGTCAAAATAGTCCATATGGACATCCAGGAGAACGTTTCGCTAAGAGGGAAAACAACAATGCGTATTGGTGGCAATGCGGCTTTTTATGCGGATCTTCAAACTAAAGAAGATGTCGACGAGGCAGTAGCTTTTGCAAAAGAAAAGAGCATTCCCCTCATTGTCCTTGGCGGAGGAAGTAACACCATCTTTGCAGACGGCACTATCAATGCACTTGTTGTGCGTATTGCCGCTTCTGGTGTTGTAAAAACGAACAACACCGTTACTGTTGATGCTGCAAAAAACCTTCCTATACTCATAAACGAACTAGCAAAAGAAGGCCTCGACCTCTCTCCTCTTACAGGGATCCTCGGAACCGTAGGTGGTGCTGTGTATGGCAATGCGGGCCAAGGTCCAAAAGGAATATGGATAGATGAATATGTACTATCAGTAGATGTATGTGTAGAAGGAAAATGGAAAACAATGACAAAAGACGAGTGCGATTATCGGTATCGAGAAAGTTGGTTCAAAGACCAATCCCAACCCCCAACCCCCAACCTCCAACCCCCTATAATCTGGTCAGTGACCCTGAGGCTTCCAGAAATTGCCCCAGAAGAGATCCAAGCAGAAATACAAAAGCTTTTGCAACAACGTCTCGACACACAGCCACACATCAAAACTGCAGGATCGTGTTTTAAGGCTGTAGGAGGAAAGCCAGCGTGGCAACTAATAGATGAAGCAGGGTTGCGAAAAACGACCTCTGGTGGCGTTCATATCAGCGAAAAACATGCGAACTTTCTCATCAACGACGGGGAAGCGACTTTCGAAGACGCAACAAAAGTCGTACAAACTATCGAGGAAAATATTCCCGAAGGTCTCGAAGTAGAAATGCGATTCGTAAAAGAGGACGGAACACTATTATTCTAACCCCTCGCCAAATTCCTCATCACGCCTTTGCTCTTCCCTCTCTTGCTCGAGAAGTTTTCGTACTTTCTGACTCAATACAGCTGCATCATAAGGAGTAAGACTGAGCTCTGGATCTTCGGATTGTCCCATTAATTCCTCAATCATTGCTCGAGCACTCTGATCATCATACAAAAATATATATCGCTCCCCATCATTCTTTACAAGAGCCAACACATTCACTGGCTTTCCATAAGGCTTCTTCGTTGCTTCATCAGGCCAGCCCTCCGGAAAACGATTTGTCATATACCTCAATGTACTCTTCCGCTTTGTGAAGCGCAAACTAGAAGGAATTATCCTCTACTGCGATATACGCTTCGCTGTTCTCTTGTCCCTTTTTTCTTGATAAACGCTCTTTGTAACTTTTCAGATGAAAAGTAACCAAAAATCTTGTCAGTTGCTAACTCGCCCGAAGAAATAAAACACATGGTATCTTGTGCGCTCCTTCAACTCCGCTTTGCAGAGCATTCAGTCACTATATTAGGAGAATGAACATTATTCTTCGTGCTCAGACAAACGCAACTGACGGAACTCTATTATGCCAACTGTAGTGGCAGACTGCATGTTTGAGGGCGAAGAATAAGACATGAGTAAAAGAAGTACAGCGACGAGAACCAGTTGTCAGCCGCGGCTGACAAACGAAGTGACCTGGGCGAGGAGCGCACAAGTAGTGTTAGCACTATTTCTTCGAACGAGTTCAGTCTGCCTTGATTTTTCGTGCCTTTTTATCAAGAAAAAGGCACAAGAAGAAAGCGAAGCTTAATCGGAAAAGTGAGGAATGTAACACATTGTATATACATTGTCATACAAATGAATCTGCAAAAAAAAGAGCCAGATCACCCTGACTCTTTTTCTATAAATTTTTACAATTAGAAAGGTAAATCTTCTGCCTTTACGTCTGATGTATAACTTACCTCTGGAACAGAAGCGACTGCGGCTGCTTCAGCAGCATTCGAAGCGGCTGCAGGTGCTGCAGCTACAGGTGCAGGAGCTGACTGCGCTACAGGAGCACTAGTACTTCCTGCTTGTACAGAGTCATTAGCCTCTGGGCTAGCGATACCAAGAAGGCATACGCTATCTGCGATAACTTCTGTTGTTGTACGCTTCGAACCTGCCTGTGTTTCCCAGCTTCGAGTCTGCACTCGTCCCTTGGCGTACACACGGCTTCCCTTCTTCACAACACGAGAAACTTCTTCTGCAAGCTCGCCCCAGATAACCACATTATGGAACTCTGTGCGCTCTTTCATTTCGTTTGTTGCTCTGTCTTTCCATTTTTCATTTGATGCAACACCGATAGTAAGCACTTGCTGTCCGTTTGTTGTGGTGCGCATCTCAGGATCTTTTGTTACGTTTCCAATAACCTCTGCACTGTTAACAACATTACAGACGTTCGGTGCACCATCTGGTGCTGGCAGTTGTCCATCTTTTGGATCAAGAAGGATCATATCCATTCCAACAACTTTTGTCTTTGTGCGCTTTTCGCCGCTCTTTTCGTCTTCCCAACTATCTGTCTGCAGGCGTCCTGCAACAAAAAGCTGACTGCCTGGGCGAACATACTGGGCTGCAATGTCTGCCATTGCTCCCCAAAGGGTAACAGTGTGAAAACCTTTTCCTTTTAGCGTCTCACCTTTTTCTGACTTAAAGCTGTAGGGAACAACTAAATTTAAATCCGTAACGCTTGTCCCTCCTGGGGTCTGGCGTACTTCTACTGGCTGTGTCTGGTAACCGATGATGTGTATACGATTGAGAGAAAACATGTTTCTATGGGGTATGGAATTAAAGGAGGCCTCGCGGTGATGTGTGACCTGCTCCAACAAATAAAACGTTTGAAGCGTGGACATTTGTACACCTTCATTTTGCGTGCTGCAATTATTTGAGATTGCAGAATTTCAAGTCTCGTTGCGTAGTACATATTTACACGGCCCCCTCGCAAGCAGAGTTCGTCGCTTACAGGTACCATATCTACCATCATGAGTACGATGGGCTCTCTATGTCATCTTAGGCTACTTCTCTGCGGAGCACTTCTTGTTCCTGTAGGCACTGCACTTGCAGCAAATGATTATCAATTATTTGATATTCCTTCGGCCGACCCAGGAAGTTATGACGACGTAAAAAAAGTGATTGATGTTGGAGGAGGAGGTCCGAACGACAACATTCCCGCAAACCTAGACAAGGCAATGTGCGGTGGATGGGACCTCACAACAGAGCTCAATGGAATGTTTGAAAGAGAAGAATCGGTATGTCCTCCATCTGCAGATGAACCTGTTGGTGTTCGCTGTGAGGATAATGGTGGTACAAAGTGGACCAAGGTAGACAATAACCTATGGCGTGACGCTGGAGGAGCGGAGCAATCCGACGCAGCTATGGACAACAATGCAAAGCGTACCGACCCGGACAGAGGGCTTATATCAAAAGTAGAAGGTGTACCAGGAAGAGAAAACAAACAAGCTCTCGGTAACATTCGCTCAGGTATGGCACTACGTACAGAGGAAGGTGGTGATGAAAATATTTCAGGTCATCCTCCACAGAAAAATGGTGAACGTACAGGCTTCGTCTACCCAAAAGATACAAATACCGTCTGCGGACTCGCAACACTCTGCCGCACAAACAACCATCCAGACGTCCGTACTATTCCAGGAATCAGAACAGATGGCGCAGCCAGAGACAGGCCAGCCTTTATATGTGAACACATGTGCCAACGACCACTCGATGGACCTGCTCCAAAGGGAAAGCCTGACGGCTGGGATGAAAACGACTCCGATGCTGCCGACTGCCATAAGCAACAACCATACGAACCAAAGGAAGATAAAATTAAATACGCCTGTGGAGGAGGAGAAACAAAAGGTCCTGGCGATGGGTTCTGCCAAGAGCTTGAAAATAAAGGTCCTGATGGTGGTATCTGCGAAGATATGAATAGCTTCGTCTATATTTTATGGAAAAAGAAAAGAGGAGACTGCGTTGTTGGATACGACGAAGACGGTAATGAAATACGCGAAGATGTATACCTCTTTGAAAAAGGAAAGTGTGGCTTCCCAGGAGAACTTGGCGCAGACCGCGATGGGCGCACAGAGCCAGAATTTATACCCAACCCTAACTTCCCAGGAGTAGATGGAGATGGCAACCCAGAACAACCCCAAATCCCAAACCCTGACGCCACAAACGGAGGAGACTTTGAGGAAGCAGGAATATTTGAATGCTGTAGTGATACAGAATATCCAGCCCCTAATAAACCAGCAAGCTGCATCACCTGCAAAGGGGAAGATTGCCGAGTGAATCCTCGTACTCAAGAAGTTATTATTAATGATGTATGGATGACTGTTGGTGGTAGCAAAGATGGGCCGTTCGTGAATGACCGCTGCCTCGATAGAACGGAACCAGAAACACACAAAAGGGAAGATGAAGATCGAGCATATATCTCGTTCTTCCGTGACTACAACGAAGCAAGCTATGAACGAGCAAAGCTCGATGAAAGTGGAACGCAACCAGATGGAAGCCAGAAAACACTCGTCGCAGATGACGACCACAAGAAAGAAAAGATCCCCGTCGCCTGCTACGGTCTCTATGACCTCTTTCCGGAAGATGCAAAAGAAAATGCCACCGAACCAAAAGATAAACACTGCACCATCGGTGCGTACTATGAAGACGTCAATTTCTGGGAAATGAAAGACACGCAAAAGGGCAAAGGGTTCTTCATGGAAAACTTGCCAGCAAATCCATTCAATGACCCTAAGCGTGAATTTGACGAAGAAAAAACATTATGGTTCCCAGAGCTTGGAAATGCATTTTCTCTAATCAACGATAAAGTCTTTAAGGAGAAGATGGATAGTAACCTCACGTTTACTATTCTCGCTCCAGACAGCGCAAAGCAAAGGGCGACAGTGCAGCTCGACAAGAAGCGTCCACTGAGTAGCGGCTCTCTCCTGAGGGCATTTGACGACACGGTGACCAATGACAAAGATTATCGCAAAGATCGTCGCAGTATTACAGAATGGTGGCAAGCAATAGAAACAGAGATGCACGAGTTCTTTTCTCCGCCAATTATCAGGCTTCTCCTCGCAACGACATGGTCTATAGACCTAGACCCCTTAGACCCAATCTACACACCACCTGTTCCTCCGCGACCAGAAGACGAAGCAACTGACCCGCGCTCTGAAACAATCGAAGTACAAATAGAAGCGCGCGAAGACCTACTTGGAGACGTCATCGCCTACATGGAACGTGCAAGACTACTGCGCGTTGAAGGAGAACCGATTCCTGTTGTTGTTCCTATTGGAAACCCAACAGAGCTCCGTATTATCGCACATGGTTGGGAAGTATGGTCTAAAAAACAAGAAGATCAAGGTGGTCCCGGGGCATCAGAGGCACAAGAAGTTGCAGATAAATTACTCGTCTATGCAGAGCGCATGGATGACGTACGAAAACTCCGTGCACAATTACCGCGGTACGCAGGTGCACTACTCGAAGAGCAAAAAGTAGTCAGTAAAAAACTAGCAGAATGGTTAACGGCCAATATTGATGCGTATGAAGAGTATGTCTCTATTGATTTTGGAACACAGGTTGCAGAATTCTGGTGGAAGAAAACACAAGACCGGTACAGGAAAATGCATAACGAAGAAGCATTCCCGTGGTGTCGAAACGACAGATTCACGACACCGATTTACAGTCTCCTCGACCCGTGGATGCCAGCAGGTCAAAATGCAAACGCAAACGCAGACCCGAGTGCAAGGGCCGAAAGAGACGTGACCGGAGGATACTTGCAATATTCAACATGCCTGAACCAAATTAGTACTATCGACATCGCACAATGTGACAGTGTCGAGTTTGCCCACATGTGCTTTAACACGGTAGCACCGGGCTGCGGGGCAGCTACCTTTGACCGTTATGCATATTGCGTCAACCTCGTTGCAGATAGAAGAAAAAGTGATGGACTAGAACCTTGGCCATCCCTTGAGGTTTGCAGAGAATACCTACCGCTACCTCCGGACTTACCGTTTGCAGAATCGGACAGGGACCCAGACATCGTACTCGACTTCACTGCATTTAGAGAGCCACCAAAAACTATAAAACTTCCTATCTTAAAGCCAACGCAGATCCGCCTAGACTTTACCCAAATTCGACCGCCCGCACTTGAAAGTAACGATGAGCCAGAATTCTACCCAGAATTACCAGACCTACCAGAGATTCCAGACTCCATAGCAGACCTTGTTTTTGACTCCTTGCCAGATGCAATTGTCTTCAAAGAAGCTCCAGTACTGACAATTGGACCAAGTACACGAGGAGGAAATAACGACATTCCAAAGATTCGAATTCCAGAAACAGACACGAACCAATTAAGAGGCCTACTAGTAGAACTCCATGAAATAATCTCTGGCATGTCCGATGAAAATGCGAAGTTCTGGAAAAGCGTCACTCTAAAAAAATGTGAAGGAGGTAGAGGTGACGACTGCGTCGCACCTGGAACAGAACAAGATTGTGTGGACCCCTATAACGATCCAAAAAATAAATGTGTGCACTTTGAAGGAGATCTTATGGAACGTATTCAACGCATAGGAGCCAGGCCGGCAATCCTTATTAAAGACGACTATCGTTCTATTGGAACATTCCGAAACCCAACGATTCACGGACAAGAGAACTGCGAGAAGCAAGACTGGGTCTGCCAACTCTTAAATGCGCGAAATAGAAAGCCACGTGAAGGATGGATGGTAGAAGTATCTGAAGACTATGACCCAGAAGAAATGATGATTGAAATTCGCAAAGCCCTGCGTGACCAAACCAGTAACATCTTCAGCGACCCTACAGAGGTGTTCCCCTACGACTTCCCACAAGAACAGATGTTTGAAATATTCCGCATGCCAGAAGGGGAACGTATAGAACGTCGCACTGAAAGCATTGATACCCCTTCCTCGTAACCATGAACAAAGCCCTTACTCTCACACTACTATTTGCACTCTTGCTACCACCACAAATGGTTAGTGCAAGTATCGGCGAATGCCAACAGCGCGTAAACAACGAACTAGGAAGAGAGCTACGACTCTATAGAAATGTTCTCTTTGGAAAGCCACGAGCCAAAGATGCCTCGGTAGGAGAGGTGCGATACGACACGGATGGGTGGGCATGGATAAAAACAAGTGCAGACTCTTTGCCATGGCGAAATTCGCATCCAGACCAGCAAAGTTTGCAGTGGTCAGACTCCGTCATGGATGAATCGGATGAACACGCAGAGTCTTTACCACTTGTAGGAATCTTTGAAACCAAGCGCACGACAACTTCCGAACTCATCCCATACCTTTTACAAAGTATACGCGCATTTGAATGCAGAGCACTGACGCTCTGTAATGTCGTACGAGCATCTGAAGGATTTGATGTTGGCGCAGACCCCCAAGACCTCACCACCTTGCAACAACTTGGATGTATTGAATTTGAGAACCTGAAATCATTTCCAGAATGTCATCTTGCCAAAGAGAGCTCAGGCCAACTGGAAAAGGTAGATAGCCGAGGCTACTGCAACGATATGGTAGAACAAACCATGCGCAGAGAACGAGACCTTCTAAAGCTCGTCGTAGAATACGATGCAGGATTCCGAAGCCTTCTACAGTTTGCTGGAAATTTCGACATCTTCCTCAAAGAAATGAGGTGGCCTCTTGCAAATACTATAAGACAAGCAACAGAATTAATAGGATCACTCAAGCGCATTCCATGCTTCATCTCCTCTTGTGACTCCTCACCTGCAGCCAACTAATGCACATTCCGTATAAACTCATTGGCAAAAAGTACTGCGCAGTATTCTGCGCTGCTGTGTGTATTGGGTTTTGGATTCCACACTTTACGACATACGCACAGCCCGTCATCACCACACCAGAGTTCTCTGGAAGAGACCCCGATGATCATCCAAAGCTAACACCGTGTAGTCGGTTCGATGACCGATATCAGCACCTAGGGTTTGCAGATAGGCCACTAGACGAATGGGCAGACATGTACCACGAACGCGTCAGCACTGTTATTGAAGAATACTTAGAGCCAGCAGTTATAGAGTGTGATGCAGAGGACTATGGAACACTATCAGAACCTGGAGGTGAACTTCTCGACCTTGCGGCAAGCCTTCCAACATGGAACGATCCAGCTATCCCTCTCAGTCGTCTCGATACATCCCGTGTGCTCCTAGAATATTTACGCATCTACGAATGTGCCCTATTCGAATTTAACGAATTTATTCTCTACGACACAGCCGAAGAAGAATACGAAGAGCGTGGTGAAATAGACTTCTTAAAATTCTTTTTCTCGGACCTCATGACATCAGCACTAGTCCGTACAGAAACAATCCAAAAGGAACAGCAACTTGCAAGAAAGGCTCTACACAGGGCGATCACCATCATGGGTGCATTCGACAGACTCGGACCACTCGATGCAGAACTAGAGTGCATGCAACGCTTCTCTTTAGACATGCGAAACATTTCTGCTTTGACCGCAGAAACAAGTGCCTGCCTACCTCGTATCTGGAACGCAAAAGATTCTCTCCGTGATTACAAAGAAGACTAATGCTCTCAATCCTCTTTTCCATTGGCCTCCTACTTGCTCCAAGTGTAATCGCTGCAGAGCCAGATGAAGACACGTTGTACTTCAAAATCAAAAACCTTGTAGAGCTAGAAATCTTAAAGCAAAACGCAGAAGTACAAATAGAGCGTTTTGCAGCAGGAATATTTTACGACAAAGAGCTCGTTACAATTGTGAAGGAAGGCGACGAAGAGCTATCAAAACAAATGGAGATAAAAATTCCATTTGTCGACATGTCACTGACAAAAGATATTAGTGCAATGTGTGGAAAAAATAGTTCAGATCAAGAAGAGCAAAATGCATACATCACCTGTCTTGCAGCGCAGGAAATACTTAAAAGCATTGTCGACAAAAACAGTTGGCACAGAACGCTTGGAAGAGACCTGCAGGCAATTACATCAGGGTATGAAGTAGGCATTGAAGGGTATCCTGGAAAACCAGTCGACGCCATCATGCGTATGTCGAGCATTGCACAGCTCTGGAGAGCAGGGAACGACACATACACTCAACCTTTCCTTGAAACACTGACACGCGCTGAGCCGTGGCCAGAGGATCAAATGGAAGACATTGATGAAGCCCTTCAAGAAATAGTAAGTGACCTCAAGGAATTTATTATTACAACAGATGAGGATAAAGAGGATGACACCGAAATGGTGGCAGCCGTTTGGCGATACAAAGACGGCGTACAATACATACGCGACAGAGAAGGAGAATGTGCATCGGCGCCAACCACACCTGATAACCCAGAACGAGTATGGCTCGAAAGGAGGTGGTGCGATATAGAAGACAAACTTCTCGCCGTACTCAACGACCAGATTCTCCCGAATGCAGACTTGGAACTAGGAAACGAAGAATTCGTTATCTTCTCAAGCTTTGTTGATAAGGAAAGTAACATCTTCATCTGGATTCGCGATAACGACATCGGCCTTCAGTGGTATATCCCAATAGAGCCGGTGCAAGCAGCGCTGTACCATCCTGACTACAGTGACTGTCTAGAGAATGATCCGTTACGCGACTGCTACGACGACTACGAAGAAGAAAGCATCATTCGCGGAGGACTCTACCCCATCAAACAAGATGGTTCTGGATTACGCCCAGGTGGTGACAGTCTTTTTACAGGCCCTCTTAACCCACCACGCCCATCAGAAGAAGACGATAACGGAGACCCTCTTCCAAAAGAGGGACTCATTGTTCCACAACCAAAAGAAGGAGATGGTATCTGCTCACATCCATTCTCAAAGCGAGGGTACCTCTGCAGAGCGATTGAATCCGAAGCATGTGACCTTACCTCTAGGGACGAAGAAGAACTGATACAAGCCGGTACAGGGGGCATTGTCCTAACACGTTGCCAACCAGAACGGTTCAAAGACGACGTTGCACGCAAAATCTCTGGTGAAGATATTTGTGGAATAGGAGGATGGCGCGAAACAGTGGAAGATAATCTTGATGAAGATACGCCAGAACTCGACCCCGACATGACACCGAACCATTGTGCAGCATGTGCCATTGATGTCATCTGCAAAGAAAGCTGCTGGGATGAACCCGAGATGAAAGACTTTGCACGAACGTCACTCGGTAAAAGAAAAGGCGTCGTTGAAGTATGCGTTCCAACATCACTAGATCCATCACAATACAAATATCTCATGGCACATGAGATGATTCACGCTCAGCAGATATGCAATATTTCTAATATAGAAGTTGCCGAAAAATTAGGTTTTCACTTACCAGAGAACCAAAAACCAGCATCGTGCTGCGCATTTGAACGAGAGGCATATTTTGTACAATGCAAAATGGCAGCGCTCGATGGCATTCTCGATAAAATGGAAGCGACCATCGACCAATGTGCCAGTGCCATGGCGAACTTTAGCTGTGCAGTGTACGACGAAGATCCTGATGATGATGACTACGTCTGTACGAATGACGGCATCGATCCCGCAATTATCGCAGAGCTTCTCTCAAAAACTGTAGCAGAAATGGCTCCAGACCTTATACTTCCACAAACATGCGAAGAGGCAATGGACGTCCCACAAGTACAAGCTATCAGAAACTCTATACCTCTTGCTTGTAAGCCCGGGTGCCAGTCTAAGTACGTCAACACCATTGGAAATAACCTATGCTTCACAGGGCAATGTATAGAAGAAACACACGAGTGGTCTGCACCAATTGGAGGGCGCACAGCACTAACAGCTGGAGACGAAGCCTATCCATGGGTATCGTGTGAAGCAGAAAATCCAAACATTGGACAGTTTGCAGTTCCTCCTGCAATCACTGGTCCCAGGTTCCCTCTCTACAGGCCAGAGCTTCTTATGAAGCAGCTCGACGATGCTATCTGCCAAATAAATGGACTGCCATCACGGACACCACCTGCACTCTGTGGTTTTGATGTAGCAAAAACACTCGACCTTCCACCGCTCAGCTTTCTGCAATCAGGTGATAAGCTCGCAACACAACCAGGAAAGTACGCCACCAATAGTATCGCTCTGGAAAATGCCGCACAGGGACTCGGTGCCCGTATCGCAAATGAAATGTTTATTCAATACTTAAACACTGGAGCGAAAAACTTTGCCGAGCTTATGAAAATGTCACACCGCCTCTTTACCGAAGTAGGAGATATTACATTCCCAAGTACCATGTGCCCACGGTACACAGACGGAGACCTTTGCGACCAACTACAATAATGCTGTATCGAAATCTTATCATTGGCATCACGCTCACACTGTTACCACAGATGGCATCTGCGCAGTGTCCAGAAGGAGAACGAACAAAAAAACTACTAGAAAAAACACCCACCGGTCATTACGCACAGCAAGTTATCGAACGTGTCGACAAAGGGCTAACCGCAGCAAAAAATATGCCAAGCAATACAGAAATTTTTGATACGTTCAAAATGCACTGGCTGATTAATATCGAGTCGATCATGTATATGCTTCTCGACACAGAAATACATTCTGTTGAATACTCAAGAGACCTCACAAAAATTAGTGCGTGCCTGCATGCAGACCTTGCAATTCTAGAAGCAAAAATGGAAGAAGTACGTTGCGAACTCAAAGAGGCGCACCTTAATAAATCACCAGGCGGTGTCGGTCGCTTAGAATCTATCGCACTCTTTCTAAACAACAGATACAAACACCTGGTCCTTGGTGCTCTAAACACAAAACATACAGACCCTACATGGCAATACTGGCACGCATTCGACGAACCATACCAAGGATGGTGCTGCGTCTCAGGCCCTAACGAATGTCGCCCAATGACATCGTCTGAATGTAGTAAAGAGGAGAATAATCCTGTAGGAGGAAACGAATTCTATCCAACACGAAATGACTGTCTGAATAACGACGTCTGTATTAGTGCAAGCGGACCAGATAACGCACCACCAAAGTACGAACCCATTTGCCCATTTGACTCCAACTATCTCGCTCCTACATTCTCTGGGTACGGCTGTGACCTCACCGTGCTCGATGAATTCCGCGATCTCGATGATACCAGTCTCAAAGAGGAGTACGACGCACTCGACGCACTCGTCGACGTACGCGACCGATTCCTCGACGACACAGACCATATCAGGCAGTCAGCACTAAAGATGGACTCAATCCTCGATGAAACCATGCTCTCAGACGCAGAGCGTCAACATTTAAACCAGTTTGGAGAAGCAAAGGTCCGCGACATAGAGCACAAGCGGGTGTTTGGATGTGAAGCTGATGTCCCACCAGAGGGAGATGATGATGAGGACGGTGATGGGGACCCAGCGGACAAAGTGAAGCCTTCAAAGCTATGGGCAACACAAGAGGTGCGTGGGCCATTCTTCTTTACGAAAGACCACCTCAACATTTGGAAAGAATTCTTCCGACTAAACCTATGGTGGACAGGGCAAAGGGAATATCCAGACTACTTAAAAAAGCCAAGTGAATTCTTTAAAGAGGAAGACCGAGAGAAGTCGATGTCACTCAACTCACTACTCGTCCCTCGAAACCACCTCCGAAAACGCTGGGACTTGTTTATGAAGAGCCAGGCAACACAAGAAGCAGTCATTCTCCCAAAAGCACAAGACATGCAGCAAGGTGTAGTAAGCGCCATGCAACCACTGCGCGATGCGATGAAAGGAAATATCGAACTAGTACAAGACTCTTCTGGTGGGCTCCGTAAGTTTGCCAAAGGTTACGCATACTTCCTCAGAAGGTCATGTGTTAATAGGCAGTGTAATAGCCAACTAGAAACCATCTTAAAGATTCTTTTTTCTGACATTTGTTTCCCATATGCGTCGGGTGAGTTTGAAACCGGCACAGATGAAAGTGGCGCAAGTGGAAGCGAAACATGGAAAGCTTGTAGGGATGCGGTAGACAACCTCTAGCAAGAGGCAATTGCCAATTGGTAGATATTTGTCAAACAGCAATAACAGGAACCAATTGTACAGAAGCACCAGTGAGCGGATACGACCTCTCAGCCCTCGCACCTATGTACCTCACATCACTACCGATAGATCCAACTCAAACAGGTTCGACTATCACTGGGTATCGTGTATACAAGTCTGGAAGTTTCAACAAAGTATGCAGCCCTGTGCTTGATGCAGGTTGTGGAAGTTAATGCTACAATAGACCTCCTATGAAGCCCGAGGATTTCGTCCATCTCCATTGTCACTCTACCTACTCCCTTCTGGAGGCTCTTCCAAGCCCAGAAGAGATCGTTTTGCGCGCAAAAGAACTAGGGCAAACAGCGGTAGGCCTCGAAGATAAAGGGAATACATACGGCCTTATCGAATTTTATCAATACGCACTAAAACACGGAATAAAGCCGATTCTCGGACTCGAAACATATGTTGCCGTTCGTAGTCGTCACGACAAAGAAAGCGGAATCGATACAAAGAGGTACCCGTTGGTACTGCTCGCAGAGTCTCAAAAGGGATATGAAAATTTGTTGCAGCTTGCAACAAAAGCAGCACTGGAAGGAATGTATTACAAGCCACGAGTAGACGACGAACTTCTCAAGGAACATGGTGAAGGACTCATTGCACTAACAGGTCCCATGAGCGGAGCAATCCCACAAGCAGCACTTGCAGAAGATGGCGAGCGCATTGCAGAATTTGTCACGAAGTACCAAGGATTTTTTGGAAAAGAAAATTTATACTTCGAACTAATGGACCTACCAAATGTCACAGGACAAGCGGAAATCAACCAGCAACTTATTCAATGGGGCAAAGAATTAAATGTACCACTGGTGGCAACAAACAATAGTCACTACTGCAACCCAAGCGATGCAGAGGCACATGATGTACTGCTCTGCATTCAAAAAAATGCACACGTCGATGACCCAAGTAGGTTTTCTATGCGAGACAGTGACTTCTCTATCAAGCCATATGACGAAATGGAAAAATCATTCGAGCACATCCCCGAAGCACTAGAAAATACACGTGTCATCGCAGACCGATGCAACATCGAATTACAATTTGGAAAGTATCACATTCCACGATTTCCGACTCCTAAAGAAGAGCCAGAGCATGACTACCTTACAACCTTATGCAAAGAAGGATTTCAGAAATTCTATCCAAAACCAACCGACGAGGTTAACGAGCGACTGCGATACGAACTTCAAATCATCGAAGAAATGGGATTCTCTGGGTACTTCTTAATCGTTGCGGACTTTGTGAACGAAGCAAAGCGTAGAGGGATAACTGTCGGACCTGGACGTGGCTCTGCTGCGGGTTCTATGGTCAGTTACTGCCTCGGAATTACCGCACTCGACCCCATGGAGCACGGCCTACTCTTCGAACGATTTCTGAATCCTGCTCGTATCTCTATGCCTGATGTGGATATCGACTTTGCAGATAACCGTAGGGACGAAGTGCTCGAATACGTACGAGAGAAATATGGAGAAGACCACGTTGTGCAGATCTGCACATTTGGAACACTTGCAGCGCGTGCTGCCGTAAAAGATGTAGGACGAGCATACGGTGTGCCATTCCTTGAAATGAACATGCTGGCAAAGCTTATTCCAGAGCGGCCAGGAACAACGCTAACAGAGGCACTCGAAACACCAGAGATGAAAGCGGCATACGATGAGAACCCAACCTACAAAAAAATTATCGACATTGCATTCAAACTGGAAAAGAAGGCTCGTCACGTCTCTGTGCACGCGTGTGGAGTGATTATCACCCCAGAACCAACTGCACACTACACCGCTCTTCAGCGCGCGCCAAAAGACGACCAGACAACCATTACACAGTCCTCTGCAAAACCACTCGAAGCTCTCGGGCTTCTAAAAATGGACTTCCTTGGGCTGATGAACCTTACTGTTATTCAAACAACGCTCGAAATTCTGGAAAGAACAAAAGGTGAAACGATTGAAATTAAAAATATCCCAACCGATGATGAACTTGCATTCGCGCTACTACAAAAAGGAGACACCACTGGCGTCTTCCAGTTGGAATCGGGTGGAATGCGTCGGTATCTGAAACAGCTAAAGCCAACTGTCTTTGGCGATATCACTGCGATGGTATCACTCTATCGTCCAGGTCCTATGGAATGGATCCCGAGTTACATTAAGCGAAAGCACGGAAAAGAGAAGGTGAAATACATTCACGATGACTTAAAACCTATTCTTGAACCAACGTATGGAATTGGAATTTACCAAGAACAGATTCTCCAGATCGCGCAGGTCTTTGCAGGCTTCTCACTAGGGGAAGCAGACTTACTCCGTCGTGCAATCGGAAAGAAAATTATGTCAGAGCTGGAAGCACAGCGCGAAAAATTTCTCTCGGGCTCACTGGAAAATGGCTACAAAAAAGAGCTCGCAGAGAAAATATTTGATGATGTTATCACACCGTTCGCAGGATACGGTTTCAACAAATCTCATGCAGCCGGATATGCACGTATTGCATACGAAACTGCCTACCTCAAGGCGCACTACCCAACAGAGTTCATGGCGGCGCTCCTCTCTTCTGATGCACAGCGCACCGACCGTGTCTTAATCGAGATCAACGACTGTCGTGCAATGGGAATCGAAGTACTTCCTCCAGATATCAACGAATCGCTGCGGCACTTCACCGCACTTCCTGCAAAGAAAAAGGGGGAGCACAACGCTATTCGCTTTGGACTCACTGCTATTAAAGGAATTGGTGACACTTCTGTACTTCAGATCATTGAAGCACGAGAAGCAGCAGGAAAATTTGAAGGAATAGAAGATTTTGCAAAGCGTATTCCTGCAAAAGTACTCAACAAAAAAACACTCGAAGCACTATCAAAAGCAGGGGCACTCGACTCACTCGCCGAAAGGAGGCAAGTAGTGGGCCACTATGCTTTGATCGTGGAATTCGCCAAGGCAATTGGCGATGTCAGTAGCCAGCAAACAGACCTCTTTTCTCAGATGGATGATGACGAAGCGGCAAAGATCGAGTTTCCAGAAACAGTAGAAGCCACAAACCTCGAAAAGCTGCAGTGGGAAAAAGAGACGCTCGGAATGTACGTATCGAACCATCCACTGGCAGGCCTTTCAAAATACATTGCAAAGAAAGCCCAGCTGACAAGCACTCTCACCGAAGAGGACGCAGGAAAGAAGGTAACGGTTGCGGGAATTGTCGAGAGCATCAAAAAAATTGTCACGAAAAAAGGTGAAACCATGGCCATTGTTTTCCTCGAAGATCCAACTGGAAAAATAGAGGTTACACTCTTCCCACGAACATATGCACAGGCGGCTGCGTTCATCGAACAGCCAGACATTGTTATCGTAGTATCGGGAACATTAGACTTACGTGTAGGACAGCTGCAAGTCCGCGCAAACGCCATTAAAAAAGTATCGCTCACACGCATGATTACCAATGCAAAAGAAGGTGGCTTCTTCGATGAAGAAGAAGCGAAAAGAGGACTGAGTATGAACACGGTAAGCATTGGTGATGAAATAGAACTGCTAGACGAAGAAGGAAACGTTATTGCAGGAGAAACAGTATCTATCACTGAAAAAACAGTTGATAAAAGCGAAAAAGAGGGCACTCCGATAAAAGAGGAGGGTAAAAAAGCCCCAAAGAAAGAGGTTGATGAAAAGAAAAAGGATGACACATCTGCAGAGAAAACTATTCACGACAGTATCTCTATCCATACGATAGACTTACCAGCAAGAGCACCGAAGAAAATGCTCCTAGACATTAAAAAAGTTCTCGAAACATATCCCGGAAAAGAGAAAGTTCAGCTGCGAATAGGAGAACAAGAGATTCCCCTCCCTCTTACTATTAACATGTCGACCGTTCTAGAAAAAAAGCTGGAAGAAGTACTCGCTCTCTACGAAACTGCACAATAATTCCTATGAACATTCAGCCTCTATCAGACAAGAGCATTCAAGAAGCCATCGCACTACTGCGCGATGGTGGCGTTGTCGCTCATGCAACAGAGACCTGTTACGGACTTGCCTGTGACCTCGGGAATGCAGAGGCAGTAGCGAAACTCTTTGCCATAAAAAACCGACCACTAAACCTTCCAGTCAGCGCACTTTTTGTGTCCATAGACCAGTCACAACAATACGTAGAATGGAACGAAGCTGCACTCACGCTCGGCACGCAACATTTACCAGGGCCACTGACGATTATCCTCATGAAGAAACCGGGCTGCGCTCTGCATGTCTGCCCGGAGGGAGGTGAGTCTGTAGGCGTGCGCATTTCTTCGCACCCAACAGCACGGCAGTTGGCCGAAGCATTCGGTAGCCCCCTGTCAACAACGTCTGCGAACATACACGGAAAGAAAAACCCATACTCAACAGAAACTATCGCCGAGCAGTATGCACGTGCCCAAGTAGTTCCAGACCTTATTATTGACGAAGGAGAACTCAGCCATGAGGCCTCTTCTACGGTTGTCGATGCTACGCATGGGTCAGTGGAAATGCTCCGAGAAGGAAATATAGGGCTTTAAACTTTCCACCTGACACTTTCCTCTTTACATTAACCCTATGGATTGCCCACGTTGCAAAAATGCGAGCACCTCAGTAGTCGACTCTCGACTTGCTGAAGATGGACGTGCGGTTCGAAGAAGGCGTGAATGCGATAAGTGTAGTCATCGTCTTACCACATTTGAGCGCCAAGAAATGAGCACTCTTATTGTTATCAAAAGAGACGGAACACGTGAACCTTATAACAGGGAAAAGCTACAAAGAGGAATTTGGGTTGCGTGCACCAAGAGGCCAGTATCCCAAGAAAAAGTGGATAAGATGCTGAGTAAACTAGAAGAAAAATGGGGTACAAACAAGAAAGAAGTTGCCAGTTCTACTGTGGGAAACGACGTTATGAAAGAGCTGAAACGGCTCGATAAAGTGGCGTACATCCGTTTTGCGTCTGTGCATAGAGAATTCAAAGACGTCGAAGAGTTCAAAGAAGCGATGAATAAACTTTTGTAGCCCCTAAAAGCTACGTATACTCCCTCCACAATGCTTCGAACTCACAACTGTGGCGAGCTAAACCCTACTCAGAGCGACTCTGAAGTAGTGCTTTGCGGATGGGTACACCGTCGTCGAGACCACGGAGGCCTTATTTTTATCGATCTTCGAGACCGATATGGCTTTACGCAAGTGGTCATCAACCCAGAAGATGCCGACATCTTTAAGCAAGCAGAAGCAGTACGTCCAGAATGGGTATTAAAAGTAACAGGAACAGTACGGAAAAGACTGGAGGGTGCAGAGCGTGAAGAGAATCCTACTGGTGGAATCGAAGTTGTGGTTAGTAACCTAGAAGTTTTAAACCAGGCAAAGACTCCTCCGTTTGAAATCGACCAAGATAAAGATGTTGGCGAAGAAGTACGCCTCGAATACCGGTTTTTAGACCTTCGAAGAACGCGCATGCAAAAGAATATGAAGATGCGTCATGACATTACAGGAGTTATTCGTAACTATTTTAGGGACAACGAATTCCTCGAAATCGAAACACCTATTATGATCAAAGGAACGCCTGAAGGATCACGAGAATACCTAGTCCCTTCAAGGCTTTACCACGGAGACTTCTATGTTCTTCCACAGAGTCCACAGCAACTAAAGCAGCTGCTTATGGTGTCTGGTGTCGACAAGTACTTCCAGATTGCTAGATGCTTTAGGGATGAAGACCAGCGTGGAGACCGTCAGCCAGAGTTCACACAGTTCGAAATAGAAATGAGCTTCTGCGACCAAGACGACGTCATGAGTGCTATGGAAGGATGCTTTAAAGAATTAACAAAAGCTATCCGCCCAGATAAAAAGTTCCCAGACACATTCCCACGCATGACCTACCAAGAGGCAATGAATAGGTACGGGTCTGATAAGCCAGACATTCGTTTCGGACTAGAGTTTGCAGATGTATCAGACATTGCTGGAAACTGTGGCTTCGGCGTATTTGAAAGTATCGTCAAAGGAGGTGGAACAGTACGCGCAATGAACGTACCGGGAGGAGGGTCATTCAGCCGTAAAGACATCGACGACCTAACAGACCTTGCTCAGCGTCACGGTGCAAAAGGACTTGCATGGGTACGCGTTGGTGAAGAGGCTGGACCGGTTGTCAAAAACTCAACACCAGAATTCCTAGAGGCTTTAAACAAAATAACCGGTGCTGCCGATGGAGACATTATCTTCTTCGCAGCAGGAAGCTTCCCACACGCACTCGAACCACTGGGTGAAGTACGAAAAGACTGTGCCGCTCGGCTAGATATTATCGACAAAACGAAGTGGGCATACTTGTGGATTACAGACTTCCCAATGTTCGAAAAAAACGCAGATGGAGCAGTAGGAGCAGTGCACCACCCATTCACTCGTCCTCATGCAGACGATGAGGGATTGGTTGATACAGATCCATTCGCAGCACGTGCCATTGGATACGACCTTATTCTCGATGGAAACGAAGTGGGCGGAGGGTCTATGCGAATCCACGAGCGTGATCTCCAAAAGAAGATCTTTAGCATTCTCGGTATCTCAGAAGAGGATGCAGAACGAAGGTTTGGCCACATGCTCCGTGCATTCGAATATGGCGCACCACCACATGGTGGAATTGCCATGGGTCTCGACCGCGTATGTATGCTCTTTGCAGACGAGCCAAATATCCGTGAAGTTATGGCATTCCCGAAGGACCAGAAGGCAAAAGACCTGATGCTAGGAGCTCCATCCCCAATGCCAGAGGCACAGCTTACAGAGCTTGGTATCAAGATCTTGGAAGATTAGCCGCCACAAAGCATGTCCCTTCAGTTAGCCCAAAAGGCTGTTTTCTGCTATAATAGTATGAAATGGGTACATCAAAAAAAGAACCGGCAGATCGCAAAAAAGAAGGTTTAAAATTCGAAGAAAAGAACCGCGAACATCGAGCTGAACTTAAGGGGAAGCAGGAGAAAAAACGTGCTGTTCGAAAAGCAATAACCGGTAAGCAGGCTGCCTGGGCACAGAAGGGAATAGAAGAGGAAAAACAGCAAGAGATAAAGAGTAAAAAAGAGGTGGTCGAATTTAAGAAGCGAAAAAAGAAAACAGAGGAAGAAATTAAGATATTCCAAGCAAAGAAAAAGGCAGAGGAAGATCGTCTAGAGGTACGCCGAAAAGAGCGAGAAGACGAACGAAAAGGACAACTGGAATACCTAAAGGAAATGAGTAACCGTAACCGTTGGCAGATAAACAAAGATAAAAAGATCCAAGAGGCAGAGTCAAAAAAGCTCTCCAAGAAAACAGAAGCCGACCGCAAGGTGCAGCAGACAAAGCTTCAAAGCGATGTTGTACAAAGGCAGAAAATGCGCACTGCACAGAAAGATGGACTCAAGAAAAGAGGAGAGGCAAACATCAAAGAGGAACAAACGATTGTAGATATACGAAATACTGCACGTAGTGATCAAGCCAGATTAAAAGCGCAGGAACAAACAAGTACTCTACAACTAGAAACACGCCTTGATAGAGATAGGGCAATCGCAAATAGCTACACGAATCCTGCTCAAAAGCAGATGGAGATTCGTAAAGTGGACATGGTTGAAAAGCGAGAGCGTAGCCGGGTTGTCAGTAAGTACAAGAAGCTTGCAGAAGGTATCGAAGTAAAGGCAAACCAAGATATCCAACGTGTTAAAAGAGAGGCGAAAAAGACCCGTGATAAGGCCACAAGCGACGAGCGCAAGGGTAAGGCAGCTGCACAGCGTGAACGAAATCAAACACGCCTACAGGCCAATAAAGACTCTCTGCAGAAGAAAAAGACGGCGGATAAGCTCGAAGAGACAGAAATCATCGAAGCACGGAAGTTCGATGTAACAGAATAAAGCCGGAAAAGAGCCCATTTCGCTTGTGAAATAGGAGAAACCTTAGTTAACTATACGCCGTGCCGGGATGGCGGAATTGGTAGACGCGCTGGTCTTAGGAACCAGTGGGGCAACCCCCCGTGGAGGTTCGAGTCCTCTTCCCGGCACCAGATAGATACTTAAAAACCCGAAGGAAATTTCCTTCGGGTTTTGAATACCTAACTAAACAAGTTCAGCTGGTCCCACATCATTACGATTCTCTATGCTGCCACTTTCAAGCTTAGACCTGTAATCATCCTTCTTCTTCTCAAGTCGATCCTGTAATGACTTCGTGCCATCTGCACCACTTCGGTCTGGATTCTGTTCCGTATTTTTAAGGTACGCAAGTTCTGCATCGACAGCATCGATAACGAGCTGTGCATTCTTACGACTTGGGTCTTTTGTATATGCCTCTTCTTTTGTTCGACGATATTCCTCAACACGCTTTCGTGCGTACTGTTCAGAATTATCTTTGATGTCATCTGGGTTTGCCTTTGTAGCCGGCAGGTCTTTTGAAAGTGCTTTCACCTTCTCTGCATAGTTCGTTTTCTTTTCCTTCAAACGATCAACAAGTGATACCGTTTTACCGTCGATATTTCTATCTGGCGATGCATCATTTGCTTCCAAGAAATCAATTTCTGCATTAAGGGCATCCACTACGCTACGTGCAGAATCTCTTTTTTCAATGCCTTCACCCTCTACTTTTCCGTACCCCTCTTCAACGTCCTGTCTATTGGCCTCAAGAACCTTTCGGATCTTCGTGGTCTGAGCTTCGCTCATTGCATCAGGAGCTTCTTCTGTAGACTCCGTAGACTCTTCTACAGACTCGTCTGCAGATTCCTGTGACTCCTCAGGTTCTTCTTCCTGCTTCTCCATACCAGAGGCAAGTGCCTTAAAGGTTTTATCCAAAGCTTCATTTCCTCCTTCATCAAAAATATTAGGTGGAACATTATTAAACGTAATACTATTACCACTCACTGAGACATCCAAGCCCGCTGCCTTCATGCCTTCAATAACCCCTTCTGGAACATCACTATTTAATGTGATAACAATATCATCACCTCCTTCGAGTTTTATAGAAGAAGCGATGCGGTCGCCATCCTCAATATCGGGATTTGCACCAACTGCCTTATCCCATGCAGAATCAATAAATTCATTACGACGCTCCTGCTCCTTAAGTAGTTCGCCCTTACTCTCTACCTTACCTTCTACCTTTTTAAGTTGGACATTCAGATCTTGTACTTTTTTAATAGCTGCATCGCGCGCTTCTGGCGCTGTGTCCTTACCTGTTAGCACTGCCGAAAGTGCCTTACCTGCATCGCCTATCTTCTTTTCAAAGTCTACTTCCTGAGATTCAACATCACCGATCTTATCTGCTTCCTCTTTAGGGTTTTGAACCTTACTTATAGGAGTCTCCTTAGACTCTGCAGATGATTTTGTACCCTCTTTACTATCCTTTGCCTTATCACCGCCCTCTTCAGGCTTATCCTTATTCGCTGCACCTGGCTTATCAAGCTTCTTCTTGTCGTCGATACCAAACGCTTCTTTAAATGTTTTTATAAATTCCCCAATAGCAACAAGCCCTTCTGCAAGTGCCGCTGCATTCTCCTTGCTCATCTTCATTCCCTCAAGAGACTTGGCGAGCTTGGCAGTATTTGGATTAACCTTCTCCTGTGAATCCTCAACACCTTCTCCAGGTGCGTTAGGTCCTTTATCTTCCTGATCATCATTACCCTCCCCTGCTGCAAGCTCATCTTCTAGACTCTTAATTTTTTCGTTATCCACCTTCACTGAAGCTCTTAACTTCGCAATTTTTGCCTTCATTTTACCCACTTTTCCCTCTGCTTTATTCTGTGCTGTGTCTGCTTTATTTACAGACTCATCTGCCTTTCCTTTAACCAAGTCTGGCTTTAGAGGAGCCTCTGGCTGAGCCTCTACATCAGGCTTACTTGCTTCTACTGTCTCTTGAGGCTCAGGATTCTCTGCTCCTACAAAACCAAGAAGTCGGTTTTCTTTTGAACTAAAATGGAAGTGTGGAAATAACATGGGATAAAGGGTTATATATTTTGCATAGAAGTTTCTAACGAATTCAAAGCATCATCATCAGTTGCACGGTCTTGGTTCTCTATATAGGACATTGCGTTATTACCATATGAACGAATTTCTTCAGACTGCTTTTTTTGATATTCATCAAACTGATTCTGATATTCTGCGAACGCTTCGCTGTAACCAGTCATGCGAATCTTTTGGTCAGCATCACTTTCCCCTTCATACTTAGTATCAAGAGTTGGCATGTTTTCAGTCGTAAGGTCCATCTCTATGCCAGACATAATCTGGTTATAAAGCTCTGCTCCACTCATAACTACTGGTGGAACTGGCATACCCGATGATTGTGTTGGTGTTGTCATATTTTTCAATGTATCGAACTAGTATAGCAAAAAAGGCCATTTTCAGCAATGGAAAGTTTATTCCCCGCCTATTCCTCTTCCTCCTTAATCTTGCTTTTTGGCTTCTTCTTGCGCTCGAGAGCAACAACATGTTTTGTCAATTCCGCAACCCAATCTACAGATTTTTTCAATTTAGGTGTCACCAATTGGTCGTAGAAGATCTTTAATGTCGATCCAGAGATTCGCCACTGAGCACTCACAGAAAGGATCTGCATAATCTCCTGGGCAGTCACACTCGAATGCAGTGTCAGAACAATCTCTTGTTTTTGGTTCACTTCTTCCATCTTTATGCGCTGAACTCCACTACGACGACACGCAATTTTTAGTTCTAGAATTGCGAACAGATTCACCACAGCTTCAGGAAGTGTTCCAAACTCTTCGAGCAAGTCTTGCTTGAACTCATCAAGAATTTTTTCATCCTCACTACCCGCCAATTTCTGGTACACAGAAATACGTTCTTGTTCGTCTGGCACATAGTAACTCGGGAGCATCGCAGTCACTGGCAACAAAATCTCTACATTGATCTCTTCCTCTATATCGCCCGTACGGCCTGCTTTCATGTCTTCTACGGCTGCTTTGAGCATTCTTAAATAATGGCTCACACCCACAGTGTGCATGGTTCCCGACTGCGAAGCGCCAAGGATTTCACCCGCTCCACGGATCTCGAGATCGCGCATAGCAACCTGGAACCCACTACCCAATTCACACGCCTCCACAATGGCACGTAAACGCTTGCGTGCGTCGTCTTTCAGCTTCGCACCATGATAGAGGAAGTACGCGTACGCCTGCGTCTTAGAACGCCCTACACGACCGCGCAACTGATACAACTGAGAGAGTCCAAAACACTCCGCTGCATTCACGATAAGCGAGTTGGCATTCGGAAGGTCTATTCCATTTTCAATAATAGTTGAACTCACCAAAACGTTGTATTCACCGTTTTTAAAGCCAAGAATACGCTTTTCTAGCTCTTCTGGTTTCAGTTGACCATGCCCAACAATGAACCTCCCCTTCGGGACAAGATCACGTAATTTATCTGCAAAAGCGTCGATAGTTTCCACACGATTGTGCAAAACATACACCTGCCCACTACGTTCAAGTTCAAAAGAAATCGCCTGCGCCATCAGTGCATCACTATACTTTCGCACCTCAGTAATAATCGGTAAGCGTCCAGGGGGAGGTGTAGTAATAGTAGAAATATCACGAAGCTTATGCAGTCCCAGGTTGAGTGTTCTAGGAATAGGGGTTGCAGTAAGTGTAAGAATATCAACATTCGCTCGCATCTCTTTAAACTTCTCTTTTTGCTTCACACCGAAGCGTTGCTCTTCATCGACTATAACAAGTCCCAGATTCAAAAACTTAACATCATCCTGCATAAGTCGATGCGTTCCAATGACGATATCTATGTCTCCTTTTCGCAATTTTTCTAGTGTTACTTTTTGTTCTTTAGGCGATCGCAATCGGCTCATCAGTTCGATACGAACATTGAAACCATCCATACGTTTTATAAAGTTTTCGTAGTGCTGAGAGGCAAGAATGGTAATCGGTACAACTACTGCAACTTGCTTCCCTTCTTGTACAGCTTTGAATGCGGCCCTCATCGCTACTTCCGTTTTTCCAAACCCAACATCTCCACAAACAAGCCTGTCCATTGGGTGCTCATCCTCCATATCAGAAACAATGTCTTCGATCGCTTTCATTTGACCCGGAGTTTCTTGATACGGGAATGCTTCACTGAATTTTTTGAAATTCGATGTGTCAGCTTTATACGCATAACCCCTTGCCTTTGCTCTTTTTGCGTACAAATCTAGCAGCTCTGCCGCTATTTTCTGTGTTTCTTTTTGCATGCGCTCCGTCACCTTTTTCCACTCCTGTGTCCCGAGGCGTGTCAGTGATGGCTCTTTGTCTTCATCATGGACAAACTTACTAAGTTTATCCGCCTGATCAACCGGTACAAATAATTTATCTTGCTCTGCATAGGTTAATTCCAAATATTCACGCGGTGTGTCGTCGACCTCTTTTTGCGTCATTCCCTCAAAGTGTCCGATTCCATTTTCCATGTGCACCACAAAGTCACCAGGGACAAGTGATGTAATAAAATCGAGTGCGAGTTTTTGCACTCCTCGTTGCTTTCCAGTCTTCTTAAGAGAGAAAATTTCTCGGTCTGTTAGAAGGGCTGATTGAAGATCTGGGTTTTGTAATGAGTGGGGTAGTAAATCGTTCTGCTCCGCTCCAACTAGCGTAATACGGCCATGTTCTTGTACAGCTTTTATCGTATGTGGAATCTTCTCTTCTTCAAAAATTCCCTTTAGCTCATCGAGCCGTTTCGTCACAATAACCAGTGACCAGTTTTGCTGCAATTTATCACGAATATCATTGAGGAAATCTGTCAGTGTATAAAATTTCAACACAGAAAGGTATCTCAGGTGCGCATGGTTTTCCTGTGACTCTGGGAATGGAGTGAACCGTAAAAACTTTGTTTGAAGAGCAGGTTCTACGTCGTCTTCATCATCAAGAATAAGAAGATGGTCCGCTGGTAACTGGTCTTTTAAACTCGCTGTGTGTTCATAAACCACAGGGTAAATATCTAAACTTCCTTCGTGTGGTGTAGTAATAGATGCATCGTTTGCATCCACTGAAATAATACTTTCAATTGCATCAAACTCTAGAGAAATCCTATAAGGGTGCTCAGATTGAATAGGGAAAATATCAAACATATCACCAGTCCTCCTATACTCACCAGGGTGAAGGTATAAGTCTTCCCCATGGCTATATCCAAGGTCTATCAATGTTTCGATAATGCTTGTGAAGTGGATTTCTTGTTTCCGTGCAAGGGTTAACACCTTCTCTATTAAATGTGAATAGAGTGGAAAGTCTTGATCCCACGTATCCCGAGAACAAAGAAAGGTGTTGGTGTGCCCCTTTTTCATGAAGAGGAGGAATTTTTGTAGTTCATTTGGAATAATCTCTCCATTATCGTTTTCTACTGATTCCAATGTTTGCACCTCTTTTTCAAAAAAATGAAGCCAGTGAGCAAGTGCCTCTGTGTGATTACTATCTTTTGTAACAAGTATTGTTGGCTGTGGGTTAAATGAGAGTATCCCACTAACCAGTAAAGATTTAGCTGTTTCATTAGAAGCTCCAGATATAATAAGACGCCGCTTTTCGATAAGCAGATCACTAAGATCCCTATGGGTATTTTCTCCTATTAAAAGAGACGGTTTCATGTGAAAATTCTGTAACTACTCCTGAATTCTGAGCGGCATAATTAAATGTAAGAGATTCTCATTTGAAGGTAGATGGAACACCGCTGGGTGCATACTATCTGTAAGGTGAATCTCGACAACATCATCATTGATATGACTTAAGAAATCAAGGAGGTATGATGAACTAATGGCTATTTTATTATCTTCACCTGTGAGTTCAACATCAAATGTTGCCTCATCTCTTCCTGCTTGTGTGTGTGGTGTTGCGATATGCACAGTGTTATCACTTTTCTGAGCAGTAAAGGTAAGGTTGTTATTTGTTTCTTTAGCAAAGTAGTGCATTCGCTTTGTAATAGTAGCGAGCTCTTTTGTGCTAACGGCAATTTTTGTTTTCTTATCTGAAGGAATTATTTGCTTGTAATTCGGAAATTTACCATCAATAAGACGTGATAGAAGTTGTGTATGTCCAACAGTTACCTCTATTTGCTGATGACTAAGGACAATATTAATAGTTGCAACATTTGTTTCAGGTGCGATGTCTACATCATCTCCTTTTGTTTTCTTTTCCCCTTTATACGAACCAAGAATACTTTTTAATTCCTCAAGTACTTTTGTAGGAATGATGCATGAGATATCTGCAGCGTCTCCGTTAATTGGAAGTTTGTATTCAGAAAGTCTGTAACTATCCGTTGCAACAAGTACGAGGTTATTTTTATCAGTATGAATATATACACCTGAAAGAACTGGCCTTAGTGTTGTTTTAGCACTTGCGAATGTCACCATATGAAGTGCTTCTAGTAGTGGTTGAGCTTCTAATGTGAAACTTGTTTCTTTTTCAATACGAGAAATAGTTGGATACTCAGATGCAGCTTCACCAGAGATAACTGTTTTAGCATGTGCAGAGGTTAGTTTTAATTGTGTACCCTCATGTGTCTCTAAAAGAACTTCTTCATCTGTATTATATTGTGCAAAGTTTAAAATCGCTTTTGCAGGAACGGTTATCTTTCCTTCGTTTTCAATACTTGCTTCAAAACTTGTAACAATACTAAGTTCTAAATCTGTTGCACTAATAGTACAACGCTTTCCTTCAACGTGAATTAAAACATTTCCAAGAATAGGAAGTGCTTGTTGATTAGAAATTGCTCGGCTCACTTGGTTTAGAGCTTGTTGAAGTTTGGAGGTTTTACACAGAAATTTCATACGCTATATAAATAAGTAGGAAATGATGATAAGTAAAAATAGAAGTAATAGTAAGGGGTTTTCTTAAAAGAATTTTTAGGGTGTAGTTCTGTGGATAGTAGGGGGTAATGGGGAGTGTTTAAGTTTACATACGGCTCAGGTAAGCCATATCCAATGTGGAAACATATGTGTAGAGAATGTGGAAAACTCGTGGAGAAGTAGGGGGTGGGATAGACAAATCTTCTAAACACAACTTTAACCCTAAGGTAAGCCATATCTCTATATCTCCTGTGGAAAACTCTGGCAAAGGTGTGTAAAGCCGTAATCCACATTTTCCACAAATCAATGTGGATAACTTTTTTGTACTATTAAGAGGTTCAAGTGAAGATTTTTAAGCACTAAGTATAGTTTTAAACCTTTTTCTTAAACTTCTCTCGGTCATCGGATGTGGAAAGTTTTGCGGTATTTTTTTTCAATTCTAGTAAGCCGTTTTTCATCACGGCGAACATATTATTTTCAACATCTTTTTCCACCAATGCTTTACTACTAATAAATGTTCCAGAACCAATTTTAATACCAGGATTAATACTCACATGAATTCCAATGCGGCAGTTGTCACCAACGACGGTTCCAAACTTTGTCTTACCAGTGTTTATCTTTTCATCTTTCACAGTAGAAAGAATTTCTGCTTCATCAAGTCGTAAGTTTCCAGTAACAGTCCCCGCTCCAAATGAAACATTATTTCCAATAACACTTTCTCCAAGGTAGTTCATATGTGTCCATACATCACTGTGGAGCACTGAAGACTTCACCTCTGTGGAGAATCCCACAACACAGTTGTCACCAACACTAGAGCCTCGTACAAGGGCATTGTTAGCAACTATTACGTTACGACCAATGTATGCAGGTCCACGAATGACTGCGTTATGCAGTACACGTGCACCATCTTCAATAATTACATTTCCAATAATGTCTGCACTACTGTGAACATCTGCACCACTATGAATAGACTGCTCGGTGATCTCATTTAGCAAGAGGTCAGACAGGTCGAGTAGGTGCCATGGATATTTTACTGCTTGCCATGGACCAGTGTAAGACACCGCGTTATAGGTATGACTTGCAAAAAGCTTTGCGAGCGCCTGCTCGTATCCATCATCAGTAGACTCGTCTACATTCTGTAGTGCATTAAGTAGTGCGACTGGGTCCCTGTGTACATGTCCAACAAGGTTGATGAGGTTGCTTGGTTCGTTTCCCTCTCCTGGCTTCTCGACTATTCCTGTAACGCGGCCTCCATCAACAGTAAGGTATCCACCTGGGAAATATTTCTCTACTTCATATGCAAGAATAGCACCGTCACCTTGTGCATTAAGGAGTGCAGTGTAGATAGCGGGGTCAACAACATCGTTTCCACTGACAATCATTAGAGGGTCAGATGGATATGATTTTAAGATACTAAGCACTGCACCGCGCATACCAAGGTTTAAATTCTCTTGTTCCACTGTTGGCATATCTGGGTAGATACTCTTAGCACCTTCGAGGTTGTGAGCACCTCCAACAAGAATAATATCTGTGCATCCAGCCTTTGTAAGGCGTTCTACTTGATGTTCAAGAAGAGTCTTTCCACAGACAGGAAAGAGTGTTTTGTCCGTCAGGGGCCAAAAACGTGTGCTGCGGCCTGCGAGGAGAAGAAAGGTCTTCATGAGACAGTGTCTATTCTAGGGTGAAACTGGCGTTCTGTATATTATTAAAATAAAAGATTATAGCAGATTTGTCAATTACCTACAGAATGAAAATACCCTTTTATATCTAGTCATAGCTACTCTCTCACAGTACATTTATAGACCTTTCCTATTTATTCTTATGAAAATTACAACACCTATTCTTACATTTACGTTTGCACTCCTTATGGTGATGCCATCAACAGTTGCAGCTGCGTACTACGCAGACGCAGATGGTTGGCCTAACTGGATTGGGCGCAATGACAATTTGTACATTACATCAAAGCAGCGCCCAGAAATGGCTGCAAAGTTCCTCCCTCTTTCTCTTGTGAAAACAGGTGGATTCGAAAAAATGGTTCAAGAAGTAAAGGGTACAAGTAACGTGGACACTACGAAGTGGCCAAGCTGGATCGGAGAACTTATTTCTCAGTAAGCATTAAACTTCATAGAGACCGTACCAAATTCCTGAGTAGTTTTTATTGGTATACCAAGCAACCCATATCGTTCGACAACATCTGCATGAGGATGACCATAAGTGTTATCTCTTCCTGCAGAAAGAAGTGCAGTCTGTGGCGACACCGCGAGGAGGAAACCAGTCGACGAGGATGTTCGACTTCCGTGATGCGGTACGGTCATCACGTCGCTTTGTATATCAGCTCCGCTTGCAAGAATAGCATCTTCTGCCGCGCGTTCTATATCGCCGGTAAACAGAATTGAATGTTCTCCATAGAACATACGCACAACAACGGATTGGTTATTTTGTGATCGTGGCTTTGTGCCAAGTACTTCTTTGGGCGGCCACACTATGTCGAGTGTTATGCCGTCGAACAGTATGTCTTTTGATGGGTCTGCAATAAGAATAGTGTTAACTGCGCGCGGTATGGCATGCAGTAGTTCACTGTATCTACCGGAGTTATGCAATGCGCCACTAAGCACAATAGTATCGACGGTGTACCTCTGCAGAATGTGTGGAAGAGAGGTTATATGGTCACTATCCGGATGCGTCATAATGATCATTTCTATATTTCGATCAAAGAAGGGCATGTAATCCCCAAGGTGTTCAAGGGTGCGTAGGTTCGGACCACCGTCGAGAACAATCTGTTTGCCAGATGGCGTGACGATGAGGTACGAGTCTCCTTGGTCAACATCGAGCATGTAAACATGTAGTTTTCCGTCTGGTAGTAGTGTTATTTCTCGTATGCATAATGACGTGATCGCAATGAGAAAAAAATAGAGAGGTAAACGCATAGCGCACTAGTGTATGTCGCGCAGTGGTGATAGGTGTGGTGAAGACGAATAGCAAAACAGACGCCTGCAGAAATAGCGCTTACACCTCAGTCGTATCGTGTTCTACTCTATGTCAGAACCCCCTCTCCTTCGTGGGACAAATACAAATGCGCTAGCGAGCATTAAGACAACAACAGAAGATCCGCCTGCAAGAACTGCAGCATTTTTCCAATGGAGTCCTGCAACCTCTTCTGCAGCTGCCAAGTGGTCTACCCCTTCAATTTCTTGGAGCGGCGTATCCTTAGTGATGACATCAATTGTTGCGATGTTACCGGCAACTTCTTCCTCCGATTCATCAATTTCATCGAAGAGAACATTGCCTTCACTGTCCATGCTTCCGAACGTAAGGTCTCCGTAAAATCCATATCCAGGAATGTACTGAGGAAGGCTTGCGTACTGGAATACTCCAGGCGATACATACCCATACACATTAATAGTCTGAATATAGAGACCAAAGAATCCAGGTGTGACATCTTGCAATTGAACTCCTCCAATATCGATTGGAAGAAGACTTGGAGGTCCAAAGGTTTGTCCGTCACGTGTTTGATACACAACGATTCCATGAAGGTCACCAGGTGTGTTATCAACTGTCCATTCCATCGTGACAGTGTATGCACCGTTTTGTTGAATGTGTGGAACAAGAGCAACGTCTGTGATGTCTGGTGGAGACATAGGGTCTACTGCACGCACAGGTGCGACAACTGGTGGCTCTACTCCATCACTGTGACCAGTAATAAGGGCAGACCGATCTGATGCATCGAGTGGGCTTCCATTTTTTCCTTCAAAGGGTTCACTGAATTGAACGTTGTAGACCGTGCCACGTGTTTGAGGCTCGGTAAGAATGGTAATAGTTTTCTGGTTAATCGTAATACTCTTGATCTGCAAATTGTCTCCACTTGGACCTTCGATTTTTAATCCCTTCGGTGCATTCGCCTGGTCCACTGTTACCATTGCAGAGAATGTCGTAATGATCTCTGTAGGAGACACAACCTCTGTCTTTAGGAGGCGTACATCTTCTGATGTGTTTTCAGGAATCACAGTCGTTGTAGGCGCAGGAGCCTGTGTTGGCACTGGTGCCGGAGTAGGAGTAGGAGCTGTTGGCGCGCTGCTAATTTCGATATGTGCCTCTTCTAGGAAGAGCTCACTTTCAAGTCCATTTTCGCTCACAGCAATAGCGGTAACATACAAAGTGTCTACTCCTAGTGGAGCAGTAAACGTCAGTGTTGTCTCATTTCCTTCTGTTGTCTCGAAGTCGTCAAAGAGTCCTGCATTTTCAAGGATAGAAATTTCACTGTAGTAGACCCTGTAATATGCAATCGGGTCACTGGTCACACTGTTCCATGTCGCAGTGATCTCGCTGCCATTAGCAGTAGCAGCAATCCCTCCTACTGCAGAGGGGGCAGCTTCAGCCATAACGTTTCCAACGAAGGAAAGAAATGTAAGTGTGCAGACGATTTTAAGTTTTGTACGCATGTGTATTTGTGTGTGAGTTTCGTAAATCATATTATTGTACCAAATTTTAGCATTTCTGCCAATGGTTCAAGTATGATAAGAAACTATAATAGTTTTTTATGCAACTTACACCCCCATCCAAGGGCAACCATCAATATTGTCATTGCAATCAGTCCTATGACAGTACTGAGCTCATTTGTGAGGATTGGGGCGAAGAGACCAAGCCCCATAGCTACTCCTCCACTAAATAATGCCCAGAGGCGAATATCCGCAAAAGAGAGACTCATTTTCATTTCTTGCAGGGCCTGTGGAAGCAGTGCACATGCAAGAACGATGTGAACAACAATAGAGACTGTTGCCGCTCCAACAAACCCGTAGTCAGGTATTAGGTAGATGTTAAGCCCTAGTGAAAGAAGTGCTGCTCCAAAGAGTGTTAGCACAAGCCTTTTCCATACATGCCTGTTAAGAAGTACATAGAACGAGTAGAGAATGACACCGTTGAGAAGAAGCGGAATACTGATAAGTCGCAGTGCGGTATCAGACCCCGCAGAGGTAGCAGTGCTTAAGTATTGCTCGGTAGTAAGTAGTGCAATAAGTGGCCGTGACCAAAGGGCTGCAAAGAGGAACGCCACCGTACCGATAATCAAAATCATCATAAAAGTTTTACCAAGAAGTGCACTGGTGTCTTCTCCCTTGGCATCTCTTTCGCTAAGAATCGGAAGAGTAGAGTTCAGCAAAAATGTTGGAAGGATGAACCCCATGTCTGCCATGCGCACAACGAAACCATAGTATGCATTTTGCAGTTCAAAGTCCTCTCGCAGAAGAGCAATAAGCGTGATATCAAACTGTCTGTAAAATGCCAAACACAGGTAAGCAAGGCCAAAAGGTGCTGCAAGCTTTAGAAGTCTTTTGATAATTTCTATATCGAAAGTCGGGCGAATGTGCATGAAGCGACCGCCGTAAAAGAGCGACACAAGAAATAAAAACCCAGCACCTATCCCTCCAAAGAGAAGCATCATATGAAGATGAAAAACATCAGTACTTTGTCGCACTCCCAGAATTATAAATGTTCCGATAAGTCCGGTTGTAAGAATGCGCTGTGTCACCTCCGCGATAAAAACAAAGTGCATCTTGTAGTTCACTTGAAAGACAGTGCGAATGATTCCTGCAAGAAGTGTAAAGAATGGAACAAGTGATGCGATCATCACACTCATTGGAAGAGGTGTTCCTTTCCATTGCGGCATGACCCATACAAAGAGTATCGCAGCCCCTAGTGATAGCAGTAAGATGATCGTTCTGAGCACAAGAAGCGCACCGAGAACCTTCTCTTTGTCAGTCGCTTTACTTACCTCTCTCACCGCAACGGCGTAGAGGCCAAAGTCTGCCAAAATACCAAAAAGCTGCAGGTACCCATAGGCAGAGTTGTAGTTTCCAGCAAGCTCTTGTGTGAGACCTATTGCTACAAATTTTACTGTGAGAATAGACAAGGCCGCCATGACGATTTGGCTTCCCATCTGCCAGAGGGTAGAAGTGGCTATTTGCTTACTGGACATGAATATAGTGTACAGGACAATTGCACTGGACAAATCCCATTTTTGCTCTACAATTAGCGATTAGAATGCCACTATCGTTTAAACATCTAACGTCCACTAAGCAGCTCTCCAGAGAAGATATGGACGCCATTTTAAAAGTGACGGAAGACATGGAGAAGGTCTATAGCGCTGGCGGAAACGAAATGTTTAAGGGCAAAGTTTTTGCCAACCTCTTCTACGAACCAAGTACCAGAACCAGGCTCTCATTTGATGCAGCGATGAAGCACCTCGGTGCAAGTGTTATTACTGCAGATGGACTACAATTCAGCTCGCTCTACAAAGGAGAAACCATCGAAGACACCATCACCGTTATCTGCCAGTACAGTGATGCAATTGTTATGCGACACCCAGAGCAAGGTTCTGCAGATACCGCAGCAGCAGTAGCGACTGTTCCATTCATCAATGCAGGGGACGGACCGGGGCAGCATCCAACACAGGCAATCCTCGACATGTACACCATCTTTAAAGAGCGTGGAACACTCGATGGGATTCACATCACCATGGTCGGAGACCTAAAGTACGGACGCACCGTGCACTCACTCAGCTTCTTGCTGGGCCTGTATAAAGACGTGTCATTCACACTGGTCTCACCGCCGGAGCTAAAAATGCCTGAAAAAGTAACCAGCTTCTTTGATGAAAAAGGAATTGCATACACAGAAGTAGAGTCCATCGAAGAGGGCCTCGATAGTGACGTCATCTACATGACCAGAGTTCAAAAAGAGCGATTCGAAGACGAGGCAGAATATGAGAGGCTTAAGTTAAAATACATCTTAAAGGCAGACCACGTTCGTGACCGCGACATTACCGTGATGCATCCTCTTCCACGTGTTGGAGAGATCGACACCGATGTCGATGCACTACCAAACGCAGCGTACTTTAGGCAAGTGCGAAACGGAGTCGTAGTGCGTATGGCATTGCTTGCGATGCTTCTTGGTAAAGCGTAGTCATGACAAATATCATCACACTCCCCGGCCTCATAGACTGCCACGTGCATTTTCGTGAACCAGGCTTTGAGCATAAATCTACCATGAAGACAGAGGCTACTTCGGCAAAAGCTGGAGGCGTCTCCTGTGTATGCGAGATGCCAAATACCAACCCTCCATGCGTTACAGTCGACGCATTCGCAGACAAGGTAAGCCGCGCAGCGCAGATTACCGATTGCGACATCAGGTTCTTCTTCGGGGTCACAGAAGCCGCGCATTTAGAGGAACTGAAGGACCTATGGACCAATCACCCAGAATTAAAAGCCAGGTGCAGTGGGCTCAAGTTGTATCTCGACCACTCGACCGGAAATCAGAAAGTAGATGGAGGAATAGTAGAAGAGATTTTTAAAATATGTGCAGCATTAAAAATTCCATTGATCGCCCATTGCGAAAGTCCAGAAATTAACGAGTCTGCAGAAAAGTTCCTGAGGGAAAAAGCAGAAGATACTGTCATCGATAGCGACGTCTCGCTCCATTCACTCATGAGGCCAGCGGCGTCCGAGGCAGAGTCCATCGCCTACGCAATTAGCCTCGTGCAAAAGTACAACACACCATTTCACGTTGCCCATCTTTCAACTGCTCAAGGCATCGGTCTCGTCAAAGCAGCAAAGGAAGATGGACTACCGATAACGTGCGAGGTAGCGCCACATCACCTGTTTCTTTCTATAGAGGATTATAAGGAGCTTGGAACGCTTGGGAAGATGAACCCGCCTCTTCGTAGTAGCCTTGACCAACAGGCGCTGTGGAAGGGCATAGAGGACGGTACAGTAGACTGCATTGCAACAGACCACGCACCACATACGCTCGAAGAAAAACAGGTGACGCCACCAATGAGTGCACCATCTGGCGTACCGGGTGTTGAGACCATGCTCCCTCTTCTTCTTACAGCTGCATCTGGCAAGTGGGAAGACAGAAAAATCACCATAGAACAGATTAAGAAACTCTGTTTCGAAAACCCAAATCGTATTTTCAATCTCGGAAGATCAGACACAGAAATCATCGAAGTAGACCTCGACGCCGAGTGGACAATTCACGCAAAAGAGCTGCACAGTCAGTGTGACTGGACTCCGTTTGAGGGATGGGAAGTTGTTGGGAAGGTAGTATCCTAAGCCTCTTCTTTCGGGCAATCATCAGGACAGAACTTCACCATGAAAGCTTGAATAAGTGCTTCGAAAATATCGTTATATTCAGCGATCATCTTTGGGTCTTTCTCGTGGCTATCTGGTTTTAGGTAAAGGCCTTGGTTAATCTCGATTTGAATCCCTGGAACCAAGAACGGTGGAATACGACGACGGTGACAGTGGTGTCCCAAGATGTATTTCCCTGTGTACGGGAAGTTAATGGAAACATTAAATCCCTGTGCCTCAAAGAACTCCCGAAAGAACACAGTGTGCTCACGGGTACATGATGAAAAGTTTACGTTTCCAAGGTTGATGTCTGGACGCTCCTTTCCACTATCCTTTTTAAGCTTCGGTCCATAAGGAAGGAACGAGTGACAGTCGATGAGGAACTGCACTTTTGGAATGTGCTGCTCTAGCGCATCGTGATACGGGTCGTGATAGTTCTTGATGAGTGCGTCGACGGTCTCTTGGTCTGGCTCTTCTTTGTAGACACTTTTCCCATCCCACGTTGTGTGAACAATCACTCCTTCAGAAGCCATTTCATACTCTTTGGAAATATCATCTGGTGCACGGTTCGGATCGACAATAACGCGAGAGAAATTACTCTGCACTTTATACACATTATCAACATCAAAAATTTCATCTGTGAAGAGATCTGTATATCCCAAAAGTTCTTCGGCACTGAGTGCTATTTTATCTACCACCTCTTCAGGAACTGCAGAACTTGAGTGAGGGATAGAAACGAGAATCGGTCTAGGAGAGACGGAACCCATAACTATTTTTTAGTGTATGTATGTATCAAAAAGTGTGTCGCGGGAAGCACAGTGGTAACACCGTTTCCTTCGAGGACAATATTGGTCATTGTAAATTCTTTTACTGTGCCAGATACCCCTTCTATTTCAACACTGCTACCAACCGGCATTTGCCTTCGGATCTGCTGACATGCGATTGCATTATCAAGCACGGTACGTGCGCCAAACGCAGCACCAAGGCCAAGCATGAGTAGGAAGACAGAGATAATAGTAACAGCACCATTTAAGATGTATTGAAGGTTGAGTCCCAGCTGGTCGACCGCTGCAATAAAGACAAACGTGAGTACAACGATTTGCACTGCCTTCCCAACATATTTCTTATATCCGATATCGAGCTTTGAAAGCGTCTGCAAACAAAGCATCTGTAAAAATTTTGCGAGAAGCATTCCAAAGATCACAATCAAAAGAGACGCGATCACCTGTGGAATGTAACTCGTAATAACAGAGAGCCCTTCGCTGACCGGTTGCATGTGCAATGTGTCTGCGGCAATGATCATTGTCAAAAGAATAATGAGCCAGAAGACGAGTAGTCCAAGGATCTCACTAATACTTTTATGGATACCAGCGCCTTTTAAAATACTGCCTAGTGGAGTTTTTGCTGCCAGCTTATCGATGGCAAAAAAGTTTAAGATCCAAAGCACAATGTGATGCACCAATACCGCGGCAATCCATCCTGCAAATACCACAACAATGGCAAAGAGGATCTCGGGTAAGAGGTTGATCACTTTCTCGGAAGCAGACAGAGAGACCTCTGAGAGCATGAGCTGGAATCTGTGTAATATTGCATTCATAGACCATATTATAGCAAATTTTCCTGCTCATGTAGAGGTGTTTTATTTATCGGAGTCTCTTAATTGACAAAAAAGGTAAAATGTATAGTATTGGGCAAACTTTCCCCAATACCTATGACTATTTCAAGTAGTAAAGCAGACCTCTTCGCAGTAGCACCAACACCAGATGCAGGTGACCTGGGAAGTATTAGTGAGGCACAGCAGCTAGAAATGTTATTAACAGATCAGGCTATTGAGCAGAAGCAACAACTAGCACGTCATGAAGTATTGCAGTGTATTGTGTGCAACAAGCGAATCCCGAAAGCAAGGAGGGATGCAGTTCTAGGGGTACAGACATGCAAGAAGGATCAAGAAAGAGTCGATAACTATGAGATTAAGCTTGAAGATTACCTCTAAACTTCGCCCAATCAGTAATCACAGAATGACCCGCATCAAGCATGCTGCTTGGTGTGTATTCCCCTTTGTAGACCATAAACGGGGTAGCCGCTCCCAGTGCCCCCTCTTCGTCAAACGGCTGTTCTCCTATATACACAGAATCTTTCAGGTCTACAGAGAACTTCTCACTGCAGATCTGCAGAGCATGAGCCTTCGAAGAGAAGTCTTCACATGTCAGCACTATGTCGACAAGGTCAGAGACCCCTAGCGCTTCATCTAGTACATCAACATAAGACCTATGAGAGCCAGTGATAATACCAGTTGGAACTTTACCTTTCAGTGACTCTAGCAATTCTTTAGCTCCTTCTAGCCATGCTACGTCGTGTCGCAAGTATTCCAGGTAATGTTCATCACGAACCATTCGTACGGTATCGAGGTGCTCGGCGCCAATACCAAGCCATTCTAGCCAATGTGTGATGTGCGCACCTTCTGGATACCATTCCCGAAACTGAGAATCTGTGATCTCTTTACCAAAAGAGGCCACTGCAATGTTGTATGCAGCGTGCCAATATTTGGGCGAGTCGATGAGTGTTCCGTCAAGGTCGAGAAGGACAGATGCGTACTGCATTAGACTTCGACGATAATTGGAATAACCATTGGTTCTCGGTTGAGTTTTTTATCAAAGTATCGGTAGAGAGCTCCGTTGATCGCACGCTTTAGTGACTTGCGGTCATGGTCTCCTTTATCGACAGCATCGGTGTAGGCTTTCTTTGTGCGCTCAACAACTTCCTTTGTAATAGCTTCTTCTTCAGAGCCATACATCAGTCCTCGGCTAAGCACATCGGGGTTTCCCATAAGCCTCTTACTATCTTTGTAAACACGAAGCATGATAACAACTGTTCCACCTCGGCTCATAATCTTACGGTCTTGGATGACGCGCTGGCCTTCGCCTGCAGCACCTCCTTTACCATCGATAATGATGTCTTTAATGGGAACCTTTGTCTTACTTCGACGTGCACCACCGTTTGCATCAAATTCTAGAATTTCACCATTCTCCAGCAAGTGGACCTGGTTGTCTGGGTATCCAATCTTCTTTGCAAGTGCCGCATGAGCAGCGCGCATAGATGGCTCACCATGTTCTGGGATAATGTGACGCGGCTTTACCAGTCGGTGCATGAGAAGAATATCTTCTGCATTTCCGTGACCAGTAACGTGCAGTGCAAGCTCGGCATTCGTTTTGACGATTGCGCCTTGTGCATGAAGGTTATTGATAACTTTCGCAACAGCGCGTTCGTTTCCAATAATTGGGTTACTACTGAGGATAATGGTATCTCCTTTTTTTACCCCTATCTGTCTATGAGTACCAAGTCCGATACGTGCGAGTCCTGCCATCTCTTCTCCTTGGCTTCCAGTTGTAAGGATCAAAACCTGCTTATTTGGAAGGTTATCCATTCCAGGTCCTGCCTTGCGGATCAGTCCGCGTGGAGCCTTAAGGTATCCAAGGTTCTGGGCAATCTCGATGTTGGTCATCATACTGCGACCAGAGACAAAGACCGTACGGTTGTACTTCTTAGCGTGCTCTATAGTTTGCTGAATACGATTAAGAAGAGAGCTGAATGTCGAAACAATCACGCGTCCTTCCGCATCGGCAATAAGCTTGTGCAAGGTTTCAGAGATATCTCCTTCACTCTTACTGTGTCCAGGCTTCGACGCATTGGTCGAGTCTGCAATGATTGCAAGAACACCGTTTCCTTCTGAAGAGAGTTCTGCAAGACGTTGGAAGTCTGCAGGATCTTCGTTTACCGGAGTAAGGTCGAACTTAAAGTCTCCAGTGTGCAGCAATGTTCCATATGGAGTATGAAGTGCTATAGCTGCAGAGTCTGGAATAGAGTGTGTCACCTTCAAGAATTCTACGTCTACTTTTCCAAGACGTGTCTTCTGTCTATATGGCACAACGTTTAATTGTGATTTATCTGCGATCTTTTCTTCTTCAAGACGCTTTCGTACGAAAGCCATTGTAAGTTTTGTTCCGAAGCACGGTGGGTAATGTAGCCCTGGCATTAAGTGCTGAACAGCACCAATGTGGTCGAGGTGACCATGGGTAAAGAGTACCCCCTTAATGCGGTTCTCTCTTCCACGAAGAGAAGAAAGGTCTGGAATCAAGTAATCGATTCCAAGCATGTCTTCATCTGGGAACTGTAGTCCAAGATCAATAATATAAATGTCTTCGTCTACTTCTACGACGAAGCAGTTACGCCCCACTTGTTCAAATCCTCCAAGAGGATAAACGCGAAGCTTGCCTCCTGCAGCCACGAGTGGCTTTTTGGAAACATTCTGTGTTTGCGGGCGGTGCCTATTATGCGCATTGTGCGTAGACGGCTTTTTCTGGGATTGAAAAGGAGGATTAGCGCTTCCTTCAGACTTTTTTTCCTGTGGTGTCTTTGAGCTATCCTCCTTCTTTGCATTACTCGAGTTTAACCACTCTCCTACTGACTTCATGATATTGTTTGTAAAAATATTATGCTGTCATCATAGTCCGAGTGTAGTAAAATAGCAAGTAGGTGTTTGTCATAACATCTGTTTTTTGGCTTCAGATAAACAAATTTTTTATAACAATTTTTGTAATAGACTTCTCACCCTTGCTGAAATCACGGAAGAACGGTAGCCTATTGCACCGTATGGAGATAATAGTTCAGACAGCGGTCAGTAAGGCAAAAAGAGGTATCACATTGGTATCCAATAATTTTGCGTCTTCAAGCGGAGAAGATGTTGTATTACTGATGCAGATAGAAGCGACTCCAGCAGAGGCAAAAACACTAGAGAAAGAGTGCACAATCGTAATTACACACGCATTGCTTGAGACAGAAGGAGAGGCATCAACAAGGCTTGATGGAACATTAAAGGAATTAAATGGACTACTAAAAGGACTGACGTTCTCACAGTCTGTCGGAGAAGTGCACGCAGTTATCGGTATTGTTGATACAAGCGGTGTACTCCATGTGTCACATGCAGGAAGGGCAGAGGCGTACGTTGTACGTGGAGGCAGCGCCAGTCAGATTACAGAATACAGTCGCGGAAAGCCAACACCAGCCTTTGTTCATATCGCAAGCGGAGCATTAGAGCCACGTGATGTGGTTATCTTCTCTACTGTTCGACTACTGAGGACAGTAACACCGGCTCAACTTGGACAGTTGGCACTTAGAGGAGACCACCTCATGGACGAACTTATCATGGAGCTTGAATCAGAAAAAGAGCAGTCTGCCCTCGCAGTACTGAAGATCTCTGGTCGAGGAAAAGCAGAATCTACAAAAAAGACACGTGCTATTCCTGCGCGAAAGCGTGGCCGTAAGAAGCTTAGCGCACTGTCAAAGGTGCTGTCGTCTGCATCTGTTGTCACAGATAGGGTAAGCGGCTTTGTGCCAACAAACTTAGTTGATAAAACACAGGGTATACTTGGAGGATTCTTTAAGGATCTTGGAGATCCTTTGCGTAAGCGCAGAGCACACCTTCTTCTTATTGCAGGAACAGTGGCTGCATTCCTTATTGTATGGGCGGTTGTAAATGTCTCTACTGGTAGCCAAAAACGTCAGACACGTGGCGAGCTTGAAGAGCGCCTTGAAGAGATTTCCCAGCTCATGAGGACCGCAGAAAACAGAAGGCTTTCTGGAGAAATGGATAGTGCAAACGCAATCTTGGAGCAGGCAGAGCAGCGGTCAAAGCAAGTGATGGATAACGAGAGCAACCTCTTCCGTGCAGAGGCACTAGACCTTCTAGAGCGCATTCGAACAAAGAGAGAAGAGATCAATAACATCATTCGCCTCTCTCCTCGTACTGTTGTGAACCTTTCTACAAAGAACGAGGACATCGAAGCACTCGGATTCATCGGTCTTCCAGATGGAGAGTTTATCGCTTACGATAGACAAGATCTCTACCGTGTCCTTCTGAACTCTGTTGAAGATCCTGACCGTCTTGTCGAGGACGAGCTTATCCTCGATGGTGACGACTTCCCTCGTTACCAGACAATGGTATTCCAGACGACAGACAATAGTATTGTCGAGATGATCAACGGACAGTCGACAACCATGAAGACCGAAGATCCAGCAGGATGGATTAAGGGAACAGATATCGAAACGTATCTTCGTTTCCTTTATGTTCTTTCGGTAGAAAATAATCAGATCTACAAATACGAGCGACTCAGCAACAGGTACAGCGCGCCATCTGAGTACAACATCAACGGAGATCTCACAGGTGCAATGGACATCACCATTGATGGAAATGTATTTATCCTAAAAGAAGGTGGAGAACTTATGAAGCTTCTCCGCGGTGAGGTAAACCCATTCACTATCCGTCATCTTCCAGAAGATGCACTCGTTAATGCGACAAAGATCTTCAAAGTATTCGACGGACATCTCTACTTCCTAGATCCAGTGGGCGCACGCGTGGTTGTGGCGACGTCTGGCGGTGGAACAGGTGAAGGTGCATACGTAAAGCAGTACCTTCTTGAGGGAGATCAGATCGGAGAGCTTAAAGATCTCTATGTTGATGACGAGGAAAACAAGCTCTACGTGATCGACGAAAAACGTATCCATGTAATAGACCTGCGGTAATGAAAGTTCTCACCTTTGGTACATTCGACCATTTGCATCCAGGACATATTGCCTATTTGTCTGAAGCTGCAGGCATGGGAGATTTAACTATTATCGTCGCACGAGATAGAAACGTAGAGCACATCAAAGGGGCAGCACCACAGGGCTTGGAGCAGGACCGCTTGCTCGCACTCGAAGAAGTCTTTCCTGATGCAACAGTAGTTCTTGGTGATAGTGAGGATTACTTAAGACCAGTAAGAGATGCAGCGCCTGATGTCATCGTAATGGGATACGACCAAAAACTACCGCCAGGAGTGACAGAGGACGATCTCCCTTGTCCGGTTCAGCGTGCTGGGGCATATAACCCAGAAGAGTTCAAAAGTAGTCTACGTAGAGAAAACAGCTAACCAAAGCGATTCCCAGTCTCCTATCTTGGTAAAAACCTCTATTTCTGCTATAATTACCTGATTACTTCACAAAAACTCTATGGAAGAAACAAACGGTACTACAGAAACAGCAGCACCCCAAAGCGACGGTCGTCCGTCACTCTTAAAGCAAGTGCTTGGCGCCGTTGTCGGTGGTGGGCTCGCGCTCACACTCTATTACGGATATGACTATGCAAAGCCACAATTGGCAGCGTACTTAACACTTCCCGTTGCGGAAGGTGGAAGGTTGTTTGATCTTGGCGCTGCAAGTATTGCAGATAAGAGCTTGGAAGATGATGAACGCAAGCGTGTCGTCAGTCGTAACATGCGAGCAGCGAAGCAGCTTGAAAATACAGAACTTGGATACAACGAACTCGCAGCAGCAGATGACCACTCACTTGATATTGATTGGCCAGGACATGAAGCTGAGAAACTTCCAGAGGAGCCTATGGAACCTATGGATGGATTCGATGTTGATGTAATTGAAGACGAGGCAGCAGGTTCATTCGATCAGCAAATGGCGACAAAAAATATGGAAATGGAAGACGATTGGGATTCCCTTTGGGAAGACATTCGCGATCGTGAAAGCGATGGTGAGAACATTGGAGAATCTTCTAATGCACCAGCACTTCCAGGCTCTGGCGCGGGAATCGGGTTTCTTCTTGCAGGGGCTGCAGGAGGGGCTGCATCAACACGCTTGAAGAAAAAGAAGGCGTAGCCAACGCAGGAAAAACCCACTAGCATAGACGCATGTTACTCCCTGTGTCTTTCTTTTTGACTGGCCTAATTTTTGGAAGCTTTGGGTCTGTACTTATTACGCGTGTTCCGCGTAATGAGAAGATAACGGGTCGTTCCAAGTGCCCACAATGCAAAAAGACACTAAGTGCATGGGCTCTTATTCCTCTGGTAAGTTTTTGCCTCAGTCGTGGAAAATGTCGCATATGTAATAAGCCGATAGGAATGCTTTATCCGTTTGCAGAGCTTGCAAGTGGCGGGCTATTTTTGTTGGCATTTTTTTTGAATAGAGACATTGCATCATCAATCTTTATGGCGATAGCGTTGTGGCTCTTGTTTGTGATCAGTGTGATTGATATGCGAACGCAAACCATTTCAGATATGCTCAATATTCCACTGTGTATTTTTGGTATTTTTTACAGCTTAGAGATCGGCGCATTTTATTGGGGGGGCGCACTTGTTGGTGTTGGTTTTTTTGGTGGACTGTGGCTGATAAGCAAAGGGAAATGGATAGGAAGTGGCGACATTATTCTCGGTGCTGGTGTTGGCTTCTTGGTAGGAAGTTGGCAGATGATGATTATCTGCATGATGATGACGTATGTCATAGGAGCAACAGTGGCAGTGGCACTGCTTATTATGAAAAAGATGCACAGAAAGAGCACAATACCTTTCGCTCAGTTCTTCGCACTTGGAGCATTATTCGTCATCCTGTTTCGTGACCGACTAGAGCTTCTGCTCTCAATATATTTTTAAGCGTATAAAAATTCAGGCTCTCGCCCAATCATGGTCGAAAGCCTGGAATGGAATCGTTATATTGAGCGGCAATTACCGTGCTCGCCCCATAAGGACGGGGAAGCTTCTACAACAACTATGCAAGTACACTACTCTGATTACAGGTTTTGTCAAGGGGTTAGAAGGGCCATATTATTACGTTAAACGTCGATTTATGCGTATACTATGGGGCATATGAAGGTTGTAGGACAAAATCGCCGGGCTACGTACGATTACGAGATAATCGATACTTTTGATGCAGGAATCATGCTTCTAGGGCACGAGGTGAAGTCTTGTAGGACTGGTAACGTCAATCTAGCCGGTAGCTATGTATCGCTCGTTACAGGGGCACCAGTGCTCAAGGGGGCGACAATAGCGAAGTATCAGTATGCATCTGGTCTTGATGATTACGAGACCGGGAGAGATCGACCATTACTACTCAGTGCAAAAGAACTCAAAAAGCTTCAGACACAGTTACTCGAAAAAGGCGTGTCACTTATTCCAATGAAGGTGCTTGCGGGGAAGCATATCAAAGTTGTACTTGGACTTGGAAAAGGAAAGAAGCGATATGACAAAAGACAGAAGAAAAAAGAGCAGGACGTTACGCGTAAATTACAGCAAGGTGTGGACTATTAGACGACAGTTTTGAGTCTGTTCATTGTTGTATCAATTGCTTTGCATGCAATAACCATTTCTGTGTACGCAATTTGAGGATACTCACTACCTTTAAGCTGAAGAAGTTTTTGTGTGCGTATAAGAGTAGCCTGCAACTGCAGAAGGTCCTTAATGTCGTTTGTTTCTGCTGACCTCAGAGTAAGAAATTCTAGAATTACTAAACGCTCACGCAAAGTATCGAGCGTCTCTGGTGATGGCTCTTCTTGGGATAGAAGAGGTGTGAAACATACGTCGATAACTTTAGATATATCATCATCATTAATGTTGATAGGAGTTGTATGATAAATTTTCTCCTGCAATTTTGTCATATGAAAAATGTCCGGTGCTTTGTCCACCCATGTGTCTATGATAAGAGATTGTAGTTTTGTTCGAAGCCTTTCCGATGGGTAGTCTCCCCGTTCTTGTACAAGTAAATTCCATACCGCTGTGCGAAAATCTTCTTCATAAACGCGCACATGTGTTCTGTCGAGCTCGGTAAGCAGTGTTCCAGTTGCGTCTTCAATAATTGATTGTAAGTGAGAAATACTCTGAGGGGACTTTGGATTTTTCCCAATAAAGTGCTCGAGTAATTTTGTATCATGCCGCCCAGTTTTTAGAGGTTGTACCCAGAATTCAGATCCATTAGCACCAGAAACATGATCACCTTTTTCCCACAATCGACTATGGGGATGTGCAGTAAGAAGGCTCTTGCTCTGTGCAACATTGACGAGGTCACTATGAAGCCACTCTATAAATTCCTTTGCGGGCCTTTGCCGTAAGTGCACTGTCTTTGCAGATTTCTCAACGGCTTCAGCTGCTATATATTGCATGAGAACACGGTCATCGTCGAGTTTTTGGCCTTCAAGAGAGGGTTCATTCTTTAGCGTTTCTGAAAACTTTCTTTGGACAAGAAGCTGAATGTCTTGAGGGTTTACACTGTCTCCAGGCGTTGTCTCTGCGCGCGTCCATGGAAATTTACCTCTGTAACTATCGACTATCACAGCATCTAAAGGTCCGTGGTCGAGGTTTTGGACTAGCCGTGTATCTGGTGCCCTGCTTCCCATAGCACATAAATGTAGGGATTATGGTTTTGGATAGCAATAAAATGTCTCTAGTTCTTCGTAATCGCCAAAGTCGTTCCCGTGGGGTATAGTCGCATTCTATGTCACTCCTACCACCACAAATTCAGAAATCCATCGAAGAGTTCAGCAAACTTCCAGGAATCGGACCGAAGTCTGCAGAGCGTTTAACATTTCACTTATTACGTAGCTCCAAGGCATCTCCAGAGGGACTGGGGAACTCTCTTATTAGTTTAAAGAACGAACTAAAGTATTGCACCGAATGTCAGATGGTAACGCTGCAAGAAAAATGCAGCATCTGCACGGGCATTGGAAGGGATCACAACCTTATTCTTGTTGTCGAAAATCCTCTCGACCTTGTCGCATTTGAGAGAGCCGGATACAAAGGTGTGTACCACGTGTTGCACGGAGTGCTGTCCCCGATCGACGGCATGGGGCCAGAACAATTGCGGATGAAAGAGTTAATGGACAGATGTGAAAGTGGAGAGATTACAGAAGTAATTGTCGCCACAAATCCAGACATTGAAGGAGAGGCGACAGCAAGCTACATTCAGCAGCAGTTAGCGGGAAAGGTAGAGAAGGTTACACGGCTCGCTCACGGCCTTCCTATGGGTGCAGATATAGAGTTTGCAGACCAAGTAACACTCAAGCAATCGCTTGAGGGCAGGAGAAACTTGTAGGTACAGTAAACAAGTGTATGAAAAATAACTGGAGAAGGGGGAGCCTGCTTTATAATCGATAATATCTTTTCCTACTTCTCATAGATTATGATCTTATCATAACAGAGCTCCCCTCTCCAGGGTGGGCAGGCGGCGTGGATGGAGAGGGGACGGGGGTGAGGTATAAAATCATCAATATATCAATTAATTGATATATTGGTAGGGTGTTGGTACTATTATCTCTATGGGAAAGATTAATCATCGTGATCTCAGCCGGCAAGAATACGAATCTCTCGGTCGAGAGTTGCATAAAACATTTGCAAAAGCAGATTCTGTTGTAATGTTAACAAAATTTATCGATCTTCTTCTGACACCCAGTGAGCGTATAATGTTGTCACGACGTATACGTATTGCAAAAAAGATAGTACAAAAGGAAGGGCAAATACATATTCAAGAAGAATTAGGCGTAGGTCAATCTACGGTAGATACCGTGGAACGCTTACTAGAGAAAATGGGGCCGAAAGAGCGGCGTATGTTGCGGTGAATATTATTATTCTGTAGCCCATGATATACCTCTATCCATGTAGTAATCTTTTTCTTTAATTTCTGGAAAAAAATCACCGTACTTCTCGCTGAGACAGTGTCGAATAGTAGCCAATGTTTGTCCCGTGGAAACGGTATCATCACAAAGGTGAATGTCAGGGACATCTTGATGATGGTCGTAGTGAGTCCATTCTTCAAGTGTGCAAGAGTCTTCAAGACAGGTAACAACATAGAGAGCATGATCTTTATCATCCTCAAGTCTATGCTTAATGGTGATCAGAATTTTATCACCATTCTGTGCAGCTTGAATAAACGAGCGCAGCAAGGTAAATGTTGAATAGGCAATGAGGCAAGGGGTAGCGTTATCTTCTTGCATTGTATGGGCAAGGTTATCTGCTCTTTTTTTCCATCCATATGCTCCAGAGCGCGATATTTGTGACAATTTTGTCCCTATAACAGATGCTTCCTCAGTGAGCATGGCGGCATAGCGTTTGTATATCTCTTGCAGAGAGGAAGCATCTTGTTTGGATCGAAACGCATTAAGTACTTCTTCTAAAAATTGTTCCTGCAGCACAGGATCAGAATCCATAACCTTCATCAAAAGATAGAGGGCCTCATCTTGCCAGTGTTGACTATTGATAACAGAAAGTATTTCTTTACGCTTGAGTTCAATGCCATAGCGAATGGCGTAGCGAACACTTTCTGGTAAAAAGACAGAAGTATCGGGATTTTCTTCTGTGTCTAATCCTAAGGAGATAGACAATTTGCTTTTCATTAGATTCGCAATATTAAAAATTGCTTCAACTGGATTATGTGTATCTATAGCTTTTTTCCAATCCGATGATTGTTCTGGAGCGTCAGTCATAAAATATAACTTAACACTAAAATTGATTATGTCAATTTATTGCACATTTAACACTGAATTAGTGCTTAAAGGCGCGGAACCCAGTCGTGACCATCGCAATGCCAAGTTCGTTAGCTTTCGCAATCACCTCTTCATCACGAATAGATCCGCCTGGTTGGATGATAGCGACGATACCATTCTCAGCCGCAGTTTCGATGCTGTCTGCAAATGGAAAAAATGCATCACTCGCCATGACACTTTCTTTCGCTCTTTCGCCGGCCCTGCGTGCAGCAATAATTGTTGAGTCCACACGACTCGTTTGGCCACATCCAATTCCAGTTGTAATTCCATCTTTCGCAAAAACAATTGCGTTGCTCTTTGCATGTTTGCAGACATGCCACGCAAACAAGAGGTCTGCAATTTGTGCATCGGTTGGTTTTACAGTGGTAACACACGTCAGGTCGTCTTTTGTCAGCACTTTTGTATCGGTATCTTGTACCAAAATACCTCCCATCATTGTTCGGTGTGTTTTGGCTAATCTTTGCGGATCTGTAACCTCTATCACGCGCAATTTAGGACGTTTTTTAAGGAGCTCTACCGCATCTGGTTCAAAGCCTGGGGCGATCAATACTTCTGCAAAAATCTTCTGCTCGATAATCTTTTCAACCACCTCTTTAGTACATGGCCTATTAAGTGCGACGATCACTCCAAATGCAGAGAGCCTGTCTGCGTCGTAACTTTTTTGAAATGCAGTTGCAATGTCGCTATCTGTTCCAACACCAGATGGGTTTGCATGCTTGATGCACGCTGCAGTCGGCTCTGAAAATTCTGATACCAAATTCCACGCACCATCGGCATCTAAAATGTTGAGATAACTCAGTTGTTTACCCTGAGTTTGGTCGAAGGGCTTTTCCTCTTGTACCACTTTCCATCCAGGACTCACGTCGTAGTTTTGGTAAAACATTCCAGACTGGTGTGGGTTTTCGCCATAGCGAAGTTCAAGCCCTTGTTCGAGTACAAGTGCAGAGTTTTTACCTTCAGATAGGGCTTCAGTGATATTGGCATCGTACGCTGCAGTGCGTAAAAACACTTTCGTCGCTAGCGATTTTCGTGTTTCCAAAGTTGTATCTCCATTGCTCTCAATCTCTGTAATGACATGTTCGTAATCTTTAACGTCACAAATAACCGTAACGTGTTTGTGGTTTTTTGCAGCGCTCCGAAGAAGTGTCGGTCCTCCTATATCGATCTGTTCAATGAGGTCGTCCCCCGTAATTCCCTTCGCAACTGTTTCTTCAAACGGGTAAAGGTTTACAACGACCAGGTCGATGGATTCGATACCAAGTTCTTTCGCCTGCGCCTCATGTTCACTGTCGCCTCTTCGGTACAAAACTCCTCCCATTACTTTTGGATGCATTGTTTTTACACGCCCTGAAAAACACTCTGGAAAACCTGTCACATCATCAACTGCGATGATGTCGACGCCACTGTCAGATATAGCCTTCAGCGTCCCCCCAGTAGAGATAATCTCGTATCCAGCAGCAGCCAATCGAGCGGCAAATTCGGCAATTCCAGTTTTATCAGAGACAGAAATTAGGGCTCGTTTAGGCATTAAGAGTGGAGAAAAAGAAGTATCGGGAGTGTACAGGTCTTTATTCTCTTTGTCAGTGTCGTGCCAGTTATCGCTCTTATCAGCTAAGAAGTGATGTGAACTTGGCAGTGGGACAGGCAGAGCACATGGTTCGTCGGGCACAACTACTCGCACAGTCAGGAAAAGAAGCATCTGAATGGGATATCACTCAGAGACAGGCACACTCTTTCTCGGGACAGAATATGACACGCGTGACACATCATTCGATGAGAATATCGAAGTACCAAGTAGCGTGGTAGTGTCAGGAATTCTTGAAGTGTATTTCACTACGTTATATGGAGTGCCAAGTGGCACACCGTAAACAAAAATTCTTCCTACTAAGTGGAGCTCAATTTTCTAAATACTCTTCACTCTAGTACACTGCATCGTTAGATTCCCCTAACTCATATGAAAAAAGGATTTACAGCAATAGAAACCCTTCTCACCCTGGGTATTATTGCAATCACAGCAGGTATGTCGGTTCCGATGTATCAAAATTATCAAATCAGAAGTGATTTGGATCTTGCCGTTGCGCAAACACTGCACAACCTGGCGAGTGCTCAGCTAAAATCTCAGTCCGGAGAAGAGGATGGGCAGTGGGGTGTATCCATCGAAGATGGAACCGTATTCACGGGGGAAAACTACGTCACACGTGATGACGATTTCGATGATACGATCGCACTTCCAATTGGAATCTCTGTCTTTGGAATTACAGAGGTGATGTACTCTCGTATTGATGGAATTCCATCGCCAGCTGGAGAGGTTATTATTGAGGCTGAAAATGGTGAGCGTCGCATTATCACTATCAGTGAAGATGGTATTGCTGATAACACAGATCCTATTGATCCATGTGCGGCAGCATTCACCATGAATAATGGTCGTATCACAGTAGCTGAAAAATCTGATGTGTCGTTCAAGGTTCTTGGTTCACATGTGACATACGGAAACAACGGACCAGAGATCCAAATGCACCTGAGTGTAAGTATCGATGGAGGCACAACATGGGAGCCACTCTTTGGCTTCAAAGATGTTGATGGTGGAGAGCAGTACACAATTGAAAATGTTGCTGCAAACAGCACCATTCTTCTAAGGGCAGAAGGCCGCAGAGGTTGGCTCTTTAAGAAAGTGACAACATCTGGTGATGGTAGTGGGCGTATTAAGATGCTTCAAAACAAGCATGCAGATCCAGATACAACAATCTTCAGAACACCGGTAAAACTGAAGACCTTTATGAAAAAGGTGATCAAGAGTCGAAAGGTATCTATCAAGTCGAAGCAGATTCTGAGCCTTATCGAAATCCAAGACATTGATGGATCAGAAGATTACCAAGATGCCGCTATTCTGATCACCCTAGAAAAGCCTGCAAGCCAAGGAATCTGTGGAGCAAGCTCTGATGACGACGATGAGATGGAATCCTGAACTCTCGAGACCTCTGTGCAGGGACCTACATGCCAGAGTCAGTGCCAACAGAGCACATGCTCTTTAAGCGCTATGCTCTCACGCGTGATAGCTTCGTCTTCCACGTAGGACCACGAAAGAAGATCGGTAACTACACACTTGCAGATACTGCCGGTTGTAGCTGTGAACAGTTGGTCGATGTGGCGGAAGCAAACAGTGTAAAAGCACTTAGTTCAGACAACATTATCATGTCAGATCTTCTTATTCGTAATACATCCGTTGTAGATACAAGAGCCAGTGTGTTGGTGCAATGTACATTAACCCAAACAACAGAGGTGACAGTACCAATTGAATATCATCGTACGTTTGAAGCAGCAATACCCCTCTTTCCAGATGACATAGCCAGCACTCAATGCGGATGTACTAGCCCCGTATGCTCTAGTGGTGTGTATCAACGGCAGTATTGTGAATCGGAAACTTACGCAGATGCAGATGTATTTTTGCCTTGTTAATAATATTATACAAATACCTATTTAGAATCTTTTAAAATAGTTAGTCAATTACACTTTGTCCTATTTACCGCATGAAATGCGTACAATGGACATCAATAGTATTTAGTTTTCCATTTTTCCCCATTTCTAATTATGAATACACGACGTGGATTCACCTTGATCGAGCTCCTGCTCGTAATTGGTATCATTGCCATCTTGGCATCAATCGTTATTGTTGCGATCAATCCAACAAAGCAGCTTGCTGATGATCGTAATGTACAACGCCGAAGCGATGTGAATACGATCCTTAAGGCTACGTACCAGTACGCCATTGATAACAATGGTACACTTCCATCTTGTATCGACACTACTGCAAAGGGTGTATGTACAGGAGGTTCTGACTGTGCAGCATACGCTGCAGGAGATTCAGGAGGACCAGCAGCTGGTTGTAACTTGGACGCTTTGACAGGTTCATACCTTGTTAATCTTCCAACAGATCCAAGTGGAGAACCTGGAACATCTGTTGAGTACACTGGTTACGACATCGTTCGCGATGCTAACAAGCGTGTAACAGTATCAGCTCCAGAAGCTGAAAACGCAGCAACAATTAGCGTAACTCGCTAGTTTAAGTCAAAAAGTGGAAATTAAGACCCTCGGCCATCCGGGGGTTTTTTATTTGTCGCTAAAAGTGCGAATTTGTGGTATAATATATGGATACACCGTGTATTCCCCTATTCATGTCGCAGAAAAGACAGGGGTACTGGGAGTCCGGTATTCAATGAAAGCATTTTCCATCCCTTGGAGAAACAGGAGAGGTATTACTCGGAAAGAAGAGCGGAGACGAGCTTGTATTTTTGAATAATGAATATGCGCCAGGGAAAAGAAGTCCTTTTCTTGGTTGGGGATTGGTGGTAAAAATTCATACCGCCGAAGCAATGAATGGAACACGTGGTATGGCATTCGCACTTTTTGTAAAGACCGTGTCATCCTCGATACCATCGATCATGGTGTTATGACCGTTAATGCAACGGGAAGAGTCACAGACGCCAACCCGGCAGCGTTGCAGGTACTCAAGTGCACAGGAAAGGAGTGTGTCGGATTTAATGCTGCAGAGGCATTGGATATTCGTGTTCATCATAAGAGAGTAACAAAATCCAAGCACCCAGTGTCTTTAGTTCGTAAGACAAAAAAGACAGTGCAGTCTACTCCAGATCTTAACTTTAGTATCATGCGTGCAGATAATATTCTCATTCCAGTGCTATTAGTGGTAAAGCCGTTGATGGATGGAAAGAAATTACTCGGAGCGATTATTGTATTCCAAGATGTCAAAGAGCAACGCCGAGTTGACTACTTGAAATCAGAATTCATCTCACTTGCATCACACCAGTTGAGAACCCCTCTATCGAGTTTGCAGTGGTATATAGAACTGTTAAATAGCGAAGGAAAAGTAAGCAAAGAGCAGCGATGAATACATCGATGAAATGGGTATAGCGGCAAAGCGTATGAGTAACCTCATCAACTCGCTATTACATGCAGCAAGACTGGAAGGTGGAGACATTACACCGCATAAGAATCCGGTGAACCTCACATCAGTGATTGCAGAACTCGGAGAAGATCTTCGTTCACTTGGAAAAGATAAAAAGCTATCGTGCACTATTACTGTTCCACATAAGAAAGTAGAAATAGAAACAGACTCGGTACTGCTCCATGTTGTCATTAAGAACCTCTTTAGTAATGCCATTAAATACACTCCAGAAGGAGGGGCAGTGAGTGTTAATATGACAGTGAGCGATACTGGTGTTGGTGTTCCAAAGGCAGATCAGAAAAAAAGCCTCTGAAGAAGAAAAAGAAGTAAGAGAGAAAATGGACTTAACGCTTACAAGTGCGTTGCTCATGGCCAATTAGATGATAATTCGGGGTTTAAAGTGGAGCCACCTCGGAGATTCGAACTCCGGACCCACGCATTACAAGTGCGTTGCTCTGGCCAACTGAGCTAAGGTGGCATGTGTTATTTGGCTATTCTGGAAGGATCAATTTAATCGGATTGGCCAGAGCGAAGCTTTTTAGATGGCTCGTCTGCTGGAGCAGACTCGACCCAACGAAGCTTTGGTGGCATTTTAGACTAACGGGCCATATCTTATACATATTCTGGATCCCTGAGAAGCGAAATATTGCAAAAAAAGCCTATTTCTGCGATAATAAGAGTCCGCTCTTTTGATGATCGCCCCCTCTTTTAGAGGTGGGAGGAACGTCCGGGCACCAACGGAATGCTATGCGGGTAACACCCGTCGCCCCGTCCATAATCCATAAAGACGTTGTAGGACCAGTGCCACAGAGACGAGTCCCCTTCGGGGGAAGTGAAACGCCTCGGAGTACCGAGGATTCCCTAGGGAATCGGTAAACTCATGGTGGTGCAAGGAGGATTTGGGTGATTGGAATCTGTACTGATTCCGGTATACCAATTACCCCTCCGCGCTTGAGGTCGCAAGTAATTGCGATCCCAGATAGATGATCATCCCTGCCTCGGCAGCGACAGAACCCGGCGTATAAAGAGCGGACCAAAGCAGCCCTTACGGGCTTTTTTGGTATATACTCATATCCATGAAGAAATCTGAAGCGATATTCGGCCTCCTTCGTATCCCAACAGACGCGCTCGCAGTATTTGCAGCGCTAACGCTCGCGTATCACTTACGTCTGAGCAACATTGACTTGGTCCCAGGTATTCAACTTCTAGAGCCTGCAAGCACGCTGCCAGATGTCCCTGTATATATATACTCTTTTGTTGTGCCGGGCATACTCGGCTTCATCTTTTTGGCAGCATGTCTGAGCCTATACACACTGCTCACAACGCGCAGTGCATGGAACGAAATTGGACGTATTCTTATCGTAAGTTTTTTATGGCTTGTCGCGGTCATCGCATGGTATTTCCTCGTCAAAAAGCAGCTCTTTTATAGTCGTATGCTACTGCTTCATTCTGGTTTTCTTATTGCATGCTTTACCGTCATCGGACGGAGTTCTATCACGCTCTTACAGCGTGCATTTTTACGCTGTGGAATAGGGGTTCGTTCCGTGGTGTCTATAGGATCAAAAGCAATTGTGCAGTCCGCAAAGACCACGCTTATTTCTGACGTTCGGTACGAGTACTTAGGACACATTAATAGTTTGGCGGAACTCAAAAAGTTATCCGATGTAGACCTTGTATTACAAACAGACCCAGACCCAAAAGATGCGGTAACCAATGGGCTAATCGAGTATTGTCGTAGTGAACATATTGGCTATGCTTTCCTCCCACCTGTCCTCGCAGAAAACCCACATCAATTGCGAACAGATTACATCGGACTTGTGCCGATGCTCGCATTTCGCCCGACACCACTTGATGGTTGGGGACGTATTTTAAAACGCGCGTACGACATTGTTTTGTCTACAGTGCTCATCATACTTCTCTTACCACTCTTTGTAATCCTTGTAATCCTTGTAATCCTCTCATCGGGTTTTCCTATTTTCTATATTTCAAGCAGAGTTGGTGGCCCAAATCATGCAACAATTCCAGTGCTAAAATTTCGCACAATGATCCGCAATGCAGAAAAGATTAAAGCCTCCCTACAAAAGAAAAGTCACCGCACTGACGGACCACTTTTCAAGATGAAAAATGATCCACGCGTCACACCTCTTGGCCGCATTCTTCGGAGGTGGTCACTCGACGAATTGCCACAGCTATTCAATGTGCTCGTTGGACATATGTCCCTTGTTGGCCCTCGTCCACACTTGCCAGAAGAGGTGCAAAAATACTCCAGTTATCAGCGTCGCGTGTTCGCGGTAAAGCCAGGAATCACGGGTCTACCCCAAGTGTCTGGACGGTCAGATCTCCCATTTAAAGAAGAAGTTCGACTCGACCTTCAGTACATTGAAGAATGGTCGCCTTTCCTAGACCTTTGGATCCTCTGGCGGACGCTATTTACTGTAATCCGTAGAAAAGGTGCAGATTGATTCTTGAATATGGTAGGATTTACGCCATGGAAACATTGGACCTCGACTCCCCGTACGGCAAAGCTGTTGCAACAGTGATTGCAGTGATCTTTGGCGTATTAATATTCCAGTCGTTTATCGCAGATACCAGTAAGAACGAGTTCAAGCCAGAGCCAGACCAAGCCTGCGATGGGACGCCAATCGAAGTAACGTATCCATACTACGGAGGAATGCTACAGCCACATGCATGTAAGCCTCAGTGTGACGATGGTATCCAACATTTCATTTCGTATACCAATGGAAAAGCAACACAGTGTCAGAAGATTCCTGGTTGTCTCGACTGGGGAGAAGACCAAGGGGTGACGTGTATTCCATCCTCGTAGTCCTTGCAGTCTTCGTAATCCTATTTTCTTCTTCGCCGCATCCATCCGATACCCGCAGCCATGCCAGATGCCGCAACAGCAACGGCAGCGGGACCGGTGTCACCTATTGGTGCTGTTCGTTGAATAAGTGGTTGCAATTGTGCGAGTGGCAGTTGATATGGTAACTGTTGGAAGTTTGGATATTGTGGGAACTGATATTGCTGGTACGCATTGTTTTGGTATGGCAGTGGCTGTCTGGTAGGAGTTGTCGGGAAGAACATTTGCGTCGGTGTATTCGGCTGAAGTCTTCCTGTCGGAGTCTGACCCGGTACAGTTTTTGAAGTATTGAGGACTGGAACATTTTGCTCAGTCGCTGCACCAAGAACTGTTGTTGATGCTGTCTTTATCAGACACAGCGCACTGCAGTTGTCATTGTTGTTAAGGTTTCCATCATCACACTCTTCGGGTCTGGCAAGAGTGCCATCACCACAGACAGAGGCTGATGCAAAGAGCGGATCTTCTTCGCTGCATGTGCTGCTACACCCATCGCCATCTTCTCTATTGCCGTCATCACATGTTTCATTAGTATCGATAGTGCTGTCTCCACATGTTGGAAGTTTACAGGAGGTGCGACAGGTATTAGGTTTCGTGTCAGAGTTTGCAGGGCCGTTATCACACTCTTCTCCATTATCCAGAACAAAGTCTCCACAACGAGCATTGGTACAGTCTTTGCGACAGCCATTTTTCTTGCTGTCGGAATTCTCGGTTCCTTTGTCGCATTCTTCATCAATTTCCTTAAGACCGTTTCCACACGTAGACCCGCTACGTAGCAGAAGTTCTAGTTCTCCTTTGCAGAGTTCACTACAGCCATCGCGATTGATTTGGTTCCCATCATCACATTGCTCGCCTGCTTCTCGCAGCCCATTTCCACATCCATTCTCCCGTGCAATAGCTCGCAGCTCTTCTCTTACAATTGCTGCTGCTGTGCCTGGAGATGTTGGACGTCTGCTGCCTTCGAGTTCACAGCTACTACTACAGCCATCGCGGTTTCTATTATTTCCATCATCGCAGGCTTCTCTTCCTTCTTTTCTTCCGTTACCACACGCCGCTCGTGCAAATGCAAAGTTTCCACCAGTGCCTCCACCATTCGTTCCACCAGTGCCACCACCATTCGTTCCACTTGTTCCTCCACCATTCGTTCCACCAGTGCCACCACCTGTTGAGCCACTGGTATTTCCTGATGTACCACCACCATCACCAGATGTATTTCCTGATGTACCACCATCAGTATCCCCACTCGTACTTCCGCCATCATCTCCAGCAGTTGCTCCACCGTCATCTCCAGCTGTACCACCATCAGTATCCCCACTCGTACTTCCGCCATCATCTCCAGCAGTTGCTCCACCGTCATCTCCACTCGTACTTCCTCCGTCGTCATCATCTACAGCAATGACAACAGGACAAGACCTCCCTTCGAATAGTTCATTGTTTGCAACCGCAGCAGTTTCTTCTTCTGTTAAGAATCGATCCCAAACATACACTTCATCAATAGCAACCGTTCCTCCGTTATTACCAGAGCGGCCACCAAACCGATACGTACCGTTGATGGTAGTCCATGCCGGTGCAGGATTGTCCTGTGATTCGGTTACACCGTTTACGGTAAGTGATACGGTGGATGAATCGACGCGCAGAACAACATTTCTCCATTCGCCAGTATGCTGCGGCCCCTGAGCAGTAAGGTAATCCACGCTGTCCATTGTTGTGGAGTCGTAGAGGCCTACGCCTACGCCAGCACCATTTTGATAAATTGAAACGTATTTTACCGTACGAGAATCATCATCATCATAATTATCGATGTGCATGGTATCTATACTGAACGTATTCACCTTTACCTGGAATGCCAATGTAAATGGCACGCTTGGGACAGCATTCGTGGCAAATAGATTTGAGGCATATGCTGGTGGAGGTGCACCTAATCGACCGTATGTACTCGCACCATTACCGGATACTCCTTCGATCATGTCTGGCAAGATGTTTGTATCCCCATAGGTGAATGCTTCAAAGTCGATGTCACCAATTTGATCTTCTGACTCTGGTCCATCATCAAAGTTCCAGTGGTGAATAAGGCCTGCAACCAAATCTGGGTCTGGAGGAGTGATAACCTCACAGACTATTGAGTCACGAGTAAGAGGGGTCCTCGTATTTCCTCCATCGTCATCATCATCTTCTTCTGCACAGAAGTACGTCGGTTCAAATACATGTGGATTACAGCTATTTCTCGGTACAGATCCAATAAATTGCACACTGTCTGCTTGGGATGGCGTTTCGTCTGCATATCCTCCAACAAGCCAGAGTTTATCGTCGAATGCGACAAGATCAGACCCACCAAAGACATTGGTATTTGGAAGTGGTCCTGTACTCCAGGTTTCTCCTCCATCACGAGAGAGGAACGTTGTTGGATTATCATTTTGATTATTTCCAACAATCCAAATAGCGCCGTTGAATACTTCTGCACTGCGGTTGGCAAAGTTCTTTCCGGCTAACGCATCGGATCCTACTTCGGTCCATGTAATTCCATTTCCAGACTTCCATACTTTATTAGATACGTCACCATTTTCTAGTACTCCTCCAAGAACTACGATGTTGTCATTGTGTACAACAGCTTCTGCATGAGACACACCTGCAGGAAGAGAAGAAAGCTGTGTCCATACTGTTCCGTTATCAGAAACATAAATACTATCACTCGCACTGGTACTCCCCTGAGATCCTCCAAGAATCCATAGTTTATTTTGGAACACTACAGATGCATGGCGATCCATTTCAGTCGGAAGAGCATTACTGTGCTTTTGCCAGATGACTCCATCGGTAGTAGACCAGACATCACGTGTACGGCGAGGTGCGCCACTGTAATCGGTTCCACCAATAAGCCATTGCTTACCTTCGAAGACCAAATGCGTAAATTCATCGAGCGATGGAGTGCCCGCAAATATTCCCCCTTCTTCGTTCCATGAGAGTCCGTCTCCAGAGGCGACGTTATTGCTAGAGAATATAATATCGCGCTCTTGGAATACATCCCAAAGCTTTTCGTTAAAGACCACAACGGAGTGACCAATAGTACTACTGAAGACCGCTGGGCTATCTTCGGAAGTCCATGTTTCAACTGCTCCCTTTAGTGTGCATTTTCCGAGGTCACAATATTCGTTGGGGTTACAATCTGCTTTAGTTGAGCAGGCACTGCAGACAAACTTTGGATCAATAGCATCACATGCGGCTCTCGGTGGCTCTTGTCCCACAGGCCAGCAAAGAGTTGCGGTGTTATCCAAGTCTGCAATCTGTTGACAACAACGTTGTGTAGAACCTTGTTCGCAGCATGCCGCAAAGCTACTCCCACACATTGCAACGTCTCCCCAACCACATTTGCAGTCATCTAAGCAGTAGTCTTTTCCTGTGCAGGCATCATCGAGTGACCCATCACACTCTTCACCACTATCTATTTCTCCATTTCCACAGATAGGAGGAGTACCTTGTGTACTACTTGCAGCAACACTTGCAGCTTCACTACTCGCAGCTTCACTTGCAGCTTCACTACTCGCAGCTTCACTTACAGCAACACTACTCGCAGCTTCACTTGCAGCTTCACTACTCGCAGCTTCACTTACAGCAACACTACTCGCAGCTTCACTTACAGCAACACTACTCGCAGCCTCACTACTAATAGCACTGCTAACAGCGACACTACTTGCAGGCTCACTACTGGTTACAACTTTTACGAAAGATTGCTCTTTGCAGTCATTTTTACAATCGTCTGCATCAATATCATTCCCATCGTCACATTCTTCAGTGCCAGATTGCACAATGCCGTCACCACATTCAGCATCCTTACATGCTGCAGTACATGCATCGGTATCAATCGTATTACTGTCATCACAATCTTCACCGCTTTCTATAGATCCATTTCCGCAGACCGCGCTATCGGCTACACAGGCACCAGACACATTGTCACCTTCACACGTAAGCCCTGTTCCACACACTGTGCCGCTCATTCCTCTTTCACCACCAGAGGTACAACATTCACTTGTTGGCCCACAGGTTTGACCAACTCCGACAGTGGTATCTATGCACTGAGCCGTTACTCCTCCGCAGTTATCACCTCCTCCTCCACATGATTGGTCGCAAGTAGCCTCATTAACATAACAGTTGGAATCGCTCATATTGCAATCTACAGGGGTGCATTGCCCATTGTTACATTGATGTTGTTCATCTGAACTGGGACGACAAGCTAATTCTGCTGATTCGCACGCTCCTTTTGAGTCATGCCCAGAGGATCCATCTCCACAAGATTCGCTGGTGGTTGCCAATTGAGTACAGCCACTAGAGTCACAACACCATTTCGGTTGCTCACACCCCAAGCCACAACTATCTGAGCCAAAACAATCCGCATCGATAATATCGCATGTTGTAGGAGCACACGCGCCATTGTTGCATTTGAAGTTAGATTCTCCACCCATTTCACAAGCTGTAGTACAGGCGTCCTCACTTGTAGGCACAGAAGCATCTGGACATGACGCTTCGTGTCCATCATCACATATTCCTGCTTCTGGTTCACAACAAAATGAGGTATCACCTCCACCATTACCAGATCCTCCACATTCTAGGGAGTTCAAACAAGAAGATTCTGAAACGTAACACGTCACTCCTTGTTGACCTTGACATTCAGTATCCTCAATACACGATTGAGAACCCTCACCTTCACAGTAATACCCTCCACCTCCAGCAAACATACATTCATCCTCCGTGCTATAACATGTGTATACCCCCCACGATTCACAGTCTGCGTCTTCGTCACAGTCAGAATCGGAACCGCCTTGGTACCAGTTTTTTGATCCGCCAGGAAGACAGTTACATGCTCCTGCACCATCACACGCTCCACTTCCACCACCACAACTCTTTGTACAGGCAGTGTCAGGATCTGCATAACATCCACCACCACCTGGGCCTGTTCCACCGGGGCATGAACCACCAGGTGGTATTTCTGTATAGCAGCCTCCATTAAGCATGCAAGAGCTATAAGATGTATGACAACTTTCTTCCGAAAGATTACAGGTGCACAGGACACATTCCACCGTCCCAGGACAATAACCATTAGTTGTTAACTGGCCTCCAAGCCTCATTCCGTCTTGGTTGAGTCGCAAAAACACTGCTCCTCCTACAACGAATGCAAGGACCAGAAGAAGCCGATGTTGAATTAGAAATTTCCCTATAGTACCAAAATGCTACCAAAGTATTTTGCAGAAGCGAAAAAAGCGGAGTTGTACTCAGGAAAAAATGTATTGTGATGCTATCCTTATAAGTGAGATTGGAAAAAACAGTTTTTCCGCAGTACACTAATCTAAAGATTTTGTGTCTCCATGCGAAAAAGC
>Ga0257121_1000043_pt1 | contig 106281 bp, 102 predicted proteins | sample SI106_100metaG_FD_190180 | JGI IMG/M metagenome (GOLD analysis project Ga0257121, IMG submission 190180) | Marine microbial communities from Saanich Inlet, British Columbia, Canada - SI106_100 | ecosystem: Environmental > Aquatic > Marine > Inlet | place: Canada: British Columbia | collected...
ATATCTAGTCAGGTTGAATCTTTTGTAGATAAAAAAATAAGTATTAAAAACATTGGAGGAAGGGCAGAGTCTCTAAATGTAGCTACTGCAACTAGTATATTGCTTTATCAGTTCTGCAATAAATAAGAAATTTTTTATTCAAAAGTAAAAGATAGCATCCAGACACTTGTTTTAAGATTGTTAATTGTTTCTGTATAAACAGTTTTATCTTTAGATAAAATATTTATTAATCCGTGAGAAATTTTTATTTGTGGAGAGAATTTAAAATATTGTAAATAGAAATCAATACCAAAACCCCCTTCAATCATCAAGTCATGATTATTAAGTTTAACAAGTTCTTGTCCTTCGTCATCAATTTTATACTGTGAGGCAATATCTAGACTATACTTGACTCCACATAAGAGATATGTTCTAAAATTATTGTATCTAGCAGATTTGTATTTAATATATATTGGAAAATCAATTAATGTTGATTCTATTCTTTTACTATTAATAGTTAGATTATTGGTTTCATTAAATCTATAATCTAAGATTCTTTCTCCAAATACAAGTGTTGGAATAAATCTTAAATCAGTATATCTTCCTAATCTTAGGTTAGATACAATTCCTAGATTAAACCCTTTTTGATTTTGAGCAAGTATTGATAATAAGGTGTCATTATTTAAGCTGTTATTGCTTTTTTGAACATTAAAATTTAATGCATTTATTCCTAAAGTAAATCCAAAATGTAGTTTTTTAAAATCATACTTAACTAGGTTCTGAGGTTTTTTAAACCTCTGTCCAATAGAGGTAAATGGGCTTAGAAGAATAGTAAAAATTAATAAATATTTATTAATTGTTTGCATTTGTCAAAAACGTTAACAACGTTATTTTATTGCTACATAAAGAGATACAATTCCAAATGTTAATGGAAAATAGCTAGTTTTTCTAAAACCTATATTATCTAATATTTTAATAAACTCTTTTCCATTTGGGAAGTTTTTTACAGAATTTGGAAGATAAGTATATGCACTTCTATCATCTGATAAAAGAGTGCCAATTTTTGGCAAAATAGTATTAAAGTAGAATCTAAATATTTGTTTCAATGGAAATATTTTAGGAGTTGAGGGTTCAAGTATTACAACAAAACCATCTTTTTTTATTACTCTAAATATTTCATTTAATCCTTTCTCAAGATTTTCAAAGTTTCTAACTCCAAATCCAGCAGTAATTGCATCAAAGCTTGATTTATTAAATGGTAAATTTTCTGAATCTGCTATACTAAGTTTAATTCTATTTTTTAAATTTTTTTTATTGATTTTTTTTTCCCCAATATTTATCATTCTATCAGAAATATCAATTCCTGTGATGTTTGCATCTGTGTATTTTGCTGCAGATATAGCAAAATCTGCAGTTCCTGTTGCTATATCTAATATTTTTTTTGGGTTATTAGTTATTTTTTTTATTGCTTTTCTACGCCAAACAAAATCCATTCCAAGTGATAATGTATGATTAAGTAGATCATATCTTTTTGCAATTTTATTAAACATTTGTTTAACTTGCTCCTTCTTGCCTTTATCTGTTTTATAGGGTTTAACTATTTTAGACATTAAGAATTTTTTTGGCTCTGTCTAATAGCTCATGATTTGAAATTGGAACTACTCCAACTTTCTCGCATACAATTCCACCCGCTATGTTTGATAGTATAGCAAGTTCTTCATAATCAATATTACATGCTAAACACATTGCAGCAACTGATACAACAGTATCCCCAGCTCCTGATACATCAATAACATTTTCAGTAGTTGATTTTTTTAATTTATTTCCACTATTTGTATTTAAGAATATTCCTTTATTTGAAAGTGTTAATAAAATAGCTTTTGCTGAAATAATATCTCTTAAATTTGTTGTTGCTTTTTCTATTTCTTCAAAGTTTTCAATATTAGCTTTAATATTTAGTCCATTCATTATTTCATTCAGGTTTGGTTTAAATAATGTGCAATTATTATATGCAAGAAAATTTTGTTTTTTTGGATCAACAATTGTTGGAATATTTTTGCTATTAGCTAGTAAGATTATTTTTTTAATAATATTTTCTGTCAGTACTCCTTTATTATAGTCTTGAAGAATTATTGCATCAATATTATGAGTTAGCTTTTGAATTAGATTATAGAATTGATTTTCAACTTTTATTGGGTAGGTGTCTTCTTCGTCTATTCTAAGTTGATGTTTATTATCAGCAATTACTCTAGTTTTTGTTGTTGTTTTTCTTCCATTTGATATTAACATTCCCTCTAGACTTAAACCTTGTTCTTGCATTAATTGTTCAAATAATATTCCTCTGTTATCATTACCTATTACAGTACACAGAATAGATTCAGCTCCCAGTTCTTTTAAATTAAGAGCTACGTTAGCTGCTCCGCCTAATCTACTATCATTTTGATTTACAGCAACATCTACAACTGGCACAGGAGCTTCTGGTGACATTCTATGAATTTCACCCCACAAATATGTATCAATTATTGCATCACCAACTATAAGTATCCTTTTAGATTTAAAGTCATGAAAATATTTTGTTAGATTCATATTAGTTAAGTTTACTTAATTGATTTTTTATTCTTTTTGATGCTTCTAATAATTTTGTATCAGAAGCTGCATAAGAAATCCTAACACATTCTGGATTTCCGAAAGCAGAACCCGAAACTAATGCAACATAACAATTATTTAGTAAATACATACATAAGTCATTTGCATTATTAATTGTTGTAGTACCGTCAGATTTACCAAAATAATATGATATATCTGGAAATATATAAAAAGCCCCGTCAGGGATATTACACTTAACTCCTTTAATATTATTAAGTTTATTTAATAACATATCTCTTCTTTTTAAAAAAGTTTCTTTCATTTCAGTTGTTGCATCTTTTGGATCGGCATTCATTGCTTTTTCAGCTGCTTTTTGAGCTATAGCACATGTTGCTGAAGTTACTTGCCCTTGGATTTTATTGCAAGCCTTTGCAATCCATAAAGGACCGCCTATAAAACCTACTCTCCATCCAGTCATTGCATATCCCTTTGATACTCCATTAACTGTTATTACTCTATCTTTAATGCTCTCAATTCTTCCAATGCTATAGTGTTCCTTAGTGAAATTAATATGCTCGTAAATTTCATCAGATACTATAAAAATTGATGGGTACTTGTCAAAGACTTTTGCTATATCTGTAAGTTCCTTTTTAGTATAAACAGAACCGCTAGGATTACAAGGTGAACTAAACATAAACATCTTAGTTTTTGAAGTAATTGCTTTATCTATCTGTTTTGCAGTAACTTTAAAATTGTTATCAACTGAAGAAGGAATTTCAATAGGTTTTGCCTCAGCAAGTTTTATTATTTCAGAATATGAAACCCAGTAAGGACAAGGAAGTAACACTTCATCATCAGGGTTAAGTAAACTTAAACAAATATTAGCAAGTGATTGTTTTGCTCCAGTAGAAACAACTATTTGTTCTTTTGTAAATTCAAGCTTATTATCTCTTTTAAATTTTAAAGAAATAGCTTCTCTAAGTTCATCTAAGCCAGCAACAGGCGTGTAATGAGTATAGTTATTATTAATTGCTTGAATACCTGCATTTTTAATAAATTCTGGAGTATTAAAGTCTGGTTCACCTAAACTTAATGCTATAACATCTTTTCCTGAGGATTTTAGTTCTCTGCTCATTCTTGCCGTCGCAAGTGTAGCACTTTCAGTAAGTCTATTTAATCTATCTGATACTTTATGCATTCTTATTTATTTTGAGAGTTGCAAATATAAGAATAATGTTATGATTTTTATGTTTAGAAAAACTAATAGAAATATTATTATTCTGAATAAATTATTGTAAATTTATAATAATATGAAAAGATTATTATCTGTTTATTTTTTATTAACCTTTTGTTTCAATTCTCATGCTCAAAGAATTTTTCCTGTTGAATATGCAAGTCAAGCTGATATTAATATTTTTGTTGCTGATTATGAAAGCCAAGCTGATTTATTAGTTTACAGAGTAAAATATCAAAGCCAAGTTGGAAAGAATGATGGTAGTTGGTTCTTTGTTGAGTATGCAAGTAATGCAGATAAGAAAATTTATTATGTTGAATATAAATCACAGGCAGATGTAGTTATATATTTTGTTGATTATCTAAGTAAAGCTAAATGGAGAAAAAATCAAAAGAAGCATCTCTTTTACTAGATATCTCTAATAATCTTATAAATGTTTATATTATTTTTTATAATTTTATTTTCAATTTTTACAATTAAATTATTTTCTCTTAAGTTATTAAATTTCCTATTACCTATCTCTTCCCTAAGAATTTTATGAATCCAGAAAATATTTTGCTCTTCTCTTTTTATATTAAAGAAATTTGTTGATTTTGATTGTCTAATATATTTATCTATATTTTTATGTATTTCTAAAATACCAGTATTCTCTTGTGCTGAGCAACTTAATGCCTTTTGTATCCATTGATTATCTATATTAGTATTTAGAGCTAATGTGCTTTTAAAGTCAAGTATGGTTTCTTTAACTCTATTTCTATTTTCCCCATCATCTTTCGTAATAATAATCAAATGTGAAAGTTCAATGATTCCTCTTTTAATGCCTTGTAACCTATCTCCGGCCCCAGTAATAGAAAGTAATAGCATAATATCTACCAATTTACTTACTAATGTTTCTGATTGTCCAACCCCAACTGTTTCTATTATTATTATCTCAAAACCTGCAGTTTCACAAAGTATTATACTATCTTTTGTTTTGTTTGATACACCGCCAAGAGTTCCAGAGTTAGAACTTGGTCTAATAAATACATTATGATTATTCGATAATGATTGCATTCTACTCTTGTCTCCTAGTATGCTTCCTCTTGTTTTTTCACTAGAAGGGTCTATTGCTAATACAGCAACTTTTTTATTTTCTTTTATAAATTTCTCTCCAAATTTTTCAATAAATGAGCTTTTCCCTACTCCAGGAATTCCAGTTACCCCTATACGAACTGAATTATATTCCTTGTTTATACATTTTGAAATTAGTTCTTGACTCTTTTCTTGATCAGTTTCAAGAGTACTTTCAACTAAAGTTATTGCTTTACTTAGAGCATTAATATTTCCCTTAATTATCTCAGAGTACAAATCCATTACTTAACAGCAATAACTGATATTTCTATATTTGCATTTTTTGGAAGAGCAGATACCTCAACAGTTTCTCTGGCGGGTGGATAGTCTTTAAATTGTTGTGCATAAATAGAATTTATTGTTGAAAAATCATTCATGTTTTTAAGAAATATAGTTGTTTTAACAATATTTGACATATCCATTTTTACCTCTTTTAGAATTGCCTGAATGTTATTAATTATCTGATTTGTTTCTTCTTTAATATTAGTTTTAATTAATTTACCATTAATATCAAGTGCTATTTGACCAGAACAATATAATGTATTATGGCTAAGTATTGCTTGGCTATATGGTCCTATAGCAGCAGGAGCTTTATTAGTATAAATTATTTTTTTCATTTATTTTCTTTTTCCAAAGATACTACTTCCTAATCTTATCATTGTACTGCCATTTTTAATAGCAATTTTATAATCATTACTCATTCCCATAGATAAAGTATCAAACTCAAAATTTTTTCTCTTTAGAAACTCACAATTTAAGGTCTTAAATTCGTTATTAATTATATCTAGATCATCTGTGTATGTTCCCATACCCATTAAGCCTTTTATATTTATATTTTTAAAATCTCTTGCAAGATCTAGTACATCATTAATTTCATGTATTTTAAACCCAAATTTATTTTTTTCTTTAGCTATGTGTATTTGTATCAAACAATCAATGTTTCTATTTTCATTAAAAGCTCTTTTATTAATTTCTTTCATTAATTTAATTGAATCTACTGTGTGTATTAGAGAAATAAATTTTGCTATATATTTAACTTTATTTGTTTGAAGATGACCTATCATATGCCATTGAATATTTTTTGGAAGTTCTTCATATTTTTTCGTAAGTTCCTGAACCTTATTCTCTCCAAACATTAGTTGTCCACTTTTGTAAGACTCTAATATTTCTTTATTATTTCTAGTTTTAGATACTGCTACTAATGATAGATTGCTAGATATTTTTTTATTAATTTCTTTTAACCTATTAGTAATAAGCATTATACTAAACTATAAACAGTTAATCCACTTCTTAATTTTGGCTCAAACCATGTTACTTTAGGAGGCATAATCATATTATTATTAGAAATATTCATAATTTGTTGCATACTTACAGGATACAATGTGAATGCTATTTTCATTTCCCCTGAGTCAACACGTTTTTCAAGCTCATTAACACCTCTGATTCCACCAACAAAATCTATTCTTGTATTTGATCTAAGATCCTTAATATCTAATATTGGCTCTAGTATTTGTTTTGATAATATAGTAACATCTAACACATCAACAGGGTCTTGCGCATCAAATAATCCGTCTTTAATTACTAATTTATACCATTTCTTATCAAGATACATTCCTATATGATGTAGTTCTTTAGGTTTATAACTTTTTTCTATTCTGGTTATATTAAATTTTTGAGATAATCTTTCTATTAATGAAGAAGGTTCTAATCCATTCAAATCACGTACTACTCTGTTATAATCAATGATATTTAATTGATTATCAGGAAATAATACTGCCATAAAATAATTATAATGTTTTCCATCAGTAGCATTTCCACCTGCTTTATCTCTCAATTCTTTACCAACTAAAGCACCAGCTGCAGTTCGATGGTGACCATCAGCAACATAGATATTAGGAACCTTATCACTAAATAATTTTTGAATTAGTATTTTAATTTTATTATCATTAATTGTCCATAGAGTGTGTTGGATATTATCTTCAGTTATAAAATTATATGTTGATTCTTTGTTCTTTATTTTATCTACAATAGAGTCAATATCATTTACTTTAGGATATGCAAAAAAAACAGGTTCATAATTTAACTTACTATATCTAATATGATTTTTTCTATCTTCTTCTTTATCTTTTCTTGTTAATTCATGTTTCTTAATTGTATTATTAAAATAATCATCTATTGCACAACAACCTACTATACCTGTTTGTTTATGTCCATTCATTATTAGTTGATAAACATAATAGTTATTAGATTTATCTTGTTTCATCATTCCATTTTCCACTAGCTTATCAAAATTATCTTTGCCCTTTTGATAGATTTTTGCACTATAATAATCTATATTATCTGGAAAATCTATTTCAGGCTTTATAACATGATAAAAACTGTTAGCTTTTCCTTTACTTTCATCTTTAGCTTCTTTAGCATTTAATACATCATAGGGACGAGATACAATCTCTTTCGTGTATTTTTCATTAGGTAGATATGCTTTAAAAGGAATAAATATTGACATATTATTTAAAATAAGTTATTATTTTTTCAGCTAATTCAATTCCAATTCTATCTTGAGCTTCTAAAGTTGCTGCACCTATATGAGGAGTTAATGAGATGCCGCCATGCATGACTAAGTGTATGCTCGGTGTGGGCTCATTTTCATATACATCAAGACCTGCATATGAAAGTTTTTGTTTGTCTAAAGCAAACATTAAAGCAGTCTCATCAATTATTCCGCCTCTAGAAGTATTAATAATTCCAGATCCTGTTTTCATCATCCCAATTTCTTTTGCTCCAATAACAGCTTTGTTACTAATTTTAGGAATATGTAATGTTATAAAATCTGCGTTTTTAAGAATATCATTAATTCCTTGAGTTTCTATTGTAAATGTTTTTTTATCGCCATTAAAGAAATTGATTGTTATATTAGCTTCCTTTGTAAATTTGTCATGTGCTATGACATTCATACCAAGTCCTATTCCTCTCTTTGCTACTTCTTGACCAATCCTCCCAAATCCAATAATTCCTAAAGTTTTTCCTTGTAATTCTTTTCCTTTTGAAAAAGATTTTTTTAGCGCCTTAAAATTACTATCTCCTTCTATTGGCATTTGACGATTTGATGCATATAAGAATCTTACCATCCCAAAAAGATGTGCAAACACTAATTCTGCAACTGATGATGATGATGCTGCAGGAGTATTGATAACTAAAATTCCTTTCTCTTCGGCATACTTAACATTTATATTATCCATACCTACGCCACCTCTACCAATTATTTTAATATTAGGGCATTTATCTATAATTTCTTTTGTAATTTTAGTTGCGCTTCTTACAAGAATAACTGATATTTTTCTTTTGTTTATTGCATCTGCAAGTTCATCTTGTAAAACACTATCTGTATCTACATTAAAACCGTCTCTTTCAAGTTTTTCAATTCCTGAAATTGAGATTCCATCATTTGCTAAGATATTTATCATTTGTTGTTTTTTTCTAAATTTTGCATTGTTTTTACTAGTACTTCTACACTTTTTAATGGTAAAGCATTATATAACGACGCGCGATAACCACCAACTGATCGATGACCTTTAAGTCCATTAATACCCACCGTTTTACACAATGAGTCAAAAACAGATTCAAGCTCTTTGTTATTTAACTTAAATGTTACATTCATATTTGAGCGATCTTTATCTTTAACTAATCCTTTAAATAATACATTTCTATCAATTTCTTCATAAAGTTTTTGTGCTTTTTGATTATTTATTTGTTCAATATATTCTACTCCACCTTTTCCTTTCAACCATTTAAGAGTTAACATTGATACATAAATAGAAAATACAGGAGGAGTGTTAAACATGCTATCCTTATTTATATGTGTAGTGTAGTCTAGCATAGTAGGTATTTTTCTACCAGTTCTACCTAAGATATTATCTTTAACTATAACTAATGTTGTTCCTGCAGGACCCATATTTTTTTGTGCACCAGCATATATCAATCCAAATTTACTAACATCAATTTTTTTACTAAAAATATCTGATGACATATCACAAACAAGAATTGAATCTGTTTTTGGATAATCTTTAAATTGTGTTCCATATATTGTATTATTGGATGTGTAATGTAAATAATCAAGTTGTTCTTGGCTATTAATATTTTCAGGAATATAGCTGTAGTTTTTGTCTGACGAATCAGCAATTATTAAAGTTGTACCAATTGATTTTGCTTCATGAATAGCTTTCTTTGACCAAATACCAGTATTTATATATCCACATGTTCCGTTTAATGATAGTAAGTTATATGGAGTCATAAGAAATTCTAAGCTTGCACCTCCTTGTAGAAAAAGAATGGAATAACCTGTAGGAATATTTAAAAGCTCTCTAACAAGGCTCTTTGCTTCATTCATGACGTTGATAAATGGTTCGCTTCTATGTGATATTTCAATTAATGAAAGGTTATTGTTATTAAAATTTAAAATAGCTTGAGAAGCTTTATTAAGCACTTCTTCAGGAAGAATGCATGGTCCTGCGCTAAAATTGTGTTTTTTCATTTTGTAAAAAGATTTTTTTAGTAATATAATATTTTAGTCAATTACTTAACTCTTTCAAGATATATATTTTTCATTGTATCAATCTTAATCTTATCTCCTTCATTTATAAATAAAGGGACCTGAATTAAGGCTCCTGTTTCTGTTGTTGCTGGTTTAAATGTATTTGTAGCTGTATTTCCTTTTATTCCAGGTTCAGTATGTTCAATTTTAAGAATGATGTGAGTAGGTAATGATGCTGATAGAGGTAACCCTTGGTCGGCATGAAATAAAACTTCAACATTTTCTCCATCCTTAAGTAAGTTTGAATTTTTAATAAAGTTTTTTTGTAAGGTGATTTGTTCATAGTTATCATTATTCATCAGATGATAATCATTGCCTTCAGAATATAGAAATTGGTATTTTCTGTTTTCAATTCTTATAATCTCTATTTTAACACCTGATGTAAAAGTATTTTCTAACAGTCTACCAGTGTTGAGATTTCTAATTTTGGTTCTTACAAATGCAGGTCCCTTTCCAGGTTTAACATGTTGGAAAGACTCAATTTTCCAGGGATCTCCATTAAATTGAATACATAGTCCATTTCTAAAGTCAGCTGTAGTGCCCATATATTATTTATTTTGATTATAACCTCTCATGATTCCCCTGCCAGAATTTTGAACAAAAGATATGATTTCATCCCTTATTTTTGAAGCCTTAAATTCTATTTCAATTTGATGTATTGCTTGTGTGTTATTAAAGTTTTTTTGATATAAATACCTGTATATATTTTGAATCTCTTCAATTTTTTCTTCTGTAAAACCTTTCCTTCTTAAACCAATAGAATTTATTCCAATAAATGATAATGGTTCTCTTCCAGCTTTAACATAAGGGGGGACATCCTTTCTTACTAGAGATCCACCTGAAATCATTGTGTGTTTTCCTAATTTTACAAATTGATGAATAGCTGATAAGCCACCTATTATAGCATATTCACCTACTTCCACATGGCCGCCTAGAGCTACATTATTGACAATAATTGAATTGTTGCCAATTCTGCAATCATGGGCAATATGAGCATATGCCATAATTAAACAATTTTTACCAACTATTGTTTTTCCTGTTGCATTAGTTGCTCTATTAATAGTTGAACATTCTCTAATTATTGAATTATCTCCAATAATAGCTAATGAATCTTCACCTTTAAATTTTAAATCTTGTGGTATTGCAGAAATAACTGCTCCAGGAAATATTTCACAATTTTTTCCAATTCTTGCACCTTCCATAATTGTCACGTTAGATCCGATCCATGTTCCGCTTCCAATTTCAACATTTTTTTCTATACAAACAAATGGCTCTACAACAACATTTTTTGCTAGTATAGCTTGTGGGTCAATATGTGATAATGTACGGTGCATTTATTTTTTCTTAGCAATTTGTGCTAGTAGATCGGCTTCTACTACTATTTCACCATTTACAAAGCCTTTTCCATGCATATGGCATATTCCTCTTCTAATTGGAGATATTAGATTTAACCTAAATATTATAATGTCTCCTGGGGTAACTTTCTTTTTGAATTTTGCATTATCTATTTTCATAAAAAATGTTAAATATTCTTTAGGGTTTTCAACAGTATTTAAAATTAATACTCCTCCAGCTTGCGCCATAGTTTCTAATTGTAAAACTCCAGGCATAATTGGTTCATTCGGGAAATGTCCTTTAAAGTATTCCTCTTCAGGTTTAACATATTTTATACCAATGATATAATCATCTCCAAGTTCTCTGATTTCATCAATAAAAATAAAAGGTTCTCTATGTGGTAAAATCTCTTTTATCTGATCTAAATCATAAAACGGCTTTTCATCAAAATTAATTTTTGGAGCTGTTTTTCTATTATTTTCAATCATAATATTATTTAATTTTTTTACGAATTCTAAGTTATTCTTATGCCCGGGCTTAAAACAAGTAATTTTAGCTTGTATATTAGAACTCAAAAGGGTAAAATCTCCAATAACGTCTAGTAATTTATGCCTTGCAGGTTCATTTTTATAATGTAATTCTTTTTTATTTAATAATTTACCTAGTTTAAAAGTTATATTTTTTCTTCCAAATTTTTTATTTAGATATTCTTGAAGGTTGTTATTAGCTTTTTTAACAATAATTATAACTGCATTATCAAGATCCCCACCTTTTATTAAATCATTTTTAATTAGATCTTTAATTTCATGTAAGAAACTAAAAGTTCTACAGCAAGAAATATCGTCTTCAAATTTATTAATATCTTCTAATTCAGCAATTTGATTTTTAAGAAATATTGATTTATAATCTAATTCGACTCTTATACTTAATTTTTCTGCTGGTTCAACTAGATATGAAGATCCTGAAATTTTATCTTTAAAGAAGAATTTTTTTTCAATTTTAAGGTACTTTTTTTCTATATTTTGCTTTTTAATACCAGCTTTCTTTATACAATTTGTAAATAGTTTTGAGGATCCATCTAATATTGGAACCTCTAAATTATTAATTTTAATAAGTAAATTATCAATCTCAGCTCCTGTAATTGCCGCTAATAAATGTTCTATAGTGTATACTTCTGCCTTATTTTTTCTAATATTAGTACTTCTTTTGGTTGAGAATACATTCTGAAATTTTGCTTCAATCATTGGATGTCCTGGAAGATCTATTCTTTGGAAAATAATTCCTGAATTCTCTTTAAGAGGTTGTAGTGTGACGGTTGATTTTTTTCCTGTATGTATTCCACATCCAGATATATTAATTTCCTTACAGATTGTTTGTTGTTTCATTCTTTTTTATATTGATCTTTTTCTAGATTATTTAATCTGTCTACAATTTTTGGTAGTCGTTTAAATAAAATATATGATCTTTGAAAATCTTGTTTGTTGAATGCAAATTCTCCTTGAATTGTTTGATTATCTTTTATATTAGATCCAATACCACTATTACCTGCAATTCTAACGTTGTCACCAATTTTTATATGACCTGTGATTGCGCATTGACCACCAATTAGACAATTTTTACCAATTTTTGTTGATCCTGCAATGGCAGTTAATGCAGCAATCGCTGTATTTTCCCCAATTTCAACATTATGTCCTATTTGAATCAAATTATCTAATTTCACTCCATTATTGATTATAGTTGATCCTATTGATGCTCTGTCTATAGTAGTATTTGCTCCAATTTCAACATGGTTTTTAGTAATAACATTACCTATCTGTTGAATTTTTTTTAGTTCTTTTTTAACTTGTGCAAATCCAAATCCATCTGACCCTATTACAGCTCCTTCATGTATTATATTATTTTCACCAATTATAGTATCGTTACAGATATTAACAGAAGAATATATGATTGAATTTGCATTAATCTTAACATTGTTTCCGATTATACAATTATTAAATATTGTAACATTTTTTTCAATAACACAGTTTTCACCTATAGAAGTAAAATGCCCAACATGAATATTTGATTTAATTATTGAAGAATTTGATATAAATGCTCTTGATGAAATACTTCTATTTAGTTTTTGTTGTTTTTTAAATAGATTACTAACTATTGATAAAGCTAGATGTGAATCTTTAACTTTTAATAGTGTTAATTTTAACTCTTTATCATGTTTGAAATCATAATCTACAATAACACATGAAGCTTTTGTAGTATAAATATACTTATGATATAAAGGATTTGAAATAAATCCGATATCTCCATCTTTACAATCATCTATTCTAGCAAGTTGAAATATTTTTATATTTTCATTGCCAATAATTTTTCCATTTAATAAACTAGCTAATTTTTTAATGGTTATTTCCATATGTCAAATTTATAAATCTTTAATTAACTATATATTCTTTTGGAGAACATAAAAAGTATTTATTTATTGTTTTAGATAAAGCTACTAAGTTAAATTGATCTGATGATTTTGATAAATCTTTTATTTCTCCATTTTTAAAAAGTATATTAATATTAGAGTTCCCTATTGAATATAGGCTATTACTTACTTTGTCAGAGAAGATAAAATATTCAGCTTCTTCTTTAGATATTTTTTCTTTATTTATCATTTTTTTGATGCATAATTTTATATGTTTCTTGTTAAATATATTTTTCTGAACTTTAATTTTTAGTATATTTCTATTTAATATATCATTTGATAGCTTAGATAGAACAAAATCTTCATTTTGACTCCAATATTTTAGGCCAGAATAAATTTCTGAGTCATCTAATTGCGAAAAATTATTCAGTAACTTATTGTCTTCTTTAAAATCATTAAGTTTAATATCATTAAATAAAAATTTCTTTAAATTACTTGATATATAAATATTTTTTGAATTTCTAACAAGATACTTTGCTCTCATTAAAAGTTGAATTAGCATATTCTCTGCAGAAATTACTGTTTTATGTAAATATACTTGCCAATACATTAATCGTCTAGCAATGATAAATTTTTCTATAGAATAGATGCCTTTTTCTTCAATTACTAAATTATCGTTCTGTACATCTAACATACTTATAATCCTTTCAACTCCTACATTCCCTTCTGTGACTCCAGTAAAAAAACTATCTCTTTTAAGATAATCTAGCCTATCCATATCTAATTGAGAAGAAACTAGTTGATGAAGGAATTGTTTTTTGTATTTATTTTTAAATATTTTAATAGCTAATGATAATTTTCCATTAAATTCTTCGTTTAACTTATGCATATAAATTAATGATAATTCTTCATGACTTATATTTGCAACAAGTGTTCTTTCTAATGCATGAGAAAATGGTCCATGACCAATATCGTGAAGAAGTATAGCAATTTTAACTGCTTCTTGTTCTTCTTGGTTTATTTTATGGCCTTTTTTTAGTAATTGTTGTGTCGCTTTAGATACTAGATGAAGACAACCTAAGGCATGTTGAAATCTTGTATGTTGAGCACCAGGGTAGACTAAGTAAGATAATCCAAGTTGAGATATTCTTCTAAGTCGTTGAAAATAAGGGTGGTTAATCAGACTATTTATGATTCCTGACTCTATTTCAATAAATCCATAAATAGGATCATTAATTATTTTTGCTCTTTTTTTTGAATGCATGATCGAAAATAGCTGTTTTTTTTTAATTTTTGTAAAATAATTAAATTTATAAATATGAATAAAATACTTTGGGTTGATGATGAAATTGAATTACTAAAACCACATATTATTTATTTAGAATCTAAAGGCTATGATCTATGTACTGCTAAAAGTGGTGATGAAGCTTTAGATATTTTAGAAAATAATCATTTTAACTTAATTTTTCTTGATGAGAATATGCCAGGTTTATCTGGTTTAGAAACTCTTAATATTATAAAAGATAAATATCAAATTATTCCAGTAGTAATGATTACTAAAAGCGAGGAAGAAAGTATTATGGAAGATGCTATTGGATCAAAGATATCCGATTATCTTATTAAGCCTGTTAATCCAAGTCAAATATTACTTTCAATTAAGAAAAATTTAGAATCATCTAGATTAGTTGATGAGAAAATTGCTAAAAACTATCAACAAGAATTTAGAAATATCTCACTTCAATTATCTTCTAGTCTATCTATTAATGATTGGTATGATGTTTATAGAAAAATTGTTTTTTGGGAGTTAGAGCTTTCTCAATCTAGAGATAATAGTATTGATGAAATAATTTCCATGCAAAAATCTGAAGCAAACTCTCAATTTTTTAGGTTTATTAAGAATAATTATAAGAATTGGATTAATGATGTTGATAGTCCTTTGCTTTCAAATAATTTAATGAAAGAAAAGGTTTTTCCACTTATTAATACTGAATCTCCTGTATATATGTTATTAATTGATAACTTGAGATATGATCAATGGAAAGTTATAGAAAATAAGATTTTAGAGAAATTTAGAATTATTGAAGATCATTTATATTTAAGTATTCTACCAACTGCAACACAGTATTCTCGTAATTCAATTTTTTCAGGTCTTAAACCTTCTGAGATTCAAAAAGAATATCCTAATAAATGGTTAAATGATGAAGATGAAGGAGGTAAGAATATGTTTGAAGAAGAATTTCTAGTTGATCAACTAAAGAGATTAGATTATAATAATATTAAATCATCATATACAAAAATTACAAATATAGATTTTGGTAGAAAGGTAATTAACAGAATTGATAATATGAAACATAATGATTTAAATGTTATTGTATATAATTTTGTTGATATGTTATCTCATGCTCGAACTGACATGAAAGTTATTAAGGAGTTAGCTGATGATGATTCAGCTTATAGATCATTAACAGCTTCCTGGTTTGAGCATTCTCCTTTAAATGATATAATGGCTAAAATTGCTAAACAAGGTGCTAAATTGGTGATTACTACAGATCATGGAACTATTAATGTTAATAAACCCTCTAAAGTTATTGGAGATAGAAATGTTAATCCTAACTTAAGATATAAACATGGTAAAAATTTAAATTATATATCTAACGATGTATTTGAAATGAATGATCCAGTAGATTTTTATTTACCTAAACAGAATATTAGTAGCAAGTATATTTTTGCAAAGGAGGATCTTTATTTTGTTTATCAGAATAATTATAATAAATATGTTAATTATTATAAAAACACATATCAACATGGTGGAGTATCATTAGAAGAGATGCTTTTACCCATTATAACATTAGAATCAAAATAATGAATCTTAATTTTCTAGTTAAAGAAGAGAGTAGGTTATCTGATATTACAGATAAAATTTTAAATTTCTCTAATTCAAATTTATTTCTTCTCTATGGTAAGATGGGCGTTGGAAAAACAACATTTATTAAATCTTTTTGTTCCTCACTAAATGTTATAGATATAGTGTCAAGTCCAACCTTTTCAATCGTAAATGAATATAAAACTTTAGAAGAGTCATCTGTTTTTCATTTTGATTTTTTTAGAACAAATAATAAAAATGAAATATTTGATATCGGTTATGAAGAATATATCTTTAGCTCTTCATATTGTTTTATTGAATGGCCTGAGATAATTGAAGAACTTCTACCAACTTCATATGTTAAAATAGAGATGTTTTTGGAAGGTTCTATGAGGAGAATTGTTGTAGAAAATATTAATTTAGATAACTGATATGATAAAAAGATTTTTGTTATTTGGTTTGGGTGCCATAATTAGTATTTTTTTTCTTTCTTTAGGACCAGAGAATAGATTAAAAGAAACTTTCTATCATTATGTTAATTATTTTGATTTAAATGAAAGAGTACTTTATCATTTAAGATCTGATGCTACAGTTTTTTCTACTAAATCTGAATGTCAGTTATTATATTATGTATTATCTAAGGAGGATGTTTTAACTATTTTAGATGGGGGAGAAGTAAATTTTTCAAAAAGCGACAAGAATAGCTCTCCATGTAAGCTTTATCTTATTGAAAATGAAATCAATAATAAGATTTATGAGGTTTTATTTGAATTTTGTGATAATGAGCAAAATGTAAGCGTTATAAATATTAATATTTTAGATCAAGCTTCAGTTTGTAATGACTAACTATTTCTTCTTTTCTTTTCATCTATAATATTTATCAATTCTCTTCCCATTTGTCCAGATATTGAAGTATTCTCTTCAGCTCTTCTTATTAGATATGGAATTACATCTTTAACTGGGCCATAAGGAACATATTTGCTGACATTAAAATTTTCATTTGATAAATTGTATGATATGTTATCACTCATGCCAAGTAATTGAGATGAATATATACGTTTATCATTATTTTTCAAACCTCTTTCTTTCATTAACTTAATGAGAATTTTTGAGCTCTCTTCATTATGAGTTCCTGCACAAATGGATATATTATCTATATTGTCTAGGCATATTTTTATTGATTCATTAAAATCTTTATCAGTATCTTCTTTTTTTAGATGAACAGGGGGTAAGTAGTTTTTTTGTTTTGCTCTTTCTATTTCTTGCTGATGATATGCTCCTCTAACAAGTTTTAAACCTAATTTAAAATTTTCTTCTTTTGATTGTTTTAAGATTGTATTTAAGTATTTAATTCTATCATGTCTATAAAATTGCAGGGTATTGTATATAAGTATTTTATCATGATTATATTTTTTCATTAAATCAAGAATAATCCTATCTATTGAGTCTTGAATCCAGCTTTCTTCAGCATCTATTAATAATGGTGTCTTAGCTAAAACTGTCTCCTTGCAAATCACATTTAATTTCTCTTTAAAAGCATTATACTCTACTTGATCATTATCATTTAGAATAGTATTATTATTTAATTTTTCAAGAATATTAAATTTTATTAGTCCTGTAAATTTAAATACTACAAATGGTATTTTATTGTTTTCTCTAGATGCTCTTATGACTTGTATTGTTTCATTTAGAACATTATTAAAATCAATTTCTTTTTCTTTGCCTTCAGCTGAATAATCTAATATTGTTCCTATTGATGATTTCCATAATTTATCAATTGTTTTTTTACTATCAATTATTGTTTCTCCTCCACAAAAGTGTTTGTAAATTGTGATTTTTATAATCTTAGTAATTGGAAATCTAATTATTAATGCAAACTTTACTAAATTGGTTAGTAATGATGAAATTCTAGGGCTACTTATAGTTTTAAAAAGAAAATACGCCCTGTTTAGATCAGTATTAGATTTATCGGCAAACGCTCTTTTAATATTTGTAAAATCAACCATATATTATGTCAAGATTATGATATTTTTCTACATATCATTAGACCATCTCTTACTGATAATAAAATATTCTCTACTCTTAGATCAGAATTTACTTTTTTGTTATATAAATCTAATTCTTTTGTTTCATTATCCATATGTTTCTTTGTTACCTTCCCACTCCAAAGCACATTATCAGCAATAATAATACCATTAACATCAATTTTATCTATTAAAAGATCAAAATACTTAGAGTAGTTTTCTTTATCTGCATCAATAAAAGCAAGTTGAAATCTTTTATTAATTTTTGGAATAATATCTAATGCCTTTCCTACGTGTTGGATAATATTTTTAGAAAATTTTGATTTTTTGAAATATTTTTCTGCTATTAATGTATGTTCTTCATTTATATCAATTGTATGAATCTCTCCATCTTTCTTTATACCTTCTGATAGACAAAGAGCTGAATACCCTGTATACGTTCCTATTTCAATAATATTAGTAGGTTTAATGATTTTACTAAATAGTGATAATACTCTTCCTTGTATATGACCTGAGAGCATTCTCGGCATTAGAACTTTTGCCCATGTTTCTCTATTTAGTTGTGATAATAAGTCTGTCTCTTGATTAGAGTGATCTGAGATATAATCCTCTATATTTTTATTAATAAATTCCATAGAATAAAAAAAGCCAGTATTTATTAGTGGCTTAGTGTTTGTTAATTAAAAAAAGTTATTCTGATGTTTTCTTCATTGCAGCAGGAGGAGGAGGAGGAGTTTCTGACTTTAATAATTTTAATCTTTCGTAACCTTCTTTAGCAGTAATTTCATTATTAGCAATAGCTAATCTTACTTTTCTTTCAGCATCTCGATACATCGCTTTTTCATTAGAACAAATTTTGGAAGAATTATCGCTTTTCATACAACATTCTTGAGTGGAAGAATCACCACATTTCTTTACCTCTTTTTTTGTACAACAAGAAGATTTTTTTGAGGAACCAGAGCAGCTTGATTTTTTATAGTTCTTAAAATTAAATCCATTTAATTTTTTAGCTGTTTTTGTATTATCCTTATCTTGACATTCTATTTTTGTTACTTCTTTTGTAGATTCAGATGTTGCAGTTGGAATATTCTGTGCAGTAATTGAGTAAGAAGTAATAAAAAATAGTGCTATAAATAATATTGTTAGTTTTTTCATGTTTTTAATATTTTATTGTTTATATAGCAAATATATTAAAATAAAATTAATTTTAATATTTAGCTATGATGCTTATACCTCCTTTTACTTTTTTATTTAATTCTGTTACTATTTTAGTGCCAACTGGTAGAAAAATATCAACTCTAGAGCCAAATTTAATAAACCCTAATTCTTCACAAGATTTAACAGTAATTTGATTTTTTGCATATGTTACTATTCTTCTTGCAACTGCGCCAGCAATTTGTCTACAAAGGATTTCTATTTTATTATTTTTAATAACAACAGAACTTCTTTCATTATCTGTTGATGATTTTGGATTCCATGCTACAAGGAATTTCCCTTTGTGATATTTAGTATAATTTATCACACCACTTATTGGGTAAAGATTATTATGGATATTTAGTGGTGACATAAAGATTGAAACTTGAATTCTATTATCTTTAAAATATTCGTTTTCCTGTGTTTCCTCTATTACAACTACTTCCCCATCACATGGAGCATAAATTAATCCTTCTTGTTGTTTAAAAATTCTTTTCGGAACTCTAAAGAAATTAAGAGTTAGCATTAAAAGAATGATTTGAACTGATAAGATTACATTAGTTATCCAACTATAATTAATAATTAGAATTGTAAAAAGGATAATTAATATTTGGTTAGTTATTATTTTATAACCTTCTTTATGTATTATCATTTTATAATGGTAGATTATTTTATATTAATTTTATATATATATATATAACTGGTATTGTTATCATTAATGCATCTATTCTATCTAGCATGCCTCCATGTCCAGGTATAAAAGTTCCTGAATCTTTTACTCCAGCCTGTCTTTTAAAATATGACTCTATAAAATCTCCTAATGTTGCTGTAAAAGGTATAATAATTGCTATTAAATACAGATTAATATTTTTAAGTATTGTTGTTAGTTCCGTAAATTCTATTGTTACAAAACATGCTATTATTGTAAAGCTCCATCCCCCAAAGAACCCTTCCCATGATTTATTTGGTGATATAGATGGAAATATTTTGTGTTTACCAATTTTAATTCCGATTATATAAGCGAAAGTATCAAAAGTCCATGTTAATATATATATGAATAATAGTAAAGAGTTATTATACCCATTATTATAATCAAAGAGATGTATTATGATCATTGGAATCAACACATATATTGAACCTAATATTCTATTTTTATCTTTAGTAATATGAAACATTTCCTTAATACAAATAACAAAAATTACGATATATAATATATGAAAAGAAATATTTGAGAAAGAGGTGCAGAACCACATTAAAATCATAAACAACAAACCATAACTTCCTCTTTTAATGATATTATTAGAAATCATTCAGAAATTATCTGTTTTGCTTGTTCAATATCTTTTGTTTTTGTATAAATTTTAACTGTACCAAAATGATAGGATGAATCTTTTTGGTTCATTAGAATAGTTTGTATATTATTTGTGAGTAACATATTTTTAATAGATTCAGCTTTAAAGATATCTGGTGTAGAGTAAACGATTGACCAATCATCATCCATAAATTAAATATTATTTTTTTCTTTTTATTTTTTTCTTATCTGTTTCTTTAAGTTTTTCTTCAGAGTAAGATTTCCATTTTCTAATTCCAAATATTTTTTCTAAATCATTTTTGAAAATAACCTCTTTCTTAAGAAGTGCTTCTGCTAGTTGACAAACCTTTTCTTTATTATCTTTTAGAATTTTTAATGCTCTTTTGAATTGATTTTCAATTAAAGAACTTACCTCTTCATCAATTAATTTTGCTCTTTCTTCAGAATAAGGTTTAGTAAATCCGCTATTTTGTCCTGATGAATCATAATATGAAATATTTCCTACCTTGTCACTTAAACCATATATACTTACCATAGCAAAAGCTTGCTTTGTAACTTTCTCAAGATCTGAAAGAGCACCAGTTGATATTTGTTTAAAGAACAATCTTTCTGCAGCTCTTCCTCCTAGTGCAGCACATATCTCATCTAACATTTGTTCTGTAGTTGTAAGTTGTCTTTCCTCAGGTAAATACCAAGCAGCACCTAATGATCTTCCTCTTGGAACAATTGTTACTTTTATTAATGGGGCTGCATGTTCTAAAACCCAGCTAATAGCAGCATGTCCTGCTTCATGAAATGCAATAGTTTTCTTTTCATTTGGAGAAATAATTTTTGATTTTTTTTCTAAACCTCCAATTATTCTGTCAACTGCATCAAGAAAATCTTGTTTTTCCACATTATTTTTTGATGATCTAGCTGCAATAAGAGCAGACTCATTACATACATTTGCAATATCTGCTCCTGAAAAACCAGGAGTTTGTCTTGCAAGAAAATTAGTATCTATATCTTTTCCTAGCTTTATCGGTTTTAGATGAACATTAAATATTTCTTTTCTTTCTGAAACATCAGGAAGATCAACATAAATTTGTCTATCAAATCTTCCTGCTCTTGTAAGGGCCTTATCTAAAATATCAGCTCTGTTTGTTGCAGCCATTACTATTACTCCAGAATTTGTACCAAAACCGTCCATCTCTGTTAATAATTGATTTAGAGTATTTTCGCGTTCATCATTAGAACCAGTCATAGCATTTTTACCTCTTGCTCTACCTATAGCATCAATCTCATCAATAAATATTATACAAGGAGCTTTCTCTTTTGCTTGTTTAAATAAATCTCTTACTCTTGATGCTCCTACACCTACAAACATTTCTACAAAGTCAGATCCTGATAATGAAAAGAAAGGAACCTTAGCTTCGCCAGCAACAGCTTTTGCAAGTAATGTTTTACCAGTTCCAGGAGGTCCAATTAACATTGCTCCTCTAGGTATTTTCCCTCCAAGTTTTGTGTATTTCTCAGGCTTCTTTAAAAAATCTACAATTTCACTAATTTCTTCTTTCGCCCCTTCCAAACCAGCAACATCTTTAAATGTTACTTTAATATTTGCTTTATCTACAAGTTTACCTTTTGTTTTTCCAATACTAAATATTTGTCCACCTCCTGCACCACCTCCACTCATTCTTTTCATTATAAATATCCAAATTCCAATAAATAATACAAAAGGGACTATGGTCCAGAAAATATCTCCAAAATAATCTGTTTTCTTTATATATTCTACACCAATTTCTTCTTCTTCTTCAAAATCTTTTTGAGCATTTTCTAACTTTCTTTCAAAATTATCAACATTTCCTATATTAATATAAAAATGTGGACCTAAGTTCTGTGATTCTCCAAAAGTTTTTTTACTAACATTTTTAAATTCTTCTTCAGATAAAAATTCTCTTTTTATATAAATAAAAGCTTTTTCATTATTAATAACTGTGATTTTCTCAACTTTACCTTGTTGAAGCATTTGATTATTAAAATCTTTAAAATTTGTTGGTTTTGTAGCATCTGAATTAAATAGCTGTATACCTATAAAGAAAATAAATATTATTGCATATATCCAATAAATTTTAAACTTAAATTTATTTGGATTTAGATTTTTTTGATTATTAGATTTTTTATTTATCATTAATTATATATTAATTGTGTTGAATTTTATTTGCATCTGCCCATAATTCTTCTAAATTATAGAAAGTTCTTGTTTCATCTTGAAAAATATGTAATATTATATCTGAGTAATCCATTAATATCCATTCAGATCTATTATCAGATTCAATATTCCATGGTTTTTGTTTGGTGTTTTTCATAACAATTTTCCTAACATTTTCTCGTATTGCTTGAACATGTATATTGGATGTGCCTGAACAGATTACAAAATATTCACATATACTATTTTCTAATTTAGAAAAATTAAGTGAAATAATATTATTTCCTTTGATCTCTTTAATACCATTTATAATTTCTTTTAACAGAACATTTTTTTTTGGATTTAATTTTGGCATAAATATTGTTAAATTTACATTTGCAAAACTACACTTTTTCTACTAATAATATCTACAGATGTCATCTAGTTTTTTTACTAAAAATCATATAATATTAAATGAAATTGAATCTACTAATCAATTTCTTCTAGAATTAAATAAAACTACAAATCTTAATACTCCTATTGTTGTTACTACTGATTATCAGTTGTTAGGTAGAGGAAGAAAATCTAAGAAATGGGATAGTGAAAGAGGAAAGAATCTATTAATTAGTATCCTATTTAAGCATAATATTAATATAATTGATCAATTTAATTTTAGTATGCTGGTATCTTTAGTAATTAGTGATTTTATATCATTCTATATAAAGGAAAATGTCGCAATTAAATGGCCTAATGATATTATGGTTAAAGATAAAAAAATAGCTGGTTTTATTATTGATAATATAGTTTCAAACTCAATAATTAACACTTCTGTTGTAGGAGTTGGTATTAATATTAATCAAATTAATTTTAATAGTTACTCTCCTTTAGCAACTTCACTCTCTTTAGAAAACAAGTGTGAATATAATTTACATGTGATTCAAGAGAAATTTTTATCTTGTTTTGAAATTAGATATAAACAACACTTATCAAAGTGTTTCTTTAAAGAACAATATAATAACTTACTGTATTTAAAGAATAGATTTTTATTATTTGAAACAAATAATCTTAAATTTAATGCTCTTATTCAAAATGTTGATGAATATGGCAACTTAATTCTTCTTTTAAAAGATAATAAGAAAAAATCATTTTCTGTAAATGAAATAAGATTTTTATTTTAAATTTTACTTATTTGGTTTGCTAAATTGTGTAGAAATTGATTTAAAGACTTTTCTATCATTATTTTCATCATAAAATTAAGTTTTATATCTATCCCAAGAGTAACTTTACATTTATTTTTATCTGTATCTCCCTTTATTTTACAATTTAAATCAAAAAAAATATTTTTGTCTTTTGATTGGAGTTTTATTAGACTATAATTAGTTTTTTTAATTACTTTAAGTGATATTCTTGGTAGTTGAGTTACTTTAAAGCTACAACTATCTTCATTAGACTTAAATTCTTTAATTTCTTTTGGAAGAAAATCTTTAAGATTATTTAGATTACTGAATCTTATAAAAAATTCTTTGGCACTAATACTTGTTGTTGCTTCTGGACTTTTATAATGATGAATCATCTATTCCATTTTGATGGATCTTTTCTCCAATTATCTAATAGTTTTATATCTTTTTTGTCAATATAGTTTGATTTTACTGCTTCATTTAAAAGTGTTTTATAGTCACATAAGGATATTTTCTCACAATTTAAATTATTGAAATTATCTTCTGCTATATCAAAACTATATGAGAAAATTGAAATTAGTCCTCGTACATTTAAATCTTGTTTTCTAAGAGCTTCGACTGCTAATAGACTGCTTTTCCCACTACTGATAAGATCTTCTATTACAACAACTGATTGACCTTGATTATAATATCCTTCAATAAGATTTTTTTTACCATGGTCTTTGGTAGATGCTCTAACATATATAAATGGCAGGCCAAGTTCTTCTGCTACTAAGCATCCAATTGCAATTCCACCAGTTGCTACACCAGCAATAACATTTGCATGTGGATATTTATCTTTAATAATTTCACACATTTTCATTCTAATATGAGTTCTTATTTGAGGAAAAGACAAAGCTTTTCTATTATCACAATAAATTGGAGACTTCCAACCAGAAGCCCATGTAAAGGGATTATTTGGTTGTAAAATAATTGCGTTTATTTGCAATAAAAATTTTGCAACTTGTCTTGCATCTTCATCATAGATAACCATGCGACAAAAATATAAAGTTTTCATTAACAATAAGCCTAAAATCATTTTAGATAATTGGGAAGATTTTTGTAGTAGCTATAAAATTATTTATGCTGCTGGTGGAGTAGTATATAAAAATGATTTGTTATTGATGATTTTTAGAAATGGAAAATGGGATTTGCCAAAAGGTAAAAATGAATTTAATGAATCTAATGAGTCTTGTGCTATTAGAGAAGTAATGGAAGAGTGTGGTGTAAAAGATCTTAATATTATTAGATTTATACAAAATTCATATCATACATATTCGGTAAATTCTAAAAAAATTCTAAAAATTACTGCATGGTTTTTAATGGATTCTAATTGTCAGTTAAAATTATCGCCTCAGATTAATGAAGGAATATCTCAAGTTTCATGGGTAAATAAAGATGAAATTCCTGAGAAATTAAAAAATTCATATAATAATATTATTGATTTATTAAATGAAATATAATTTTATAATTTTACTTTTATGAAAAAGATTAATAAAGATATATCGTTGGCAAATACATTAACTGGTGATTTCTATTGTTCAGATACTATATTTAATGATTTAAAAGTTAAAGTTTTTGAAAGAAGTTGGCAATATATTTGTTCTGATGCGGATCTGAAAATTAAAAACTCAGTTGTTCCTTTTGTTTTACTAGATAAGTTCATTTCAGAACCTTTAATGTTAATTAAAAATAGTTACAAGATTAGTTGTTTGTCAAATGTCTGTACTCATAGAGGGAATATATTGGTTGATAAGAAAACTATTTTTAATGGTAATATAGTTTGCGGTTACCATGGTAGATCATTTAATAAGAATGGAGATTTTGTTTCTATGCCTGAAACTAAAGATATTAAAAACTTTCCATGTATTGATGATAATTTATCAAATATAAATCTAGAAAACTGGTTTCAATTTATTTTTATTTCTTTAGACCCAGTTATTTCTTTTGATAAAATTATTAGTGATATGTCTGGAAGAATTTCATGGATGCCAATAGATAAGTTTATTTTAAGAGAGGATCTTTCAAAATCATATACAATTGATGCTAATTGGGCTTTGTATTGTGATAATTACTTAGAGGGATTCCATATTCCTTTTATACATAAAGATCTGAAAGCTACACTAGATTATAAAAAGTATGATGTTGAAATTTTTGAATTTTCAAATCTGCAAATTGGTTATGCTGAGGAAGATGATATTTGTTTTGATTTTCCAGTAGATTCTATTGATTATGGTAAAAATATTGCTGCATATTATTTTTGGATTTTCCCTAACATGATGTTTAATTTTTATCCTTGGGGACTATCAATCAATATTGTTAAGCCAATATCTGCTAAGAAAACAGAAATTGAATTTAAGACTTTTGTATGGGATGAAACTAAACTTCAGCTTGGAGCTGGAGCTGATTTGGACAAGGTTGAACTTGAAGATGAAGAAATTGTCCAAAGAGTTCAAAAGGGTGTGAATTCACGTTTTTACAAACAAGGAAGGTTTTCTCCAAATATGGAAAAAGGAGTTCATCATTTTCATAGATTAATTAGTAAGTTTATGTTTAAATAATTATTATATATTTGTCAAAATACAAGTTATTATTTTCTTAAAAAAACTGCAATATATCTTAGTATTTAACGTTAATATAAATAAAAGAATATTTTTATGACAAATAGGGGTAGACCAACAACAAGAGCAAAAGGTTTAAAGAATGGTTTTTATTTAGAACTTAGAATGAAAGGTTCAAATAAAGCTACAAGAATTATGAGAGAAACTTATGATCAAGCTATGCTTGCTCTAACTCAATTTGATAATAAGATTGTTAAATATCTTGGAGAAGTAAAAGATAATTATTGGATGGATGGAGATAATAAAGGTCAGAAAATTGTTTAATTAAAAATGACAAACATTAAGTTTGTTTGGGAGTTTTTCGGCCCAGATTCAAAAAATCTATCAATACATCATTTAGCCCATCTTAAAGAATTTCTTGCTTTAGAAAAGATAGAATCTTTTGATAGTAGTTTTTCTGTAGAATCAGTAAACTTTTCATATAGTTATATTGTAGTTCAATCTAAATACCTAGATAATATTAAGTTAAAGTTGAAACCACATAAAGCTTTTAAAGCTTAATTTCTGTATTAATATCTAAATTAGATTAACTTAAAGTTGTTATGCTTTGCATAGTTATTTGTTGAATAATATTTAAGTTTGTATAAAATGTTTTAATTAATGCAGAATAACAGAAATATTATTTTTAAAAAGTTTAGAGACTGGAATTTAGTTTTTTATAATACTTTATTAAAGAATACACCATATTTAAATGCTGATATTGTATTTCCTCAACATATTATTTTAGAAGATAATTGGTTAGTAATTAAAGATGAGATTGAAGAAATAATTAAAAAAACTTCATCTCTTCCTAAATTTCATGAAGTTGATGATGGTCAAGAATATATTTCTGCAAATGATGGTATTTCTTGGAATATGTTGAATATTAAGACGTATGGTTTTTGGCATAAGGAGAATATAAAGCTTTGTCCTAGAACAGTAGAATTACTTAAGCCATTTAAAAATGTTTCTAGTATTTATTTTTCAATTCTTAGTCCTGGAAAGCATATTCCTCCTCATAATGGTCCTTATAAAGGTATTTTTAGATATCAGCTAGCTATTTCTGTTCCAAAGGTTGGAAAGTGTCAGCTTTTTGTTGATAATAAACCTTATAGTTGGACGGAGGGAAAGAGTGTGATTTTTGATGACACATTTGTTCATGAAGTTAAAAATGAAACTAAAGAAAAACGTATTGCTCTTTTAATGGATGTGAGAAGAGATGATTTCCCTTTCTTTTTAAAGATATATGATTATATTTTCTTTAAAATTATTCAGTTACTTGTTATCATAAATAAGACAATGCAAAAATCAACTGTTAGCTAGTTTCTATCAATTTTTTATCCTATAATAAGTTTTTATTTTTATCTCTTTTTAATAGTATATTTAAAAGTTTTATCATTTATTTTGCCTAAATTTTTAAATTATGATAACAAGATTATTTTTTTTTATTTTAATTATATTTCTACTTGATTTATATCTATTTTTTGGAGTTACTCCTTTTTTTCATAAATCTCATTTTTTAAATAAATATTTAAATTTTTTTTATTGGATTGTATCTCTTATAATATACTTTATTATTATATATGTTTTTCTAAATTACGAAAAGAGAACCCCTTCAATTCATTTTAATAATGATATTATAATTAGTAGTTTCATTTTTATAGTTTTTTTATCTAAATTTTTTGCTCTTATACCAATCATTATAGATGACATCTTAAGGATTTTTAGATTTTTATATTTATTCTTTTCTAACTTGATAGGTTCTAATGTTAATCCATCTACTTATGGTATTTCTAGATTTGAGTTTCTTCAAAAGACTTCTTTGTTTATAGGTTCTGCATTTTTTTTAACTTTTCTTTCAGGAATGAAATTTGGGAGATATAATTTTAAGTTAAAACATGTGAAGATTAATATTAAAAATTGGAGTAATAAAATTAAAGGTCTAAAATTAGTTCAAATTTCTGATTTACATCTTGGCGGATTTAATTCTATAGAAAAATTAGAAGAAGTTGTTAATCTAATTAATGATCAAGAGCCTGATTTGTTAGTTTTTACTGGAGATTTAGTTAATAATTATTATAATGAAGCTATTCCTTATATTGAAACCTTGAAAAAAATTAAATCAAAATATGGTAAATTCTCTGTACTTGGAAATCATGACTATTGTGATTATGTAGGATGGAAAAGATCAAGTAAGAAATGGAAAGATAATTTTAATAATATGTTATCAATTCATAAAGATATTGGATTTGATCTTCTATTAGATGAATCTAGACAGATTGAAATTAATGGTTCAAAATTTAATTTAGTTGGTGTTGAGAACTGGGGATCTAAATTCACTAAAGATGGTGATCTCAATAAAGCTATGAAGTTTACAGATAAAAACCTCCCCACTATTTTGCTTTCTCATGATCCATCTCATTGGACAGCCCAGGTTATTGATTTTCCCCAGCGAATTGATCTTCAGCTTTCTGGACATACTCATGGTATGCAATTTGGCATTGATATTCCAGGTATTAAATGGAGTCCTGCTAAATGGAGATACAAGCAATGGTCAGGTTTATATAAAGATAAATCTAAATCTAAATATATCTATGTTAATGCTGGAATTGGACATCTTGCTTATGCAGGTCGTGTTGGTATTATGCCAGAGATCTCAGTTTTAACTATTTCTTAGATATGAGTATTAAAGTTTTTAATAATCTTGATAGTATATCCTCTGATTTATGGAATAGTTCTATTGAAGACAATAATCTATTTGTTAGATATGATTTTTTAAAATACTATTTTGATAATCATAAGGATATTGAACATATTTATGTTATTAGTGAAAATGAAAGATTATATGGTCATGTTTTTAATATTAATCTTTCTGATATGTCGCATTATACTAAATATACTTTTTTGAGATATATATATTATTTTTTTGTACGTTTTATAAGATTAAGGTTCTTTTATTTTACAAATTCTTTTCTTACTAATATACCTGCTTTCTCTATTAATAACCTCTTTTATTTAAAAGAAATCTTATCTAATATCAATAAAAATATTAAATATGATTTTATAGTAATTCCAGATTTTTTATTTGATAATATCAATAATAGATCTGATTTAGATGAATTTGTTAAAGTTGAGGTAGAGGAAGAAATGATTTTAGATATTTCTAGTTCTTGGATAGATTTTAATTCATATAGAGATTCATTAAAAACTAAATATCGTAGTAGATTAGATAATATAACTAAAAGAAGTGTAGGCTTAGATGTTAAGTTATTAAAACGTGAAGATATTGAACTATATAAAGATTCTATTCAAAAATTATTTAATAATGTGACTAATGACGCTAATTTTAAAGGTACAATCTTTAATGTTAACACCTTATATGATTTATCAGAAAATCTCACTAATTTTAAATTATACGGATATTTCATTGATGATAAATTACTCGCTTTTTCATCTGAATTAACACATTTAGATACTCTCTATTCTTATTTTGTTGGTATTGATTATAATTATAATAAGCAGTATTCTTTATATGCAAGGATTTTATGTGAAACAATTAATAATGCAATCTTATTAAAAAAAAGGAGTCTTGTTTTTGGAAGAACTGCTAATGAGTTTAAAAGTAATTTTGGTGCTGTTCCTCATAAATCTTTTGTATACATATTAGTAAGAAACAAGTTTTTAAGGATAGTATTAAGGAAAATTCTAATTAGTATTAGGCCTAAGAAATGGATTCAAAGATTTCCATTTAAGTCAACAGCCTAATATTTTACTTTGGTATTATTTCAGCTTTAGGATCTATTTCAGAAATAATATTATACCAATGTTTAGCTTCTCCAGATCCAATAATTGGACCTGCGAATAGTTTATACACTTCTTCTTTAGAGTTAGATTGATTAGGAAGAAAAAAGTAATTAATGTCAAACTCAACAAAATCTTTTGATTTGCTCTCTTTTATTTTGATAGCTTCATCTTTATTGTCAAATTCACTAAATACAATTATAAATTCATTCTTTTTTAATGTAAAATTATATTTTAAAGGATCATTTTTAATTTCAGATTTTTCTGTTTTTTTAGTGCTATTTTTTTCATCTGCTGAATTAAGACTAATTAAAGTTCCTAAATCAAGGTTTTTAAGAATTAAGAAGCCAGTAAAAATAATTGCTATTATGAATAAATATCTTCTAAATTTATTAGTTTTTTTAGGATATTGTTCTTTTATATTAGTAAAATTTTCTATATTTTTTGCATCAGCTACTTTTTCTTTACTAGGATTAATTTGTTTTTGATTTATCTCAGCAAGTCTTGTTTTAAGAATTTCTAACCTTTCTTCGTTTTTTGTTCTGCTCATGCTATGTTTTTTTTGCTAATATATTATTAATTGAATTAATTTTCTAGGCAGATTGTAAAAACTTCAGTTAAGTTATAACCTGCTTCTTTTAATTGTTGTGGGATTATACTTTTTTCTGATAATCCAGGAATTGTATTGATTTCTATTATATATGGTTGCTTTTCTTTGATGATATAGTCAATTCTACATAATCCTTTAAGATTAAATTTACTGTAAATTTCCTTAGTATTTCTCTGTATTATTTCAGTTTCTTTTTTTGAAATTCTTGCTGGTGTTATTTCTTTTGACTTATTATTATATTTAGCGTCATAATCAAAGAAATCATTTTCGCTTATTATTTCAGTAATTGGAAGTATTATTATTTCATCTTTATTTTTGAAAGCACCACAGCTTACTTCTATTCCTTTAATGTATTCTTCTATTATTACTTTATCATCATGTAATAATGCATTGTTTATTGATTCTAGTAATTCTTCTTTTTTATTAACCATACTTATTCCATTACTAGATCCAGCTTGATTTGGTTTAACAATTAATGGAAATATAAATTTTGAGACTATTTGATTAATATTTATTGCTTGTTCTTTAATGTGTAATTGTGATTTAGCAATTTTATATTTTAATTCTTTTAATATTTGATTGCATTTGTACTTGTCAAATGTTAATGCAGATATCTTGGAATTACAGCATGTATATTTAATATTTTTTTTGTCAAAATACATCTGAAGCTCACCATTCTCAGCAGGGGGTCCATGAAGTGCCATAAATACTTCCCTAAAGACAATTAATTTATTATCAACTTCTATACTAAAATTATTTTTATCAATTTCTTTATAAATATTATTGATTTTATGTTTCCAAATATTGTTTCTAATTTTAATTAAAAATGGTTTGTATTTTTTTTTGTCTAAATTATTATATACTGTTTCTGCACTTTTTAATGAAATCTCATATTCTTGAGAGTCTCCACCAGTTATTATTGCTATATTTTTCATAGAATTACAACAAATATATGTGATTTATTGTTTACAAAGAATTTAATTATAATAGTAATTTTATAATTATATTTGTTATAAATTCAAATTCTTTTCATTGAAAGAACAAAACACAAATAATAGGATCTTATTATTCTTTAAGAACAAAGAAGTTATCAAACATTTTTCTCTGGCATTAGTTAGTCTTCCTGTTTTGTTTTTTTTATACCTTCAGTTTTTAAATATATATACATTACATGGTAAATACATAACTGTCCCAGATTATTCAAATTATCATATTTTAGTTCTTGATTCAATTTCAGAAACTAACAATTTAACTTATGTAATTATTGATTCAATATCGGATAGTAATCTGCCAAAGGGGATTGTTATAAATCAGAATCCAAAAGCAGGTTCAAAGGTTAAAAAGAAAAGAAAGATTTATTTAACCGTTAATGAAACTAACACACGGATTGTGAAATTTCCTGATATATTTGATTTAACACTAAGACAGGCGCTTAGAAGAATCGAAATTGTAGGTTTATCAGTTGGCAAGCTTGACTATAAATCAGATATAGCAACAAACAAAATTTTAGATTTTAATGTTAATGGTATAAGTATATTCTCTGGTCAAGAGATTTTAAAGGGAACTATAGTGAATCTAGTTGTTGGTAGAGGTTTAAGTGAAGAGTATGTTATTGTTCCTAATTTGATTGATCTTAATAGAGTAGCTGCTCATATTGTTTTAAACTCTTCATCATTAAATATTGGTACTGAAATATATGATGAAAATTGTATTGATTCATTAAATGCTGTTATTTATAAGCAAACACCTTCTTATTTAAATGAAAATGAATTAAAATTAGGTTCTACTATCGATATTTATTTTAAGAACCCTAATATAGTTAATTAAGAATGAGGTATTTTTTTACTTTTCTTTTATTTAGTTCATCATTATGTGCTCAAGAAGTACTATCTCCCTTGTTATCAAATCCTAATTATTATAGTTATTCATCTTCAATAGCTAAGAATTCTCTCATTGTTCCTTTTTTTGATGATTTTTCATCCTCTTCAAATATTCTTGACTCTAATCTATGGATAAGTAGCGGTCCATTAATGAATAATAATTATCCTGTTAACCCTCCTACTATTGGGGTTGTTACTCTTGATGGCTTAGATTCTAATGGTTTTGCATATGATATTAATATGGCTAATAATAATGGTTTTGCTGATCTCTTATTATCTCAGATGATTAATCTTAATAATCTTGATACTGCTTTTCTGCTTTTTTATTATCAACCTCAAGGATATGGAGATAATCCTCAAGTAGAGGATTCATTGTTTTTAGAGTTTCTATCTGATTCTTCTGGAATAAAAACATGGAATCGGATGTGGTCTGTTGCTGGTGATGGTTTACAAGATTTTAAGAAGAATGTAATTATGATAATAGATCAAAAATATCTACATGATAGTTTTCAGTTTAGATTTAGAAATCTTGCTACTTTATCAGGTAATTTTGACCATTGGCATCTTGATTATATCACTTTAGATGCTTTTTCTTCTTCTATTGACACATCAGGACTTAATGATGTCTCTTTTGTATATGATAGCCCATCTTTTCTTAAAAGATACAGAGAGATGCCCTGGCTTCATTTTCAGGATAATATTAATGATGAAATTAATGATACTATTAATATTCTTTTGAGAAATAATCAAGCTAGTATAAATGTAGATTATCAATATAATGTATATGAAAATAATATTTTAATAGATCATTATCCAAGTCTAGGTATAAGTAGAAATATTACAATTTATGACTATGATTCTATTGGTAATTATGTTTTTGAAAATCCAGCTATATCAGTTAATAATAATGTTTTTACTCCAAATTTTAATGATAGTTCTGAATTTATGATTGAACATATTATTGGTACAGGATCTAATGATTATAAGTATAATGATACATTAATAAGTTATCAGAGATTTAATTCTCATTTTTCTTATGATGATGGATCTGTTGAATCAGCATATGGGATTAATGTTCAAGGTGCTATGGGAGCTTATCAATTTAAGTTAAATCGACCAGATACACTAAGGGCAATACAAATATATTTTCCTCAGATGCTTGATACAGTTAATACAATTGATTTTCTTTTAACTATTTGGAATGATAACAATGGAAATCCTGGTGCCATTATTCATCAACAAGAAGAATATCCAAAACATACAGCTACTAATAATTATCATTTTTATTATTTGGATTCTTTATTTCAATTAACAGATGTTTTTTATGTAGGTTGGGAACAGACTTCAAATACTATGTTGAATATTGGGTTAGATAGAAATGGTGCTGCTAATGATTATATGTTTTATAATGTTGGTGGTTCTTGGAATACATCACAATATACTGGTGCATGGATGATTAGGCCTCTTGTTGGTATGAGTAATTTATCTTTAGAAAATGATAATTATATTCAAGATTTAGAAATATATCCTAATCCAACTTCTGATCATATCAATATTGAGATGTTTACACCTAACAACTTAATATCATTATTTGATTTATCTGGAAAAATGATTTTTCAAAAATCTATTCATCTTTCTAATTACAAACTTGATATAAATAAATTTGATGCTGGGATATATATATTAAATATTTCAAATAGGTTTGGTGAATCTAATAGAAAATTAATTTTTACTAAATGATTTCTGAGAATAGCTCTGACTTATTTGAACATTATGATTTTACAGCTAGTAGTGGTCAGATCCCCTTAAGAGTTGATAAATTCTTAATGAATTTTATTGATAATGCTAGTAGAAATAAAATTCAGAAGGCTGCAATATCAGGTAATATTTTGGTTAATAATCATGCAGTTAAATCAAATTATAAAGTTAAACCAGGTGATAGAGTTAGTATCGTATACTCATATCCTAAGCTGAAGAATGAACTAATACCCCAAGATATTCCTATTAACATAAATTATGAAGATAAAGATATATTAATTGTTAATAAAAATGCAGGAATGGTTGTTCATCCTGGCTTTGGTAATTATGATGGAACATTAGTCAATGCGTTGGTTTATCATTTTGATAATTTACCTAATAAGGACAAAGAAGATAGACCTGGATTAGTTCATAGGATTGATAAAAACACTTCAGGTATTTTAGTCATAGCTAAAAATGAAAGAAGCATGGCGATTATGTCAAAGAAATTTGAAGATAGAGATTTAAATAGGCTATATGTTGCTTTAGTTTGGGGTGATATTAAATTTGAAAATGGAACTATTATTGGTAATATTGGAAGAAGTCTTAAAAATCGCAAAATCATGTCAGTTTTCCCTGATGGAGATTATGGTAAATCGGCAATAACTAAGTATAAGGTTTTAGAGAGATTTGGCTATACTACATTAGTTGAGTGTAAATTAGAGACTGGAAGAACTCATCAAATTAGAGCTCATTTTAAATTTATTGGTCATCCGTTATTTAATGATGCTGAATATGGTGGGGATGCAATCTTGAAGGGAACTACATTTACCAAGTATAAACAATTTGTTCAGAATTGTTTTAAAACTTGTGATAGACAATCACTACATGCAAAATCACTTGAGTTTAATCATCCTATAACTAAGAAACTATTATCTTTCGATTCAGATTTACCAGAAGATATGTTAGATTTAATTAATAAATGGAGAAAATATTCTATTAATCAAAGAGAATAAAATTAATGTACTTTAAGTTGATTGTATATGCTGTCTCTTTCGATAGGTATTCTTTTTACTTTTTTGATAAGAGATGTTATCTCGCTTGTTGACATTGTTGGGTTTTGGTCCTCTACTCCAGCCATCGAGTATATTTTAGTACTATCATCTATTGTTCCATCTATATCGTCAACACCAAAGGATAATAGGCTTTGTGTTGTCTCCTTACCAATCATTGGCCAGTAGGCCTTTATATGTTTTATATTATCAAAAAATATTCTTGCAATAGAATACATTCTAATATCATCAATTATACTAACCTCTTTAAGATGTGACATCTGATTATTTCCATTTCTATATTTTAATGGAATAAAAGCATTAAATCCATTAGTTATGTCTTGTAAATCTCTAATTCTACTCATGTGATCAATAATATGTCTTGGCTTTTCAATATGACCATATAATATTGTTGCATTAGATTGCATTCCAATTTCATGTGCAGTTCTATGTATCTCTAGCCATTGTTTAGATGTGCACTTGTCTTTGCAAATAATATCTCTTATTTCTTTGGCAAATATTTCGGCTCCACCACCAGGTAGAGAGTTTTGTCCTGCTTCCTTTAGCATTTTTAAACCTTTCTTATATGTTACTTTAGCTTTTCTGCACATATATTCTAGTTCAACTGCAGTAAAGGCTTTAATATGTATATTAGGTCTAATATCTTTGATTCTTTTAATTAGTTCAATAAAGTATTTTAATCCCATTTTTGGATGAACTCCACCAACAATATGAACTTCTGTTATCTCATCAATATTGTATTTTTCAACCATATTAACCATCTCATCAAGAGAGTATTCCCATGATTGAGATTTTTCTTTTAATAGTCTTGAATATGAGCAGAATTTACAATCAAAAACACAAATATTTGTTGGTTCAATATGTATGTTTTTATTAAAGAAGGTATTATTTCCATTTAATTTTTCTCTTCTAGCATTTGCTAGTAAAAAAAGAAGTGAGTTTGGAGCTTGAGTAAATATTTTTAAAGCTTCATTATTATTTATTCTAGTTTCCTGAATAATTTTATTTACAATTTCTTGTATAGACTTATCTATCTTAGATATATTAATATTTACATCTAGCATTATTTACTAATTATAATTTTTTTAGTTATTCTTTGATTTCCTGAGTTAATATTTATTAGATAAACTCCATTCTCCACAAAATTTAGATCTATCTCTTGATTAGTTTGTTTAGAGGATTTATATATTCTATTACCTATAATATCTGTGATTTCTATGTTATAAATTTTATTATCTGCTTCTATAATAAACCTGCCTTTGCTTGGATTTGGATATAATTTAATTTTTTTGTTAAAGTGAATATTACTATTTGAAACTATTCCAGTACAATTTATTGATACATTAGAATTCTTCAAATTTGACCTATACCCATTTAAGGTTGCTATCATCTCATTTACTTGATCATTTGAAAACATCCATGTATGGTTTGAATAAGCCATAAAATTTTCATCCATATCTAGTAAGTCTGAACTAAATCCAAAAAGAATATCATTACAAGTGTTGTTGTTTGTATTTGCATTAACATTCCCATAGTAAACATCATCTGTAGCAGGTGTGTCATACACATTAGAATCATCATTATCACAACACTGCAAGTTTCCTGCTGCATCTACACAAGGACTACTCCATCCACTTTGTTCAGCAAAGGTATGGTTGAGTCCTAGAAAATGTCCTATCTCATGAGTAGGGGTCCTACCATCACTACTTGATGATGCATTACCAATTGTTCCAAAATGTTGAAAATCTACTACTAAACCATCTTTCCATGCATTCCATGATTGTAATCCTGGTAGATATGCATATCCTAAGATTGTAGTATTTCCAGAATTTGATATATCACACACCCAAATATTAAGATATTGTGATGGTGGCCATCCATCTTTACCTCCTGTAGCATCTCTTTTCATATCATTTGATTCCGTATCGTAATTAAAACTATTTTGAGTAGAAAGTGTTCGAGTTACCCCTGTAGTTGGATTTCCATCAGGGTCTGTGGTAGCTAGACAAAATTTTATATCAGGGTTAGCGGCACTATTAACAAATGTATTTCTAGGGGGATTAGGGAATTCACTATTTGTTTTACTATAATCTTCATTAAGAATACGAATCTGATCTTCAATTTGAATATTAGGGATATTTGTCCCTATACCAAGGTTTGCATGTGTTTGTCTATATATGACATGTACTACGATTGGTATTGTTATAGTTGTCTTCTCTTGATTATAGTTTGATAACCATAATTTATTTTGTTTGAAAAAATTATTTATCTCATTTTTATAATCAGGGTTGTTAATTAATTCATTATTAATTAATTCTGTTGTATAGCATTTAGTAATTTCTTGACTATAAGTGTTAATATTTATTATCATGAAGAAGATAATAATGATATTTTTTATCATATATTTTTTATTTAAATAGGCAGCAAATATAATTTTATTAAGCCTATTTTTTAACTTATATTTATTAATAAAACATAACTTTTTAACTTTTTTTAATAATTATAAATTATTTATAAAATCAGGCTCACTTAATGATTTTAAAAAATTAATTAAATCTTGTTTCTCACTATTTGTAAGTTGTAGTCCAACACCAATTTTTTTCATTAATGGGTCGACAGTATTTGAATAGATTCCTCCAGAATTGTAATGCTCTATTACCTCTTCAAGGGTACTAAATCGCCCATCATGCATGTAGGGCCCAGAATACTCAATATTCCGTAATGTAGGAGTTTTGAATTTTGCATTATCTAATGGATCTCCTGTTACATAAGCTAATCCTAAATCATCAAATTTAAATCCAGGGTCAAGCCCATTATTATGAAATGAATTGTCCATAAACATTTCTGTTCCGTGACAATGAAAACAATCTCCTTTTTCAGAGTTAAAAATTGCAAATCCATTTAGTTCAGATGAATTAAGTTGTAGTTCTTGTCTTCTCCATTTATCATATTTTGAGTTTACTGATATTAATGTTCTTTCAAACTGAGCTAATGCCTTTACAATGTGATTAGAATCTATGTAATCTATGCCAAATGCATTTTTAAATAAATTAATATATGTAATGTCATTGTTAAGCTTATTTTCAACATTTACCCAAGTATCATGCATTTCAATAGGATTGATTACAGGTTCAAATGCTTGTTCTTCAAGAGTATTCGCACTTCCATCCCAATTAAATGATGTATTCCAGCCTAAATTTATTAATGCACTAGCATTTCTAGATCCTTCAATATTGTCAACGCCAGTACTGAATCTAGTATTATTTGTAAATGAGTTGGTTTTAATATGACAACCAGAACATGAGAGTGTATTATTTGCACTTAAAATAGGGTCATTAAAAATTTTCTTTCCAAGTTCAATGCCTTCTACGGTTAGTTGATTATTTACAGGAACTATCATATCAGGAAATCCAAATGGAGTAATGATTTGATATGGAGTTGTTTGATAGTAGATACAACTACCATCATCAAAATTTGCTACAGATATCCAGTTTGAGGCGTTAATATCTGTACATCCTTGAATTATTGGTAAATCTTCTTGACAAGAGAACAGGAGTGTGCAAATTATGATTTTATAAACTCCTTTATACATACTTATTTATCTAGAATCCCTTGTAAAGAAAAAACATCTGTTCTGCCATTTTCCTTTAGGTTGATTTGTATAGGCATATCCATCATAATACCATCAGCTAGATTAATAGTAAATGGGTTTTGATACCAGTTGTTAAGATTCATACTTAACAAGAATTCTTGATTTTCTATAGAATTATTAATATTAATATCTTCAGTAAAACTAAAAGAGTAATCCATACCCATTGTTGGACCTGTATGGGTATTGTAAAAAGTAGAGTCATTTTGGTATGCTCCTTCTAATTTCATATAATGATATCCACCTCCCATCGGCTCTGGCCAATACATAGTTGGATGAAATAATTCATTAACATAATTATTTGGGGTATTGATATTGCTATTTAAACCAAATGTAAAGCTTAGTGTGTATAATGTAGATAAACCTAATTCAACTAGATTGCTTTCAAAAAATAATGTCGATGCATCATCAATATTAACATAATGTATATCTTTTAAAAGTATTTCAGTTTGATTGTCACCTAAAAGCTTTATATCTGATAAAATATATTTCAGAGTTTTTACATTGTAGCTTTCACCTGCTAGATTAGTATGATTCATATTTTCGCTTGATAATTCTTGACCATCAACATGGTGTGAAAAGTTGATTAGAATTTTTTTATTAATATTTTCATCATTTGAGTCACATGAACTAATTAATAGAGCCAACAATATAATGGAAAAAATATTTTTAATCATTTTTTTGTTTTTTTTATGTTATATGCAAATTTAACAAAATCAATTCTTACTGATATTGTACTTTATTTTTTTTTGTATAAATTTCTTACATAAATCAATTATGATACCAGCATTTTTAATCATTTTTGTTTAATGTTAAAGCAACTAAAATATATTGATGTAATAGTTCCCTTATCAGTTGAAGGAACTTTTCAGTATTCTGTTGATAAAGATGTTATTGTATTAGTTGGTCAACGAGTTATTGTTCAATTTGGTTCAAAAAAGTTGTATACAGCTATTGTGGCTAATATTTCTAGTAAGAAGAATAATAATTACAGAATAAAAAATATTCAGTCACTAATTGATGAGCTACCTATTGTAAATCAATTTCAGATTGATTTATGGAAATGGATTTCAAAGTACTATATGTGTTATTTGGGAGAAGTAATGAATACAGCTCTTCCTTCATCCTTAAAGTTAGCAAGCGAATCTAAACTTATGGTAAATCCTGATTTTAATAATAATTTTTCTAGCTTTAGTAAGGATGAAGCTTCTATTTTGAATCTTATATCTAAATCAAGATTACTAAGTATTCATGATTTAAATAAGCAATTAGATAACAAGTTTTCTTTTTCAGTTATTAATCATCTTATTAAAGAAAATGTGCTTATTGTACACGAACATCTTAATGATAAATATAAAAATCGATTTATTTCTAAAGTTAGTCTATCAAAAATTAATTTTAAAGATATTCCTAAATTAACTTCTAAACAAGAAAAATTATTAGGTATGTTATTTGAATTTTCTAAAAACAGTAATAATAATTTTTCTTTAGCTTCCCTAATCCAGAATACTGGCTTTTCAAGATCAATTTTTAAAAGCTTAGAAAAAAAATCATTAATCAATATAAATGATGAAAAGCAGAGCAGATTAAATATACAAAATATAGAAACATATCCAATTCATAAACTTTCTGATGCTCAGGAGTTGTCATTTAATAGTATAAATAAAAAATTATTAGATAGAGATGTTTGTCTTTTGCATGGAGTTACATCTAGTGGAAAAACAGAAATATATATAAAATTAATTGAACAAGAATTAAAAAAAGGTAGGCAAGTATTATATTTATTACCTGAAATTGCTTTAACAATACAGATTATTAAAAGATTAAAAAAACATTTTGGAAATCTTGTTGGTATATCGCATTCAAATCTTAATAATTCAGAAAGAGTTGAAGTATGGAAATCTGTACATAATGAAAGTTCTGCTGATAATCAATTTTCTATTATTCTTGGTGCTCGATCTTCTCTTTTTCTTCCCTTTAATAATTTAGGCTTAATAATTATTGACGAAGAACATGATCCTTCTTATAAGCAACAACAGCCATCTCCTCGTTATCATGCAAGAGATTCAGCTATTTACCTTGCAACTATTCATAATGCTAAGGTCTTGTTAGGATCAGCAACTCCATCAATGGAATCTTATTATAATGCAAGAAATGATAAGTATGGTTTTGTTGAACTTCATACTAGATATTCAGATATAAAATTACCTAAAATTAACACTATCGATATTCGAAAAGGTTATCTTAAAAAAGAGATGCAGGGTTTTTTCTCAAATGAATTAATTAACGAAATCTCTGTTCAGTTAAATAAAAATAAACAAATTATACTTTTTCAAAATAGGAGAGGGTATTCAAAAGTTTTAAGCTGTAATTCTTGTGGACAATCAGTTTCATGTAAATATTGTTCGGTCAGTCTTACATTTCATAAATTAAATAATAATTTAAGATGTCATTATTGTGGTTATATAGCATATATACCTAAATCTTGTGGAAATTGTGATGGTATTAATTTTCATAATAAAGGATTTGGAACCGAACAGATTGCTGAGGCACTATCAATTATTTTTCCTGAATATATCATAAAAAGAATGGATTATGATACTACTAGAAAAAAAAATGCATATCAAGATATAATTGAAGATTTCCAGCAATTGAAAATTAATATTTTAGTTGGTACTCAAATGATTGCCAAAGGATTTGATTTTGAAAATGTATCATTAGTTGGTATAATTGATGCTGATAATATGTTAAATTTTCCAGATTTTAGATCGCATGAACGTGCTTTTCAGTTAATGTCACAAGTCTCAGGAAGAGCTGGGAGAAAAGGAAATCAAGGCATTGTAGTTTTACAGACTTATAATCCAGATCAAGAAATTATTAATCATGTCAAATCACATAGTTTTTCTAAGTTTTATAATTTGCAGTTAAGAGAAAGAGCTATTTTTAATTATCCTCCATTTAGTAGACTAATTATTATTAAGTTTAGGCATACAGATCATTTTGTTGTTGATTCAGTCTCTGAGATCTTTGCTTCTATTATGAAAGAAAGTTTTAAACATAGGGTATTAGGTCCAGAATACCCCATTGTATCTAAAGTAAGGAATTATTTTATTAAAAATGTATTACTCAAAGTTGAGTTAGGAAAATCCTTTAGTAAAGCCAAAGAGATAATATCAGCTATTATTAAACATATGAAAGAAAATAAGATTTTAAATCGATGTGTTGTTCAAATTGATATTGATCCTAATTAGTTAGATCCCATATTTTTTCTCTTGGAGGAGGTGCGGTTATTTCAAAATCTTCTTTAGATACAGGGTGTTTAAATTGAATCTTTCTTGCATGAAGATTAATACTAGCATCTTTATTGCTTCTTTGTGCTCCATACTTTAAATCTCCTTTAATTGGTGATCCCTCATAAGATAATTGCACTCTAATTTGATGATGTCTTCCTGTTTTTGGTTGTATCTCATAGTGATAGTAATTATCAAGCTTTTTAATTAATCTATAGCTAAGCTGTGCATGTTTACCATTCTCTTTCTTTGTAACAAATGATTTATTTTTTCTTTGATCTTTAATTAAGTAATTTTGAAGATTATCTGCTTTTCTTGGAAGCATATTCTTTACAATAGCCCAATAGGTTTTTGTAATTTCATTATTTCTAAACTTTTCATTCATTCTAGTTAAAGCCTTGCTAGTTTTAGCAAATATTATAATTCCAGAAGTAGGTCTATCTATTCTATGTATGGTTCCTAAATAAACATTTCCAGGTTTATTATATTTTTTTTTAATATAAAGCTTAACGATTTCAGATAATGGTTTATCACCTGTCTTATCACCTTGTATGATATCTCCAGATTTTTTATTTATTGCTATAAGATGATTATCCTCAAAAAGAATCTCAAGTCTAGTATTGTTCATTTTTATTTGGGAAATCTGAATTTCTAACATCTGAAATATATTGTTTTACTCCTTTTGATATATCTTCATAAAGATTAAGGTATCTTCTAAGAAATCGTGGATTAAATTCATGATTCATACCTAACATATCATGAAGGACAAGTACTTGACCATCTACTTTGTTTCCAGCACCAATTCCAATTACTGGTATAGTTAGGTTGCTAGCAATTTTTTGTGCTAATTTTGCAGGTATTTTCTCTAATACTATTGCAAAACAACCAGCATCTTCTAGCATCTTGGAATCAGCAATTAATTTATTGGCTTCTTCCTCTTCTTTTGCTCTAACAGTATATGTTCCAAATTTATAAATTGATTGGGGAGTTAAACCCAAATGTCCCATTACTGGAATACCAGCGCTAAGGATTCTATTAACTGAGTCTATAATCTCAGATCCACCTTCAAGTTTTATAGAGTGACCACCAGTTTCTTTCATTATTCTTATAGCAGAATATAATGCTTCTTTTGAGTTTCCTTGATATGTTCCAAATGGCATATCAACAACTACTAACGCTCTTTCTACAGCTCTAACTACTGAGGATGCATGATAAATCATTTGATCTAATGTGATTGGTAAAGTAGTTTCATGGCCAGCCATCACATTTGATGCTGAGTCTCCTACTAATATAATATCTATTCCTGCCTTATCAATTATCTTGGCAAGAGTATAGTCATAGGCTGTGAGCATAGATATCTTATCTCCTTTACTTTTAATCTCTTGTAATGAATTTGTAGTAACTCTCTTATAATTTTTATTTAGCTGCAACATAATTTTTATTTTTTTTCTTTAATATAAATATATTTTTATATCCTAATTTTATAAGTTTCTTTAGAGTTATTGAAGCATTGCCTACTTTCTTAAACTCACCATAATAATAAGTATATATATCATTAGAATTTTCAATCCATATTTTATCTAAACTATTGAAATTATTTGTAGGATTAGTAAATACCCCCATTTGTATCATAAAACATGAATCTTGATTTCTAATGTCTTTAGGAATTATTGGGAACTCTGTTCTCACTATTAATTTTGATGGAATAACTCCATTTAACTCGAAATCTTTGTATACAAATATTTCTTTCAGATAGTTATTTGTTTCTATATGATTTGTTATTTCAATATTTCTTTTATTAACTATGGAATCTAAATGGAAGATTTTGTATTTGGCAGTATTATTTTCATTTTCTAGTTTTAATGATTTGACATTACCTTCTTTAATTTTTAAATTTAACTTGTCAATTATACTTTTAAGTTGTGATATATTAGTTTGTGCTAATGTGTTTTCATTTTTATTTTTTTCTACTAATAATAGTTTTGATTTCTGTATTTGATCCGCTAGAATATTAGCTTTTTCAAGATCTTTTTTTATTTTTTTTATTTTAGTGTTATTTCTGTCTATTGTACTAATTAAATTTTTAATTTCTTTTTGATTATTAGTAAAGTTTTGTGATTGTTCCTTATTAATATTTTTAGTTTCAAACATCTGTTTTTCTAAAGATGAATAATCTAGTTTATTTTTTATTAAATCTCTATTTAATTTTGTATTATCTATAGATAAAATATTATTATTATCTTTAAATACTTTTAGTTGTTTTTTGCTTTGCTCTAAATTATCTTTTAATACTTTAATCTCAGAGTTAAGGTTTTCTTCATTTCCATCAATTTCTTTTAACAAGTTTTTAAATTGTTGGATTTTATATTCACTCTCTTTAAGCTTTCTTTCTTTTAATGTAATCTCTTCAATTTTAATATTTAATTTATTGTTTAATAAGTCTATTGTATTTTGCAAGTTACTTATTGTATCAATATAATGAGAATTGGTGCTTTCATTTTCCTCCCTTTTCTCTTCTAAGTTATTTTTGATATTTATATTAGTTAAACTATTTTTTTCTAAAGATTCTTGATTATTTAAAAGTTCTTTATTACTATTTAAATAATAATATGAGACTCTTGCTTTAGAGTTTGGTCCAATCATCAAGCCAGAATAGCCCTCTTTATTTATTTTTAAATCAAAATTTTCAATAAATTTTCCATTAATTTTTAATTTAATTTGATTTTTATTGTCAATAATTTCTAGAATATTATATTCATTTTCTTTATTTATATTTTTATTTCTAACCCATCCATTTTTTCTTTTTTTGCCAGTTAGATATTTATAATTATTAGTATTAAGTTGTTTAACTCTATATTCACCATTTCTATTAATTTCTATTACTAAGGCTTTAGTAAAATTTCTATTTGCACTAGTGATAATACCTATACAAGCATTTTTATCTTTTGAAGGACCAAGTTTAAGTGATGTCTTTAAATATGAATCTTCAGTTAAGCTTTTTTCAATAATTATGGCGTATTCACTTTTTGTATTTTCTCTTATTATAAGATATTCATTTTCATCTATAATAAAATAATTATCATTTTCTCTAACAATAGGAAAGTCATGATCTTCACTAGTAAAATCTGTATTAAGGATTCTGTATTTAAATTCCTTGCTTGTAATCTCTTGTGCATTTGTACTGTTTGCATATAGAAATAAAAGGATTATTAAATTTTTAATAGTGTTTCTCATTTTTTTTTTAGCAAATTTACAAATATTGCACTTATCATATAATTTAAATCAATAAGTTTGCATCTATGAAATATTTTTTTTTATCAATCTTAATTTTATTGTCTATTTCTTCTTGTGAAACTGACTTTGATGTAAATGCTAATTGGGAGGATGTAACAATTGTATATGGTTTAATTGATCCAAATGAAGAGATTCAACTCGTTAAGATTAATAAAGCATATTTGGGTGAGGGAGATGCTATTGAGATGGCTTCAATTTCTGATTCAACTAATTATAATCCATCAGATATTAGGGTTACCTTGTATAGGATTAAAGAGATTTCTTTTAATCAATATGATACTTTATCTTCTGTCATTTTAAATGACACTATACTTGAAAAGGATGATGGTCTTTTCTCAATTGATAATAATATTATTTATACATTTAGTAAACCAGAATCTTTTTATAATACTAATTCTATATATTCTCTTGAAGTCATTAATCTATCTTCTGGGCATATGGTAACATCAAAAACTGAAATTATTAATAATTTTAGTTTTGAATCTCTTAACTCAAGTTTTCAATGGGGTTTATATAATGAAGAACTTGGTGATAGTTTAATGTTTAGAACAAAGACTATTGAATGGACAAAATCAAATAATGGTGAAATTTATCAGCTTGATGTTCTTATTAATTATATTGAAAATAATGATACTATCAGTCTGATTTGGAGTCAACCTTTAATTGAATATTCAAGCGGTAATATGACTACAAAAATTAAGGGTAATCTATTTTTTGATTTTCTTTCAAGTAATCTTTCTAATAATACAACAAAACAATTTCTGAATTTAGATTTAGTAATGACTGTAGGTACTGATGATTTAAAAACTTATATTAATGTTAATAAGCCTTTTTCTGGAATAGTTCAAGAAAGACCAGCATTTAGTAATATTGGTAATGGGATTGGCTTATTTTCTTCTAGATATACATATGATCAAATTAATGGTATTGAATTGAATAACAGTACGCTTAATTACATTATAGATGAGTTGGAGCTTGGTTTTGAATAAATGACATATTGTCATTATTTGACTAGTTTATCTTTCTTATATCTCCTCTTTTGTCAGTCTCTTAATAAAATTTTTATAATGGAATAGTAATTGCAATATTGAGTTATTGAAACAAATTATAAAATTTAAATAAAAATAAAATGAGTAAAATTATTGGTATTGACTTAGGAACAACAAATTCATGTGTTTCTGTAATGGAAGGAAATGAACCTGTTGTTATTCCAAATGCTGAAGGTGGCAGAACGACTCCTTCAATAGTAGCCTTTATAGAAGGCGGAGAAAGAAAGGTAGGAGATAGCGCAAAACGTCAAGCTATCACAAATCCAGAAAAAACAATTTCATCAATAAAGAGATTTATGGGAGAAAGTTTTTCTGCAATGAGTAAAGAAATTAAAAATGTTTCCTATAAGGTTGTAAAAGGTGATAACAATACACCTAGGGTTAAGATTGATGATAGATTATATACTCCACAAGAAATTTCTGCAATGGTTCTTCAAAAAATGAAGAAAACCGCTGAGGATTATCTTGGTCAAACTGTTACTGAAGCTGTTGTCACTGTTCCTGCATATTTTAATGATGCTCAAAGACAAGCTACAAAAGAAGCTGGTGAGATAGCTGGTCTAACTGTGAAAAGAATTATTAATGAGCCTACAGCCGCAGCATTGGCTTATGGACTTGATAAATCAGATAAAGATAGAACTATTGCTGTTTTTGATTTAGGTGGTGGGACATTTGATATATCTATCCTTGAGCTTGGAGATGGCGTTTTTGAAGTTAAATCTACTAATGGGGATACTCATTTAGGGGGAGATGATTTTGATCAGGTAATTATTGATTGGTTAGCTGAAGAATTTAAGAAAGATGAAAAAATGGATTTAAGAGATGATCCTATGGCATTACAGCGTCTGAAAGAGGCGGCAGAAAAGGCAAAGGTTGAATTATCAAGCTCTACACAAACTGAAATTAATCTACCTTATGTTACTGCTACAGCTTCAGGTCCTAAACATCTTGTTAGAACTCTAACAAGATCACAATTTGAACAATTAGCAGATACTTTGATCCAAAATACTATTAAACCTTGTCAGAGTGCCTTAAAAGATGCCGGTATGACTGCTTCTGATATTGATGAAGTTATCTTAGTAGGTGGTTCTACAAGAATGCCTGCAATTCAAGATGTTGTTGCAAAGCATTTTAAGAAAGCTCCTTCAAAAGGAGTTAATCCTGATGAAGTTGTTGCTGTTGGTGCTGCTATTCAAGGTGGCGTTTTATCTGGGGATGTTAAAGACGTATTACTATTAGATGTTACTCCTCTATCACTTGGAATTGAGACAATGGGTGGTGTTATGACTAGGTTAATTGATTCTAATACTACAATTCCTACTAAGAAGTCTGAAGTTTTTTCTACTGCTGCTGATAATCAGCCTGCTGTAGATATTCATGTACTTCAAGGAGAGCGACCAATGGCTACTGATAATAAGTCTATAGGAAGATTCCAATTGTCTGATATTCCACCATCTCCAAGAGGAGTCCCTCAAATTGAGGTTACTTTTGATATTGATGCCAATGGAATTTTAAATGTTTCAGCTAAAGATAAAGCTACAGGCAAGGAACAGCATATTAAGATAGAGGCTTCATCTGGTCTTTCTGAAGCAGAAATTGATAAAATGAAAAAGGAGGCAGAAGCTAATGCAGATGCTGATAAGAGTGCTAAGGAAAATATTGATAAAATTAATGGTGCTGATGCTATGATCTTTCAGACAGAGAAACAATTAAAAGAATTTGGTGATAAATTATCAGATGATAAGAAAGCTCCTATAGAAGAAGCCCTTGCGGAGCTTAAAACTGCACATTCAGTTAAAGATCTAAATCAAATAGATGCAGCAATGGAAAAAATAAATGCTGCATGGAAAGTAGCTTCAGAAGAAATGTATAAAGCTACTGAAGAGGCTAAGGGATCTGAAAATTCTGGACCTGAAGCATCTACTGAGTCAAATTCAGATGATGTTACTGATGTAGATTTTGAAGAAGTAGAAGATGATAAAAAATAATTGTTAATTGTATGTACTTATAGAAAAGGCTCTTTTTAAAAAGAGTCTTTTCTATTTTAAAACATTTAATAAGATCTCTTCCATTTTTTTATAACCCATTTTATTTGGATGAACTAAATCATTATAGGATGTATATTCTGGTGCTTTTAAACCACCTTCAGTATCTACCATTTCTGAATAATAATCTAGATAGATAATTTTATTTTCTTTACAATATTGATATAATAAAAAATTTAGTGACTTTATTTTTCTTCTAGTATCTTTTATGGATCCATTCCAAGGAATATATTTTGCTGGTAATACAGAACAAATTATAACATTAATATTATTTGTTCGAGCATGATTAGACATTTTAATTATATTCTTTGAAATATCTTTAATAGAAATTGGTCCAGTATTTCTTGCTATATCATTTATTCCCGCTAATATAACAACTGAATTTGGTTTTTCATTAATAACATCTACTTTAAATCTTTTTAACATTTGTGTAGTAGTTTGGCCACTGACACCCTTATTGATATAAGATGGATTTAAGAAAAATAAATTAGAATATTTAGGCCAAAATTCTGTAATAGAATTTCCCATAAATACTATTTTATTATTTTCTTCTGATTCTTGTTTTTTTTCTTGGGATTGAGCTTTAAAAAACATAAGAAATACAAATATTAATATTATTAAATTATAATATGTTTTTTTATTCATTAGTAGTGTTTATGTTTTTGAAAAGATCTTACTAAAAATATAATTATTAATACTTCAATGATTAATAGAAAATAGTGAATGAAAAAAACCTTAGTTTTATCATCAATTATATTAAATTGATATTCAATATATATATTGAAAAGAAAAGAAATAACTAAACCAATTAGATATCCTAATTGTTTAGCAATATCTACTTGGGATAGAATTTTATCTTTTTTTAGAAGAAGAGTTTCCACTCTTACTAAATATGATCCAAATATAAAAGTAATTTGATAGCCAATATAGTATCCTAATGCTATTTCAAAATTAAAAGAGAAGAAGAGGAAAGTAATTACAACTAAGAATATTATTGATTCAACAAATAAAGATATCCTATAGAAATAAGTGATATTAAGGATTTTTGAATATAATGCAGCAACAATAAGCATTGAAATTGCTAGAAAGATACCTCCCTGAGAGTATATGATAACTTTTAGTGGTTGATAAACGATAAATGTTACTCCTATAGAAACCCCAAGAAATAGGGAGTTAAGAAACTTATATATAATAAAATTCTTATTATTTATTCTTAAGTTACTAGCATTCATTTATATTTAGTAGTATGTCAATCTGCGGACTTTTGAAATTTGTTTAGCTAGTCTTATAACTTGTTTTGTATATCCAAATTCATTATCATACCATATATAAAGTACTATGTTTTGTCCATCTTCAGTGACGATTGTTGCTTGACTATCAAATACTGAGCAACAAGGATTACCAACTATATCTGTTGATACTAAGTCTGGATCAATTTGGTAATTTATTTGATTGATCAGATTTCCACCTATAGCTTCTTCTCTTATTAAATTATTAACTTCATCAATATTAGTTTTGTTTTTAATATTTAATCTCATTATAGCTAATGATACATTTGCAGTTGGTACTCTAACAGCATTGGCAGTCAATTTCCCCTCTAGAGAAGGAATGACTTTTGTTACTGCTTTTCCTGCACCCGTTGTAGTTATAACCATATTAATTGCAGCTGATCTTCCTCTTCTGGGTTTTTTATGCATATTGTCAAGCAGATTTTGGTCATTTGTATAAGAATGAACAGTTTCTAGGTGACCATTTATTATTTCATATTTATCTTCAATAATTTGTAAAATAGGAGCGATACAATTTGTAGTACATGAAGCAGCTGAGAAGATATTAATATTTTCTATATCAAGATCTTTATTATTAATCCCATAAACTATATTTGGGATTTCTGTTCCAGGTGCTGTAAGTAATACTTTATTTATCCCTTTAGATTTCAAGTGACATGATAATGCTTTTCTTGAAGTAAATGCACCTGTATTATCTATTAGTAAGGCATCTTTTATTCCATAATTTTCATAATTAATTTCATCTGGTTTAGAACCTTCTATGAGATGAATTATCTGTCCATTAATAATAATTCTTTTGTTTTCTATATCTATATCTACAACTCCATTAAAAGAGCCATGAACAGAATCATTTCTAAGTAAATTTGCTCTTTTTATAATTTGCTCATCAGTAATGTTTCTAACAACTATAGCTTTTAATCTCATTTGCTGTCCATTTCCTGCTTGTCTAATTAATTCTCTTGCAGCTAATCTTCCTATTCTTCCAAAACCAAACAATACAATATCTCTAGGTTGAAAATTATTTTTTGAATTAATAATTTTAGTTAGTTTTTCCTCTAGAAAGTCTTTGAAACTATTAGGAGAATCTTCAATATATTCTGCAGTCAATAATCCAATATCTAATTTTGATGGAGGAAGGGCTAGATGATTAATTTCTTTTATTAATTCTAGTGCAGTTTTAATATCTATCTTTCTTTTGACAACATTTTCTGCATATGAAAATAATCTCATTAACTCAGTGACTCCAATATCTAAAATATTTTGTCTAAAGAGTACAATTTCAATTCCTTTATCATACATTAATTGACCTGAGTAATTTAATAAATTTACTGCTAATTTTTCATTTAAGATCCATGTATTAAATTGATCGTCATAAAGCTTTGAGTTAATCATTTTGTGTTTAGTTTTAGTTTTGCAAATTTATATTTTTCTATTTATATATATGTTTGGTGTCCATAATTTTTATATTGTATTTTTACAATCATGATTATAGAATTTCATAAATATCAAGCTACAGGCAATGATTTTATTATAATTGATGATAGAGATAATAATTTTGATATTCATGATTCTATATTAATTCAATCATTATGTGAACGTAAAATGGGTATTGGAGCGGATGGGCTAATCGTTCTAAGAAATCATAATGAGTATGATTTTAGAATGATATACTTTAATAGTGATGGTTTTGAATCAACTTTATGTGGAAATGGTTCTAGATGTATAGTTTCTTTTGCAAATTTATTAGACATATCTAGTAATAAAATAATGTTTATGGCAATAGATGGTATGCATGAAGCAAGTATAGATGATGATGAAGTGTCAATTAAATTTAAAGATATTAAAAAGATTGATTATGATAATAAATATATAATTATTGATTCAGGCTCTCCTCATTTAGTAAATATAGTTGAGAATGTTGATAATATTAATATTGATCTTGAGGGAGCTAGTATTAGAAATATGCCTAAATATAAATCAAAAGGAATTAATGTTAATTTTATTGAGCATGATAATGATATTAAAATTAGAACTTATGAGAGAGGTGTGGAATCTGAAACACATTCTTGTGGTACTGGTGCTGTTGCCTCAGCTATCGCTCTATATCATTCTGGTCTTATTGAAGAAAATATAATTTCTTTAATTAGTAGAGGAGGAAATTTATCAGTAATGTTTGAAGAATTTAATGGTATTTATAGAAATATTTGGTTAACCGGTTCGGTAAACTTAGTATATATTGGAGAATTTGAATGCTAAAAGCAGATAATATTTCTTTAAGATTATTAATAGAATCTGATTTGAATTTTCTTTATTCTATTGAGAATGATCCGCTAAACAATCAATTTACTAATCAATCTAATTATTTTTCTAAAGAAACACTTAGAGAATATATATCTAATTCAAATGTAGATATAAGTAAATATTCTCAAATACGATTTGTCATTACTTTAGATAATGATCCTATTGGTTTAATTGATTTGTTTGAATATAATCAATTACTACAGCAAGCAGGTATTGGAATATTTATATCAAAAGATTTTAGAAGCAATAAATATGGAGCTAAAGCCTTAGCGTTACTGATATCGTATTCATGGAATAGTTTAGATTTACTATTTTTATTTGCTAATATTAAGAAAGAAAATATTATTAGCATAGCACTTTTTAAAAAGTTAGGTTTTTTGCATATAAATAATAATTTATATCAATTAAATAAATGAGGTTTTTTATTTTTATTTTAATACCATTATTTCTATCATGTAATCGAGGTGAGATTGTTGAGTTTAAAACTTATTTAAATCATAATGATACTGTCAAATATGTAGGCAAGGAGCAATGTAAGATTTGTCATTATGAAATTTACAGTTCATATATGGAAACTGGAATGGGGAGATCTATTTCTCCTGCAAGTAGATTAACATCTAATCTTTCTTCAAATCCATCAATTATTTATGACTCTGTAAAAAACCTATCTTATTTGCCATTATGGAAAGATGATAGTTTATGGATAAAAGAGTTTAGAATTGTTTCTGAAGATACTGTTCACAAAATAGAAAAAAAAGTGGATTATATAATTGGATCTGGACACCATACAAATTCTCATTTATTTAAAATAAATGGGTATTTACACCAGATGCCGTATACCTATTATACTCAAGATAGTATTTCTGATTTGCCACCTGGTTATGAAAATGGCAATAATTCTAGGTTTTCAAGAGAAATTAATATGGAATGTATTAGTTGTCATAATGCATACCCAAATCATGTTGCAGGCTCAAATAATATGTATCATCATATTCCAGATGGTATTGATTGCGAGAGATGTCATGGTCCAGGAGAATTACATATTAAACAGAAGAGTCAAGGGATTATAATTGACACATCAAAATATATTGACTATTCAATTGTTAATCCATCTAGACTACCTACTGATTTGCAATTTGACATTTGTCAAAGATGTCATCTACAGGGAACAGCTATACTACATGATAACAAATCATTTAAAGATTTTAAACCTGGCATGCACTTAAATGATTTTATTGATGTATATCTTCCAAAATATAAAAATGATGATGGTTTTATTATGGCCTCTCATGTTGAACGTCTAAAACAAAGTGAGTGTTTTAAAAATTCTGATATGACTTGTATTAATTGTCATAATCCTCATAAAAGTATTCGGATGTTAAATGATAAATATTTTGATAAAAAATGTATGGATTGTCATAAATTATGTGAAGATGAACAAAATATTTCCAATTGTGCAAGTTGTCATATGCCAAATTCATCTTCTATAGATATTCCACATATTTCTATTACTGATCATAATATTTCAATACCTAAAAAGGATAAGTATATTGTGAATAAAAAAACAGATAGAGAGTTTATTGGTCTTTTTGCTATTAATAATAATAACTCATCCAACTTATCTAAGTCAATGGCATATCTTAAAAGATATGAAAGTTTTGAACAGAATCCTATTTATTTAGATAGTGCTTTCTTCTATTTAAGTATCTCCGATAATAATAAATCTTTCACTTCTTTTATTCAATATTATTATCTTAAAAAGGATTATTATAACCTAATTAATTATCATCTGGCTTTAGATTCATCTATTTATAAATATTATTCAGATGATGCATTATCACTTGCTTTTTCTAGAATAGGTGACGCTTATGCAAAAAATGGCATTATAGATGAGGGTGTGAGGTTTTTTATAAAGGCTACAGATTTATCTCCTTTTGTTATAGATTATAAATTAAAACTTGTTGCATTATATATAAATAATGATCAATTTGAAGCTGCTGAAAATATAATATCTCAAATAATGATCCTTAATCCTAATAGGAAAGAAGCCTATTTAAATATGGGTTATTTAAATATATTGAGACAAGATTATGATCAAGCAGAATATAATTTAACTACTGCAATTAGTTTTGATCCTGACTATTTAATTGCTTATGAAAACCTAGCTTTGTTATATATTAAAAAGAATGATATATTTTTGGCACGAAAAAATTTAAATCATATATTAGAAATTAATCCAAATAACGCTAAAGCAAAATTAATGATTAAACAATTAAATTGAAATCAAAAAAATCTAATTCCTCTCTAGTTAAGATTATTATTACTGTAATGATAATAGGAATGGTAGTCTTATCTATTATTGGTTTTGAGTTATATAAAAAAATCTGTAAAGCAAATATTAGATTTGGCGATGAGATAGAAGAGAGGTATATTTTTATTGATAGTGATGATGAATTCTCAGATCTTGTTTATATGCTAAAGAGCTACAATTTATTATTAGATATTGAATCTTTTAAATGGGTTGCTGACAAAAAAAATTACATTAATAATATTAAACCAGGAAGATATTTTATTAATAAAGACATGAATAACAATGAGTTAATTAATCTGTTACGTTCTGGTAAACAGTCTCCTGTAAAAGTTACATTTAACAATATAAGAAGCTTGAATAGTGTTTCTTCCAAATTATCTAGCTATCTTGAAGCTGATTCAAGTGATATTTTAGAAGTTTTTTTAGATGAGAAATTTTTAAAGAAAAATAATTTTAATGAATATAATATTATTTCAATATTTATTCCAAATACATATGAATTCTACTGGAATACATCAGCCACTAAACTTCGTCAAAGAATGTTAAAGGAATATAAGTTGTTTTGGAATAAATCTAGAGTAAATAAGGCTGCAGAAATTAATTTATCATTTCAAGATATCTCAACTTTAGCATCAATAGTAGAAAAAGAACAAAATATTCGAATAGATGAGCGTCCAACTATTGCAGGTCTTTACTTAAATAGATTGAAAAAGGGGATGAGACTTGAATCTGATCCAACTTTGATCTTTGCATTAAATGATTTTAATATAAATAGGGTTCTAAATAAAGATAAGAAAGTAAAATCTCCTTATAACACATATTTAAATAAAGGTATTCCTCCAGGTCCTATTTGTATTCCATCAATAAATGCTATTGATGCAGTCCTTAATGCTGAAGAACATAAATATATTTTTATGTGTGCTAAAGAAGACTTTTCAGGCTATCATAATTTTGCTAAAAACCACGCTCAACATCTTATTAATGCAAGGAAATATCAGAAAATGCTAAATAAGAAAAAAATATTACGTTAATTAATTAATTTTGTAATCTAAAAAAAAAATGTCAGATATAAAATTTGGAACTGATGGATGGAGAGCAATAATTGCTAAAGATTATACAGTTGATAATGTTGCAAGAGTAAGTATTGCTGTTGCTATTTGGTTAAAAAATAATTTTGATAACCCAAGTGTTATTATTGGACATGATTGTCGTTTTGGAGGTAAATTATTTGCTGAAACTGCTGCTAAGGTTTTTGCTTTTCATGCAATTCATGTTAAGCTCGCTGAGGGTTTTGTTTCAACTCCTATGGTCTCATTAGGCGTTGTTAGAGAAAAAGCAAGTATTGGAGTAGTTATTACTGCCAGTCATAATCCTCCTTCATATAATGGTTATAAATTAAAGGGTGACTTTGGAGGGCCATTACTTCCAGATAATATTATACAGGTTGAATCACTTATACCAAATAAAAATAATATTGATATTAATTCCTTAAATATTGAATCTTATGTAAAAGATGGTTTAATTCAATTTATTGATTTAGAAACTATTTATTGCAAGCATGTTGAAGCTAATTTTGATTTAGACATTATTAGTAATTCAAAAATGAATTTTGCTTATGATGCTATGTATGGATCTGGTATGAATGTAATTAAGAAACTTTTACCAAAAACAACATTATTGCATTGTGACGACAATCCAGGATTCCTTGGTATTGCTCCAGAACCGATTTACCGAAATTTAAAGGAATTCTCAGAACTAATTAAATCTAACGATAATATTCATTGTGGTTTAGCTACTGATGGTGATGCTGATAGGATAGGGCTTTTTGATTCTTCTGGTAATTTTATTGATGCACATCATTTAATTCTTCTTCTTATTCATTATTTAGTTAAGTATAAAGGAATTTCTGGTAAGGTTGTGACTGCTTTTTCTTGCACAGATAAGATTAAGAAGATTTGTCAATATTATGATTTAGAACAGGAAACTGTTAAAATAGGTTTTAAGCATATAGCTGGAAAAATGATTACTGAAGATGTACTTTTAGGTGGTGAAGAGTCAGGAGGTATTGCTACTGGAGGTCATATTCCAGAAAGAGATGGTATCTGGATGGGGCTGATACTTTTTGAATTTATGGCTAAATCAGGTAAGACTATTGAAGATTTAATTGATGAAGTCTATAAAATTGTTGGTCCATTCTCTTTTGAAAGAGTTGATCTTCATCTTACTGATGCGTTGAAAAATAAGGTTATTCAAAATTGTCAAGATGGTTACTATACTCATTTTGGTGATTATAAAATTGTTAGAACAGAAGATATTGATGGTTATAAATATTTCTTTGAAGATGATTCTTGGTTACTTATTCGTCCATCAGGAACAGAGCCTGTTTTAAGAACATATGCTGAGAGTTCATCTAGCGAAAGGGCATTTGATATACTTAAGAGTGTTAAATCTGTAATAGAGGCTTAAAATGAGAATTATACTTATTGGTATAGTTTTTTTTTCAAAAACTGCTTTTTCTCAATTTAATTATCTTTCTTCATTTAATTCATATGATTCTACATCTATAAATTTTAAAACTAATGATATTAGCTTAAAAAGTCTTGTAATAACTCAAGCTAGTGTTTACTCTTTAGCTTTAATTGGTTTTAATGAACTTTGGTATAAAAATTATGATAAATCTAGCTTTCATTTCGTTAATGATAATTTGTATTGGATGCAAATGGATAAAATGGGTCATATGACAACATCTTATTATGGTGGAGTTGTTGGAATTAAATTATATCAATCAACTGGAATTAAATCATATAAAGCTATTTGGATTGGCGGTTTGAATGGAACAATTTTTAACACAACTATAGAAATTCTTGATGGATTCTCTACTAATTGGGGTGCTTCTTTTGGAGATATTTTAGCAAATTCATTAGGATCAGCTCTTGCTATATCTCAAGAACTTTATTGGAAGGAACAAAGAATGCAACTTAAGTATAGTTACTCTAGATCAGATATTTCTAAGAATAGTGTGGATTTATTTGGAAATTCTTTTATTCAAAGAAGTTTAAAGGATTACAATGGTCAAACTTATTGGTTGTCTTGTAACTTAAACTCATTTTATAATAAGAAAACTAATATACCAGATTGGTTAAACATTGCAGTTGGTTATAGTGCTAATGGTATGGTCGCAGGTAGTAATCTAACTAATGATAATAGGGAAAGACAGTATCTATTGTCTTTTGATATTGACTTAACTAAAGTCAAGACTAAAAATAAGTTTCTAAATGCTTTAGGTCATACCTTTGGTTTTATAAAATTTCCTTTTCCAGCGTTAGAGTTTAGTAATAGTAAATTTAAAATACATCCAATTTATTTTTAATGAAAATTATGTTTAAAATAGGAGATAAGGTTAAATTCATTAAATCTAATGATTATGGAACTATAAGATCTATTATTTCAGAACGAAAAATTCAAGTTGAAGATAGTTCTAAATTTTTATCTGTTGTTAATTATAATGATATAATAAAATTTGATTTAAATACTGATAATATGCAGGCTTATGGTAATTTGGAGTCCAATAAAGATTCTAGTAAGACAAATAATAAAAAGAATCAGGAGCGTTCAAATTTAAATGTTATAAAAATTGATCTACATATAGAGAATATTGATGAAGACTATCATTTTATGACGAATTATGAAATTGTTCAAAAACAACTTAGTAACTGTGAGAGTAATTTAATTAAAGGGCTTAATAGCAATGCCAATAAAATTATTATTGTACATGGAATTGGCGAAGGGGTTTTAAAAAAAGAAATTCATCATTTATTAAATAGTTATAAATTAAGATATTATGAATCTTTAAATGGAGGTTCTACTGAAGTGATGTTATGATATTATTTTCTAGTAATTATCTCTGCTAATTGCTTGTAATTAATTCTTTTAGCAAGTATCTTCTTTTTTTCATCTAATAGATAGATTACTGGAGTTGAATATATATCGTATTTGTCCCTCCAGTCACTACTTGCAAGAGGATTACCATCTTTATCATGACTGATATCTGCAACATTTAACCAGCTTTCTGTTTTTTGATCTTTAATAAATTTCATCCATTCTTCTTTATCAAATTCAGTAGCTACAGCAAAAGTTTTAATATTATATTTTAGGTCAATTAAAGAGTCTAAAGTATTTTTTATTTTAGGTATTTCTTTTTTACAATGTCCGCAAGTAGGTCCATAAAAAATTAACAGTGTATAATCAGCTTTAACAGATTGTAAAGTGTGAGTAGTGCCATCTAAATCTTTCATAAAAGGTATTCCGTAGACAATAAACTCTGGAGCTACTTTGCCAATTAGATTTGGAGCAATTTTCTCTGCTCTTTCTATTATTTTTTTAAGCTGTGTAGAGTCTATCCAAGTACACATATTAGTTATGTAATAGTTTTCTACCATATTAACAAATACTGCATCCATTCCCATTATTTTTGATCTTTCATATTTTGATGTTATATGAGAGACAACATATTTGAATATCTCAGAATTAGCTTTTGACTTTTTAACTAAAGTATTTGAAGAAACAATAATAGAATCAGGATCTTTAGCGGTCATTTTATCTAGATATTGTTCCATCTTTGAAAAGAAAAGAGGAGTTCTTAAAATTCTTGAATCAGTAAAATCAATGTTATCCCAAAAATGATTTTTATAATATCTAAATGGGAATCCTTCGTCAATTTTTCCGGTTGAATCGAGAGGAGATTCTGGAATTACTGGGTCAATTGTTGCTTTTATGATTTTGGAAAAGAAAATATTTTTATTTTTTTTCAAGAAATTTTCTCTATAAATTAGAACATCATTGTCGATGCTTTCTTGTTTATTTTTTAATTCTATTTGCTTAGTAGAAGTTGCTGTTTTCATATTTTCTCTTATTGAAGCAACATCTTTTTGTTTATTAGTGATAAAGTTTAAATAATCATAAAAAGGTGTATTTTCCTTTGAATTTAAAAATATCATATCACCTATTATGTTATTCAAAGAGGTTTTGAATTTAAACTTTTGTTCTGATATTATAATATCAAACCATTGTTGCTTAGGCAGAACAATTAGATACATTCCTCCATCTAATTTATCTGGTCCGAAAAAAGAAAATTTTCCGTTTTTTGATATAGCAGTATCTATAGCATATTGCTTACCTCCAAAATAGTAGGCTAAAATTATACTAGTATCTTTAAGTCCTACAACTTCACCATCAATTTTATATCCACTTTTACTTATATATGATTGTGCTTGGGATATTGTAATTATAAATACTAGATTTAATAGTAATAAAATTAGTTTTCTCATATTATATTTAAATTTTTGTAAAATTAATAATCATATTTAAATCTTTAATCACGATTTCTTTTTTTATTTTTTATGTAACTATCAAGAGAAACAATAGATAATATTATCACACTACCTATATAGAAAGGTAGATTCATTTTTTCAGAATCACTAAAGATTATTAATCCAATTATTATGCTGTAAATTGGTTCAATATTAAGAGCCATCACTAAAGCATAAGGAGTAATATGTTTCATTATTTCTGTCATCCACACAAAAATACCAGCTGTACATATTGTTCCTAATATTATTAGATATATTGTATCATCTATTAATAATGTAGTTGTGAAAATACTAAAGTCATTATTATAAATAAAGAAAAAACTAATTATAATTACTCCTCCAAGCATTTCTAGCATTGTAATTTTAGCAGCATCTAATTTGTTTATGTATCTGCCATTAAACATTGTGAATAGAGTTCCTAGAAATGCGCTGATTATTCCATATATATAACCTAGCCTATAGTTTGTATCGTTGTTTTCCGGTTTTTCATAAAGCATAAATGTTAAAACTAAGAGTACTATAACGCCAAAAATTAACTCATAATTTAAAAGTTTTCTTTTAAAAAAAACAGGCTCTAAAAAAGCAGAAAATAATGATCCAGTAGCCATACATATTACAGCTACAGAAATATTTGATGCTTTTATTGCTCCAAAAAAGAAAAGCCAATGTAATGCAACAATCGCTCCTATTCCAAAAAGTGGTAAGATATCTTTCTTGTTAATTGTTTTAATTTTTTTCTGAAATAATAAGAATAAAAAAAGAGTTATAAATGCTATAAGCATTCTATACCATACAAGATGAGTAGTGTCTAATTGCTCATTTTCGGAAATTAGTTTACCAAGTACTCCTGTAAAACCTAAAAATACCACCATTATATGTAGTGATATTAATTTATTCTTTCTAAGAATTTGGTACATAAATTAAATTAATAAATTTGCGTAAAAATACAACTACATATGAAAATGATCATTTCTCCTGCCAAGAAATTAAATGAAGAAAAATGTAATATAGATAAGACTACTTCAATTCCTTTTAGTAGCGACTCTCAGTGTTTAATTAATGAGTTGAAATCATATTCATTAGATAAGGTAATGTCACTTATGAATGTAAGTCAATCTATTGCAAGTCTTAATAAGACTAGATTTGATAACTGGTCTTATCCATTTAATAAGTCAACTTCTAAACCTGCAATTTATATGTTTGATGGTGCTGTCTATAATGCTCTTGATGTTGATAGCTTAAATAGTGATGATTTAACTTATTCTCAAGAAAATCTTAGGATATTATCTGGTTTATATGGAATATTAAAGCCTCTTGATATAATAATGCCTTATAGGCTTGAAATGGGAACAAAACTAAAGTTTGATGGTTACAGTAGTTTATATGAGTTTTGGGGAGATAAGATTACCAAACTTCTAATTAAAGATTCAGATGTAAATGAGCCTCTTATTAATTTAGCTTCAAATGAATACAGTAAAGTAGTAGATTTAAAAAAGTTTAATAATGTTATAACTCCAGTTTTTAAAGATTTTAAGAACGGAAAATTTAAGGTTATCTCATTTTTTGCTAAAAAGGCGAGAGGTGCATTTGCTCAATTTGTTATTAAAAACAAACCAAAATCGATTAATGATTTAACTTTATTTAATGATTTAGGATATGTCTTCAATCAACATAATTCTAATAATCAACTTATCTTTACTAGATAATAGTTTATATTGATTTAGGCTAGATTTAATTTGTATTTTGTATGCCCTTTATTGTTTTCTTATATTTACCATAAACTTCAAAACAAATTATTATGAGAAAGAGATATATTATTTTATTTACACTATTGTTTATAGGGATAACTGATATTAATGCTCAGTCATCTCCATGTAATTTAACTGGAGGAAGTGTGTATATTGATCATACAAGTAATCCATCTATGATGAATGCATCTGTTAATGGTATGTCTATGTATGATTATTCTTGGACTGATACTAATGGTATTGTTATAAGTATAGCAAATCAAACTCCGTTTTATACTCAGTGGTGTGTTTCAATCACAGATAATATATCAGGTTGTGACACCATTATTTGTCAAGATTGTGTAGCAGATTCAGCAATGTGTATATGTATGATGATTTATATGCCGGTCTGTGGTTGTAATGGAGTTATGTATTCAAATTCTTGTCTAGCAGACTGTGCAGATGTGCCTTGGACTCCTGCTGTTTCTAATGGTATGCCAGGTGGTTTCTTGCCATGTCTTGCTATTGATACTTGTGGAGTTGAAATTTTAGGTGATGTTATTCTCTGTTCAAGTACATCTGTTCAAGTATTAGAAGCTATACCTTCAGGAAGTACTCCACCATTTAGTCAGTTTTCCTGGTTTGAACAATCTTCAGGTATCTCTTTGTCTTCAAGTAATTTACTTACAATTTCATCTCCTGGAAGTTATTGTGTAATTGCTAGTGATCTTGGTGCATGTGTCGATACAGCTTGTATTACTATTGCATTTCAAGATATTCAAATTTCTTCAGTTCCAAACCCTCCAATTATTTGTGTTGGAGATTCAATTGTTTTAGAGCCAGTATCATCTGGTGTATTAAATAATATTTTATGGAATCCCTCAAATAGTTCTTCAGCCATGCTGATTGATTTTCCAAACTCTTCAACTAATTATTCTTTTTTTGGTATTGATGCTTCTGGATGTGATGTGTATGGCGATTTCTATGTTCAGGTTGATAGTTGTTTTACAAATACTTTTGAGTATTCTTATAAAAATATTAGTGTATATCCTAATCCAGCAGATAGAATCATAAATCTAAAGATCAAAGACAATTCTAAATATGATGTATCTATTTTTGATGTTAATGGAAGATTAATTACAAAAGCGGATAATATTATAGACTCTTATATTTTTGATATTTATGATTTTGATAATGGACTCTACTTTTTGAAATTTGAGAATATTAATATAAACTTTTATAAAAAGATAATAATTGAATAATAAAATAGGATATATAATTTGTTTCTTAATTTTAATACTTTCTTGTAAGAAAGAAACTTTAATAATAGGAAATAATAATGCTCCAAATTATAGTGAAATACCAACTATTCTTCTTGAGAACTATATAAATAGGTTGTATATTGATCTAATTGGTAGAGAGCCTTTAGATATTGAGATGGAAAATGATGTTCTATATCTAAGAGATAAAGATGTTGCTTTAGAAGCAAGAGATTCTTTAATTCTGAGGCTTCAATTTGACACAACTTATATTACTGGGGATTCATCATATAAGTTTGCATATTTTCATAGAATATATGATATGGTTAAAGTTAGACTAATTGAAGGTGCTTCAAATGGTGATATATCATTTTATATGTCTAATCATTATCTTGATTATGAAGTTGATTCTGTTGCTGGAAATCTAATTGAGGCTCAGAAGCATCTAATTAAGTACTTTAGATTAAATGATGTAATTGATTCAGAAATAGACTACTATAATCAATTAATTAATATAAAGGAGATGCATAGAAGAATGATTTATAATTCTATTTATGACGAGATTAATATGAATACATTTAATTTTGTTAACGCTGCTTTTGATAATCTCTTATTCAGATATCCAACACAAAATGAATTTAATAACTCATATTCAATGATTGAAGATAAACTCCCATTTATTATTTTTGGATATTCTGGCTCTAACAAAGAAGATTTTATAAATTTAATATGTAATTCTAGAGAGTTTTATGAAGGAATTATTCATTGGTCTTATTTAACAATGTTAGCTCGAACACCAACAACTATAGAAACTGATTTTTTGATGAATGATTTTTATATTTCAAATGATTTTCAGAAATTACAACGTTTTATAATGACAACAGATGAATATGCGCATTTTTAAGATTAATTTAATTTTTATAATAGTACTTTTTTTAAGTATGTCTTCATGTCAGAAGGAAGATCTTATTTATGATATCAATGAACTTCATTCTAGTTCATACAATGCAAATAAAAATAAATTAAAGTCTATTGGCCAATATATATCTATTATTTATGCCAATCTTTTTCAAAAATCATTGTCTTCTAATGAGTTAGTTGAAATTACTCGTTGTATAGAATCAATTGGAGATAAGCAGATTGCAAATGAAATAATTTTAAGTAATTTTATGAATAAGCAAGATGTAATAATTCCATCTGATTCTTTAATGCGTGCTGATTTAGATTTATTTCTTGAAGAAACATACAAAAGATTCTTTGTCAGAGATATTACACAAGCAGAAAGAGAATTCTTTTTAGTTTTTTTAAATTCACACCCCCATGTAACGTGTGAGATGGTATACACATCTTTTGCTCTATCAAATGAATATCAATTCTATTAATTATGAAAAGAAGATCCTTTATTAAAAAATCCTCATTAGCATCTGCAGCAATATCTATGCCTTTGATATTACCGAGTGGAAGACTTTTTGCCGCTTCTGGTATGCGAATGTCTGATCATGTTGTCTTAGTAGCTTTTGCAGGTGGGGTTCGTCAACAAGAATCAATATTACAAAGATATTTAGATGATAGTCAGTCATATCCTAGTTCTGGTAATATATTATATAATTTATTTAATGGATCTGCTCCAACTGAGAAGATTGTTTATGGAACCAAGAATATTATTGATGGAGATACACCTATTCCAAAAATATTATCTCAATCTTTAGAGAGTCAGGGTACCACATTTAGAGAAATTAATGCATCTGCTGTTGGTCATTATGCTGGTGTTAATGCAATGCTAACTGGAAACTATATGTATACTCAGGGTCTAAGAAATAAACCTATGATGCCAACTATTTTTGAATATTTAAGAAGACATCAAGGAGAGAAAGCAACAAAAACTTGGTTTATTGGTAATGGTATTGGTAATTCTATTCCATTATTAGATTATAGTACTCATTCTGACTATGGAGCTGGCTATGGTGCAAACTTTTTAGCTCCAACTATAACATTTGGTTCAGATGGAGAGAAGCATCTGAAAAATGCTAAAGTTTATCACCCAGAAGATGAACTTGATCCTATGTACAAGATGAAATATTTCTTAGATAATGTATGGTATTCTCAAGGTAAATCATTACCGAATATTGGCAATACTGAAGAAGAAAAAGCTGAAATTAAATCCTTTGTTAAAGATATGTTTGAAAAAACTGATGCGGGAACTATTGCTCATCCACCAATTTCTGATAATGGAGATCTTAAAACTATAGGATATGCATGCGAGGTTATGAAACGATTTAAACCAACTTTAACAGTAATCTATCTTTCAAGCGTTGATGGATGTCATAGTAACTTTACAAGTTACTTAGGAAGCCTTCATAGAGCAGATCATGGTGTAGGTCATATTTGGGATTATATTCAAAATAACATACCTTCTATGGCAAATAATACTACAATGATGGTTGTTCCTGAACATGGAAGAAATCTTGATTCTAATAATATTATTGATGGTAATGCATTTTCAGGTTTTGATCATTCTGACTCAAATAGTAGACGGGTTTTCTCTTCTATTGTTGGTCCTGGGATAGATAGTAATCTTTCTATTGGAAATGAAAATAATCAGATTGGTGATGTTGTTAATTTGACTCCAACAATAGCTGAAATTTTAGGATGTAAATCAGATGTAATAAATTCTGGTTTGTTGGCATCAAATAAATCTTTATTTGATTTCATATAAATTTATGAGAGGTTTAATTATTTTCATAGCAATAATTTTCTTTTTCTCATGTAAGGAAGATATCAATCCTTTTGATTTTAATGGTTCTGATATTATTTCTAATGATGATACATTATATTTTTTAGATCCAACATCTTTCTCTGCTTTACATAATAATATATTTACACCTACATGTGCTAATTCAGGATGTCATGATGGTAATTTTGAGCCTGATTTTAGAACTATCGAAAGTTCTTATAACTCATTAGTATATCAGCCAGTAATTAAAAATGATATTAATAACTCATTTTCTTATCGTGTAGATCCAGGAAATTCTACTAAATCTGTATTATATCATAGGTTAATTGTAGATATTGATGGTATTTCAGGTATCATGCCATTATCTGCAGAATATAATCCTGAACATTATTGGTATGATCATGAAGTAGAGTATATTAATAATATTAAGGATTGGATTGATGAAGGAGCAAAAGATATTTTTGGTAATCTTCCACAATTACCAAATGATATTCCTCTGGGAAGAGGAATGATTGTTTTTGAAAGTGGTCAAATAAATAATCCATTAAGCAGAAATCTTCAAAATGGTACGGTTTTAGTCTCCAATAGTTTAGATTCTATAGATATATGGTTTAGTATAATTGATGATGTGTTATCTTCAAATCAATTAACTTTTAATAAAATAAAATTATCAACCTCTTTACATAATTTTAGTAATATATCTGAAGAAAATTTAATAGTTGAAAATATGCCAATTAATGAGCTTGGTTTTTTCTCTACAAGTAATCTTGAGAGTTTTTTTCACAATTACACACTCGATTTATCAGTATATAATCCTGGTGATATAATATATGTTAAGATATATGTTCAGGATGATATGAATCCAATTACAGAGATTCCAAATAATGGAGCTCCATTTTCATTTATAAAGTATTTTTCATTAACTATTATTTAATTGTGATTAGGTATATATACATATGTATTTTTATTGTGATTTTGATTTTACCATCTTGTACAAAAAATGAAGATGACATGTTTTTTGAAATTAATTTAATAGACACTTATCCTTTAGAAATAATTGAATTTCAAGAGAATATATACGTAAAAGTTTTATATCAACATCCTCAAGGATATCTAGGTTTCTCTGATCCAGATTATCTTTCATTAGAAGTTAAAGATAGTAGATTATCTCAAGCAGATTATTATCATCTTATTCCAATTACTCCTCCAAATAATTCCTTATCTATTACAGGAGAAATCCTTGTTGAAATTGACTCTCCTTTTGTTTTTGGAAATGGATTAATTGAGTTAGTTAATTTTACTATAAGGATTCAGGATCAAAATTTAGTTTGGAGTAATGAGATTATAACTCCTAATATTTCGGTAAATAAGCAATGAGATTTTATTTAGTATTCTTTCTGTTATTCTTTTGTTTCGAGATGCATGCTCAATATTTAATGTCTAATCAAACAGTAAATGATTGTGAAGGAACATTAAGTGATAGTGAAGCAAATTCACAACAAGCTGGATGGTATGATCATAATGAAAATTTTGTTTTTACCATTTGCCCAAATGGGGCTGCTGCAATTATTATTGATTTTAGTTTTTTTAATACAGAACCAACAAATGATTATGTTCTAATTTATGATGGACCCAATATTTCTTCTCCTGTTTTAGCAGGTCCTTTCTCTGGAATAAATACACCACCACAAATTATATCAAATGGATGTGTTACCATTGTTTTTGTTTCTGATCTAAATGTTGCTGCTGATGGTTTTAATTTAAGTTGGGAAACAATTATTGATGTTCCTGATCCTCCCCAATTAAGTTTAGTAACTAGCCCTTCATGTAGTACCTCAGTTCTTGAAGTTCTATTAGATCAGAAGATACATTGTGATTCAGTTTATACTGCAAATATAAGTGTTGGAGGACAAATTAATCAAACTGTAAATGCGGTTCCTTTATCATGTTTAAATGATTCAACTAATTTAATCCAATTAAATTTATTTCCTGGATTAAATCAGAGTGGATCATACAATATATTTTTTCAATCATATTTTGAAGATGTTTGTGATAGCGTATGGTCTTTATCTTCATCATTAGTTTTTGATATTTTAGACTGTCCTTTAATAGTAGATTTAGTTACAGATAATGATACTATCTGCTTAGGTGATTGTACAGACTTAAATGTATATGTTAGTGGTGGCGATGCTTCTACATATTTTTATAATTGGACACCAATTTTACCAAATAACTCTGGGCCTCATCAAGTTTGTCCAATAACAACTAGTCAATATGTTGTAACTGTTAATGATCTAGGCCCTGCCTCTTCTCAATCAGACACTGTAACTATTGTTGTTGTGCCTCCAACTGTAACACAAGTAGATTTTTCAATTTGTAATACTGATCTTCCAATTAGTTTATCTGGATCACCAATTGGAGGATGGTGGTCAGGATCAAGTATTATTAATGGTTTTAATTCATTCTTTGATCCTACAGTACTATCTCCTGGAATCTATAGTTTAAATTATGATGTTAATGGATGTTCTGATAATTTAGATATCACAGTATTAGAAATTTATGCAGGGGAAGACATATCAGTTTGTACGTCTGCTCCATTATTTAATCTTAATTCTTCTCTAACTACTACAGGAGGAATATGGTCGGGTAGTAGTTCTATTCAGTCTAATGGGGATATTAATGTTGGTCCACTCAGCACATTAATTAATGCAGTTTATTCTTTACCTAATGGATGTTCAGATACATTATTAGTTACTGTTGTAAGTAGTATTAATATGCCAAATAACTTAACATTATGCCAAAATTCTGGAAACATATTATTATTAGCTAATCCAAATGGTGGTTATTGGTCTAATCCTACTGTTAACTCATTATCTTCAAGTTCTTGTTTGATTTCTATAGATAATTTTCCTCATATTGAAAGTTTTGAATCTGGATTGTTAAATTGGAATAATGGTTTAACTAATGATTTTGATTGGATTATTAATAGTAATGGAACTCCATCAGGAAATACTGGACCATCATCTGCATATGATGGTAATAGCTATATTTATACTGAAGCATCTACACCTAATTATCCCTACAAAGAATCTTCTATAATTTCCCCTTGTATAAATCTTTCACAGTATACTAATCCAATTTTAAATTTTTATTATCATAAATATGGTTTTAGTCAAGGTAGTCTTGCGATTGATTTATCATCAGATAATGGCCTTAGTTGGATTTTAGATCATTGGACTATTTATGGTGATCAAGGAAATCAGTGGCATGAAGTATCTATAGATCTGTCAAATTATATTTCATCAGAAATGAAAATTAGATTTCGTGTAATAACAGGTAATGACTATAGCTCTGATGTAGCAATAGATAAAATTTCTCTTCTTGGAGGTCCAATTACTTCAGATGGATCTATATTAACTTCTGTAGCTTCATCTGGAAATCATATTTTTGAATACTCAATTATAGGTTGTTCTGATAATATTAGTGTTTTTATAGATGAAATTAATGCAGGTCTAGATTTAACTGTTTGTCCATCTGAAAACCCTTTTAATTTATTAGCAAATCCTTCAGGTGGATTATGGGCTGGAAATAATATTATTAATTTAAATACTGGTCTATATGATCCTTCTTTAGTATCAGGAATAGACTTAATTACCTATTCATATAATAATTGTACTGATACTGCAGAAATTAATGTTGTTAATACTGAATTATATGTTGATTCTTTGTTTTTTTGTCATAATCTCTCATTACAGTATTTAGATTTAAATATAGCGCCAAGAGACCCTTTTGATGGTTTTTGGGATGGTAATGGCATAATTGATTCTAATTTTCCAGGTTCTTTTGATCCAAATATAGCTGGAAGTGGTCCTCATACAATAACTTATAATGCTAATACTTGTATTGATAGTGTTGTGTTTAAGGTTTTTCCAAAACCTGTCCTTTTAGATACTTTAGTTTGTTCAACATCATTACCTTTTATATTAGACATTACTGCTAATGGAGGATCTTGGAGTGGATCTGGAATTATTGATAATACTACGGGGTTATTTGATCCTTCATTATTAACTCTAGGTACCTATTTACTTGAATACACATCTTTAAATGGATGTATTGATACTTTTGAAATTGAAATTATTGATCCTCCTAATTTAGTTTTTTCAAACATTAAAATTAATTACTGCTATATCGATTCATTTTTTAATATTTCTACTTCACCAAACGGTGGTGTTCTAAGTGGTAGTGGTATTGTCAATTCTGCTTTTAATCCAGCATTTGCTGGATCTGGTTATCATAACATTACTTTTAGTTATGGATCTGGAAATTGTATTCAATCTATTGATACAGTATTCTTTGTTGAAGAGGAATTAATAACAACGGCATATCAATCTACAGATACTATATGCGCTGGTGAGCTGATAAATATTAGCGCAAATGTTATTGGTGGTACAGGAAATTATCTATTTAATTGGAGTAATAATTTAAGTAATAGCTTTAATCATTTATTTATTCCTGATCAGACAAACACCTATATTCTTAATGTTTCTGATGGTTGCTCTGACAATACAGTAGATTCTATTTTTATTTTTGTTTATGATGAGTTTAATTTAAACTTTACAACATCAGAGAAAAAATGTTTTGGAGAATATGGTTTTGCAAAGGTTCAAACAAATTCATTAGATAATATATCATACAAATGGAATACCAATCCTTTTATATATGGTGATAGTATTTATGCTTTAGTAAATAGAGACTATTTCATTGAAGCTACTAATAATGTTTCAAATTGTATTGTGATAGATACAATAAGTATTTTAGGATATGATAATCTATCAGCTTCATTTTTATTAAATAATAATGAATGTCTATCTATTCTTAATAGTGAGATTCAACTTATTGATCAGAGTATAGTCAATCCTAATGAAATCTCTTTAATAAGCTATTGGAATTTTGGAGATGGTGAGTCAGCTCCATATATTTATTCATTTAACCCTGTTCATACTTATAATGATACAGGAATATATCTTGTGCATCTTTATTTAGTCAACTCTGGAGGTTGCATTGATTCTTCATCTATGAATTTATGTGTTTTACCAGAGAGTAAGATTTTTATTCCAAATAGTTTTACTCCTGATAATGATAATTGTAATGATATGTTTTATGTTAAAGCTTTAGGTTTATTTTATGAATTTAATATTACAATTCATGAAAGATGGAATAATACTATAATTTTTCAATCAGATGAGATTATTATTACAAATAACTTAATTGAAGGTTCTTCATGTGATAATAATAATTATTCAAGTTTTTATAAAATGGGAGCATGGGATGGAAATCTTTTTAATGGTAATAAAGCTCAATTTGGGGCTTATCCTTATCAAATAAGTTATAAGAAGCTAAAGGACTCAAAAACTACTTATCATTTAGGCACTATAAGTCTAGTTAGATAGTTCCTAATCTAAATCCTGGTCTTTATTTCTATAAGAATAATCATATCTTAATATCTTCCACTTCATACTATCATCTTGACCAAGTATTAAGTATTCAGTACATTCATTTATTTTTTTGTAGATACTCTTGTATTCAATAAAAACAAAAAAACCATCTCCAATACCTTCAATATTACTTTTAAATTCTGTTGAAATACTTTCTCTGCTAACTATTTTTCCAAATTCATCCATTAACTGATTAATAGCCTTAGACCAGTGTATTGAATCTGAGTTTTCTTTAACTTGGTCAGAATATTGATTATATGCGATAGCATATTCTGATGAATTAATATTTTTCATCCAAATATCTGCAGCTTTTGTTGCATCCTTAACGTACTTATCTTTAAATATTTGTGAGTTTGCACTCAAATTTAATATCATTATAGATAGGAATAATATTTTTTTTCTCATTAAAGTTTTTTTTATTTAAGAAATGTCAATGACAAAAATATAAAATCAACATTTCTTAGCTTAATAATGTTTGTTTTTATTCTACATAACGTTCATTTTATAGACAAATTTTAGTTTTGATAAGATTACTTATTAACTTTTTAACCTAGTAATGACTTATGTTATATCTAGAAAATAAATTCTAAATAATTTTTTTATTTTTTTTTAATTAAAACATTGATTATCAATTGTATAGGTTGTTTTCTTCTTATTGATTTTTATTATAGGGTTATATTTATAATTGTTTTTTCTAATTGAAAATTATAGCAATTTTATTATACTTATTAACAATTTTATTGAACTCTCTTCTAGTAAATTTTGTTTATTAATTGCAAATACCTATATTAGTCGTGAATTAATTATTAATAAAAAAAAAATATTATGGCATTTACACACAATAACACAAAAGGTACAGAGTACCACTTAAACTGTAAAGATGTTACATTAAAATCAACAGGAAGAGTTCAAAGAATCTATTATTTCTCTAAAGATTCTAGAGATACTGCTTGTGATAAACCTGATGGATATAATGTTAAAGAAAATTCAAGAACTGGTTTACCTTTCTTAACTAAAAAATAATATCTAAACGATATTTAAAAAAAAAGCTCTAGAAATAGAGCTTTTTTTTGTGCCTTTTTTTAACGTCTTAGAAGCGCTATATAGTATAATAGATATGTTACTGCAGCTAAAGCAGCCACTAAATAAGTACTTGCAGCCCATTTTAAAGCATCTTCAGCGTAACGAATCTCTTGGTCATTAGTTATATTAGAACTTTTAAGCCATAATAGGGCTCTTTTACTTGCATCAAATTCAACTGGCAAGGTAATTAGTGTAAAAGCTGTTACAATAGCTTGTAGAATTATAAATAAAATCAACATTTTCTCCCAACCTAACCCAACAACACTTCCCCCAATTAATCCAATAATAAAGACAGTACTCATCATTTTGTTGCTAAAGTTTACTACAGGTACCATTTGTGAGCGTAACTGTAGCCACTGATATGCTTTTGCATGTTGAACAGCATGCCCACATTCATGAGCAGCAACAGCAGCTGCAGATACATGTCTTCCATTATAGACATCTGCACTAAGGTTAATAGTTTTATTTTGAGGGTTATAGTGATCAGTTAATTCTCCAGCAACAGAAATAACTTTAACATCAGTTATTCCATGATCGTTTAGCATCTTATTTACAATCTCCTCACCACTAAGACCTGATATTGTTGGTATTTTACTATATTTTTTAAATTTATTTTTTAATGTATTACTTACAATTCCTCCAACAATCATAAAGAATATCATTATAATCCAAATAGACATATATATTAATTTTTTATTAATCCCAAAATTACAAAATTGTTATTTCAACTAACAATTTTATTATATTAGTTTTGTTATAAAATTATAAATATGAATTATCCGTTAATATTAATAACAAATGATGATGGAATTGAATCTCCTGGTTTACGTTATTTAATTAAAATTATGAATAAGATTGGTAAGGTTGTTGTAATTGCACCTGACAAACCACAATCTGCACAAAGTCACGCCATAACTATAGATAAACCTATAAGATGTGATAAGGTAATTATAGATGATGGTAAGCAGTTAGAATTTAAATGTAGCGGTACACCGGTTGATTGTATTAAGTTAGCATTTTCTGTAATATTAGATAGAAAGCCAGATATCTGTATATCTGGTATTAATCATGGGTCTAACTCTTCAACAAATGTGATTTATTCAGGAACTGTTTCTGCAGCTATGGAAGCGTATCTAAATAATATTCCTTCAATAGCATTTTCTTTACTTGATCATTCTTTAGATGCTGATTTTTCTCAAGTTGATAATTTTATTATTAAAATCACTAGAGATTTATTAGAAAGTAAAATTGTATCATGTTTAAATGTTAACTTCCCAAAAACTATTTATAATAATCCAATTAAAGGAATTAAAGTTTGTCATCAAGCTGCAGGAAGATGGATAGAAGAATTTGATGAAAGATTTGATCCCAAAGGGGATAAGTATTTTTGGTTAACTGGAAAATTTGTTAATAATGATAAATCAGAAAACTCTGATCAGAATCTTTTAGAAGAAAATTTTGTAACAGTTGTTCCTGTTAAATATGATTTAACTAATGTAGAACACATTGAACTCATAAATAATTTATTAAATGAATAATCAATTTTATATAGGTTTTTTTGTTGGTTTAATCGCTCCTATTATTGCTTTTGCTGTATATATTCTTTTTATTTTAGATGCTGATCTATTTTTACAAATAGATAAAATTATTGAAAATAATATTCTTCCACATACTATAAGTTTAAGTCTTCTAATAAATTTATTAATATTTTTTATGAAACTTAAAACAAATAGAGATGCAGCAGCTAAAGGAGTTTTAGGAGCTACTATTTTATATGGTTTCTTAATTATTGTACTCAAATTTATATAAATGAAAATTTATATTGTTACTGGTGAAAAATCTGGAGATCAGCACGCAGCAGATATTGTTAGACACCTTAATAGGAAAGGTAAGAATCTTAAAATTAGAGCTTGGGGTGGAGAAAAATTAAAGGAACAAGGTGTAACTTTAGCTAAACATATTAATGAAATCTCATATATGGGATTCTGGGAAGTTTTTAAAAATTTATTTAAAATTTTTAATAATTTAAAATTTTGCAAAAGAGATATTCTAAATTTTTCACCAGATCTAATTTTTTTAGTTGATTATCCGGGTTTTAACTTAAAAATTGCAGAATTTGCTTCTAATAATAATATTAAAGTTTATTATTATATTTCTCCAAAAATATGGGCATGGAAATCAAGTAGAATTCATATTATTAAAAAGTATATTGATAAGATGTTTGTTATTTTTCCATTTGAAAAAGAATTCTATAAAAATTATGGTTTTGATGTTGAGTATTATGGAAATCCAATATATGATTCAGTTATTAATAATCAATACACTTTAGAACCATCTCCTAATTTACCTGTTATTTCTTTATTTCCTGGAAGTAGAAAACAAGAAATAGATAAAATATTACCTCTTATGTTAAAGGCTGTTAGTGATTTTTCTAAATATCAATTGATTATTTCTGCAACTAATTCTTTTTCTATAGATTATTACAATAAATTTATAGAAAATTATAAATTATCTAGTAATTATAATCAGACATGTAATATAGATATACTATTCGACAGACCCTATGATATTTTATCTATTTCAAAAGCTGCTTTAGTTACTTCAGGAACAGCTACACTAGAAACTGCTTTAATGAATGTTCCACAGCTGGTATGCTATAAAACCTCTCTAATATCATATTTTATTGCTAAATATTTTATTAATATTAAATACATTTCTTTAGTAAATATATTATTAGATAAACTTGTTGTTGATGAGTTAATTCAATTTGATCTAACAGTGGAAAATATTAAGAAAGGTTTAGATAAGTTAATAAATGAGGATAATAGAGTACTTTCTTCTGATTATAATAATCTTAAAAATTTACTCAAATCAAAGGGAGTTGCCAAAAAACTTGCTTCAGAAATACTAGAGATTAAGGCTTCATAGTTTTTTCTGTAATATTGATAATGCTTTCTTCAATATTCTTGGCTATTTCTTCAATTTTGTTTCCTTCTTTAATAATTTTTGCAACGAATTTTTTATCTTCATAATCTAGGCAATTAATTTTTACATTTAGAAAAGCTCCTCTAATAGCTGTTCTTGCGCATAAACCAGCTACACAAGCATCTGTAATTGAATTTGGGTTACCAATTTCAGCCATTTTTTTAATAACCTCCATAGATTCTAGAGCTATCTCCATAACCGTATATGGTGTTGTTATTGCATATTTTGTTGCTTTTTGTATTGCTAAGTTTCTCTTTTTATTATCAGAATCATTTTCTTTAGGTAGCTTAAAGGCTTCCATAATATTGTTAAATGCTTTAGTATCTTCATCAACTAAATTAAGTAGATGATTTTGATATTCTAAACCTTTTTCTGCCCAATTAGAAAACAATTCCCATTTATCATCCCAACCTCTTTTGTTAGCAGATAGATTTGCAACCATTGTTGCTAATGAGGCTCCCATCGCTCCACAATATGCTGAAATTGATCCCCCTCCAGGTGCTGGGCTTTCACTAGAAGTTTCATTTGAAAAATCTTCTAAACTCATATTAATAAGTTTGTTTTGATTTTCTTTTTCAATCATATATTCAATGACTCTATCTTTTGTTATAAATGGAGCTAATTCATCTAAACCTAAACTTTTAATTGCAATTTTTATAATTTCTTTTTCAGAAATTCCTTTTGATCTATTTTGTTTTGTTAAAAAATATTTCCCTGCATCGATAAGAACTTTTTTTGGTACTAAGCCAATTAATTCTGACCCTGTTACTCGTAGTCCTCTTTTTGTTGCTTGTTCACAAGTTTTGTCAAATACAAGGTGTAATGGAGATATATTTATATCAGTAAGATTATATGATATTTGAGCTACTCCATATTCTTCAATATACCAACCAATTCCTTTTACTGATTTAAATAATCCTGTTGTTCTAAGAGGTATTCCACACTTATCTTTTATAACTTTACCATTAATTTTATTACCAACACGTTTAATTCTACCTGCCTCTCTTATATCAAAAGCAACAGAATTTGCTTTTCTTGTAGATGTGGTATTAAGATTAATATTGTATGCTACTAGAAAATCTCTAGAAGAAATAGCAGTTGCCCCTGATTTTGCGACAGATCTATTGAATTCACATGGGCCAAAATCTGGTAACCATTTCTTAGTATTAATTTTTTTACTTAATCCTTCATATTCTCCAGATCTACAATTAGCTAGATTTTTTCTTTCTTCATTTAGGGCAGCATTTTCATAACAATAAACAGGTATATTTAGTCCCTCTCCAACTTTTTTAGATAAAATATGTGCCCACTTTGTTACTTCTTTCATGCTTATGTTTGATATTGGCACTAAAGGGCAGACATCAGTAGCACCCATTCTCGGGTGTTCACCCTTATGAGTTCTCATATCAATCAATTCTTGTGCTTTTTGTATAAGTAGATACGCTGCTTCAATAACATTTTTAGGTTCCCCCACAAAAGTAATGACTGTTCTATTTGTTGCTTTACCTGGATCAACATTAAGAAGTTTTACTCCATTAATAGTTTCTACAACATTTGCAATAGCATTAATTTTATCAATATCTGATCCTTCGGAAATATTAGGCACACATTCTATTAGTTGTTGCATATAATTTATTATTTATGTAGCAAAGATAGTATTCTATTTATTTCTTATCAATTGAAAAAACATACTTTTGTATTTATGATTAAAGATATTAATATTAAGCTTACTAAAGGAATTGAATTACCTCTAATGGAAGCTTTTTTAACTATCCAAGGAGAAGGTTATTTTGCTGGTCAGCCATCTTATTTTTTAAGAATTGGTGGATGTGATGTTGGTTGTCATTGGTGCGATGTTAAAGAAAGCTGGGATCCTGATTTACATCCTTTAACTAAAGTTGATGACATAATTAAAGAAATTACAAAGAGTTCTGTAAAAATCGTTGTAATAACTGGTGGAGAACCTCTTATGTGGAATCTCGACTATTTATGTAAAAAATTAAAATCTATGAATATTCAAATTCATTTAGAGACTTCTGGGGCATACTCATTAAGTGGTTCTTTTAATTGGATTTGTTTATCACCTAAAAAAAATCAGCCACCATTAGATGATATTCAAAAAATTGCTGACGAATTAAAAGTAATTATTTCAAATGATAATGATTTTAAGTGGGCATTATCACAGCAAAAAAATGTTAATAGTAAATGCAAGTTATATTTGCAGCCTGAATGGAGTAAAAAAGAAATTATATTGCCAAAAATTATTGATTTTGTTACATCAAATTTAGGATGGGTTGTTTCTTTACAAACTCATAAATATATGAATATTCCATAATGAAATATTTTATAACTCTCATATTAGTTATTTTTTTAAATAATATTTATTCTCAAGATAGAGATTATAAAAAATATGACAAGGCAGTTAAGCTATTTAACAATAATAAGTTAGATAAATCTAAAGATCTTTTATTTGAAATTATAGATAAAAATAACATCTGGGATAAACCTCATTTATTATTATCTACAATATACCTTAGAGAATTAGATTACTATAATTCTACAAAATCATTATTAAATATTTATAGCTTAGATAATATTGATGATATTCCAGGTATTGAAGAAATTGCTAATATTTTTTATTCTAATGGTTTTTATTCTGAAGGACTTTATTATTTTAATATTATCTGTAAGCTTGATTCAACCTACTGTAGAGAAAAAATTATTAGATTGATAGATAATTGTAATTTTTCAATTAATTCAATTAATGATCCAGTTGAAGTTAATTTCTTTAATCTAGGAGAAAATATTAATACTTCAATGTCAGAAATTGGTCCTGCTATAACTTCTGATAATAAAATGTTAATTTTTACTCGGAAAGTTAAAATTAAAGATGATAATTTTCAAGAAGATTTTTATTATTCTTTAAAGATAGATGATAAGTGGCAGAAGGCAATTGCATTTCCTCCTCCACTGAATACAAATAATAATGAAGGGGCATTATCTTTATCTAGCGATCAGTCTTTGCTTGTCTATACAGCTTGTAATAGAGAAGATGGTATAGGCAGTTGTGATCTTTACTATGGTAATAATGATTTTAAACAATTTAACTTTATTAATTTAGGTGTTGATGTGAATACTAAATATTGGGAATCACAGGCCTGTTTTTCATCTGATCGAAAATTTTTATATTTTGTTAGTAATCGTCCTGGAGGCTATGGTGGTACTGATATTTGGATTTCAAAAATCACGAAAGAAGGATTCTCTAAGCCATTTAATGCTGGCCCAATAATTAATACAAAGTTCGATGAAATGTCACCTTATATTCATGCAGATAATTTAACTATATATTTTTCATCTAAGGGACATATAGGTATGGGTGATTATGATCTTTTTATTTCTAAAAGAATTAAACCTAATGGTAATTGGGGTTCTGCTAAAAACCTTGGGTTTCCAATTAATAATCATAGCAGTCAAAATTCTTTAGTTGTATCAACTGATGGAAAAACTGCATTTTATAATAATACTGATGATGGTTTTGGTTCTGATGATATTTTTAGTTTTGAATTACCTGATGAAGTAAAGGCAAATAAAGTTAATGATTTGACACTAGAAATTATTTCAAAAAAAATAGGAGAGGAGATAGTTTTAAAAAATGTTCACTTTCTAAATAATTCTTTTGAGCTTAATGAAAATTCATTTTACGAACTTAATAAACTTGCTAGCTATCTATTAGATAACGATATTAATATACTTATTGAAGGTCATACAGATTCTATTGGAAATATTAATTCTAATATGTTATTATCTAATAATAGAGCTAGATCTGTTTTTGACTATTTATTATCGTGTGGTGTTGATCAAAAAAAGTTGTCTTATAAAGGATATGGAGATAGTAGGCCAATATCTGAAAATAACAACCAAATTGGAAGGTCATTAAATAGAAGGACGTCTTTTATTGTTCAATAATTATTTCTTATTTCTTAATAGGTTTTTCATTAATTCTCCATTTAAATCCATTTAGAAATCTATCTTTATCTTTTATATCTTCCAATGGAGTTGTAATTGAATTTGGTGCTATTTGATAATTAATCTTATAAATCTTGTTATCTCTAAAGTTTAGTGAAATATTAGATGATTCTATATAATTCATACCAATTTTTTTATCCTTATCCCTGAGAAAATATATGCTCTGCCCATTTCCTTTTACATTAATATTATATAATTTATTATTTCTAAAATCTCCAATCATTTCTTTTCCTTTGATTTGATTAAATTCTAGCGAATCTTCTTTAGATATAATCATTGGATTCTGGTATAAAAATATTTTACTAATTTTTTTATTAAAATATTTAATCTTTATAAGATCTGATGTTACTTGATATTCATTAAGCCATATTATTGGATTGTTATACATTAATATTAATGAGTCAGAGATTTTATAAGTAAGCGAATCACATCTTCCTTTTAGTTCATTATTTAAAAAATTAACATCTCCATAAGATGTCAAATATTCATTTTCATCAATAGTTTCATAAATAAACTTAGTAGATTTCATGAATAGTGTATCATTATCAGAGATTAGTTTAAGTGAGGGTTTTTTATATACTATTAGTTTATTACTGATTTCATACAATTCTGCGATTCCACCAGATAATATAAAGTTATTAATAGAATCTATTAGCCTGACATTATTTCTAGCAATTGCATTTTTAGTTGCTTTGTTATAAAAAATGCTATCTGCAAAAACAATATATTCATCACTAGAGATTTTAGAATTTCCGTGAAACTCAGCTTCATCAGATGAGCTATTAAAAAATCCATATTCACAGTAAACTATTTTATTATCTGTAAAAACATTTGATGGTCCTTCTAAATAGTTGATCTCACTCTTAGTATCATATTTAAGTTGATTAGTTGTAATTAAATAATTTTTTGTCTTTACAATTACTGAGTCTGAAAAGTTATAGGCTTTACTATCAATATTATATTTTCCTTTATTTGATATGATTTTTTGTTTTGAATTGAAAATTTCGCTACGTGTGTTGTATAATGTGTAATCTTCTTTTATATTAAAAATAATCTGTTCAGATTTTATAGTATTCTTATTATTTTTAAAAACAACATTTTTAGATATTATTGCAATATTATCCTTTCCATTATATTCTAATATATCTCCATAAAGACTAATATTATCTTCTTTAAATATTTTTATATTATTGAATGCTCTGATTTTTTCTTGATTAGAGTAATAATATGCTGAATCACATAACATATCTGTTTGATTATGTCTAATATTTACATTACCTATCAATCGCCAATAATCAGGATGTAAATCTGAGTTAACATATGAGAAATCTGCATTTATAATCTCAATTTTTTTTGTATTCTGGGCATAAGTATTGATACTCAGAATTAATATTATAATTATAAGCTGTATTTTTCTCAAATTTATCTGAAAAATGTTTGTTTTCTATCAGGTCCAACAGAAATAATCTTAATTGGAATTTTTAATTCATTTTCTAAATATGAAATATAGTCATGAACTTCTTTTGGAGCATCAGACAGATTCTCTAACTCCATTAGATTTTTATTCCAACCTTTTAATTCTTTATAAATAGGTTTTAGATCTTCATTATCTTCAAATGGAAGATGATCTATTCTTTTATTATTATTTATATAATGAGTGCATATTTTTATGGTTTCAATTCCTGATAATACATCTGATTTCATCATCATTAATTGAGTTACTCCATTGATATTTATTGCATATTTTAGCGCGGGTAAATCTATCCAGCCACATCTTCTAGATCTTCCAGTAGTAGCACCAAACTCATTTCCAATTTTTCCTAGATGCTCTCCAATTTCATCATTTAATTCGGTTGGGAATGGTCCACTTCCTACTCGTGTGCAATATGCTTTAAATATTCCAAAAACATCATTGATTTGATTAGGAGCTATACCTAAACCCGTACATGCTCCTGCTGTAATTGTATTTGAAGAGGTAACAAAAGGATATGAGCCAAAATCTATATCTAAAAGAGTTCCTTGTGCACCTTCAGCAAGAATTTTTTTTCCATCTCTAATACTTTTGTGTAGATAATGTTCACTTTCAATATGTTTAAATTTCTTTAATGTTTCTAAACTTTCAAACCATCTATTTTCAAGCTCATCAAGTTTGTATTCAAAGTCAAAAAATTTAAGAAGCTCTATGTGTTTGTTTTTTAGTTTTGTGTATTTTTCATTAAAACTTTTACTTTTAATATCTCCAACTCTTAGTCCGTTTCTGCCAGTTTTATCCATATAAGTTGGTCCAATACCCTTGAGTGTAGAGCCAATTTTATTTTTACCTTTTGCATGTTCTGATGCTGCATCTAATAGTTTATGTGTCGGTAGAATTAAATGTGCTTTTTTAGAAATAACTAATTCTGATATTTCTAAATTTAATTTGTTTAGTGAATTTATTTCATTTTCAAAAATAACAGGATCAATTACTACTCCATTACCAATAAGATTAATTATTCCTTTATGAAAAATTCCAGAAGGAATTGTATGAAGAACATGTTTAATCCCATCAAACTCTAGTGTGTGTCCAGCATTTGGTCCTCCTTGAAATCTAGCAATTATATCATAGTTATTTGTTAAAACATCTACAATTTTCCCTTTTCCTTCATCTCCCCACTGAAGGCCTAATAAAACATCAACTTTCATTAAATATTTAATTTAGTTTGACACTCTTTACAAATTCCATATAAATTTAGTGCGTGTCTATTTATTTTAAAGTGCATATCGGTTTCTATGAAATTCATTATTCCAAGAATTCTAGGATCACAAAATTCAATAACTTTGTCACAATTGGTACATATCAAATGATCATGTTGTTTATTTGAAAATGACTTTTCATATTGTGAATGAGACTTGCCAAATTGATGCTTCCTCACTAAATGACAATCAAGTAAAATCTCAATAGTATTGTAAAGTGTTGCTCTACTTACTCTATAATTTTGATTTTTCATTTTAATATACATCGATTCTATATCAAAATGACCATCATAATTATATATCTCTTTTAGAATAGCATATCTTTCAGGTGTTTTTCTTTGATTATTTTTAATTAAATAATCTGTAAATATATCTGAAACTGTTGTTACTAGTTGATTTTTAATAGTTTTAGTTTTTGTTGACATGTTTTTTATAAAAAATAAAAATAAATAAATTCATTATTAAAATGACTCTTTTTTGTGAATTATGTTTTATATTTTTTATTATGTTTATAAGTTCTAGAAATTTTAACTATTCCGTCAATTTTAGCAATTTTCTTTGTTATTTCTTGTAAGAAATTTTCATTATGTACTCTTAATGTTATCTCTCCCTCAAATACACCATCATCTGTAGAAAAATTGATTGCTATTATATTTACATGCATTTGCTTTGAAATTACTTGAGTTACTTTGTTAATAAGTCCAACGCTATCAATACCAGTAACTTTAAGATTAGCTATGAAATTAATATCATCTCTTAATGTCCATTTTGCTTTAAGTATTCTATAAGCATAATTTGCTCTCAATTCTATTGCATTTGGACAATCATTTCTATGTACTTTAAGACCATCAATAATTGATAAAAAACCAAAAATATCATCTCCAGAAATTGCATTACAGCATGTAGCAATTTTATAATCTAATATTTCATCATCTTCATTAAAAACAATAAGACTATCTTTCTTTATAGTTTTATTAGTAATTCTATTATTGTAGATTCTATTTTTAATATTTTGATACCATCCTGCATTTTTTAATTTAACAAATTCTTTAATATTAGGATTTGATATTTCACCATTACCAAATTTAAAAAATAGGTCTAGTGAACTTTTAGATTTGAAATGTTTTATTAGCTCATTTTCAGTATTGATATTTAGTTTAATTCTTAAATGTCTTAATTTTCTCTCTGCAAGCTCTCTACCTTGAAGAGCAATAACTTTCATTTCTTTCTTTAATGCACTTTTTATTTTTGATTTTGCTTGAGATGTAGCTACAAATCTTAGCCAGTCTTTTCTAGGATGTTGTTTTTTTGAAGTAATTATTTCAACTTGATCACCACTTAATAATATATGACTTAAAGCGACTAATTTACCATTAACTTTCACTCCTAGACATGTCATTCCTATTTGTGTGTGAATTTCGAAGGCAAAGTCTAATGCTGTTGCTCCCTTTGGAAGAGTTTTTAAATCTCCTTTTGGAGTGAATATATATATCTCGCCAGAAAATAAATTTAGCTTAAAATCATCAATAAAGTCGATTGCATTTGATTCAGGATTTTCAAGTAATTGACTAATTTTATTTATCCATATATCTAGAGAGTTTTCCTTACTATTTTTTTGTTTATATTGCCAATGTGCTGCATATCCCTTTTCAGCAATTTCATCCATTCTTTTACTTCTTATCTGAACTTCAACCCACTTTCCATCATCTCCCATAACTGTTGTATGTAAAGATTCGTATCCATTAATCTTAGGGGTTGAGATCCAATCTCTAAGTCTGTCAGGGTTTGGTTTATAAAAATCTGTTACTATTGAATATATTTTCCAACAATCAGATTTCTCATTTTGTTTATTACTATTAACAATAATCCTTACAGCAAATTTGTCAAATATGTTATCAAATGTAACCCCCTTATGTATGATTTTCTCCCTTATTGAATAAATTGATTTTGGTCTTCCTTTAATCGTTGTCTTTAATTTTTCATCTTTCAATACATTTTTGATTGGAATAGTAAACTTATTAATGTACTTGTTTCTACTCAATTTTGTCTCATTAAGTTTTATAGATATAGCCTTATATATTTCAGGTTTTGTAAATTTTAAACCTAGATCTTCTAATTCAGTTTTTATTGGATATAATCCTAATCGATGAGCAAGTGGAGCATATAAATATAACGTTTCGGATGCTATTTTTAATTGTTGTTGTTTTGACATAGCGTCTAGTGTTCTCATATTATGTAACCTATCAGCAAGTTTTATTATAATTACTCTAACATCATCTGATAATGTAAGTAACATTTTTCTGAAATTTTCAGCCTGTAAAGAAACTTTCTGATCAAAAACATCTGCAATTTTTGTAAGACCATTTATTATTAATGCTATTTTTTTACCAAAAATATTTTCAATATCTGATATTGTGTAATCAGTATCTTCAACAATATCATGTAATAAAGCACATATAATTGACACTGTACCTAGTCCAATTTCTTTAGCACATATATGAGCAACTGCAATTGGGTGTAATATATACGGCTCTCCAGATTTTCTTCTTATATTTTCATGACCCTTTACAGCTAAGTTAAAGGCTTTTCGAATATTCTTTTTATCTTCCTTATTAGTTTTATCATTACAAGCTCTTAATAGAGATCTATATTTGTTAATTATCTCTTTTTTTTCTAGTTCTAAATCTAAAGGTTGCATAGGTTCTAGTAAGCAAAAATTTTATAATTCTTCATTAGTTTATTTACTTCCCTCTTTACTTCATTAATTTTATTTTTATCATTCCAATTCATAATCACAAGATCAATTAGATCAACAATTTTAGGTATTATATTTTCTTTAACACCTCTAGTAGTAATAGCAGGAGTTCCAAGCCTTATTCCTGAAGTAATAAATGGTGATTGAGTATCAAACGGAACCATGTTCTTATTTACAGTGATATCTGCTAAAACTAATGCGTTTTCAGCTTGTTTTCCTGTTATGTTTTTTGATCTTAAATCTATTAACATACAATGATTATCTGTTCCTCCTGATATTATTTTATAATCTTTTTTTGCTAAACACTCAGCCATAACCTGAGCATTTAATTTAACTTGTTTATTATATTCTATAAATGAAGGTAATAAAGCTTCTCCAAAAGCAATTGCTTTTGCTGCAATGACATGTTCTAAAGGTCCACCTTGAGATCCTGGAAAAACTGCAGAATTTAATATTGTAGACATTAATTTTTTTTCTCCTTTTAGGTTAGTTATCCCAAATGGATTTTTAAAGTCCTTACCCATCATGATCATGCCACCTCTAGGTCCTCTTAATGTTTTATGAGTTGTGGTCGTAAGTATATGGCAATGATGTGCTGGATTGTTTAATAATCCTGTAGCTATTAATCCAGCAGGATGAGCAATATCAGCTAGTAAAATTGCTCCAACTTTATCAGCAACTTCTCTAAATTTCTTATAATTCCAATCTCTTGAATATGCTGATCCACCACAAATAATCATTTTCGGATTCTCTTCAATTGCAGTTTTTTCTAATGAAAAATAGTCAATTAATCCAGTCTCCTCTTCAACGTTATAAAAAGAAGTTTTATATAGTTTTCCCGAAAAATTTACTGGAGATCCATGTGTTAAATGACCTCCGTGTGACAAATTAAATCCTAATATTTTATCACCTGGATTTAAACATGCTAACATAACTGCTGAATTTGCTTGAGATCCAGAATGAGGTTGAACATTAGCATATTCAACATTAAAGAGAGTTTTTGCTCTATCTATCGCTATTTGTTCAATTTGATCAACAATTTCACAACCACCATAGTATCTTTTACTAGGATATCCTTCAGCATATTTATTTGTAAGACAGGACCCTGCAGCATTCATCACATTTTGACTGACAAAATTTTCAGAAGCAATTAATTCTATCCCATTTCTTTGTCTAAGATCTTCTTGATTAATTAAATCAAATATTTGATTATCATCTTTCATTGTTATTTTTATTTTTAATTTCGTATTATCAACAAATATAATTTTTTTATGAATAGACTAACTGATCTTTTAAAAATAAAATACCCTATTATTCAAGGAGGAATGATATGGTGTAGTGGATGGCGTTTAGTTAGTGCAGTTAGTAATAATGGTGGATTAGGACTTATTGGTTCTGGCTCTATGTATCCTGATAATTTAGAACACCACATAAAAAAGTGCAAAGAAAATACTGCTAATTCTTTTGGTGTTAATCTTCCATTAATGTACCCAGATATTAAGGAACATATTAAAGTTATTTTAAAAGAAAAAATTAAGATCGTCTTTACATCAGCTGGTAATCCTATGACTTATACAAAAATACTTAAAGATAATGGAGTAACTGTTGTACATGTAGTTGCTAATAAAAAGTTTGCTCTTAAATGTATTGATGCTGGTGTGGATGCTATTGTTGCTGAAGGTTTTGAAGCTGGTGGTCATAATGGTCATGAAGAAATTACTTCTTTGTGTTTAATCCCACAAATTAGATCTTGTATTGATATTCCTCTTATTGCAGCTGGAGGAATTGCTTCAGGTTCTTCAATGCTTGCCGCTATGTCACTTGGAGCTGATGGAGTGCAAATTGGTAGTCTTTTCGCTTCAAGTAAAGAATCATCTGCACATAATAACTTTAAAGATAAAATTTTGCAAGCTAAAGATGGTGATACTAAGTTAACACTTAAAGAAATTATGCCAGTACGTTTATTAAAAAATGAATTTTATAATCAAGTTATAAATGCTTACAAAACTAATGCTTCAAGAGAAGATTTGGTAAATATCTTGTCCAAAGGTCGTGCTAAGATAGGTATGTTTGAAGGAGATGTTAAAAATGGAGAGTTAGAAATTGGTCAAGTAGCAGCAATGATTGATTCAATTAAAGAGGTTAAAGATATATTTACTGATCTGATAGAGGATTTTAATTTTCATAATAATAGAATATCAGATATACATTTTGATTAAAGATATATATAATTTCTTTTATTATTTTCTAGCATTTTAAAATTATTGATTAGTATTAATAATTTGTAAATTTGTAAAAAAATTATAATTAATGAAAAAAATAGTTTTTTCTGCTCTTTTATTGCTTTTTTCTTTTAACTCATTTTCATCTCATTTAATGGGTGGTGAGATTACCTGGCAATGTATCAAATCTGGTTCTGATATTGGTAAGTATATTTTTACTATGAAAGTATATAGAGATTGTTCTGGAATTACTGTTTCAACTCTAACTCAAACCATTCAAGTCTGGAATCATCCTTCAGTCGTTAGTTTTCAATTAGATTTTCTTTTGAATCAAGATGTCTCCCCAATTTGTGATCCAATTAATAGTGGTAACTCACAACTTAATTGTGCTAGTGGTGATCCTGGTTCAGTTGAAGAATATATTTTTGAATCCCAACCTGTTCAGTTACCTGGCGTTCCTCCTAATAATGGATGGCAATTTACTTGGGATAATTGTTGTAGAAATGCTGCTATTACAAATATTCTTAATCCATCTTCTGCAGGTTTTACTTTAAGAGCTTCAATGTACCCATTTATAGATCCAACTTCCGGAACGGCTATTCCTGCAGATCCTTGTTTTGACTCATCTCCTGAATTTAAAGAACAACCTAAAACAATTCTATGTACTGGATTTCCTTTTTCTTATAGTCATAATGCTGCTGATGAAGAGCTTGATGAATTAATATACTCATGGGGTGAACCTCTAGATGATTTTGGTTTAGTTTATAATCCTCCAGTTGATCCTTTACCTTTAATATATAATGCTCCTTATACTATATCATCACCTTTACCTGGGAATCCATCCTTAGATCCTAGTACTGGAGAAATTTCTTATGATGCTAATATATCTGGTAATTTTGTTACTTGTGTTAAGGTTCAAGCATGGAAGTGTAACCAGTTAGTTTCTGAAATATTTAGAGAAGTTCAAGTTGTCTTAATATCTTGTCCAACAATGCCAGCATCATTAATTCCTAATAATCCTCCTTCTGTTGAAGCTCCTTTTATAGATTCTCTTACTAATTTACCTAGCTTTGATACAACTGTTTTTGCTGGTTCATTAGTTGAATTTACTATTGATGGAATTGATGCAGATTTGTACGGAGGTAATATTCCTCAAGAACTAACAATGGAAGTTTCTGGTGGACAGTTTGCAAATGATTTTTTAACTTCAACTGATTGTCTTAACCCTCCATGTGCTACTTTTAACAATACCGCTGGTGTGCCAGCTCCTTTTACAAACTTTGGAGTTGTTTCTGGAATATTTCGTTGGCAAACTTCTTGTAACCATATTGCTGCTCTTACTGGATGTGGTCAAACATCAAATGTATTTACTTTCTTAGTTAAAGTTTACGATGATTTTTGTCCTGCTAATGGACTTAGATTTGCTACTATAAAAGTTACTGTTGTTCCTTTACCTATTGATATATCTCCAGATATTAGATGTGTTTCTGTTCTAGAAAATGGAAATGTTGAAGTTTCTTGGGAACACATTCCATCTGCTCCTGCTAGTACTGTTTATTCACTTTTTCACTCAGATAGCGAGAATGGTCCTTTTACTATAGTTGATAGTATTTTTTATCCTGATAGTACATTTTTGCATAATATTGTTAATGCTAATAATGAATCACAGTATTATTATTTAACGTCCTTATCTTCTTGTGCTGATGAATCAGCCCCTTCTGACACTTTAAAATCTATTAAACTTGAAGGAGTTGGAATAAATGGAGATACTGAAGCTGATTTAAATTGGAATGAAATTCATTTATATAATCTACCAACTTCATTTCTAGAATACAATATTTATGCTCTAGATGGGAATTTGGATTGGCAGAATGTAGGTTCTTCATTAAATACTAATTATATTTTTCCTGCTCAAACATGTAATTCTCCACAAAAACTATATATTAGTCTTGAAGATGATAATGGCTGTGTATCTAACTCTTCAATAAAAGAAATTATCTTAAAAGATACAATTAGTCCAAACAAACCTGTCATTCTTGATGTATCTGTTAATTCAAATGGTAAGTCAGTTATTTCATGGTCATCATCTTCAACTGATGTAGATGTTTATGCAATATATATTCAAGATGAGTTTGGCGCTTGGATTACTATCGATTCAGTTTATGGTTTTTCAAATAATTCTTTTGAGTATGTATCTTCTAATGCTGATAATAATTATGAAACATTTAGTATCCGTTCTATAGATAGTTGTGGAAATGCAAGTTCAAGAAGTATTATGCATAATTCTATGAATTTAATCTCTAAGATAGATGTTTGTGACTTATCAATTAATATTAATTGGAATAATTATATAAATTTTAAAAACGAATTAAGTCATTATAAGATTTATATTTACACTACTGATACACAAGGAAATATTGTACAAGATTCTGTCAGAATAGATCAAGGATTAAGTTATGAGATCAATAATATTCAAAAGGGATATAACTATTATTTTTATATCTCTGCATTTAATGGTGATTCTTCATTAGTTGCAATATCTGATCAAGTAAATCATTATATAACTCTTCCTTTACAACCTAATTATAATTATATTGATTACGTAACTGTAGATAATAATAATATTGAAATTAGTTGTTTAGTAGATAATAATGCTATTATAGATCGCTATTTAATATTCAGATCTTTTGAAGATGATTCAGTTTTTAGTGAAATTGGTAGTGTATTATTTAATAGTAGTTCTTACATATTATATACAGATAAGACAGCTAAACCACAAAATAACTACTATCAATACCAAGTCTATCCTGTTGACACATGTAATAATATTATTCAAGCCCCATCAGTTTATCAAAGTCTAGATGACACATCATTTGGTCAATCTATTTATCTCTCTTCTGAAATTAATGTTGATTATAATGATAACCCTTTATTTTTAGAACAGTATACAAATACTTTAACTTTCAATGAATATGATAAATGGCTGGGTGGTGTTTCAGAATATCAGCTTTTTAGATCTGTAAATAGAGGTGAATTTGATGTTCTTCCTTTATATATTTTTGATAGAATTAATAATTCTGAAGAAGAATTAAAGTATATTGATATTGTCACGGAATTTGGTGATGGAAATGGACGTTTTTGCTATTACATTAAAGCTATTGAAGGAAACACTAATCCTTATGGATCAGTTTTTGAAGGAAGTTATTCAAATATTTCATGTGTGTCGCAAACCCCAATACTTTATGTTCCAACCTCTTTCACTCCAAATGGAGATGAACATAATGAAATTTTCAAACCAATAACAAATTTTGTATCTGAGATTGGTTATGAATTTTCAATTTATTCTAGATCAGGAGATATGATATTTTCTACTAATAATCCATTAAAAGGTTGGGATGGAACATATGAAGGTCGTTTTGTTCAGAATGATAATTATGTTTATCATATCTCTTATCTTAATGGTATAGGAGATTTAACAGAAAAAGTTCATATTTTTACACTAATTCGTTAGTTGTCTAGATTTTTTTGAAAAAAAAGTATCATTTTTACACACCATTTTTTGTTGTAAATCGTTAATTTTGCAGACTTTTAGTTAACTGCTATGAATAATAATATATCTAAATTAAGGGAAGGATTAACATACGATGATGTGCTTGTTGTTCCAGCATATTCTGAAGTTTTACCCAACAATGTTAATACTCAAACCTTATTTTCTAAAAATATTAAATTAAATCTTCCTCTTATTTCTGCAGCTATGGATACTGTAACTGAATCTAAGATGGCTATTGCAATTGCTCAGGAAGGAGGGATAGGAGTCTTACATAAAAGTATGAGTATTCAACAACAAGCATCTGAAGTTAGAAAAGTAAAAAGATCAGAGAGCGGAATGATACAAGACCCTATAACATTAAGTATTAATGCTAATGTAGGTGATGCGTTTAAAATAATGAAAGAAAATAGAATTGGAGGTATACCTATTGTTGATGAAGATAATCTTTTATTAGGCATAGTAACAAATAGGGATCTTCGTTTTGAAAAAGATTATAATTTAAGTATTAGTAAAGTTATGACTTCAAATAATCTTGTTACTACATTAATTAATGATTTGCAAAATGCAGAAGATATACTTAAAACTAATAAGATTGAGAAACTTCCTATTGTTGATAAAAATAATTGTTTAGTAGGTTTAATAACCTTTAGAGACATTGTTAAAAATAGAATGCGTCCAAATGCATGTAAAGATAAATTTGGAAGACTTAGAGTTGCTGCAGCTGTTGGAGTTACTCATGATGTTATTGATAGAATATCTGCATTAATAGATGTTAATGTTGATGCTATTGTTATTGATACAGCACATGGACATTCAAAAAATGTTATAGATATTCTTACTAAAGTAAAAAATACATATAATTCTATTGATATTGTTGTTGGTAATATTGCCACTGCAAAAGCTGCTGAAGAACTAATAAAAGCAGGTGCTGATGCAGTTAAAGTTGGTATTGGACCCGGATCAATTTGTACTACAAGAGTTGTTGCTGGAATTGGTGTACCTCAATTAACTGCTGTTATGGATGTTTATGAAATTACTAAGAAATATAATATTCCTTTGATAGCAGATGGTGGAATTAGATATTCAGGAGATATTGTTAAGGCTATGGTTGCTGGCGCCAGTTCTGTAATGCTTGGATCAATTATAGCTGGAGTTGAAGAATCTCCAGGAGAAACAATAATTTTTGAGAGTAGAAAATATAAATCTTATAGAGGTATGGGTTCGATAGATGCAATGCAAAGAGGATCTAAGGATCGGTATTTTCAAGAACATGAAGAGGATCTTAATAAATTAGTTCCTGAGGGAATTGTAGGTAGGGTTGCTTTTAAAGGTCATCTTTCAGAAGTGATTCATCAAATGATAGGCGGATTGAAAGCTGGAATGGGATATTCTGGAGCTAAAAATATTATTAACTTAAAGGATGCTGAATTTATAAAAGTTACACCAGCTGGAATTGTTGAAAGTCACCCACATGATGTAACTATTACAAGAGAAGCTCCAAATTACAGTAGATAAAAAAAAGAAAATGAAAAACATTATATTACTATCATTAACAATTTTAATAAATTTAAATATTTTCTCTCAAGAATCTTTGATAGAAATAGGAAATGAGAAAATTTCTTTAGATGAATTCAAGAATATATTTAATAAGAATAATGACGACCAAGTTATTGATCAAGCTTATTTAGATGAGTATATTGAACTTTTTATTAATTTTAAGCTAAAAGTTACTGAAGCTAAAGCCCTTGGATATGATACCCTTACTACATTTATTAATGAATTGGAAGGTTATAAAAAACAATTGGTAAAACCTTACTTAAGAGATGATCAATTTAATGAAGATTTATTTGATGAAGCTCTAGAAAGAATTCAATATGATATAAATGCAAGTCATATATTAATCAATATTAATAATGAAGATAAAGATGATGCAATAAATAGAATAAATGATCTCAGAAGAGAGATAGTTAGTGGAAATATAACATTTGAAAATGCTGCAATTAAATATTCTGATGATAAATCTGCTATTGATAATATGGGAGAACTCGGATACTTTACTGCATTCATGATGGTTTATGATTTTGAATCAGCTGCTTATTCTACTCAGATTGGTGAAATTTCTCAACCTATTAAAACTAAATATGGTTACCATTTAATAAAAGTTAATAACAGGAGAAAAGCAGTTGGCCAAAGAAAGGTTGCGCATATAATGTTTAAAACAGGTAAAAGTGCTAGTAAAAATAAAATTGATCAAGCTAACCAAAAAGCATTAGAGACTTATAAATTACTAGAAAATGGTGATCCGTTTGCTGAAGTTGCTGAAAGGTTTTCTGAGGACAGGTCATCTGCTATAAAAGGAGGTTTGCTTCCAGCTTTTGGTGTTGGAAAGATGGTTCCTGCTTTCGAAAACAAAGCATTTCTTCTTAAAAAGATTGGTGATTTTTCAGAGCCTTTTAGAACAGATTTTGGATGGCATATTATTATGTTAATTGAAGACTTTCCTATAGAGCTTAATGATGACTTATATTTAAAAGTTAAAACTAGTATAGAAAAAGATTCTAGAAACACATTAGGTAGTGAGTTTATGTTAAAAAAACTTAAAGATTTATATAGCATAAAAGTATATAAAGAAAATTTTAATTCTTTAAGAAGAGCAGCTGTTAAAAATGTTAGTAATAGTATTTGGGATGGAAAAAATGCCACTAGTTTAAATAAATCACTAATAAAGATAGAAAACATGACTTTCTATCAAAATGATTTTACTAAATACATACTAGATAATCAAAAGAATAATAATAATTTTGATATGCTATATCTAGATTTTGTTAATATATGCCTATTTAAATATGAAGAAAGTCAATTAGAGATTAAATACCCAGAATTTAAAATTCTTCTTAATGAGTATAGAGAAGGTATCTTGTTATTTGATTTGACAAATAAAAATGTTTGGAAAAAAGCAGTTGATGATTCTTTAGGTTTAATAAAATACTTTACTGAGAATATTGGTAATTATAATTGGGATAAGAGAGTTGATGCAAAAATTTATAAATGTCGTAATTTATCAACTGCAAGAAAGGTGAAAAGTTTGCTTTATAGACTAAATAGGGGCACTATTGATGATAAAAAAATATTAGAAATTGTTAATGAGGAATCTCCGTTAAATCTTCAAGTTACAGCAAATAGATTTATTAAAGGAGATAATACTTATATTGATAATATATCATGGGAAGTTGGAATTAGTAAGGATATAATTGCTGATGATGGAAGTATTATTATCATTAATGTATCTAGTATTCTCCCTTCTGGTTCAATGTCTCTTAATGAAGTTAAAGGAAAAGTTATTTCAGATTATCAGAAATTTTTAGATAATAAGTGGATATCTTATTTGAGATCTAAGTATAAATTCTCTGTTAATAGAGATCTTCTCTATTCCTTAATAAAATAAGATTTGTGAGATATTCCTTATCATTATTTTCTATTGTTTTTTTATTGATCTCTTTTTCATGTAATAATGTCAAATCCGAATATTATTTAGCTAAAGTTAATGATGAATTTTTATATTTTGATGATGTTATTTATAATATTCCTAAATCTATTAAAGATACCAACTTGTTTGTTGAAATGTATGTTGAGAAATGGGTTAGAGAAAAGGTTCTTCTTAATCAAGCTTTAATCAATATTGATGAAGATAGTAAAGATATTGAAGATATGGTTTTAGACTATAAAAACTCACTTTTAATCTATAAATATCAACAAGAATTAATAAATCAAAATTTTGATACTACTGTTATTCATGATGATATTTTATCTTATTATAATGAATATATAAATGAATTTAAATTAAATCAAGATATTTTTAAAGGTCGCTTTATTATAATTGATAAGAATGCTCCTAATATTAAGGATCTTTTAATCATGTTCAAATCAAATAATGATGATGAAATTGATGACCTAATTGGTTATTGCATGCAATATGCTCTTGAATATTATGTTAATGATACAACATGGAATTATTTCAATTTAGTTAAACAAAAATTACCTAATAATATTTTTCCTGAAAAAATTTTTTTATCAAAAAGAAAATATGATATAATTGAGGATAAAACATATCTTTATTTATTATTTTTAAAAGATTTTAAAATAAAAGGTACAATAAGTCCGTTTTCAGTGGAAAAGGAAAAAATTAAATCATTATTAATTAATAATAACAAAATAGATTATCTAAATATGATAGTTGAAGATTTAATCAATAATGGCAAATCGGTGAATAAAATTAAAATTTATTAGATGAAATATTTATATATATTAATTGTAATATTATTTACTCAGAATTTTTTATTTTCTCAATCAATTGATAAGATAGAAGCAATTATTGGAAGTGAAATACTTTTAACTTCGGATATTGAAAATCAGTATAATCAATTCCTCAGTCAAGGTATGATCAAGACTGAAGATATTAAATGTAATATTGTCAATGATTTACTTTTCCAAAACCTACTTGTTCATCATGCAAAAATTGACAGTACAATAGATGTTTCAAATGATGATGTTGATCTAGAGGTTAATAACAGGATATCTTATTTTGAAGATCAGCTTGGGTCATTGAAAATGGTTGAGGATTATTTTAAAAGAAGCATTGAAAGTATTAAAGAGGAACTTTCTTATGTAGTCAAAGATCAGTTTCTTAGTCAGAAAATGCAATCCTCTATTATTAATAATATTAAGATAACTCCTAATGAAGTAAAAGAATATATTTTTAATCTAAATGATGATGATATCCCTCTTTTACCTTTACAGCTAGAACTTTCTCAGCTTGTTATCTTACCAGAAATCTCTCAGAATGAAAAGCAAGATATTAGAGATAAATTAAATATTTTTAGAAAAAGAGTATATGATGGTGAGGATTTTAAGGTTTTAGCTACGCTATATTCTGATGATGTTGTTTCAGCAAATAATGGTGGTAATTTAGGTTTTATGTCTAGAGGAGAGTTAGTTCCAGAATTTGAAAGAGCAGCTTTTAAACTTAATGATAATGAAATTTCTGAAGTTGTTGAATCAAAATTTGGTTTTCATATTATTCAAATGATTGAAAGAAGAGGAGAACAGATAAATGTTCGTCATATATTAATTAAACCAAAATTTTCTTCTTTATCATTAAAAAAAGCAAAAGATAATATATCTGTAATTAAATTAGATATTGATAGTAATGTTATTTCTTTTGAGGATGCAGTGATTAAATATTCTGAAGATAATAGTAAAAACAATGGAGGTTTAATTATTAATCCTTCTACAGGTTCTACACAGTTTACATTAGATCAGTTAGATCCTTCAATTAGATATTTAGTAGAAAATATGAAAATAGGCGATATGACGCCCCCTTCTTTAACAAAATCTAATGATGGATCTCAAGCTGCTTATCGTATTGTTAGATTAAATAATAAAATTGATGAGCATAAAGCAAATATTGCTAATGATTTTGATACCTTAAAGGATTATGCTCTTGCTAATAAAAAGCAAAATATTATTGATAAATGGATATTAGTTAATATACCTATTACATATATTAAGGTTTCTGAAGATTTGTCAATTTGTTCTTGCTATAAAAAATGGATGAATTAATTATGAATGAAAGAAAAGATAATTTAGATTTAGTCAATAAATTTATAGATTCATATAAAAATTTTAAAGCTGAAATCTCTAAAGTTATTATTGGTCAAGATGAAGTAATTGATCAAGTATTGATATCAATATTCTGTAATGGACATTGTCTCCTTGTTGGTGTTCCAGGATTAGCAAAAACACTTCTTGTTCAAACAATTTCTGATTGTATGGGTTTAAAATTTAATAGAATTCAATTCACTCCTGATCTTATGCCTTCAGATATAATTGGTTCTGAGATATTGGATAAGGATAGGAATTTTAAATTTCTAAAGGGCCCAATATTCTCAAATATTATTCTTGCTGATGAAATTAATAGAACACCACCAAAGACTCAAGCTGCATTGCTTGAAGCTATGCAAGAGAAATCTATTACTAATTCTGGTCATCTATATAAATTAGATAAGCCTTTTTTTGTACTTGCAACTCAAAACCCAATTGAACAGGAAGGTACATATCCACTTCCTGAAGCTCAACTTGATAGATTTATGTTTAATGTATTACTTGATTATCCAAATTATTCTGAGGAACTTGATATTGTTAAAGCTACAACTTCTGGAAACTTAGCTAATATTAATAAAGTTATTGAAGCTGATGATATATTAGCTTATCAGGATCTGGTTCGTTCAATTCCTATAAACGATAATGTTCTAGAATATGCAGTTTCTTTAGTATCAAAGACTAGACCAAATACAGAAAATTCAGATAAAATAGTAAATGAATATATTGAATGGGGTGCTGGTCCTAGAGCTTCTCAATATATGGTTCTAGCTGCTAAATGTTATGCTATTATTAATGGCAAATATACTCCTGATATTGAAGATGTAAAGGCAGTTGCGAAACCTATTCTTAGGCATAGAATAGTAAAAAATTATAAAGCTGAATCTAAGGGTATGAGCGTTGATAATATAATTGATGCAATTCTTTAGTTATGATCCTTCCAATTGTTGCTTATGGATCTAAGGTACTAAGAAAATCATGTGCTGAAATTAGTAGTTCATATATAGATCTAGATATTCTTATTAAAAATATGTTTGAGACAATGTATGCGGCTAGTGGTGTTGGTTTGGCTGCTCCTCAAGTTAATAAATCATTAAGGTTATTTATAGTTGATACTTCTCCATTTCTCGACACAGAGAATCCAGATCATATTGTATGTAAAAAAATCTTTATAAATCCTAGAATATTATCATTATCTGGTGACACATGGTTTTTTAATGAAGGATGTTTAAGTATACCTGATATTAGAGAAGATATTCAAAGGTTTTCAAATATAACTATTGAATATTTTGATGAGGATTTTAAGAAAATGACTGAAGATTTCTCAGGTCTTAATGCTAGAGTAATATTACATGAGTATGATCATATTGAAGGTATTCTTTTTACAGATAAAATATCAGCATTAAGAAAAAGAATGATTAAAGGAAAACTTTTAGATATAAGCAATGGGAAATTTAATACTAAATATAATCTAAGAGGAATTGGATAATTTATTTTATATTCACAGTTAATTTTTTTGAATCTTCAATAAATCCAGTTAACTTATCTCCAATATTTACTTTTCCAACTCCAGAAGGTGTTCCTGTATATATTAAGTCACCTGTTTTTAGAGTATAAAATTTAGATATATATGATATTATATAATCAAATGAGAAAATCATATCCTTAGAGTTACCAGTTTGAACTATATTATCGTTTAATTTAAGTTGAAAATTTATATTATTTAGATTTAGATTATCTTTTTTAATAAATGAATTATTTATTTGAGCTGACCCATCAAAACCTTTAGCTATTTCCCATGGAAGACCAAATTTTTTACAATTTTCTTGTAAATCTCTTGCAGTAAAATCTATTCCTAAACCAATTTCGTTGTAATATAAATTAGCAAATTTTTCATTAATATTTTTACCATTCTTACATATTTTTATAACCAGCTCTATTTCGTAATGGATATTATTTGAAAAGTCAGGTATAAAAAATGGATGGCCTTTTGGTTGAATAGCACTATCTGGCTTCAAAAAAAATATTGGTTCAGATAATACTGAGTTGTTTAACTCTTTAGCGTGATCTAAATAATTTCTACCTATACAAATTATTTTCATGATTAATCTTCAAATTTATTTTTTAATCTAATTTTAATTATTAATTCTTTAAGTACTTTCTTTGTGTATAGTGGAAAATCAGCTTGATTGATCCATGAGAAATAACCTGGATTATCATTAAATATATTTTCGATTGTCTTTCCTTTATATTTACCAAAGGTTATTATTTCTTGATTTTTATCATTTAGTTTTATAAAGCCAGCAATATCAATACTTTTATTACCTCTTGTTGAAAATTTTGATAAGAATTCAATATCATTATTAATATCATCATATTTATTTATCTGAGCTAGTAATATTTCATAAGTTGCTAATGTATCAGCTTCAGCAGAATGTGCATTAATTAATTCTTTATTACAATAGAATTTATAAGCTGCAGATAATGTTCTTTCTTCTAGTTTATGAAAGATATTTTGTACATCTATAGCTTTTACATTATCCATAGAAAAATCATATTCACATCTAAGAAATTCTTCTGCTAATAGAGGTATATCGAATTTATTTGAATTGTAACCAGCTAGGTCGCAATTATTTATAATAGATAGTATGTCTTTGTAAAGTTCTTTAAAAGTTGGCTCATTCGCTACTTTTTCATTTGTAATGTTATGAATATCTATCGTTTCCTGTGGTATTGGTATGGTTGGGTTGATAAGCCATGTTTTACTTTCCTTATGTCCATTTGGATAGATTTTTAAAATTGACATCTCAACAATTCTATCTTTTACAATATTTACTCCTGTTGTTTCAAGATCAAAGAATATAATTGGTCTTTCTAGTTTTAAAGACATCTAATTTTTATAAATGAAAATATTTATTGTAGAACACTTTATTAATCAATTAAATAATTTTTGAAGTGTCAAATTGCTCTAAGTAATCTGCTACTTTCCTTACAAATTTTCCTCCTAGTGCTCCATCTACAACTCTATGATCATATGATAGAGAAAGGAACATCATATGTCTAATCGCTATAACATCACCAAACTCTGTTTCAAGTACAACTGGCTTTTTCTTTATTACTCCACAAGCCATTATAGCTACTTGAGGTTGATTAATTATTGGAGTACCCATAAGATTACCAAAAGTACCCACATTTGTCATTGTTATGGTACCGCCTTGAATATCATCAGGATGTAGTTTAGCTTCTCTTGCTCTTTTTGCAAGGCTATTTACAGATTTAGTTATACCAACTAGATTTTTGTTTTGACATTCTTTTATAACAGGAACAATTAGATTTCCATCAGGTAATGCAGCAGCCATTCCGATATTAACATTCTTATGTATGTGAATATTTGTTCCATCTACAGAAACATTAATCATTGGGAAATCTTTTACGGCTTTAGCCATCGCTTCAATAATAATAGGGGTGAAGGTAATATTTTGTCCTTCTCTTAATTTAAAATCTTCTTTAATAGAATTTCTCCAATTAACAATATTAGTCATATCAGCTTCAACAAATGATGTTATATGAGCAGATGTAGATTTAGACATTGTCATATGGGTAGATATTAATTTTCTCATTCTATCCATTTCAATAATTTCAGTTCCACCTGTATTAGGGATATGTGTTGAAGCTTTGCTTTTAGGTTCTTCTTTTTTAACTTCAGTTATTTTTTGGCTCGTATTTTTTGTAACATGATCTGTAGTTTCAGTATTTATTTGTGTGTCAGATCTATTATTCAAGTAATCAATCATATCAGATTTAGAGACTCTCCCATCTTTTCCTGTTCCAGGGATATTTTCTAGTTCTTTAATATCAATATTTTCTTTACTAGCCATACTTCTTACTAAAGGAGAATAAAATCTATTACCTTCATTAGTTATAACTGCCTTTATTTCCTTATTAGTATTATCAATTTTAATATTTTCTTTCTTAATAGTATTATCATTAGATATTGTTTTCTTACTAGAAATTTCTTCAACTGAATTATCACTATCAACTTCTATTATTGCAAAAGGTTGACCTACTTGGACAAGATCATCAATTTCAAATAATTTTTCAATTAATTTTCCTTCATGAGTTGAAGGAACTTCAGAGTCAACTTTATCAGTAGCAATTTCTATAATTGTTTCATCCAATTCAATATTTTCTCCAACTTCTTTTGTCCAAGAAATAATTGTTGCTTCTGAAACACTCTCACCCATTTTGGGCATAATCAATTCTACTCTAGCCATTTTTTGAAATTTTAAGCAAAATTAATAAATCTAACTTAACTATATAGTTTTTTATTAGTGAGTTTTAAGGTTGTCTGAATAAGGTAATCTGCTAGATATCGCTTCACCTAGAGTAACTTCATCAGTATATTCTAGCTCATCACCAATGGCAATTCCTCTCGCTATTAAAGACACATTCACTTGTTTTTCTTTTAACCTTTTGTATAAATAATAATTTGTTGTATCTCCCTCCATAGTTGTACTTAAAGCAAATATGACTTCATTTATAAATCCTTTATCAATTCTTTCTATTAACTCCTCTATTCTTAGATCATCTGGAGCTATGCCATCTAATGGTGAGATTAAACCACCTAAGACATGATAAACACCCTTAAACTGCATTGTATTTTCTATTGCCATCATTATCCTTATATCTTCAACAACACATATTAAAGTTTTATCTCTATTTGGATTTTTACATACTTGACAGATATTTAGATCAGAGATTGTAAAACATTCTTTGCAATAATTAATGTTATTTATAAGATCAATAAAGGATTGACCAAATTTTTCAACTTGCTTTTTATCCCTCTTTAATAGATAGAGGGCAAGTCTTAGAGCTGATCTTTTTCCAACTCCAGGAAGTGTAGATAATTGTTCTACAGCATTTTCAACAAGTTTTGATGGAAATTCCATGGCTGTAAAATTAATTAAATATTTAAAAATTTTACATTTGTAATAATTAAATAATATTATGAATTCATTTATCATCCTAAGTTGTATTGCAGCATATTTTCTACTGCTTTTTTTAATTTCCTTTGTAACAGGAAAAAATGATAGTAATGATACCTTTTTTCTTGGAAATAGAAACTCTCCTTGGTATGTTATAGCATATGGTATGATTGGTACAACCCTCTCAGGTATAACATTTATTTCTGTTCCTGGTTGGGTAGCCTCAAGTCAGTTCTCTTACCTTCAGATGGTATTTGGATTTTTTGTTGGGTATTTTATTGTCTCAAGAATATTATTGCCAGTTTATTATAGATTAGAATTAACATCAATTTATACTTATTTAAGAGATAGGTTTGGTTATAGTAGCTATAAGACAGGGTCTGCATTTTTTTTGCTTTCAAGAACTATTGGCGCTTCATTTAGACTGTTCTTAATTGCTACGGTGTTGCAATATGCAGTATTTGAATCATGGAATGTTCCTTTTTATGTTACTGTTATTATTACAATAGCACTTATATGGTTATACACTTATAGGAGTGGGATGAAAACTATCATTTGGACTGACACCTTACAAACAACATTTATGTTATCTACAGTTGTAATTATTGGCTATACTATTATGCAAAAAATGGATCTCAATTTTGTTTCTCTATTTAATTTAATTGATGATTCTAAGTATTCTAGAGTATTTTTCTTTGATGATTGGACAGATAAAAAGTATTTTTTCAAGCAGTTTTTCTCAGGTATGTTTATGGCAATTGTTATGACGGGTCTTGATCAAGATCAAATGCAAAAAAACCTTAGTTGTAGGAATCTAAAAGATGCGCAAAAAAACATGATGGTATTTAGTACAATTTTAATTTTTGTCGATCTAATCTTCTTAGCTCTTGGAGCTTTATTATATATATATTCTGATTCTTTAAGCAGTATAATGATTCCTGTAGATGCTGATATGCTATTTCCAGAGATTGCACTTAATTCAGGATTACCTCCTTATGTAGGGATATTATTTATAATTGGAATTATTGCTGCAGCTTATTCTAGCGCTGATTCTGCATTAACTTCTCTTACAACCTCATTTTGTGTTGATATTCTTGAATTTGAAAAGCAAGATCCTAAAAAGCAGATTAAAACAAGAAAATATGTTCATCTACTTATGTCTTTTATTTTGTTGTGTGTAATACTACTTTTTAATGTTATAAATGATCAAAGTGTTATTAAGTCATTATTTACTGTAGCTGGATATACGTATGGCCCATTACTTGGAATGTTTTCATTTGGACTTTTTACTAAATATAATATTAAAGATAAATTTGTTCCATTAATTGCTATTATTTCTCCAATAATTTGTTATGTCCTTAATTTATATATTCCATTTGGTTTTGAGCTTCTAATTATAAATGGAATAATTACTTTTATTGGTTTAGATATTCTTAGAAAAGAAGATTATAAATGGTAAACTCTCATTTTTTTCGTTAAATTTATCATTAATTTAACTCTATAATTATGAAAAAATTTAATACCTATATATTTTGTTGTTTTTTTGTTGCTTCAGGAGCTTTGATAATTGGTTCAGGCGATTCCTCTAATAGTAGTTCTCCTTCTAATAGTACATCAAAATCTAATATTAAAATCACTATTAATGGAGTTTATTCATATTCAGATAATTCTGCAAAATCTACTATTACTGTTTCTGGAACTAGATGGAGTGGAAAATTAATCATTATTACAGGTTTAGGATCTTCTTATGATAATTCTAATGCTAGTTATAGTAATGGAATAGTTAGAGACGGAATTTTATATGATGATTCTGGCTGGGTGGAATTAGGTTCAGTAAATGGCACTTCATTAACTAAGCAAATTGGTTCTAGCAGAGTAATACATTATAAATAATATTTTCTTAACCTTATACAGAGGATAGAGAAATTGCGTAAAATGGATTTTTAGATTTTGTACTTTTTTCTCCACATATAAAAGTTTCTATAACTGATAAATTATTTTTGCTTAAAAGTTTATTTATCTCCTTTTTCGGGTTTGTTGTCATATCTATAGTAAAATCCCAAGGTTCACCAAAATTCTCGACCACTCTTTTACCATTTTTAACTCTTTTAAACTCATTTCCATGTAAGAAATTAGTTGAGTAAAAATCTTGAGCTATTAGACTACCTTTTGGACAAATATTAGATATTTTTCTATATATATTTTCTACAGTAGGCTTGTTGATATAACAAGACACACTTTCAAATAGAAATAATGTTTTTTCATAAGTTTTAAATCCATTTGTAATTAAGCTATCAGTCCATTTATAATTATTTAAATCACAGTTAATATATTTAATATTTTTCTTATATATTTTTGCTTCTTTTAAAGTTTGAATTTTTATGTCCTGAGTATTTTTCTGATCAAGTTCAAAAACTTTAAGATCTTTATTATAAAATTTAATTGATCTTAAATCAAAACCTGCTCCAATAATCACAAATTGTTTTACTTTATTAATATTTTCTTCTATAATTTGATCAAACTTTTTAGTTCTATAAAACAAAAATGAGTATGATGAGATTTCTTGTAATATATCCTTTTTTATAGCCTTTGGAATAAAGCCAGAGATTCTATTTGCTATAATAGCAGCAAAAAACATCAAATATAACGCTAGATGTGATTCTGCTGGAAACTTCTTTATAAATTTAATAATATTTTTATCTTTTCTTATTTTAAAATAATGCATTAGCCATTGGCCCTGTATAACCTGTCCAGCAGTGTATGATATATCAAGTCTTTTACTTACTATTTTCTCTTTGTTAATTGCATAAAGTGCACCTAAAATTGCAAGGGGCAATAAAATTATTTGTAAAATAGTATAAGTAAAGTTTTGAATAAATTTTAACATTAAATTGATTAATTTTTAAAGTAAAAAATATAGTATTAAATATTTGTAATTCTATTTTTTCTTACTAAATAGTAGTAGAATACTAATCCACTTAAAATTAGAAAGAAGGAGATGATTTCAGCTTGAGTAATATCTCCTATGATAGGGTTATTTACTCTTATTTTTTCAATAAAGAATCTTTCGATGCCATTCATAATTAAATATATACAGAAGAGTAATCCTGCAATTTTAATTCTTTTTCTTAATATCCATAAAACAGAAAATAGGATGGTACACATAATAACTTCATACAATGCAGTTGGCCATACAGGGTATTGTAAAACTTTACAATAATCATGCCAAAATGTATCGGCACAACCTGTCATTTTAATTCCTTTGTTTATTACATTATGTGGAAAATCATAGCTCCATACCCAATCAGGAAATATACCAAGCCAATCTGGTTTTGGTAACTTGTTAACAACTCCCCAGTCACCATCACCTGACATTTGACATCCAATTCTACCAATTCCATAAGCAATCATTAATGCTGGCGCAGAACTGTCTAAAAGATGTAATGTATTTATTTTGTATTTTCTACAATATAAAAGAACTGAAATTGCACCAAAGATTAAGCCTCCATAAAAAGTTAAGCCACTAAATGCCATAAGTTGCCCAATTGGGTCAGCAAGGAAATCCTTTAGGTTTTCAAGGTTATGAAATATTTTGGCTCCTACAATTCCAGAGAAAGCAGCTATTATTGTTATATTTCCAGTAAGCTCGTATGGGTGAATCTCTTTTTCAATAGTTTTTGGTTTATCAAGTCTATCTTTATTGTTGTTATATAACTTAGGTAGTAGATTTAATAAAGCAAAAATAACTCCTCCATAGAGATTACCATCTAAAGAAAGAATAAATGACTGTGGGTCATTAACTAGATCTGTATAATTTAATATTGCATGAATTAGTTTAAATCCTACTAGAAATCCAAAGAATAAACTAGAAATTATTTCAAATACACTTAATTTTTCTCCTACTATTTTTTTAATTTTTATAATAGATAATTTACCCTCCTTTTCCTTTCTTCCAAGTTCAATCTTAATAATATATGATGCTGCTAAGAAAGCTATAGCAACCCATAATCCAAAGGTTTGTATGGGTAAGGGGATGTGAATACCAAAAAGATCTTCAATTAGATGGCTTATTGTTGGATACATAGTTCTTTTATTTTAGCATTCATAATTAAATTATTATCTATTTCCGAAAGAAATACTTCTTTTGTGGTTTTTAAAAGATTTTGATTATAAGGAACTTTAATTTTTATGTAGTTGTCAGTAAACCCATGTAAATATCCATCTTTATTTTCTTGTTCAAATAAAGCATTTTGATATGTTTTTTCATAATTCTGATAAAATAATCTTTGTAATTTACTCGACATTATACGTAATGCTTTGCTTCTCTCAGATCTTTTATGTTTTTCTACATAACCATTTAATAAAATTGCTTCAGTATTTTCTCTCTCAGAGTAAGAAAATACATGTAAATAGGATAGAGGTAGTTCTTTAATAAAATTCATTGTTGAGTTAAATTCTAAGTCAGTTTCTCCTGGAAATCCTACAATAACATCAGCGCCTATACATACATTAGGAATTTCTTTTTTTATTTTATAAATTTTATTGTAATATAGATTTGTATTATATCTTCTTTTCATTTTACCAAGAATCTTATCTGATCCAGATTGTAAAGGGATATGAAAATGTGGCATAAATTTTTTAGATAGCTTTACAAAATCTATTATCTCATCAGTAATTAGATTAGGTTCTATTGATGAAATTCTGAATCTTTCAATTCCATGAACCTTATCAAGTTTTTTTATTAAATCAATAAAA